>Ga0163144_10008635_pt1 | contig 22034 bp, 16 predicted proteins | sample OliLak19BULKMAT1_FD_123175 | JGI IMG/M metagenome (GOLD analysis project Ga0163144, IMG submission 123175) | Freshwater microbial mat bacterial communities from Lake Vanda, McMurdo Dry Valleys, Antarctica - Oligotrophic Lake LV.19.BULKMAT1 | ecosystem: Environmental > Aquatic > Freshwater >... | reverse complement strand
GTCGCAGCGCTCCAGAACCGTGGGCGGATGTGCTTCGCACATTTTATCCGCCCACCGCCCCTCGGCGCCCGAGGGCTTCGCCCTACGGCACCGACGCACCCCACGGCCCTGCGGGCCTGCCCCGCGGGCTTTGTCGGGGCTCGGTTCTGTCGCAGCGCTCCAGAACCGTGGGCGGATGTGCTTCGCCCATTTTATCCGCCCACCGCCCCTCGGCGCCCGAGGGCTTCGCCCTACGGCACCGACGCATCCCGGCGTCGGCTGGTGACGGTGCCCATACGACAGCCGATCGGACATGGGGCGCATTGACTGCCAACGGTCGCGGGGTGACGACAGGTGAAGCCCGCGGAGCGGGCGGCAGACCGTAGCCCAGGGCGTGAGCCCTGGGTCAGCTAATCCGGGATGGCTTCAGCCCCTGGCGGGGGCGGCAGCAGTCCTCCGTCGATTTCTGCCGCCCGCTTCGCGGGCTGAACGGGATTGCGCGCCTGACCCAGAGCTGACGCCCTGGGCTACGGTCGGCCGCCCGCTCTGCGGGCTCTGGCTGCCTGGGCAGCCCAGGGGTCGGCTACCTCCAACTGCATTGCGTTGCTGCAAGCCGCTGCGCGAGCGACGACCACCCGACCCGCTGAGCTGCGATACGGAGACCCGCGAGGCGACCAGGACTTGCCCGACGCATGAGGGCGCCAAGGTGCCCGGCCATGCCAAGTCGACACTCCTGGACCTTCTTCCGTTCCGGTGGCTTCGATCAGGTGGGCATCACCCGTGCCGCGGATATCGCCGCGGTGCCCGGCCTCGATCTCACGTTGTGGGCGGCGTTGGCCTGTCCGGTCAAGGGGCTGGAATTCGACGAGCGCACGCTGGCGCTGATCGACGACGACAACGACGGCCGGGTGCGCGCCGGTGAGATCATCTCCGCAGTGCGCTTCGTCGTCGAGCACCTCAGGGATCTCGCCACCATCGTCGCGGGCAGCGATCGCGTCGCACTGACGGCGCTGAGCGATGCCACGCCTGCGAGCAAGGCGGTGCTGTCGTGCGCCCGGCACATCCTGGTCACCCAGGGCCGCCCCGACGACACCCACATCTGTCTGGCCGATATCGACAAGGCCTTCGAAGCCTTCGCCAAGACGCCCTTCAACGGCGACGGCATCATCACCGCCGATGCGTCGGCTGATGGCGACATTCGGCAAGCCATCCTCGACGTCATCGCCACCCACGGTTCGCAGGTCGATCGCACCGGGCGGCCCGGCATCGACGGCAAACGCGTCGAGGCCTTCGCCAAGGATCTCGCTGATCATGACGCCTGGTGGCGGGCGGGCGAGGCGCGCGCGGTCGAGGTCTTCCCACTCGGCGAACGCACCCTGCCCGCGCTGGCCACGATCGACGCGGTGGCGGCGAAGATCGACGACTATTTCGCGCGTTGCCGTCTGGCCGCCTATGACTGGCGCGCCCAGGCCGCACTCAACGGTCAAGAGAAGGCCTATCTTGAGATCGCCGGTAGCGATCTGGTGATCACTGCCGATGAGATCAGGGCTTTGCCGTTGGCCCGCGTCGAGGCGGGCAAGGCGCTGCCCCTCGCGGGTGCGGTCAACCCGGCCTGGGTCGGCGCCCTTGACGCCATGCGCCGCGACGCGATCGAGCCGGTGCTCGGCGTCGGCGTGGCGCAGCTCGATGAGGCGGGCTGGGCGGCGCTGGGCGCGCGCTTCGCCGCCACCCGCGCCTGGCTCAAGGACAAGGCCGGCATCGGCGTCGAGCAGCTGGGCATCGCCCGCGTGCGGGCGCACATCGCTGGTCGGGCGACGGTGGCCATCGCCGAACTGATCGCCAAGGACCTCTCTTACGAGACCGAGTTCAAATCGCTGGTGCCGGTCGAGAAGCTGCTGCGGTTGTGCCGCGACTTCAACCGCCTGCTGCATAACTTCGTCAATTTCGCCGATTTCTATTCGCACGACCGGCCGGCCATCTTCCAGGTCGGCACGCTCTACCTGGATAGCCGCGCCTGCGAACTATGCGTGCGCGTCGAGGACATCGGCAAGCACGTCGTGCTGGCGAGCATGTCCAAGACCTACCTCGCCTACTGCGAGTGCACGCGCCCCGCGTCCAATGAGAAGCTGACCATCGCCGCCGCCTTCACCGCTGGCGACGCCGACTATCTGCTGGTCGGCCGCAACGGCCTGTTCTACGACCGTCGCGGTCGCGATTGGGATGCCACCATCGTCAAGGTGATCGAGGCGCCGATCAGCATCCGCCAGGCTTTCTGGGCGCCGTACAAGCGCGCCCTGCGTTTCGTCGAGGAGACCATCGCCAAGCGCGCCGCCGCCGCGGATGACGCGGCGCACCAGCGCCTGAGCACCGGCATCACCGAGACCGCCGAGGCGGCGCAGACCGGCAAGGGTCCGAAGGACAAGCCGAAGATCGACATCGGGACGGTGGCCGCACTCGGCGTCGCCGTCGGCGGCATCACCGCCGCGATGGGCGTGATGCTCAACGCCTTCTTCGGACTCGGTTGGCTGATGCCGCTCGGCGTGCTCGGGCTGATCCTCGCCATCTCCGGCCCGGCCATGGTCATCGCCCTGCTCAAGCTGCGCCAACGCAGCCTCGGTCCGCTGCTGGACGCCAGCGGCTGGGCGGTGAACAGCCGGGTGAAGATCAATATCCCCTTCGGCGGCTCGCTGACCCAGGTCGCGCGGCTGCCGGCCGGCGCCACCCGCTCGCTACGCGATCCCTACGCCGAGAAGAAACGGCCGTGGGGGCTGTACCTCACCGTGTTCGTGCTGTTCGTCGTGGTGGCGTGGCTCGGCATCGATCGCCTGGTCTACGGGGATTGGGTGTGGCGCCGGCTGTTCGCGCCGAGGTCGGCGACCACCACCACCACGACCACCACCACGGCTCCGCCGGGAACCCCGCCGCCGCAGACGACCACCACCACGGCTCCGCCGGGAACCCCGCCGGGGCAGACCACCACCACCACGGCTCCGCCGGGAACCCCGCCGGGGCAGACCACCACGTCGCCTGCCGAGACCCCGCCGGCGAAATAGCCGCTGCCGGCTACTTCTTCGGCGCCTTCGGCTGCGGCCCCTGGGTCTCGGTGCCGGTCATGCTGATGCGCACGTCGATCTCCTCGCTACCCAGCGTTTTCAGGCCGAGATCACTGCCCTTGATGGTGCAGTAGGCGGTGATGCGCACGCCCACGGAGGTGCCATCGCGGGCTCCCGCCTTCCAGCGCACCGTGCACTTTGGCTTGACCGCCACCGTAGTGCCGCCGATGTCGAGCGTCGCGGTGGCATCCTGGAAGGTCAGCACCTTCTCGACCGCCTTGCCGTTCTTGTCGGTCTCGGTGATCGCCTCGGTCTTCACCGCGCCAAGGGCGCTGATCGCGAAGGTGAGTTTGGGCGGGACGTCGCCCTTGATCAGTTCGCCGAGCACGCGTCGGGTCTGATCGCCCTTGGGTTGGCACCAGGTCGTGCATTCGACCGCCAGCGCGCCGACGGCCGCGTCGCCCTGCTTCACCACCTGGCCGCTGAGCGGCTTGCCGGAGAGGAAGCTGGGCCAGAAGGCGCCCTTGGCATCGCGGAACTCCGCGTCGACAGTGATGTGCTTGACGTTATCCGGAGCGAAATAAGCGGTGAAGCCGTCGCTGGGCGGCTCCTCGCCGGGCTTGGGCGCCTTGGGCTTGTCGTTGCGGTTCCTGGCCTCGCGGGCGGCGCTCAGGCGCGCGGGCGGTGCCGTGGTCGCGGCGCTGGCGGCGGTGGCATGGGTCCCCTTGCCGAGGTCGACCATGACCACGTAGCCGTCGGCAAGGCCGCCGGCGAATTGCGCCTGGAAGGCGTTCCTGGTCGGCGTCGCGGTCACCGTCCCGTAAACGTCTTCGTCCCGATCGGCGCCGGAGACGAATAGCACGCGGGTCTGACCATTCACCGTGCCCGAGCCGATTCCCCAGCCCTCCCTGGCCTCGTTGCCGATCTGCACGCAGGTGGATCCGGCCCCGGGCACCGCCGACGCGAAGCGCACCGTGGTCAGATCCTGGTTGAGCACCACCACGTGCTCTCCCGCCGGTTCGCCGTCGGTCAGCTTGGTCGAGGTCTGGCGCAGCCCATAGGCCGACGTGCCGGTGAAGCAAAACGAGCCATCGTCGGCCTGGCCCAGTGCCGTCACCCAGGTGCTGTTCGGTTTGCCGTTGACGAATGCCAGCCACATGGTGTAGCCGATGACCTGCCAATCCTTGGGCTCGAGCTTGACCAGATAGGCGCAGGAGAGCACGCCGGCTCCCGCGCTGGTGATGCCGAGACCGCGATGGCCGACGCCGCGGCGCACATCGGTGGCCTGGGTGGTGATCACCGAATTGCCACCGTCCGACCAGCAGGCGATGAGGACGTTGCCGTCGCGATCGTGGGTCACTTGACGCACCGCCGAGTCCGAGACTTGGCGGCAGTTGTCGAGTCCGACGTAGGGGCCGCCCCAGTCGTAGAGCTGGTACTGGAAGGTGCCGTCGGGCTTGAAGGTGTTCAGAGTCGGGCAGCGCCACGGTTCGCGGCCGGTGCCCCAATGATGCTCGCCACCCTTGACGATGACGCCGTCGACCGGGCTCACCGAGGTGGTCTTGTTGATGCCGCCGGGCACCGCGGCCATGCCCAGCGTCTTGCCGGTGGCGTCGAATGAGAACAGCGCCTGGGCGCCGAAGGAGATCGCGCCGTCCTTGCGCAGGCGCACGGTCGGGGCGTCGGACAGGCCCTTGGCGGCGCGCAGCCAGTCGCAGCGGGTGCCGTCGGCGCTCAGCCGGGCTACGAAGGTGGCATCGCAGGTGCCGCCCTTGCGCGTCGCATCGGCGGGAACGCTGAGCGCCTGCATACCGCCGCCCAGCGCGGCGATGCCGGCACCAGCGCGACCGGTGATGTAGATGGCGCCGTCAGTCCCGACCGCGGCGCCGGTGATGGCGCCACTGGTCCACGGCATGCGGCTGACCGAGAGGATGGCGCTGAGATCGCTGGTCATGCGCACCACGAAGCCGGTGGTCTCCGGCTGCATCCACGATGGCCGCACCGGCTTGCCATTCTTGTCCGGCGCTGGCGCCTGGCCCGGACCGGGACGTGCGCCATCGCTGCCGATCACCGTCTCCGGGCGACCAAGATCGAACACGCCGCCAAGCACGTTGCCGCAGAGCACCACGGTGCCGTCAGGTTGGAAGTCCCCGGCCACCAGCCACTCACTGCCCTTGCCGCCGACGAAGGTGGCCGCCATGACCTGGGCCTGGTCGGGCGCATCGGGCCAGAGCTTGGGTGGGATCCGCTTGGGCGGGTCTTCGCCTCCGGCGAGCGCACCGGCGATCAGGGCAAGGCAGGTGACGAGGGCGGTCCTGTGCATGTCGACTCCATCCCGGGGACATCATCCCGGAGCAGCGGACTACGTCAGGGACAGCACCGCGTTTCGGTTTTCTTCACTGGCCCGTTCCGCAGGACGCGAATCAGGAATGAGCGGGCGCGATGGCTGCGCGTGGCCGTGGTGGTCGGCGAGGACAACGTCCGATGGTGCGACTGAGCAGGACGGCCTTCAAAGCACGTCCTCTGGTCATGCGCCGGACGAGCGCGCGTCGCACTGCTGCCTGGCGGTACCTCGATGCCCGCAGAGCGCCTGGTGAAGACTTGGCCAGGGCCGGGAAACAGGTTGGGCATTTCGGAAGTCACTGGGATAAGGGGACGATCCCATCCGTCCCTGCCGTCTGCTGGCCAGCGCACTCCGGAGCCTCCCATGAAAGTCGCCGTCTTCAGCACCCGCGGCTATGACCGTGACCATCTCGACGCCGCCAACGCCGGCCGACATGAACTGCTCTTCCATGACTGCCACCTCGCTGCCGCCACCGCTGCCGTCGCCAGCGGCTGCCAGGCCGCCTGCCTGTTCGTCAACGACCGCGCCGATGCTGCCGCTCTGCAGGGTCTCGCCAACGCTGGCGTGCGCCTGCTCGCGCTGCGCAGTGCCGGGTACAACCACGTCGACCTTGCTGCGGCCGGTCGGCTCGGCTTGAGTGTGGCGCGCGTACCGGCCTATTCCCCGTACGCCGTCGCAGAGCACGCCATGGCGCTGGTGTTGGTGCTCAATCGCAAAATCCATCGCGCCTGGAACCGCGTGCGCGAGGGAAATTTCGCCCTCGATGGGTTGGTCGGGTTCGACCTCCACGGCAAGACCGTCGGCGTGATCGGCACCGGTCGCATCGGTGCGGTGTTCGCCGGCATCTGCCGCGGGTTCGGCTGCCAGGTGCTGGCCCATGACACCATTCCCGACCCGGCGTTGGCGGCGGCCGGCGTGCGCTACGTGGCGCTCAGCGAGGTCTACGCCGGCAGCGACGTGATCAGCCTACACTGCCCATTGATAGCGCCGACCCGTCACCTCATCAACGCCGCCGCCATCACCGCCATGCGTCCCGGCGTCATGCTGATCAACACCGGTCGCGGCGCCCTGATCGACACGCCGGCGGTGATCGCTGGCCTCAAGTCTGGCCGCATCGGCGCGCTTGGCCTCGATGTTTACGAAGAGGAGGAGCGGTTGTTCTTCGCCGACCATTCCAGCGAGGTGATCACCGACGACGTCTTCGCGCGGCTGCTCACCTTCCCCAACGTGGTGATCACCGCCCACCAGGCCTTCTTCACCCGCGAGGCGCTTGATCGCATCGCCACCACCACCATCGCCAGCCTCGATGCCTTCGCAGTCAGCGGCCAAGTGCCCAGCGAATGCCGCGTCGTCGTGGCGGTGACAGCAACGTCTTGAACGCCACGTTCAACCAGTCCCCAGACATCACGGCGTCGCGGTCACGCTGGCGATGACGCGTGCCCGGCCACGTTCCAGCGCGGCGGCGTCGCCACCGGCATGGGCGATGGCGTCCTCCAGCAGCTCGATGCCGATCTTCGCCGCTCCGCCTTCGGTGGGCACGCGCATGCGCTCATGCGCATCCAGGGTCTGCGCCCAGGTCGCGCGCAGAACCGCCCAGAACGCCTCCTCGCCCTTCCAGGCCGCGATGCCAGGCGACCAGTCGTGGCCGCTGATGCGCTGGTATCGCTCGCAACCGACCTCGACCGCGACGTAGGGATCGGCAGCGGGCTGGTCAGGTCCGGTCAGCGCCAGTTTGCGGCTCTCCTGCCACAGCACCCAGCCATCGGGCGTGATGGTGATGCGATGGAGCCCTTGAAGCGCCTGGTAATCCTTGCGCACGGTCTGCTCACGACGGGGCAGTGGGCGCAGGTGACGGTCGGACGTCCACTCGCTCAGGCTGCCGCTGTGCTGCCAGCGCCCGATGGTCTCATAGCGCGGTTCGTCGCCGACCCCGAACACCGCCTGCGTCCAGGTGCCGGCCACCGCCGCTGCCGGCAGCTTCTCGTGCCGCCACTGGTCGAGGCCCTGGAAACGCAGCAGGTCGCCGTCCTGCCATGACCAGTCCTGACGCCAGTGCTTGGTGACGATGGCGTCGGCCATGCCGGCGATGCGCATGACCAGCTGGTGCTGGAGACTGATGCGATCCGGAGTGTCGACGATGACGACGATGCGTTCGGTGGCCCAGGACTGGTAGGGCGCCGCCAGTTTCATCCCGGGCTTCAGGGTCAGCGTCTCCTGGAAGTCGAAGGCGACCCGGTAGTCGCCGGCCATGGCCAGGATGGCGGCGTGATCGCGCGCCTTGCCGGTGGCGGCCTGCATCTCCGTCCACGCCGCTGAAGGCGATGGCGACAGCACGGTGGTCTCGCCCGTGGTGCTGCCACCGCGCGTGGCCAGCGGCTCCTGGCCATAGGGCCAGGCGAAGCGGGTGATGCGTACCGGCGGTTTGGCAGCCGCTGGCGCTGATGTGGCTGCTGGCGCTGCGGGCGTCGGGTTGCGCGCGACCTCTCCGCATCCCGTGGCGATGAAGGTCAGGACGAGAAGTGCGAACCGGGGGCGGGCTACGGTCATGCCGCGGACGCTACGCGCTGCCGATGCGCCTCAATCGTGAATCGCCTGGATAACGTTCAGTCGAGTACCCGCGCCACTGGCAGCGCATTGCCGAAACGCGTGAAGTCCTTGAAGGTCCACACCACCTGCTTGGCGGGGTTGACCTCGATGATCTGCGGATTCGTCGGACCGGCGTGGCAGTTCACCAGGACGGTGTTGCCGTTGGGCAGGCGGTCGACCATGGTCACCCACACCAGGGTGATGCCGGGCAGGTCCTTCTCATTGACCGCCCAGACCTCCTTGCCGTCGCGATCGACCTCGTAGACGCGGTGGCCGTTGCCAGCGCCGATCAGGGTGTTGCCGTTGGCCAGGCGCTGGGCGCTGTAGACCTTGGCGCCGGTGGCGTGTTCCCAGACCACCGTGCCCTTGGCGTCGTACTCGCGCACCGCGTGATCGCTCTCGTGGCAGACCAGGTAGGTGCCGCCGGGCAGCTTGCGCGCCTGGCGGGTGTCGGTGTGCGGGTTGCGGGTCTTGACCGTCAGCGGCACCTCGACCAGCAGCTTGCCCGCACGGTCGACCTCGATGATCCGCGCTGGTCCGCTTTCGACGATCATGGTCACGCCGTCGGCCAGGCGCTGGAAGGCGTGCACCTCGACCCTGCGCCCGGTGTTACCGTTGGCCTTGCCGGCATCGTATTCCCAGACCACCTGGTTCGTCGGCGTCATCTCGACCAGACGCGTCCAATTGGTCTGGAACAGCACGTTGCCATCGGCCAGCAGCCAGGCGTCGTGGATCTCGCCGACCTTCTCTTGCCAGCCGACGGAACCATCGGCGTTGACGATGGCGAGCAGCCTGGTGCTGCTGTCGCCGATGAGCAGCCGGCGCGGGGTGCCGGTCTGGGTGGCGGCGGGAGCGTCAGCGGCCGCGAGCACGGCGGTGGCGATCAGGAGGACGAGGGGAAGCAGGGGGGCCATGACGATCTCCGCGCGGCAGTGTGCGCAGTCGCCTTCGCAAGGAAACGCCGCCACCAGGTGGAGATCGCCCAGGTCGCGTGGGAATCGCCGAGGTCGTCCGCGCTACATCCGCTCCGGCGCCACCAGGCCGAGCAGGCGCAGCCCTTCGCCCAGCGCGCCGCGCGCCGCACGCACCAGTGCCAGCCGGCTGGCCGCCACCGCGGCGTCGGGGCAGAGCACGCGCAGCTCGACCGCGCGGTTGCCGGCGGTCAGCCAGGTCGAGACGGCGCCGGCCACGGTGAGCAACGCCGCCGCCAGGACGCTCGGTTCGTCGGCCTCGACCGCGCGTTCAAGCTGGCCGCGCAGGCGCGCGATCGCCAGGAGCACAGTCTTTTCGTCGTCGCTGGTGAGGCGGGTGGGATCGCTCGGCGGAGGGGTGGGATGTTCCCCGGCGAACTTGCGTTCGATCGAGCACAGCCTGGCGTGCGCGAACTGGAGGTACGGCCCGGTCTCGCCGTCGAAGCGCAGCGCCTCCTCGAACTTGAACTTCACGTCGTTGGTGCGGCCGCTCTTGAGATCGTTGAACACCACCGCGCCGACGCCGACGGCGTGGGCGATCGCGGCACGTTCAGCGCCCACGATCTCGGGATTCTTCTCAGCGACCACCGCCTCGGCGCGCGCGATCGCCTCTTCGAGCACTTCACGCAGCAGCATGACCTTGCCGCCGCGGGTGCGCCCGCGCGCCCAGCCCGCCTCGAGTCCTTCACCGGGTTCGTCGTTCCACAGCAGCACGATCCCGAAGCCGACATGGCGCAGACGGTCGGCATACGTCCGGCCCAGCAGCTTGGCGCAGGCGAACCACTCCTTGAAGTGCAGGGCCTGGCCGAGATCGACGACATAGAGCGAGCGGTCGAAGGCGAACTCGGCGAAGCGGTCGTCGCAGGCCGCGAGATCGCGGGTCGCGTAAAGCGTGCCGCCATCGGCGCGCTTCAGCAGCATCGGTTTCTTGAATCCTTGCGCGGTCAGGTCGACCACGGTGGCGCCCTGGTCGAGCTTGGTCAGGCCTTTCGATTCCAACTCGGTCAGCACCGATCCCATCTTGTCCTGGTAGTACGCCTCGCCCTTCCACGAGTCGAAGCGCACGCCGAGCAGCGCGTAGACGCGTGCGAATTCCTTCAGGCTGGCGTCTTTGAACACCTGCCACAGCCCACGCGCCTCGGCGTCACCGTCTTCGAGCTTCTTCGACCACACGCGCGCCTCAGCTTCGACCGCCGCATCGGCCTTGGCGGCGACCGAGATGCGCACGTACAGCTCGTTGAGGAAGGTGACGCGATCGCTGGCGGCGTCGAGCTGCACGAGGGAAAGCCCTTCGCGCTTCCAGCCCGCGATCAGTCGGCCGAAGGCGGTGCCCCAGTCGCCAAGAAAATTGATGCGCGTGACCGTCCATCCCGCTGCCTCGTAGCAGTGCGCCAGCGCATTGCCGATCATGGTCGAACGGATGTGGTGGAAGGCGAGATGCTTGGCGATGTTCGGACTGGAGAAGTCGACGCACATTGCGCGTCCGGCGCCGGCGGATGAGCGCAGCGCAGCGCGCGCGTCGCCAGCCAGCCCCGGCAGCAACGCGGTGGCCACGCCGGCGGCGCTGAACACCAGATTGCAGAATGGCCCGGTCGCGCTGGCGGTTACGCCCAGGCCGGCGGCGGTGATCGCCACCGCCAGTTCACCGGCGAGTTGCGGCGGCGGCAGGCCGCGCGCCTTGGCGAGCTGGAAGCACGGCAGAGCGAGATCGGCGGCGACCGCCTTGGTCGGCGGCGCATAGAGCCCGGCGACAATCGCCTCGGTGGTGCCGCAGTGACGGGCGACCAGGGCGGTGACGGGCGCAGTGATCAGATCGAGCATGGGGCGGGCATGGTTGGTCGCTGGCGCGGTGCGGCAAGAGGCGGGGCCTTCCTGTGCACGGTCGGGCCCCTACAAGCCGCTCATGCAGGAACTCGCCGAACTGCTGCGGCGCTGGCAGGCCGAGGTGATCTTCCCGGCACGCGTGCGGGTGTTCGCGGCGGTGGGCGGCGTCGAACTGGCGCCGCTGTGCGACGACGGCGTGGAATGGGAGGGGGCACCGGCGGGAATGGTGCTGGCGGCGGCGTGCGGGGCGGCGTGGGCAGAGCGGGAACGTGGCGGGCGGGTGGTGGTCGTGCTTCCGGCGGAGGCGATGGCCGACGGTGAGGTGCGCGCGGCGCTCGATCTGTGCGTGGCCTGCGACCTGCGTCACCTCCTGCTGGTGGTCAGCGGCTGGCCGATGCCGCGTGAGCGCGACCTGCTCCAGAGCAGCCTGTTCCACTGCGATGATGAACCGCCAAGCGGACTGCCTGCGTCCTTGCCGACCGCGTGGATGATCGATTCCGAACGGGAGCGGACCGCGTGGATGATCGATTCCGAACGGGAGCGCACGCGCTCACCGCCGCGCGCTCGCCGCGCCTGGCCGCCGGTGCGCTTGCGCACGCTGCTGGCGCCACCGCCAGCAACCAGCGCTGCCGCCCCGTTCGCCACCGCCCGCGCCTGGTTGCGCGACGTGGCGGCGCGGGAAGCGCGGCTCGTTCTGATCGATCCGGATCTCGCAGCATTGCCTGCGGTGAACGCCCAGGTGGTGCCGCCACGCCCCAACGCCGCCGCCCTGATCGCCCTCGCCGCCCTCGCCGGCGAAGGCCGACGGGTGGTCTGGGAACTGCCTGCCGATGTCGACCTCCTGGCCTGGCTGCCGGCGCTGGCCGAGATCGGTCGGCGCGGACTCGCTCTGAAGCTGGTGCTTCCCACTGCGGCGCTGCCGTCGGCGACCCTGTGGAGTCTGCTGCCGGGCTGGTGGGTGTTCGCACCGGCCGATGCCGCCGAGACGGTGGCCGTGCTCGCTCACGCGCTCGATAGCGAGGAGGCGGTGATCATCGCCGTGCCCGACGCTCCTGCCGAGCCATTGCCGACCTGGACCGGCGCCTACGAACCGGGCAGCGGCCGTTGGCTGCGTGGCGCTGGCAGCGCAGCGATCACCGTGGTGTGCGATCAGCGGACCGTCGCTGCGACCATGGCCGCGTGCGCCGCGCTGACTGTCCTCGGCATCAAGCCGGACGTGCTGCACGCCACCAGCCTGGCGCCGCTTCCGCTGGCCGCGATCGCCGCCGCCGCGGGTCGTGGCGCCGTGCTGGTGGTCGACCATCCCGCCAGCCAGCTCGGCCGGGCGGTACGTGCCGAACTGGATGACGGCGCCCGCGTCCAGGTGCTGGACGGCGTCGCATCACCGGTCGCTGCCGATATCGCCCAGGCGGTGCGCACCCTGACGCGCTGAAGCGGAGCACGACGTCGACCGTGGATGCTGACGCCGATGGAGCGTCGACGCTAGATCGCGCTCCCGCTCACCACGCCTGGCCGGCGAACTCCAACCAGGTAGCGATGTCGCGGGCGGCGATGCCGGCGGCCTGGTTGATCGCGTCGGGCTCGTCGGAGAGGGCGTTGACGAAGCCGGTGGCGGCCCAGGACGTGGTGATCGGTCCGCGGCGCGAGTGCAGCGTCGCCGTGCCCTGCATGCGGATGCTCCACCTGATCGGGATGTTGCGACCGTCGATGGCGGTGTGGGTGATCGATTCCTCGGCCAGGGTCAGTTCCAGACGCGCGCTGCCGACCGGGCTGACCCGCCAGCCGAGCTGGTCGGTCAGCAGCTTGGCCACCGCGCCCTGAAGCGCCGCCTGGGAGCGCACCAGCCGGGCGTCGTTGGCGACCACCACCACGCGCACGTCCTCGCCGAGGACCGGCGGTCGGGCCAGGCGGTAGGCGCAGCCACCCAGCAGCAGCACCGCCAGGGTGAGCGCGGCGCCGCCAGCCGGGCTCACGGCTTGGCCGGCTTCAGCAATTCGGATCCGAAGGATTCCTGGCGCGGCGCCGGCAAGGTCGCCAGGGCGCGTTCGGCGATGCGGGCCAGCTCGGAACTGGCATCGCGACGGATCACCTCGCGGTAGTAGTGACGCGCGGCTTCGGTGTAGTCGGTCGGCGAGGGATCGCGCAGCCAGGCGAGGAAGGCCGGGCTCTTGCGGTGGTGGTACCAGCGCGCCACCTCGAGATCGCGGGCCTGGTGCCACAGACGGATGCGCTTGCGGTACGCCTGTACCAGACGGGTGCGTTCGGGATCGTTGCGCGTCTCCTGCTCGGCCTGGTCGATCAGCCGGACGGCGGCATCGAGGGCGCCGACGTCGAACTTGTCGCCGCGGTAGGTGATCAGCCGGCTCAGCGCCAGTTCGCACAGGGCGGTGAAGGTCAGGGTGTGATCGGGCCACCTGGAGAGGAAGCCTTCGTAGGCGGAGTAGGTCTCCTGGATCGATTCCGGCGAGATGCCGAGGAAGCGGGTATCTGATTTCAGCAACCGGGCGCGTGCGAAGCCGAGCTGCGCGCGTGGCGCCACCGCCTCGCGGTCGCCGTGCTGGGCGAGGAAGGCGAACAGTTGGTTGGTCTCGTCGAGGTAGGTGGCGCCTTCGAGGCTGATCACCTTTTGGGGATCCTCGGCGTCGAGATCGATGCGGGCGGTGAAGCCCTGCGCCCGCTCAGCGGCATCGAGGGCGGTGAGCATTGCGGAGCCGAGCTGATCGTACTCGGGATAGTACCACCACAGCGTGGACAGCGCGATGCGCATGCTGCCGATGCGCTCCTTCTCGGCATAAGCGGCGACCATGACGTGCTGGGCCGCCGGCGCCGCTTTGGAATAGGGATGGTTGTCGATCACCTGCTCGGCGAGCTTGCGCGCCTTCTTCTCATGCTTGGCGGCGAGTTCGGCGCGCGCCTCGGTGACCAGGCGCAGCGCTTCGATCTCGTCGGCGGCCGAGAGCTTGGACTTGGCGCGTTCGATGCGGAAACGTGCGGCTTTCTCCTCGATCTCCTTGACGTAGGTCGCTGAGACGTCGCCCCCCTCGCCGGTTGGTCCGTTGAAATCGACCGCCACCACGGCGGCGCCGAGGGCGAGCAGTAGAATCAGGCGAATCATGGGCGGGGAGTGTGGCCGGCGACGGCGGGGTGCAATCCCGACGGTCGAAGCCTGGGCACCAATCGCCCGGCGCGCGCAGGACGGTTCCAGCCCAGCCGGAGGGTGCGGGGCTCGCCCCCTGTGCCCGTGATGATCGCCTGGGGATCGAAATCGGCCGCGTCTGCGCTTCGTGCCCACGTTCTCAGGTGAACAGCTCGCGGACCGGCAGTGCGAATCCGGGCAGGACGTCACCACCGTCGAGAGTCGCGTCCTCGCCGAGTTCGTGCGCGCCGACGACGGTGTGGATGGCGACACGACGTTCGGCGGGATCGATGACCCACACCACGCGAGTGCCGGCAGCGAGCCAGGCGCGGACCTTGGCGTGGACATCGGTGTAGCGGTCGGATGGCGACAGGACCTCCACGGCGAGGGTCGGTGCGAATGCGAAGAATCCGGGGTAGCTGCGGCCCGGCTGCAGGAGGGCGGCGGCGATGAAGGTGGCGTCAGCCGCGCGAACGGTGTCGGGATTGCGGGACAGGATGAAACCAGGTTCGCTTCCGGTCACTCGTCCGAGGCGATTGGTCCGCACGAACGTGCGCAGATGTTCGGTGATGGCTCCTGCCGCGAACCCATGATCGCCACCGGTTGGGCCCATGCGGACGATCTCCCCATTGACGAGTTCGCAGCGACCTTCGACCTGTTCGAGATCGGCGATGGTGGCCGATGTGGCCGAAGTCGTTGCCATGAAGTCGCCTCGGTCGGCAGGGTAGAGGTCAGCACGCCACGGACAACGGACCACTCACGCAACCATCGGCCGCTTACGCCAGCAACTTCGCCAGGAACTGCCCGGTGTGGCTGGTCGCGACCTTGGCCACGCGTTCGGGCGTGCCTTCGGCGATCAGCCGGCCGCCGCGGTGGCCGCCTTCGGGACCGAGGTCGACGATCCAGTCCGCGGTCTTGATGATGTCGAGATGGTGTTCGATCACGACCACGGTGTTGCCCTGGTCGACCAGGCGGGCGAGCACGTCGAGCAGCTTGCGCACGTCCTCGAAATGCAGACCGGTCGAAGGCTCATCAAGGATATACAGCGTCTGCCCGGTGCCGCGCCGGGCGAGTTCGCGCGACAGCTTGATGCGCTGCGCCTCGCCGCCCGACAGCGTGGTGGCGGGCTGACCGAGGCGGATGTAGTCGAGCCCGACGTCGACCATGGTCTGCATCACGCGCACCACCGGCACGTGCACGCCGAAATGCTGGATCGCCTCGCGCACCGACATGTCGAGGACGTCGGCGATGTTCTTCTGCTTATAGGCGACGCGCAGGGTCTGCTCGTTGAAGCGCCGGCCGTGGCAGACCTCGCACGGCACGTAGACGTCGGCCAGGAAGTGCATCTCGACCTTCTTGACGCCGTCGCCTTCACAGGCCTCGCAGCGGCCGCCCTTGACGTTGAAGCTGAATCGTGACGGCGTGTAGCCGTAGAGCTTGGATTCGCGCGTCTCGGCGAAAACGGCGCGGATGTGGTCCCACAGCTTGGTGTAGGTGGCCGGATTCGAACGCGGCGTGCGTCCGATCGGCTGCTGGTCGATGGCGATGACCTTGTCGAGGTGCTCCAGCCCGCTGATCTTTCCGTGCGCGCCGACCTCCTCGCTGGCGCCGTTGAAGTGGTTGTTCAGCGCGGGGTAGAGGATGTGGTTGAGGAACGACGACTTGCCGGCGCCGCTGACCCCGGTGATGCAGGTGAAGGTGCCGAGCGGCACGGCGATGGTGAGATCCTTGAGATTGTTGGCGCGGCAGCCCGAGACGACCAGGCGCTTGCCGGTGCCGGCCCGCCGCTTGGCCGGCACGGCGATGCGTTTGCGGCCGGAGAGGTAGTCGGCGGTGATCGACCCCGCGCTGCGCAGGACGTCGTCGACGCTGCCGCTGCACACCACCTGGCCGCCGAGTTCGCCGGCCCCGGGTCCGAAGTCGACGACGTGGTCGGCGCTGCGGATGGTCTCCTCGTCGTGCTCGACCACGATCACCGAGTTGCCGATATCGCGCAGGTGCTTGAGCGTGGAGATCAGCCGCGAGTTGTCGCGCTGATGCAGGCCGATCGACGGTTCATCGAGGACGTAGAGGACGCCGGTCAGTTCGGAACCGATCTGGCTGGCCAGGCGGATGCGCTGCGCTTCGCCGCCGGAGAGGGTCGGACCGCTGCGATCGAGGGTGAGGTAGTCGAGGCCGACATTGATCAGGAAGCGCAGGCGCGCCTGCACCTCCTTGAGCACGCCGCTGGCGATCTTGGCGTCGCCGCCGCGCAGGTCGAGGCGATCGAAGGCCGCCGACGCCTCGCTGATGGTCAGCGCGCAGCATTCCGGCAGCGTCCGCCCGCCGACGCGCACCGCTCCCGACAGCGGATTGATGCGTCGGCCCTGGCAGTCGGCGCACACCGCAGCGCAGAGGAACTGGCCGAGTTTGTCGCGCCGCCAATCGCTGTCGGATTCCTTCAGCGTGCGTTCGACCCACGGCACCACGCCGTCGAATTTCGTGTTGAACGTCCCTTGGCCATTCTGCGTCGACCAGTTCACCGCCACGCGCTCGGCGGTGCCGTAGAGCGCCAGGTTGCGCTGCTTCTCCGGCAGCTGCTTCCACGGACGCCGGGTGTCGATCTTGAGTTTGGCGAGCAGATCACGGCGATAGCCGACGTGCCAGGCCTGACGGTCCTCGTCGCCGAGCGCGCCCCAGACCCGGATGGCGCCATCGTTGATCGACAATTCGGGATCGATGAGCTTACCGAGATCGACGCTGGTCTTGGTGCCGAGCCCATTGCACGCCGTGCAGGCGCCGACCGGCGAATTGAACGAGAAGGAGTTGGGTTCGAGGCCGGGAAAGGAGCGGTCGCAGGTGGGGCAGTAGAGGTGTTCTGAGAAGAACAGGTCGGCCGTGCTGGCGCTGGGCGCCGCGTGCTCCGGGGAGGTGAACTGGTCAGGAGCTGACGTGGCGGGCGCCGCCGTGACTACCGCCTCGCGACCGGCGCCGCGCGTCGCCTTCGACTTCTGACCTGCGGGCTTCCTGATCGGGGGACCCGCGGACTGGTCGGGATCGCGACTCGGCGACCCGGCGTCCGCGGCGAAGCCGACCAGCATCTTCCCCTCGCCCTCGCGCAGGCAGGTCTCCACCGAGTCGGCGAGGCGGCTGCGGATGCCGTCCTTGATCACCAGGCGGTCGACCACCAGATCGATGCGGTGCTTCACCTTCTTGTTCAGTTCGATCGGCTGATCGAGAGTGAACTCCTTGCCATCGACGCGCACGCGGGTGAACCCGGCCTTCTTGGCGCGATCGAGCAGATCCTGGTGCTCGCCCTTGCGGTCGCCGACCTTGGGCGCCAGCAGCAGCACGCGGCTGCCGGCGGGCAGCCGCAGCACGGCGTCGACGATCTCGTCCTGACTGCGCTTGCCGACCGGCTGCTGGCAACCCGGACAATGCTGCACACCGATGCGCGCCCACAGCACGCGCAGGTAGTCGAGCACCTCGGTGATGGTGCCCACCGTCGAACGCGGATTCTTCGACGCCGACTTCTGCTCGATGGCGATGGTCGGCGAGAGGCCGCGGATGGAGTCGAACTTCGGCTTCTCCAACTGGCCGAGGAACTGCCGCGCGTAGGCCGACAGCGACTCGACGTAGCGGCGCTGGCCCTCGGCGTAGATGGTGTCGAAGGCCAGCGACGACTTCCCCGACCCCGACGGCCCGGTGAACACCACCAGCTTGCGCTTGGGCAGATCGAGATCGACGTGCTTGAGATTGTGTTCGGCGGCGCCGCGCACCTGGATGGTCGAGAGTTCCGCGGCGGCGAGAGGGGCGACGGGTTCGGCGGACGAGGTGACGTCGGGCATGGGCCGGGGAGGATAGGGCCGTATGGACGCTCGCCAGAGGGGAGTCGAGGTGAGCGGTTGGAGGCCGCTACGAAGGCGGCGCTACCAGGGGATCGCTGTCGTGTGAAGACGTGCGGTGAGTGGTCCAATCTCCAGAGCCCACGGAGTGGGCGACCGAACGTAGCCCAGGGCGTGAGCCCTGGGTCAGCGATTCCGGGATGGCTTCAGCCCCCTGAGGGGGCGGCAGAAGTCCACCGTCGACTTCTGTCGCCCCCCCTCCGGGGGCTGCACGAGATTGCGCACCTGACCCAGGGCTTACGCCATGGGCTACGATCTGACGCCCGCTCTGCGGGCTCTGGTGAGCGGACATTTTCCGGAGCGCCGCTTTCCAAGCGGCGGGAATCCACGGATTGTCCCAAGATCGTGAACGTCCAGCCAAGGCCGGGCCATCACCAGCGCCATCGGCTGCCTGGTCCTCGAATTGGACTGACCGCGCCGCCCACCACGCGCCTGACAATCGCCGCACCGCCACTAAGGTCCGCCATGCCCATCAGCTACCAGTTCATTGGCACCAGCCTCGGATCACACCCATGAGCGGCCCCACTCCCGCCATCTATCTCGTCCGCCATGGCGCCACCGAATGGGCGCTCAATGGTCGACATACCGGGCTGACCGACATCCCGCTGCTCGAACAGGGTGAGCGCGATGCACGGGGCATGGGTGAGCGGCTGGCCGGGCTGGGGACCACCTTCAGCACGGTGCTGACCAGCCCGCTCCAGCGCGCGCATCGCACCTGTGAACTGGCCGGCTTCGGCGCCGTGGCCGTGGTCGATCACGATCTGGTGGAATGGGATTACGGCGCCTACGAGGGGCTGCGCTCGGTCGAGATCCGTCAGCGCGCGCCGGACTGGTCGCTCTTCCGCGACGGCTGTCCCGACGGCGAGTCGGTGGCGGAGGTCGGCGCGCGTGCTGACCGCGTGCTGGCGCGCTTGCGCGCCGTTGACGGAGTCGGCCTGGTGTTCTCCAGCGGTCATTTCCTGCGCGTGCTGGCGGCGCGCTGGCTTGGTCTCGAACCCGCGGCGGGTCGCGTGCTCGCGCTGCGCACGGCGTCGCTGAGCGTGCTCGGGTACGAGCACGGGCACGTGGATCCGGTGCTGATGCTGTGGAATGGATGACGGATCGGTCCATGCTTCGCGGTCCGCTCCTGGTCATCGGTTCGATCAACGCCGACCTCTACGTCGAGATCGACCGTCTCCCCGCGCCAGGCGAGACCATCCTCGGCACTGGCGCAGCGATGCGGCCGGGGGGCAAAGGCGCCAACCAGGCGGCGGCAGCGGCGCGATTGGGCCAGCCCACGGCCTTTGCCGGTCAGGTCGGCGATGATGCGTATGCGGCGTCGCTGCGCGCGGCATTGATCGGGGCCGGCGTCGACACGGCGTTGCTGGCGGCGGTGCCCGGCGCCAGCGGGCAGGCGTTCATCCTGCTGCAAGCCGGCGGCGAGAACTCGATCATCGTCGCCGGTGGGGCGAACCAGGCGTGGAGCGAACTGCCGCCAGCGGCGATCGCGCGCTTTCCGGACGCGGGGGCGGTACTGCTCCAGCGCGAGGTGCCCGACGCCATCAACGTCGTCGCCGCCAACCTGGCACGCGCCGCCGGCGTGACGGTGGTGCTTGATGCCGGTGGCAGCGACGCGGCCCTGCCTCGCGACCTGGTCAGTGCGGTCGACGTGCTCAGCCCGAACGAGCACGAGTTGGCGCGGCTGAGCGGCCGTCCGGTGCGCACCCGGGACGAGGTGGTGGCGGCGGCGCGTGCGGTGCAGGCCGCCGGCGCCGGCGCGGTGCTGGTCAAGCTGGGCGGTCGTGGCTGCCTGCTGGTGCCGAGCCGCGGCGAGACGATTGCGCAACCGGCTTTCGCCGTGCCGGTCGTCGACACCACGGGTGCCGGCGACTGCTTCACCGCCGCGTACACGGTCGCGCTCATGGAAGGACAGCCGGAACAGGAGCGCCTGCGTTTCGCCTGTGCCGCCGCGGCGCTGTGCGTCCAGACCCGCGGCGCGCTGCCGAGCATGCCGACGCGCGCAGCGGTCGAGCGTTTACTCGCTGAGGCACCAGTCTTGCGCTGAAACGAGCGTCGCGGTCTGGTGTTCGCGACGGTGTGACCACGTCCCAGGCATGTTCTCCGCGCGCCTGCCGGTGAAGGGTTGGCAGCCCAGCACCCCGCGGCATCCTCGGCGCATGCCCGTTGCTTCGTCCTGGTCTGTCCACGTCCTCGCCGTCGTGGTGGCAGCGACCGCCTCCGCCGGCGAAGACGCGCTGCCCACCGTCCCCTGGGGCACCCTCGAACTGAAAGCCGACGCCGTGCACTTGGTGGTCGCCACCTGGCCTGCCGATGGCCGCCTGGTCATGCCGCGGTTGAACAACCCGGTCGGCAAGCTGCACCTGCTCGCAGATCCGACGGTGACGGCGACGCTCCAGCCCAATGTCGCGGACTGGACGGTGACCGTGCCGAAAGGGCGACCGACCGCTGCCGCCACGGTGGTCATCAACGTGCTGGGTGGTGCGCCGCGTGTGGTCGGCGTCGAGGCCCCGCTGGTCGAACCCGGCGCCGATGGCGTGCTGACCTTGTCGGCGCATCTCGCGGCGCCGCACGGCAAGATGCTGCGTTACGAGCCGCAGCCGCACAAGAACACCGTCGGTTTCTGGGTCGACGCCAGCGACTGGGTGGAGTGGCGTCTGCGCATCGCCAAGCCCGGCGCCTACCGCGTGATGCTGTTGCAGGGCTGCGGCAAGGATAACGGCGGCAGCACCGCGACCATCGCGGTCGCTGGCCACGAACTGCCGTGGACGGTGGTGGACACCGGCGGCTTCCAGGCCTTCGTCGAACACGAGGTCGGGCGCGTGACTATCGCTGAAGCCGGCGCCACGACCCTGGCCATCCGTGCGGTGCGCAAGGCCAAGGCCGCGGTGATGGACGTGCGACAGGTGCGCCTCGTCCCCGCGGAATAGTGATGCTCGTACCCTCGCACCTTCGGATCTCCCCATGACCGCCCTCCCTCCTGGCCTCCATTCCGGCATCCGCGTCCACCTCAGCCTGGCCAACGGCGGCGCCATCGATGGCCTGCTCGAACACGTCCAGCACGGTTGGCTGCGCGTGCGCGGCGATGACGGCGTCCACTATGTCCAGCTCACCCACATCGCCTGCATCGGGCTGGGCGCCGAGGAGGCGGCCAGCATCGCCGATACCACCGACGCCGCGCTGCCGGTTCCCAAGGCGCATCAGACGCGCGGTAATTCCAAGGCGCCCGGCCGGCCGTGGGCCGATGACGATCTGCGCCGGCTCGCTGATGCCTTCCTCGACCAGCAGACCGATCAGGATCTGGCCACCCGCCACAACCGCACCCGCGCCGCCATCCGCGAGCTGCGCCAGGGCTTCGAATGCGCGCGCGGCAATCTGGTCGAGGACCAGATCACCCCCGTCGCCACGACCTGGGTGCCACGCTGGCGGCGGGTGCTGGGCGGGTAAACCGCAGGCGTACCGTACGACGGACCATTCCCACGGAACTACCAGCCATGACCAAGACACTGACCATCGCCATCGCCCTCACCTGCTGGCTGGGCGTGTCCGGTTGCGGTCGCCAGGATGCGGTCTCGCCACCGGCGCTCGTGCTGCGCATCGAGTCGGCCACCTATGCGGGAGGCCAGCGCGTCGATCTGCGCAGCGACGGCAGCGCGACCCGCCAGCGCTGGATGGGCAGGGAACCCGCGCAGCCAGCACGTGAGAGCGGACGCGTCGACACCAGCACCGTATCCAGCCTGATCGGTGATCTTGACCGCCTCGGTTTTTTCATTCTTGACCCCGGACTGATCGAAGCCGAGGTGCGCAGCGAACAGCGCCGGCGTGGGTTGATCGAGGCGTTTCACGATGCCCAGTCCTTCAGCCTGCTGGTCATCCGCGACGGCCGTCAGCACCGCGTCGCCTGTGCCGCGATCGACCAGAAGGCCGCTGCCTATCCGACCATTGCCGATCTCCAGAGACTGCATCGCTGCTTTCAGTCCACCCGCAGCGTCACCGACGCCATCGTGTTCACCACCGCGGCCCCGTGACCGCATCCGCGCTCCCAAGCGCGGTCCTGCCCACGACCGCACCCTGAACGCCGCCGCGTGGCCCAAACGCCGCGCCGACCCGCACCCTGAACGCGGCAGTTGGGCCACAATGCAAGGCGGCGACAGAGGGAGATTCCTGGTGGAACGACCGAGGGAGCCAACGCCGCAGCGTGGCCCAAATGCCGCGCCGACCCGCACCCTGAACGCGGCAGTTGGGCCACGATGCAAGGCG
>Ga0163144_10008634_pt1 | contig 22037 bp, 17 predicted proteins | sample OliLak19BULKMAT1_FD_123175 | JGI IMG/M metagenome (GOLD analysis project Ga0163144, IMG submission 123175) | Freshwater microbial mat bacterial communities from Lake Vanda, McMurdo Dry Valleys, Antarctica - Oligotrophic Lake LV.19.BULKMAT1 | ecosystem: Environmental > Aquatic > Freshwater >... | reverse complement strand
CCTAATTCGATTCGATTTTTAGCCATTCTTCAAATTGTGCCACCAACACACGGCGTTCACTATCGTCCAAAAACGATGCACGCGCCGCATTGAGCATAAATTGTTTGATGTCGTCTATGGTGAATGGCAGATATTGTAACACACGCATGAGTTCATCTGTCAAGGAAATACCACTAACCAACGGGTCATCGGTGTTGATGGTCACAAGCAAGCCACTCGCCACCAATATCGGCAATTGATGCGATGCCATATTTTTGACCACACCGCTATCTACATTGCTACTAGGGCAAACTTCGAGTGTGACATTGCGGTCTAATAACACATTGACCACCCCACCATCCTCTATAGACCGAATCCCATGTCCTAGCCGTTCTGCACCAATATTGCTAATGGCATCCCACACGCTATCTGCACCTTGCCATTCACCCGCGTGCAGGGTGACATGCAAGCCCGCCGCCCGCCCCATTTGGAACACATGCCGAAATGGATAGGCGGTATAATCGCTTTCTATGCCTGCCAAATCAATGCCCACAACCCCCATGTGCATATGGGAAATGGCGGCTTTGGTCACTTGTTCGCCCACCTCAACACTCTCATGGCGGTTCATCGAAACAATGAGGCGCACCTGAATATTACAGGCTTCGGCGGTGATATGTGCCGTCTCGCAGACCCATCGCACCACTTCTTCGGGAGTGGCTTTCATGGAATTGCACAAAGCACGCGGGGTAAAACGCAATTCCATATATTTCACATTATCGCGGGCGGCATCTTCTATCACCTCACGGGTGATACGCCGAATGACATTGGGCGACAAGAAAAATTGCCGTAATACCCGAAATTTTGCCAAAAAATTTTGCCATGTGCGTGGTTCATCGGGCATCATCTGCACAAACGGGCGCAACACCTCTGGATGATATTCGGGCATCTCCATACCAAAATCACGGGCAATATCAATGAGGGTTTCGAGCCGAACAGACCCCTCCAAATGCCGATGTAACTCTATTTTGGGCATTGCCCGCACAAGTTCATAAAGGTCTTGCTGAACGTCCAATTAGTCGCGCTCCGCTAATAACCAGCTCCAATAATGCCACGCCACAATCACACCCAATGTTAAACCAACAGCAGGCATTCCATTATAGACCAATATCCATGCAATACTATCATATTGAGCATCATGGGGATTGATAAATACCCAAAATCGCGCCACCGCCCCCATGAGTACCAATGTCATCGCCACAAAAAACACCCGATAATAAGTGGTGGCGCGGGTCACACGTCCCAACCGCCAACTGAGCAAGGCAAGCATGACCAGCATCCCCGCGATGGCGGTCATGCCCAGTCCTGCCAAAACACTTGCAATGGTCGTCATGTGCTGTTAGTCCTCTTTGCTCTGTATCATCATTAACCAGTATAGACGAATGCACAAAATTGCCAACACAAAACCGCCAATTCCAATCAGAATATCGGCTATCGGGTCGCCAATGGCAGTATCGAGGCTGGCATATCGCACAGACGACACCCCAAACACGATTAATGGGATTAAAAAGAGTCGGGAATATGTTTTTTTATCAGAAAATTTTCCATACAGGCGGGCTATCAACAAGGCGAATAATATCAATAGGGCGAGGGGAAACCATGTGTAAATAACCAATAATTGATTCAGCGAGAGCGATGTCATGTCTGTTGATTAACCCGCATCGCATCGGAGGGGGATAATCCCCCCTAATGCGCCTACTATCTGGATGAGAAATTTATGCTATTGATAAGCACCTGAATCGCTTCTATGCGAAATTGACGGTCAAAACATGCCGCAGAAAAATCGGCTATCAGTTGGCGTGTGGCTTTGTCTCTGGCTAGTTTATACCGTCGCACATCCTCTTTATCCTCATGGGCGAGGATTTTTGCCAGCACCAACGCCTCTAATTCATGTTCAACGGAAAGGCTATCGCGCCCTGTGCCTTTTGCCACAAGGTCGGATGTCTCTTTGCGGGTGGGTGATTCGTTGAAGTACCGAATCAAATCCCAGCGCACAAATGAACTTACCCGATTTTGAATAAAATCAAGCAATTCGGATGTCATGACGTTTTACCTGCGACTTTATCGGAACGCATGTGACAATCTTTGTATTTTTTGCCACTGCCACACCAACAGGGTTCATTGCGCCCTAATTTATTCACCACGCGCACTGGTTCTGGCTTTTTATCGGCTTCGGCACCAGGGCGAATCGCTTGCATTTGGCGGCGCACAGGTTGGCGCTGAACTTGTTGCAATTGGGCGGTAAAAATCACATGGGTGGCTTGGCGGTCAATTTGTTTCCGCAAAGACCCAAACATCATAAACGCCTCACGCTTATACTCGACCAATGGGTCACGTTGGGCAATAGACATCAACCCAATACCTTCCCGCAAAATATCCAAATCGGTAAGGTGGCGTTGCCAATGGTCATCAATGGCTTTGAGCATGACAAATCGCTCGGCTTGGGGCATGGCTTCGCCCAATTCGACAATTTTACGGTCATAGGTCTCTAAAGCCGACGTGATGATGGTCTCTTCTAGGGTATCGCGGTCTAATTGTGCCAGTGTATCGGGTGTAATCGTGATTGGCACAGGGAAAACCGTGAATAATTGTTGATGCAGAGCATCTAAATCCCATTCATCGGGATGATTAGAATCGCCAATAAATTCATCTATGACACCCGCAATAGTGCTTTCGAGCATCTTCAGATACCGTTCACGCAAGCCAACGCCCGATAATACCTCTAGGCGCAACCCATAAATCATTTCACGTTGTTTGTTGACCACATCGTCATATTCCAGCACACGCTTGCGAATATCAAAGTTGTGTCCTTCAACACGTACCTGCGCCTGACCCAATGATTGTGTGACCAGTTTATGTTCGAGTGGTTCATCTTCTGGAATACGCGCCCATTTCATGAAATTTTTGATTCTATCGCCACCAAAGCGTTTCATGAGGTCGTCTTCTAGGCTGATATAAAAGCGCGAGGCACCTGGGTCACCTTGCCGTCCAGCCCGCCCACGTAACTGATTATCAATCCGTCGCGCATCATGGCGCTCTGTACCCAATACAAACAAGCCACCCTGCTCTATCACCTTCTTTTTATCTTCGGCACATTGGGCTTTGGCAGATTCCAGCGCCCGTTCCCAATCTTCCTGCGTCATGGTGGTGAGGTCTATCCCCTCTTTACGCAATCTATCCCGTGCCATCCCTTCTGGATTACCACCTAGCAAAATATCAACACCACGCCCCGCCATATTGGTGGCAATTGTCACCGCGCCCAAACGCCCCGCTTGGGCGATGATGGTCGCCTCGCGTTCATGTTGCTTGGCATTTAACACTTCATGGGTAATTTTGCGCTTTTCAAGCAATTTGCTCAGATATTCGGATGTCTCGATGGCAACCGTACCCACCAAAATCGGTTGCAAATTCTTGTGACGTTCTTCAATCTCATTGACCACCGAGTCCCATTTGGCTTTGTAGGTGGCATAGACCAAATCTTCATAATCTTCACGATTCACTGGCAAATTGGTGGGGATGGGCAACACTTCGAGGTTATAAATACGCTCAAATTCCTCGCGCTCGGTCATAGCTGTACCCGTCATGCCCGCCAATTTTTTATACATACGGAAAAAATTCTGAAAGGTGACTGTCGCCAATGTGAGGTTTTCTCGGCGAACTTGCAAACCCTCTTTGGCTTCAATAGCTTGATGCAAGCCTTCAGAGAAGCGCCGTCCATACATCAAGCGTCCCGTAAATTCATCTACGATGATAATTTCGCCGTTTTGGATGACATATTCTTTATCCAGATTATACAGCGTTTGTGCTCGCAAGCAGTTATCCAAATAAGGGACGAGTTCTGCGTTATCGGGGTGATATAATTGCCCCACGCCCAACCATTTCTCGATTTTTTCAATCCCCTGATCGGTCAAATACGATACACGGTCTTTGAAATCTAAGACATAATCACCATCGGGATTATCGTCTGCCACACTCTGATTGCTACTCGGTTTGAGTTTTTTGACATGCCGTGCAAAGTCTTGATAATAACTCGATGGCTCATCAGATGGACCAGAAATAATAAGCGGTGTTCGCGCTTCATCAATGAGGATGCTATCCACCTCATCTACGATGGCAAAATGAAGCGGACGTTGTGCCAATTGGCTGTTATCCATCACCATATTATCGCGCAAATAATCGAAACCAAATTCGTTATTTGTGCCATAGGTAATATCGGCATGATAGGCTTCTCTGCGCGATACAGGGCGCAAAAAGCGCAAACGGTCATCTGGCATTTCGTAGGTGGGGTCATAGAGATAGGATGCGGTGATGAGGTCGTTACCCTGATTTTGAATAAGCCCCGCAGATAATCCCAAAAAGTGATAAATCGCGCCCATTTGTTGCAAGCCATACTTGCTCAAATAGTCGTTTGGTGTGACCAAATGTGCGCCCTTGCCCAGCAACGCATTGAGGTATAAGGCTAAAGAGGCGACCAATGTCTTACCTTCACCTGTTTTTGCCTCTGCGATTTTGCCTTCGTGCAATACGATACCGCCGATGATCTGAACATCATAATGGCGCAATCCTATCACGCGCTTTGCCGTCTCTCTGACGACTGCAAAGGCATCTGGCAAAATATCTTCTAGTGTCTCTCCCGCAGAAAGACGCGCCTTAAATTCATCGGTCTTGGCGCGGAGTTGGTCATCGGTCAACTTTGCCATTTGTGGTTCTAGCAGGGTGATGGCTTCTGCTTTTGCCCGATATTGATTGATGGCACGGGCGAGTGGGTCGCCAAAAATCATTCTAATTACTTTGTTAACCATAATGCCTCGTAGCTATTTATCCCGACTAACGCACATTCTGTATGTGCTGATGAACAATTATAGCATAGGGATGTTAATTTTTTCTTTGAAGATTACTAGTTATTCATCAAATAATTCGCCCACACTCCGCCCCTGATGCGCCCGTTTGATGACCTCTGCCAACAAGGGACCCACCGATAGCACCGTGAGATTAGGCAACCGAAAGGCTTCGGGTTGGGCAATCGTATTAGTGAGAATAATCTCTTTGAGGTCTAATTCACGAAAGCGTTCAATCGTCTTTGGGGTAAAAAAGCCGTGTGTAAACGCCAGATAAATATCCTTTGCGCCATTTTCGCGCAAGACATGAACCGCATTGACGACACTACCGCCCGTATTTACCTCGTCATCTACCAATAACACATTTCGTCCCTCAACACTGCCGATGATAGACAATGCTTGTGGGCGTTCTTTATTATCTACACGCCGTTTTTCGACCAATGCGACAGGCGCACCAAGTCTCTCGCCCCAATTGCGGGCTTGCTTGGCAAATCCCAAATCGGCAGAAACCACTGTCAAATCGGGAATATTTTTCTCTGCAATATAATCACTGAGCAAATAAAAAGCGGTGAGTGCATCACCAGGGATATTAAAGAAACCCTGAATTTGCCCTGCATGTAAGTCGAGGGTGATATAACGGTCTGCACCAGCCGCCTCTATCATATTGGCAACCAGTCTGGCGGTGATTGGCACACGCGGTTGGTCTTTTTTATCTGACCGTCCATAACTCAGATAGGGGATGACCACATTCACCCGCCAAGCCGAGTCGCGCCGTAGGGCATCTATCATGATAAGCATCTCCATAAAATTATCATGAACGGGAGAACTCATTGTCTGTACCAGATAAACATCCTTGCCACGCACACTTTCTTTGAGGCGCACAAAGATATTTTCATTAGAAAAGGTGTTGCGTTCATAGGTACCTGGGACAATACCCAAATAACTGCCAATTTCTTCGCCCAATGCTTGCATAGATGAGCCATAAAACAATTTCATATCGCCAAAAGTCATTTTGGTCAATCCTTCATCAGTGTGTGTAATGTCTACAATTTCAGATTTAGTACCGGGAATTTTCATCGAATGTTATACCTGTTTTTATCTTTTAGCGACAGACCTATATGGTGGTCTATCATTACCAAGCCCAACAACTAGGGATTATAATTGTAGCCCAAAACAGGCATTTTCACCGCTAATTCCCTATGAAGAAATCATTTGCTCATAATTTGCTAAAATTGCGGTCACGGCATTTTGTGGGTCTAATTGGCGTTGCTGAATTTGGTCAATAATCCCCATAAAATAATCGGGAGGGGTGGTCTGCAATAGCCGTTGGATGAGTGCCTCGCGCAGACGTTCATGCAATTCAATCTCTATGCGTTGCCGTTCTAATGCCACGCTCAAATTGCCCGCTTGAATAAATTCACGATGTTGTTGAATCGCGCCGATAAGCTCGGCTATACCCTTTTCATCGGTGGCAACGGTTTGTATGACGGGTGGAATCCACATCGGCTCGTCTGTGTGGGTATGGGTATTTTCGATTGCCACTAATTGCCCATGATGGGCGGTCATGCGGGTGCGTGAGGCGGGATGCCCAATATCGAGCATCATACGGAGGGCGCTCACCGTCTTTTGTGCGCCCGGTCTATCGGCTTTGTTAACCACCAATACATCGGCAATTTCGAGGATACCCGCTTTAATCGCTTGCACCTCATCACCCAGTCCAGGGGCTTCGACCACAAGGGTAGTATGCGCTGTGCGGACAATATCCACCTCGCTTTGCCCCGCCCCAACTGTCTCCACAAGGATAATATCAAATCCCGCCGCATCTAAAACACGAATCGCATCGCGGGTGGTGCGTGCCAATCCGCCCAGACTGCCACGAGTCGCCATACTGCGAATGAATACCCCAGAATCGCCAGACAAGTCGCGCATACGGATTCTATCACCCAAGATTGCCCCACCGGTGAATGGGCTGGTGGGGTCTACGGCGATGATGCCCACCAGTAGATTTTGAGCGCGATAGGCTTTGGCGATACCATTGACCAGTGAGCTTTTCCCCGTCCCGGGAGCGCCCGTCACCCCAATGACCCACGCTTTGCCCGTATGGGGATAGAGTGCCATTAATGCGGGGGCAACTTGTGGCGATTCATCGCTCACATAGGTGATAAGACGCGCCACCGCCCGCCGACTGCCATTCAAAATTGCTGTGATTAAATCGTCCATCAAACCAGCAAATCACTTTCATCGGCAACAATGGCATGAATTTTGCTCACAATGAGTTCTGTATTTGTCCCTGGTCCAAAAATGCCCTTGACACCCATCAATTCCAGCGCAGGCTTATCTTCATCGGGAATAATGCCCCCCAAAATAATCGGCACATCGTTCAATTCATTAGCGTTCATTACCTCGCGGATTTTTGGCACGAGTACCATGTGTGCGCCACTGAGGATGCTCAAGCCGACAATATCCACATCTTCTTGGAGTGCGGCTTCGGCTATCATCTCTGGGGTCTGGCGTAAGCCCGTGTAAATCACCTCAAAACCAGCATCACGCAGCGCGCGGGCAATGACTTTTGCGCCTCTATCGTGACCATCGAGCCCAGGTTTGGCAATCAAAATACGTATATTTTTTTTCATTGATTAAATCCTATCTAAAAACGATTTTCATTTATTATAACGCCGATATGAACGGGTTCACAGACAAATGTCTTAAAATTGGTAGTATCTGGCGCAGAGATATGTTAGAATAGGTCACAAATAGACGGGTCATTATCGAGTGGGAATTTATAGATGCAAGCACAACCCACAGCATTAACTAAACCAAGTTTTAATCCGAGTGCAATACGGCTTCGGCTGGCAATTTTAGTCGTCATGAGCGCCATTACTATTGGGTTATTTGTCGCCTATTTGCTCTTGGCAATTACATGGCGCAACCAACCGTTTTTGGGCGTGATGACCAATCACACCATGACTGTCAATGGAGGGCTACCCAATGGCAACGCGCTATGGAACGGGCTATCGGCAGGACTCCGTGCGGGAGACCGCATCCTCGCCATAGACAATACCCCCATCCGTTCCAACATTACCCCTAGCACAGCACGTTTTCAAGAATTGGAAGATGTTTTGGCACGGCGGGGTATTGATGAAACAATAACCGTGACATTCGACTACAATGTCCGAATCTTCCCAAACCCCCGTTCTGGCATCGTAACCTGTCTGCCTGTTGATGAGGCGACGAGTCGGGCAGAGTGTCAGGTGACATTCCGTTTGGGACAATTTCCAGACAGCGATTTCATCGCCCTGTTCATCACGCCATATCTGTCGGGTATATTTATTTTGCTCATCTCGTTTGGGGTGCTATATCTGCGCTACAAAGACCCCGCGGCATTTGTTGCCGTCTTGGGAAATTTATTTTTGGCGCTTTTTTCTGGCGGTTTATTTGACCTCGCCACGAGCCATACCTTAGACCTCGTGAGTCATACCTCTGGCATCATGATAGGCTCAATTCTAATCACACTGGCGCTCATTTTTCCGCTAAAAATGGGATTTGTCGCCAAAAATTCACTGTTTGCCTATGTGCCAATCGTTATTGGAATCATTATTCTGGCGTATACGCTCATTAGCTATCCCACCAACGCCCCCACCAGCCTCACCATCACCGCCCAGACATCGGGTATTTCGATTTTGGTGGGTATGGTTATCTTGGTCGTGGCTCTGGTTTTTTATCATCGGCGTTTTTCGTTTACGACTATCCAACGTGACCAAGCCAATGTGATTATCATTGGGCTAACCCTCGCCACTGCCCCTGTGGGGTTGTGGGGCATCACCCGCATCGCCCAATTTATTGGCGGGGTTGGCGGATTGCCGTTTAGTGTCGAGGCAATCATGCCGTTTATGATTACACCTGCTTTGAGTGTGGCGTATGCGCTCATTCAGAATCGCTTTTTCGATACAGAACGGGCTATTAGTGCTGGCATCACCTACACCATTTTGTTGGTGGCATTGATGATTGGTTACATGCTATTGGTTTTGGGGGCGACATTACTCGCCAACGAAATCATCCGCCCAGATAACCCGTTTGTCATCATCGCAGTGGTGTTTTTCATCGCCGTGCTATTTACCCCTGTACGCAACTTTTTGCAAAGGCGTATTGATGCGATTTATTACCGAACTCGGCGCGATTATCAGACGAAGTTAGAGGGTTTTTCGCAAAAACTCACCACCTTATCCGATGCCGATGTGATGTTGAATGAATATAAGCAGACGGTAGATGATGTGTTGTCACCTGTGAATAATTTTGTATTCCTCTACAACGCCATAGCCAAAAGCTACACAGCTTTTGGCAACCCGCCAGAGACCGATATTTATTTTGGCGAAAATAGCGGGATTAAAGATGTTTTGCAAAACAAAGATACCCTCATCTATCTCGAAAGTTCACGCCCCTACCCCACCGAATTACGGATAGATAAGCCTCGTCTGGATATTTTGCAGACACTGGTCATCTCTGCATTGACGGGCAATGAGCGCCTCAACGGATTTTTGTGCATCGGCACGCCCCGTTCTGGCATTGGTGCCTATACCTATGAGCAATTGCGTTTCATCAACAGCCTATCGGCACAACTGGCTATCGGCGTGGAACGTGCCAATGTCATTCGCTCACTAGAACGGCGTGTGCGTGAATTGGATGTGTTGGGGCAAGTGAGCCAAGCGATTAACTATAGTATTTCACTAGACGACTTGCTAGAACTGGTCAGCGCCCAAATTGATAAATTATTCGAATCGCCCTATTTCTATGTGGTGCTATTTGACCCATCCCAAGAGCAACTCTACTATGCGTTTTTCTTGGAAAACGAAACACGCTATGAGCAATACGAAAATCGCAACTGGCAAATTGGCAATGACCTCTATACAGAGATTATTCGCACCGCCCAAGCCCGTCTCATAGAGGATTATGGGGCTATCATGCGCCGTTATAGCTACGCCTTCCACAACGAAAATGCCAAGATGAGAGGATGGATGGCAGTGCCTCTATCTGCGGGGCAACGCACATTAGGCTTGTTAGCAGTGGGCGACCCAAACCCCGAACATCGCTATAATCAGGAACAACTTAAAATTTTTGGCGATGTGGGCGCACTATCTGCTACCGCGCTAGAGCGTACCCGTCTATTTATTGAGACGAATATGCGTGCGCGTCAATTGGCGGCACTCAACGATATTAGCCGTCAATTGGTGGCAATCGAAAGTGATATTGAAAAACTGCTCCATCTCATCACCACATCGGCAGTAGACATTCTCAACGCCGAAGCAGGCTCATTGTTGCTGGTGGTGGAAGATGGTTCTGGCGACCTAGAATTTAAGGTGGTCATTGGCGGGACGGGTCAGGAACTCATCGGCAAACGCCTAGAAGCCGGCTTTGGGCTGGTGGGACGTGTCGCAAAAACAGGCAAACCCGTTATTTCTAACGATACATCCCAAGATAAAGGCTGGCAGGGAGAGGTGACAGAAGGCAACTTCCGCACCCAATCTATCCTCGCCGTGCCACTGGTCGCAAAAGACACCATCATCGGCGTGCTGGAAGTCATCAATAAAAAAGACGGCACGAGTTATATCCAAGAAGATGTCGAATTGCTCACCACATTCGCTAGTCAGGCGGCTGTCGCGTTTGAAAATGCGCGTCTCTATCAACAAACAGACCTGCAATTGACCCAACGCCTACAAGAACTCGAAACGCTAGAAAAAATTGACCGTGAACTCAATCGTACGCTCGATTTATATAGTGTGGCAGAAATTACTGTGCGCTATGCGGTGGAAAACAGCAACGCCACAGCAGGCGTTTTGGGAGTGGTAGATGACAAGCAAACCCACCTGCGAATTGTGGCAAAATTGGGTTATGGTGAAGATTCTGTCCCAGAAGGCGCAGATGGCAACTATTGGCCCCTCGATAGAGGTATTGTGAAACGTGTCATGCGGACTCGTCGTCCAGACCTTGTGCCAAATATTAACATTGACCGCGATTATATCCCCAGTTTGCGCGGTGGCATGAGCCAAATCACCGTGCCGTTGATGACCGAAAACGATGTCAACGCCATCCTCATCCTAGAGACAGACCAAGAGCCACGCCTCAATTTGCTCGACCAATATTGGGTACAACGGTTGGCGGAACATGCGTCTATCGCTATTACTAACGCCCAACTCTACGATGAACTCACCCGTGCCAACGACAATAAGAGTGAGTTTGTCGGTTTTGCCGCGCATGAACTCAAGAACCCACTCACATCGGTGAAGGGCTATGCTTCCACCCTTAGCGGGAGTATGGTAGATATGCTCAATGCCGACCAAATTCGCAACTTTGCCACCATCATCCACTCTAACGCAGAACGGATGCAAGGCATTATTGACGATTTGCGCGATATTGCCGCCATTGATGCGGGTAAATTCAAAATCAACCCCGAAGGCATGTCGCTACGCGCCGCCGTTTTAGATGCGCTCATCACCATCCAAGACCAAATTACCGCCAAAGGGCAAATCATTGATAACCAAATTGATGAAAGCCTTCCATCTGTTTTAGGTGATAATAAACGTATCATTCAGGTGATGACCAATTTCATCAGCAATGCCTATAAATATAGCCCACCAGGGGCAACCATCACCATTCATGCCAAACCAGACAAACGCTATATCAGCCGAAAAGGGCAATTTGTGGGTGAGGTGGTGATTATTAGCATCACTGACACAGGCATCGGTATGAGCGATGATGACCTCAAGAAAATTTTCCGTGTGGATTATTTTCGCAGTGAAAATGAACTGGCACTGCAAGAAAAAGGCACGGGTCTGGGGATGATGATTACCAAGCGTATCATTGACGGGCATGGCGGCGAAGTCTGGGTCGAAAGTGAACTTGGCAAAGGCTCTACATTCGCCTTTGTGATACCACTCGCCCCACAACAACAACCCCTTCAGGGTGCGCCAGCATCGGATTAATTTTTTCGGAGAAATAAAAAATCCCCTCATGCGGGGGGATTTTTGTTGTCTATCTAATAGGGATTAATTCTCAATATGGGGTGCGAGTTGCTTTTCGATTTTCGCTTTTTGTTGAAAACCGGTAATCCGCACAACGGGCTTGCCATCTTTGAACAAGATAAGGGTGGGAATACCCATAATCCCCAATTGACGAATAATGCCCTGATGTGCATCGGCATCGAGTTTGCCCACGACCATCTTGCCTTCATAGTCACTAGCAAGTTCATCTACGATGGGGGCAATCATCTTGCAAGGTCCGCACCATTCTGCCCAAAAATCCACCAATACAGGGGTGGTAGAGCTTAATACGGTATCGTGAAAATTTGCTTCGGTCACTTCTAGGGTGAGTTTTTCCATGTGATTATCGTACTCCTTATATCCATTTTTTTGAAAATTCAGCACACTATCTATTATAATCAGAAACATCGCTGAATAAACGACTCGGTTGAATGATTGATATGATTATGGACGCATCCCCACTACCAGAACTTACCAAACGCCAAGAAGAAATTTTGGCGCTCATCATCCACAACTACACCCAAAAGCCAGAACCCGTGAGTTCTAAGGTGTTGGCAGAAAATTCTGCCCTCAACCTGAGTTCTGCCACCATCCGCAACGAAATGGCGGTCTTAGAAGATTTAGGCTATATCCAAGCACCCCATACATCGGCGGGCAGAATCCCCAGCCAGAACGGGTATCGCTATTTTGTGAAGCATCGCATCCATGCCGAAAGTAGCGCCCTCTCTAACTCTGAGCAAAAACATATCACGAGCAAATTTTTATCGCAACCACTTGCCACCGAAGGCTGGTTGCGCTTGGCGGCGACTGTTTTGGCACGGACATCGCAAAGTGCCTCGCTAGTGACAGCACCAATTGTCGAGACCAGTCGCTATAAACGCCTAGAACTGATTTCAATTCAGGGACGGCTGGTGTTGATGGTGCTGGTATTGCATGGGGGCATTGTGCAACAACGGATGCTCAATTTGGCAGATCCCATCAACCAAATGCGCCTAGAAGAGGTTGCCAATGTCCTCAATGGCTTATTTGCCGATTTATATACCCCACAACTCCGCCTCAGAATTACCCATCTCACCCAATTAGAACGCGAGGTAGCAGATTTGGCGGTGGAACTGATGGAACAATCCGACAACGACCAAACCCGCCTCATTTACCGCGATGGTCTAAGCGAAGTGATTGGGTCTTTTACCGATGGCGAAGGCGCACAGCAGATGGTACGGGTATTAGAAGAACGTGCCTTTTTGGAGGTCATACTCAACGATATGGCACAAGGGTCGCAAGAGGATGTCCGTGTGATTGTGGGGGGTGATGGTCGGTGGGAAGAGCTAAACCGCCTTAGCCTCATTTTTAGTCGGTATGGCATCCCTGGTCAACTGAGTGGGGCAATCGGCATTTTGGGACCCACCCACATCAATTATGGGCGGGCGATTAGCACCGTGCGTTATGTCTCTGGATTGATGACCAGTATGCTGGCAGAATTTTATACCCCAGAAGAGTCATAAATTGCCCGAAGGTTACTCTAGTAACACGATTTTCCTCACCAGAGGCGGAAGCCTCTGGCTAACCGATTTGTAAAAGCACGCTAAAGGACAATACCGTTAAGTTAGCACCTTAAAAACATCCCCTATCCCCCTGCCCCTTATCTCCACCGAGTGGGGAAAGGGGAGAAAACCGTTTCTAGGCGAGGTTTTAGCCCCTCTCCAATTTTTGGGGAGGGGTTGGGGTGGGGATAAAAAACCTTATCTTAACGGTATTGCGCTAAAGGGCGTTTGCCTATCCAAGGTAGTTGGGTGAAATGGTCTTAAAAAGCCAAAATCTCCCTCAAAACAGGCAAGGACAGCCTGCTTTAGCAGGCTTCACAGATACTAGGCAGGTGCTTTAGCGCCTGCCGTAAAGCAAATGAAAGAACTAGCAATCAGAATAAATTACCCATTTTCATATACAACATTTACACAAGCTACAAAACTCTCTAATGCAATTCTATGATGTGCAAGCTACACTAATGTCATAGTGTTGGGCGCTAACTATTTGGCGTGTTTTTTAGTGTGGAGAGGTCAGTTTGAGCAAAAAAAAGCCCCAGGAAAATCCAATGGATCCATCCATCAATGAGGTTGATTTATCAGAAGATATATTCATGGACGATAGCACACAACCACTGATAAAAGAGACTTATCAACCGCACGAATCGGAGGTCAATATCGAAAAAATAATCGAGGCGATGACAACATTCAAAGCCGAATCCGAAAAGAACCTAGATGGATGGCAACGTGAACGTGCCGATTTTCAGAATTACAAACGGCGTGTAGAACGTGAACAAAGAGAGTATCAACGCAAAGCAGAGCTAGATGCCGTCACCCTGATTTTCCCCATTATAGACGATTTTGAGCGTGCTTTGGCAAATGTCCCCACAGATTTAGAGAATCATGGCTGGGTCACAGGCACAGGTCTTATTTTGGGCAAGTTTAAGCGCCTATTTGAAGCCTACGACATCACGGCGATTGACCCCGCCAATGAGCCGTTTGACCCTTATTTACATCAAGCCATCAGCAAAGAAGATAGCGACACAGTAGAAAGTGGTCATGTTATCGGAACACTGCAAAAAGGGTATAGAAGTGACGATACAATTTTACGCCCTGCCCTTGTACGAGTCGCCAATTAATTTAACAATCATCATCCATTTGAATGTAGGAGTATAGGTAACATGGGAAGAATTATCGGAATTGATTTAGGAACAACCAACTCGGTGGTCGCAGTGATGGAAGGTGGCGAGCCAGTCGTCATTCCATCGTCAGAAGGCGGACGACTCATCCCCTCTGTGGTCGCTATTAATCCAAAAACAGGCGAGCGTGTGGTCGGCAAAGTGGCACGTAACCAAGCTGTGATGAACCCAGAAAATACGATTTTCTCGGTCAAGCGGTTTATGGGGCGCAAATTTAGCGACAAGCAAGTGCAAGAGACCACCAAAGTCGTGCCATATATCGTGTCTGCCGCCCCCAATGGTGATGTCCGCGTGAAAATGGGCGACCGCGACTATAGCCCGCCAGAAGTGTCTGCCATGATTTTGCAAAAAATCAAAGCCGATGCCGAATCCTACCTAGGCGAGACAGTAGACCGCGCTGTTATCACTGTCCCCGCCTATTTTAATGATGCCCAACGCAATGCCACCAAAGATGCGGGAAAAATTGCGGGGCTAGAAGTGTTGCGGATTATCAACGAGCCAACCGCCTCTAGCTTAGCGTATGGTCTGGGTAGCCACAAAAACGAAATCATCGCTGTATACGATTTGGGCGGTGGGACATTCGACATCTCCATTTTAGAGGTCGGTGACGGCGTGTTTGAAGTCCGTAGCACCAATGGCGACACCTTCTTGGGTGGCGACAACTTCGATGAACGTATCATCGGCTGGTTGGCGGATGAATTCAAAAAAGAAAATGGCATTGACTTACGCCAAGACCGCCAAGCCTTGCAACGGCTTAAAGAAGCGGCAGAAAAAGCCAAAATTGAACTGTCTAGCGTGATGACCGCAGAAATTCAATTGCCCTTCATCACTGCCGATGCCAGTGGACCAAAACATCTCAATGTGTCACTGTCCCGTGCCAAATTAGAACAACTCGTGCGTGACTTCATTGACCGTTCCATTGAACCCTGCCGCAATGCCATCAAAGACGCAGGTGTCACTATCAACGAAATCAACACTGTGGTTTTGGTCGGTGGCATGACCCGTATGCCCGCCGTTCAAGAGGCTGTCGAAAAATTCTTTGGCAAACCGCCTAGTAAGGGCGTAAATCCTGATGAAGTCGTGGCGCTTGGTGCGGCGATTCAGGGTGGTGTGTTGGCGGGTGATGTCAAAGACATCCTCCTGCTAGATGTGACCCCCCTCTCGTTGGGTGTAGAAACACTCGGTGGTGTCGCAACGCCGATGATTGAACGCAATACGACCATCCCCACCAAAAAATCGCAGGTCTATTCCACCGCCGCCGATAGCCAAACACAAGTGGAAATCCACATTGTGCAAGGGGAACGTCCAATGGCAACCGATAATAAGTCGCTAGGGCGCTTTATTTTGGATGGTATCCCACCCTCACCGCGTGGTGTGCCACAAATCGAAGTCACTTTCGATATTGATGCCAACGGCATTTTGAGCGTATCGGCACAAGATAAAGCCACAGGGCGCAAACAACACATCACCATCACCGCCAGCAGTGGTCTAAGTGACAGTGAAATTGATAACATGATTAAAGAGGCAGAAAAACACGCCAGCGAAGATGCCAAACGGCGTGAACTCGCAGAGGTCAATAACCAAGCCGAAAGTGCGGTTTTATCTGCCGAAAAACTCTTGCGCGACTATGGCGATAAAATCCCAGAAAGTGCCAAGACTATCACCAATGAGCATATCGAGCGTGTGCGTGTGGCAAAAGAAACGGGCGATGCCGCCAAAATCAAAGCCGCAGTAGATGCCCTTAGCGCCCATATCCAAACCATCGGCGGGCAAATGTATCAGGCACCCACAGACACCCCATCTGCCAACGGCACAGGGGAAGAAAAAGGTGAAGATGTCATTGATGCCGAGTTCACCGATGCGTGAGCAACACCCTAACGTTTAACTCAATGGGGGTGATGAATTTCGGTTCATCACCCTATTTTGCTTTATATCAACCAGACACTCAGGGTAAATAGACACTATGGCACGAGACTATTATGAAATATTAGGCGTTGGACGCAACGCCAATAAAGATGAAATCAAACGCGCCTTTCGTAATTTGGCAAAGCAATATCATCCAGATGCCAATAAAGCCAATGATGCCGAAGCCAAATTTAAAGAAATTAATGAGGCGTATGAGGTGCTATACGATGACGACAAACGCGCCCGCTATGACCGATTTGGTCATGCAGGGGTAACAGGCAACGCCGCAGGCGGTGGTGGCGCTGGCTTTGGCGGATTTGGTGGCGGGTTTGAAGAAATTTTTGAGGAATTTTTGAATAATGCGGGTTTCCGCACCAATTCACGCTCACGCAAAGGTCCAAAGGCGGGTGGTGATAGAAAAGTTAATGTAACCGTCACATTTGAAGAAGCCGTATTTGGCGCAGAGCGTGATATCGAGTTTGACCGATTCGACACCTGCGAAACGTGTTCTGGCACGGGTGCAGAGGCGGAGCATAACCCCATCACCTGCCCACAATGCAGTGGCACGGGCGAAATCCGCCAAGTGCAACAAGGCTTTTTGGGGTCTATGGTGCGTGTCACTGCTTGCCCCCGTTGTGGTGGCAAAGGGACAATTGTAGAAAAACCCTGCCGTACTTGTGATGGCAGTGGTCGGCTAAAAAAACGCGTCACGCTCAATATCAAAATTCCCGCAGGTGTGCATAGTGGTATCCAAATTCAACACGCAGGACAAGGTGATGTCGGTGATGCCAATGCACCGCGTGGCAATTTATTCGTGATGATAGATGTCAAAGACCACGAAATTTTTGTGCGTCACGACAACGACATCCTGCTCGACCTTAATCTGAATGTGGTGCAAGCCACACTGGGCGCACGCATCCGTATCCCAACAGTAGACGGTGAAGTTGACCTCGATGTCCCACCAGGGACACCACATGGCAAAATTTTTCGTTTGCGTGGGCGTGGATTCCCCCGCTTGCGGAGCGATGGAAGCAATAGCGGGCGTGGCGACCAGTTGGTGCGGGTCCAAATTGAAATTCCCACAAAATTGAGTGTGGAGCAACGCCAATTATTTGAAAAATTGGCACAAACGATGGGGACAAGTGTGGCATTGCCCAATAGCAATAAAGGTATGTTTAGCCGTGTCAGAGATTGGTTAAGTGGGGAATGAAGTGGATAGAAATTCGTCTTAATGTAGATGGTGAAGCGGCAGAAGCCGTAGTGGAATTACTCGCCCGTTATGGGCATCAGGGTGTATCGGTGGAGCAAGATGGCATCATGCCAGAAATGTATGATGATGGCGCTGTCCCGCCCGCAGAACGGCTCATCGTCCGTGCTTATTTGCCCGATGATGAACGCGCATCCGCTGCCAAAGAACAATTGGAATTTGGCTTGCGTCTGCTTAATATGATGTATCCCATGCCAACCCCCGATTATATTATCGTGGATGAACAAGATTGGGCAGAGGCGTGGAAAGTACATTATCACCCCATCCGCTTGGGCAAACGCATCCTCATCCGCCCCTTGTGGATAGACCTCGAACCAGAACCCAACGATATTCATATCGCCCTCGACCCAGGGATGGCATTTGGGACAGGTACGCATCCCACCACCCAACTTTGCCTAGAGGCACTAGAAGATTTGATGAGCAACGGCTTAAATGTGCTAGATTTGGGCAGTGGGTCGGGCATCCTCGCCATTGCCGCCGCCAAATTGGGTGCGACACAAGTGCTGGCGCTGGATAATGACCCGATAGCGGTTAAATCATCTATCGAAAATATCAAGGTCAATGGTGTAGACGATAAAATCACCGCCCAAGAAGGTAGCCTAGAGACGGTGATTCATTCTGCCCGCCGATTCGATTTAATCGTCGTTAATATTTTGGCGCGGATTATTATCCAGATGTGCAGTGAAGGCTTGGGCAATATCGTGCGTCCGGGTGGCTTCGCTATTTTTAGCGGATTGACCTTTGAGCAAGTCGAAGATGTCGAAAATGCCCTGCACGGAGTCGGACTTATCCCCTACAAACGCCGTCAACAAACCGATGGTGATTGGATGGTCGTGGAGTGCAAGCGTCCGCATCAAGACTAAAATTCTCATCACCTTCATAACCCCGTCAGGGGCTTTTTTGCGCTATACTATATTTATGATTTCTTGAATATTCAAAATATAGGTGCAAGGTTGCATGGTATACCGAAATTTGGATGAATACCTCATCCGACTCGAACAAGCAGGGGAACTCATCCACATCAGCCACCCTGTTAATACAGATTTAGAGATTAGCGCCATCACCCACCGCGTACAAAATAGCAAGCATAACCGCGCTTTGTGGTTTGATAATGTTATTGGGCATGATTTCCCTGTCATCACCAACCTATTCGGCACATCGCGCCGTATGGCGTGGGCATTGGGGATAGACGATATAACCGCCCTATCACAAAAATTAGGCGTGCTAGCAGATTTACGTACATGGGGCAATTTGGGATTTGGCGGACTCATCGCACAAGGGATGCAAACCCTCAACGCCTTGCGTAACGCCATCGGGGGCAATGGCGACAAAGCCAATCCCGCCGTACAAGCCGTACAATGGCGCGAATCACCGTCTATCGCCCGTCTGCCGATTTTACGCCACTGGGAAGGTGAATCCGCGCCAAATATCGCAGGGGTGCAACTCTATCTAGGCGAAAAATGTGTACAGTGGGCGCGTGCGCTGGTCATCAACGATAATACGCTAGGTGTGCTGGGCGAATGGGGTGCATTGGCTATTACACAACCCACACCCACCGCCCTCGTCATCGGTGGCGACCCCGCCATGACATGGAGTGCCAGTGTGCCACTGCCCAACGACATTCCCCCACATTGGTTGGCGGGATGGCTACGCAACAAACCCATCTCATTCGCGCGTGCGGTCAGCCAACCCATCCATATACCTGCCGATGCCGAATTTGTTATTGAAGGCATCCTCACCCCGCCAACTGCACCATCCGCACACACCCTCGCGGGGCATCGTGGGATATATTTTGATGAGCATAGCCTCGCGCTGTTTCATATCACCGCCATCACCCACCGCCAAGATGCCGTGTATCCCGCGATTATCCCCATGCCATCGCCCAACGAATACGACCACATGATGCGCGGAGCAGAACGTCTTTTCGCGCCCCTGCTACAAACCCTATTCGATGAATTATGCGACTTTCACCTGTGTGACGGGGGCGATACAGCCATAATTAGCCTCAAGCCACGCCTCTATGGCTACGCGCATAAAGTAATTTATGGCGTGTGGGGATTGGGACATCTATCATTCCTCAAAAAAGTGATTATCGTAGACGAATCGGTCAATATCACCGATAATAAGGCAGTATCAGATGCGATAGAGGCACATGCAGACCCAGAACGCGATGTGATAATGGTCAATGGCTTATTGCCACGCCACCCACACGCGCTCCTGCCACACTTTGGGCAAAAAATCGGCATAGATGCCACGCGCAAGCCTAGCCATCTGCCCCACATACATACCACTATAGCGGTGGATGCCAAACAGCTCACACCTGCCCCACATATCGAATCCTACCTATCTGCAAATTGGAAACACTACGGATTGAAAAAATGAACGCACAACTACAAGGCAAAGAAAAATCGGATTATGTACAAGCGATGTTCGGGCGTATTGCTCGGCGTTATGACATCATGAATCGGCTGATGACAGGCTGGCAAGATGTGCGCTGGCGCAAATTTGTCGTCAAGAAAGCGAAATTACCACAAAACGGCGCGATGCTCGATTTAGCCACAGGCACAGGGGATATTGCATTTGAGGCGCTCAAACTGGCACCAAATGCCACTGTTATAGGCGCAGATTTTGCCCTTCCCATGATGGTTGTAGGACAAAACCGCCAAAGCGGTGATGCGGTGCGTTGGTCGGGCGCAGATGCCTTGCACCTGCCCTTTTCTGATGAGCAGTTTGATGCCGTGACATCGGGCTATTTGCTCCGCAACGTGATAGATATTCCGCAGACCCTCCGTGAGCAATTCCGTGTGCTAAAATCTGGCGGGAAAATCGTGGTATTAGACAGTTCCCCACCGCCAAAAAATCTGCTCCGCCCGTTTATCATGATACACCTACGCTATATCATCCCCCTGTTGGGACGGATTATTGTGGGCAAAGAAGGCGCAGATGCCTATCGCTATTTGCCAGAATCCACACAGGCATTTAAGACCCCACAAGAATTAGTGGCATTATTAGAGGGTGCTGGATTTAAGGATGTGGCGTATCAGTCGTTTATGTTTGGGACGATGTGCGTGCATTGGGGCGTGAAGCCGTAGGGATATATAATGGGGTGATGCAATTGGTTGTATCACCCCATAAGCACATGGGTTATGAACCGCGTTCCCATTGTTTTTTATCTTCGTTATATATCCACGGTTCTGGCAGTTGTGGCATACATTCACGCGGATAGGATACCGTGTCATCGGCAACAAATTCGATATTGACCGTTGCCCCAGTGAGGCTAGAGACAAAATTACTTACGACTAAATCTGCCTGTCGTTCTGCCCTTTCAATAATCCCCTCGTCTACTGCCCTATCGCGGAATTTAATAAGTGCCTCATAACTAGCCAATCGGCGCATTTCATCCCAATCAGCAGAGCAAATTGGGCTTGTCCCCCAATCATGGTATTTAATCATCTCCATAGGGTCTAATTGACAATTGGTGACAGTCGGCGCGGGCAAACGAAGCGTATATGAATTATTGACTTCATCATAAATAACATTTTCGGGTGTGAAACCCTCTAAATTAATACCAGCCTCCACAAAACCTTGTGCAGAATGTAGAGCGCCGATATTACACACATTGGCTATCCCATATTGTGTTGCAATTTCAATGCGTGATGTGGCAAGTTCTACCCGTGTGGTCACCAATTGACCAAGTGGTTTAATCCGTTCAACAATGGCGGGGCTAGAGGTGATAGTCGTGCTGTTGGGCAATAGGTCAAAATTAAAAATATTGCCTATCGAGGCAAACATATTCTGGATACCGCCAAATATCCCGCCAAAGGTATTGCCACAAAATAGCACACTGCCAAAAAGGGCTAACCCACAAATTACCATTGGCGAGAACATGACCAACAAGCATCCCCATTTTGCAGGACTACCCTGTTCGACAACTTCTTCAATTATTTCAATATTATCATTATTTGACATCATATACCCCTTTATATAAATTAAGTTAGGGGTATGGTAGCATAGGCGCATTTTTCGCGCAAGTCAAAAATGCGCCTCAAAATTTTCGGGGGAATTTGTTTTTAATAAAGCTATTTTTGTGGGTATTATAGAAAACGGATATGCCGCAAGAAGTTGCCCATATCCGCCGTTTGCAAAGTACCCCGTTCATGATGTTTGCTCACTTCAATCCATAAAAATGAACTAGGAACTTTCTTCTGTACTGCCACCTTGTTGGTCACGATGACGAT
>Ga0163144_10008632_pt1 | contig 22039 bp, 17 predicted proteins | sample OliLak19BULKMAT1_FD_123175 | JGI IMG/M metagenome (GOLD analysis project Ga0163144, IMG submission 123175) | Freshwater microbial mat bacterial communities from Lake Vanda, McMurdo Dry Valleys, Antarctica - Oligotrophic Lake LV.19.BULKMAT1 | ecosystem: Environmental > Aquatic > Freshwater >... | reverse complement strand
GATCTCTTCGCGGAAGAAGTGTCGCGTGTGCGGGGTCAGCTTCGTCTCCGGCAGCACGCCGCGCCACGCCGCCGACGTGTCGACGAGCTCGGTGAGCGCAGCATTCGGCGCGTAGATGCCCTCGAGCGAGCAGCAGTCCGGGCAGTTGCCTTTGAAGAAGTTGGTGTCGATCTCGACGAGACCGACCTCGCCGGGCGCACCGAGTCGCACGACGATCCAGTCGAAGCCCGGACCGCGACGACGCCGCGTCTCCCAGCCGCCGCCCATGTTCTCCGAGCGGCCGGGCAAGATGAGGTTGTTCATCGGCCCGAAGAACATGTCGGAGCACGCGAGCGCGAGGCCACCGTGCTTCACCGCGGCGAGGTCGACCTCGTTCGCCTTCAGCTTCGGCGCGATCATGGCGTCGACGTCCGCCATGCTCCAATTCGGCTCGATGTCGCCGTGCGCACGGAAGCGGGCGACGCCGCCGTCGGGATAGATGTTGAGCCGCAGGTGCGTCCACGATCGCGGCCAGTCCGACGCGTGGCTGATCGGGAAGATGTTCTGCGAGCCGGGTCGGATCGGCATCTGCGGCATCAGCTCGAGCCACTGCATCTCCTGCAGTGCTTCGGCCGTCGCACCGGCCGGCGCGCTGATCGCATCGACGCTGGCGTACGGCGGGCTGTTGCCGAGGAAGTGATTGGTGTCGATGTCGAGGACGCGCACGCGACCGGGCGTGCCGAGCTTGAGGATGCACCAGTCGTGACCTTGGTCGCGGCGACGGCGACTCTCCCAACCATCCATCAGCTTGCCGCGATCGGTGTACTCGTCGGGCAAGAACACGCCGCGCCCTGGCTTGAGGAGATTCTCCTTCGGCGCGAAGAACTCGTCGTTCGCGAGCATCGCCTGCGCGCCGAGGAACTCGTCGGCGAGATTGACGAGACCGGTGAATGTCGCGGCGTGGAGATCCTTGGCGGTCATCGATCGATCGTCCGGTCTTGCGGTGTCACCGCGTTCGCGCGCGACCGAGTAGGGGTCGGCCGTGGGGCGCGCTCGTCATGACTTTGGCATCGTACACGATGGTGCCCCGCAGCCACGTCCGATGGACCGCGCCGCTGAGCTCGCGTCCGAGGTATGGCGACTGTTTGTGGCGAAATCGCAGCAGCTCGGGGGTGATGTTAACCGTCTCGTCGGGCGCCCACGCGAACAGGTCGGCGTCGTAGCCGGGGGCGATGCGACCCTTGCGGTCGCCCAGGCCGGCGAACGCGGCGGGCCGGCCCGACATCCACTCGACGACGCGCGCCAGCGCGATCCCGCGGCGGCGCGCCTCGGTCCACACCGAAGGCAGGCCGAGCTGCAGCGACGCGATGCCGCCCCACGCCGCCATGAAGTCGCCGCGCTCGATACCCTTCATGACCGGTGTGCATGGGGAGTGATCGGTGACGACGAAATCGATCGCGCCGTCGACGAGCCCCTGCCACAGCCGCGAGCGATTGTCGTCATCGCGGATCGGTGGCGCGCACTTGTAGCCGGTGTCGCCGTCGGGCACGTCCTCGGCCCGCAGACACAGATAGTGCGCACAGGTCTCGACGGTGAGCGGGAGGCCCTCGGCCTTCGCGGCGCGGATCTGCGGCAGCGAGTCGGCCGACGACAGGTGCACGACGTGCACGGCGCATCCCGTCTCGCGACATAGAAGGATGAGGCGCGCGATCGCGGCGTCCTCCCACGCGCACGGGCGCGAGCGCAAGTACGTGTCGTAGTGCCGCGGGTCGGCACCGTGGATGTCGGCGCCGAGATCGAGCTCGGCGTGCGCGAGCAAGGGAATGTCGGCGTTGCGCAGGCGCTGCATCGCGGTCCGCAACGTGTCGATGTCCGAGTCGGGGAACTCGTCGATTCCCGAGTGCACCATGAACGCCTTGCAGCCGAGCACACCGGCCTTCGCGAGCGGCTCGAGATCGTCCGCGTTGCCGGGCACGACGCCGCCCCAGAAGCCGACGTCGACCCAGAGCTGCGGTCGCGCAGCGGCGAGCTTGATCGCGAGCGCGCGCGCAGTCGTCGTCACCGGGATGCAGTTGAGCGGCATGTCGACGAGCGTCGTCACGCCACCAGCCGCAGCCGCCTGCGTCGCTGTCGAGAACCCTTCCCAGTCAGTGCGACCCGGCTCGTTGACGTGCACGTGCGAGTCGACGAGGCCGGGGGCGAGGACGTCGTCGCCGAGATCGATGTGATGCTCGTCGCCATGCACATCGCGGCCATCGCGTACCACGGCGATGCGCTCGCCCTCGATGACGACGGTCGCGGATTGCAGCTCGTCGCCGAGGACGACGCGCGAGCTGGTGAGCGCGAACCGCAAATGCATGATGCGTGGTATGCCTCAATCGCGCCCCGCGATCGATCCGCAGGGGCACGCACCGCGTACTGCGCGGGGACCCTTGCGCCCTACCACCTCCACTTCAGGAAAAAATCAAATGATTCGAACGACTTTGACCTCCATCCTCGGGGCCTTCGCCCTCCTCTCGACCGCGTGTGCCGCGGACGACTCGTCCGACGACGGCGTGGCGGACACGACCACGGACCCGGCAACGACCGACCCGGCAACGACCGACCCGGCAACGACCGACCCCACCTCGACCAGCGACGCCGACAGCAGCACCGGCGCAGCTTCGTGCCAGACCGACGTCTGCGCGACCTACGGCGCCGCGGTGCCCGACGTGTCGAGCGCGATCGTCGACATGGCCGCGGTCGACCCGATGTTCATGGCCGACTTCGCGCCGCTCGTCGCCCAAGGCGACGCCGCGGTGCTGGCGTTCAAGACCAGCCTGGCGAATTTCATCTCCGACGCCTACGGGTGCACCACCGATGCTTACACCGGCCCGACGATGGAAGCCGCGCACGCGGGCCTGGACATCACGCAAGAAGAGTACGACGCGTTCATCGGCATCATCGTCACGGTGCTGACCGACTTCAACGTCCTCGAAGACGACATCACCCTGTGCTTCGCACCCCCGCTCGTCGATCCAGCGTTCGTCGGTACGATCGTCGGTCAGTGAAAGGTCGATGACCATGAAGCATCCGATCCGCCGTCGTCTCTTGCAGGTGTTCGGTGCCGCCTCGGTACTGGGCGTGGCGTTCGTTGCCGTCGTCGGAGTTGCGCACACCGACTTCGGCCGGCCGCTGCTGCGGTACATCCCCGGTATGGGGGCGTGCCCGCTCGACGTGGCGACGCTGACTGCGGAGGATCGGATGCGTGTGCGCGGCGAGCAGCTCGCCGCGCTCGCGGGCGCAGGTGAGGCGCGCTCGCGTACTGTACTCGCGTTCGAGCTCGGGACCACGACGCGCACCGATGTCGATGCGTGGGCGAGCTCGCACGCACTACAGTGCGCCCCGGGTCGATCGCTCGCGCTGCGCTGCGAGGATGTGCCCGCCTCCGCGCTCGGTGATCGCGGGTTCGACGAGGTCTCGTTCGAGTTCGACACCGCGGGCGTGTTGCTCACCGTCGAGAGCTCTGGGCTCGCGGCCGATGCCGCGAGCGCTGCCGAGTACGTCGCGCGTCGCGACGTGTCACTGCGCGCTGCGCTCGGCGAGCCGACGATCGTCCACGGTGATGCGGTCGCAGCGTCCGTGTCGCGGGGCCCGCTCGCGCAGATCTCGCGCGAGTTCCGGCGCAGTGACGTGCGGGCCCGGGTGATCGCGACCAACCTCGGTCGCGGCCGCTACGGTGTTCGCGAGTTCCACCAGCTCGTGACCAGCTGACTCACGCGAAACGCCGTCGTGCGGGTCGCGGACCGTCGTCGCCGAGCCCCTCGGTCAGCTTCGTCGCCCCGCAGCTCGCCGCCGTCGCCAGTTGCACGAGGCGAGCGCGAACCATGCGAACGCCGGCGGGCTCGCTGCGCCGATGCGACACCCGGCGTCGCCCGCTCCGCGCGCAACGTCACCCGCCGGCGCGACGCCGCTGCCGACCGCCGTGATCGCGATCGTGTTGCTGTCACGCTCGTGCCCGGCCATGTCGAACGCGCGCGCACGCAGCACGTAGCTGCCGCTCGGCACGGCCGTGACGACGAACCGCCACGGCGGTGATCGATCCTCGCCGAGCTCGCGATCGCCTTCGAACAGCACGACGCGATCGACACGCACGTCGTCGTCCGCGTCGATCTCGACCTCGAGGTCGGTACCCGCGACGATCTGCTCGCCGTCACCCGGGCTGACCACCTCGATCTGCGGCGGTCCGCCGTCGGCGACCGCGGGACCGAGCCGATCGAGCAGCTCGGCGTGCGCGTTCTGACCGTCGTCGCACCAGCGCCGGTGCTCGTCGGCGCACATCGAGCCTTCGACGAGCATGACGCACTCATCGAGGAACGACGCGTCGCCGTCGGTCGCGAGCGGATAGACGAGATCGCGCGGATCGTCGGTGTGCTCGAGGCCGTACGCGTGCGCGAGCTCCTGCGAGATGGTCGCAGCGATCGCGATCGCGTCGTCGTCGGCGTCCGCGAACGCGAACACGATCTCACCGGGGCCGCGATCGTCGGCGCAATCGAGCACGGCCGCGCCGGTCACCGATTCACCGAGCGGATGCGCGGAGGTCACGACGGCCATCGACCAGTCGTCGCCGCTCGGGCGCTCGTCGACGATCTCGATCGCGTACGCGGCCCAGTCGCTGCGCATCGATGCGAGCACGGCCGCTCGCGTCGCCGCGTCGCCTGCGAACGGCGGCAACGTGCCGGCGAGCATTGCGATCGCGGTGCGGTCCACCGCCGCATCGTCGACATCGTCCGCGACGAGCGAGACGCCGTCGAACGCGACGTACACGCGTGCTGCAGCAAGCGCATCGGACGAGTTGCACAGTGCAACCAGCACGATCGAGCAAGTTGCACAGCACGTGATCGAATCGATGCGCACGAAAGAATCCTTGCATGAATTCACGTGCTGTCCACTCGTTCCGCGGTCACGCTGAGATCGGAGTGAATGACCGCGCGACGCGAGTCGTCACGCTCGACCTGCTGCAGATGGATGGCGATGGAGAGGACAATCATGAGAACGAATCGCAGTCTCCTCGTTTCGTGCTTCGTCGTGCTCGCATGCACGGCGAACGATGATGGTCGTGGTCACTCGGGAGGCGGAGGCGTCGTCGACGGCAGCTGCGTGACCCCGGACGGCGGGTCGTGCGAGGTGCCCGAGTGCGAGGACCCGTGCGCGCACAACGATCCCGGCTATGGCGACGAGTGCGTCGTGCGCGAGCCGGGCACGTGCGAGGACGTGCGCGGCATCCAGGTCAGCTTCCAGCAGATCGGCGCAACCGTGCCGGCGCCTGGTGGGTTCTTCAAGACCACCGATGCGTCGCTGCGCAAGTGGGTCGAGACGCGTTGGCAGGAGATCGCGGACTTCACGATCCCTGCGGACGTGAAGGCGAAGCTGACCGCGGGCGGCACCAAGGTATGGAACTACCCCGACGGCTGGGGCTGGACGCGCACCGACTTCCACGCCGGTGTGCTCGCGCTTCCGCCGGGCAAGAAACCCGAGGATCTGCTGCGTGCGATCCTCGACGATCCCGAAGCGGCGACCGGTAGGAACGAGCTGTCGGGCTGGGTCACCTGGCCTGCCGTGGGCAAGGGCCAGCGCAAGGTCGGCGATCGCGTCGACCTCGACCTGTTCGGCGGCGACGACGGCCCGATCGGCTACTGGAAGATCGACGCCGACCGTTTCTGCGTGGTCACGTTGGAGAACGCGACCGCGGGCACGCATCCGGTCAACGGCATCCGCTGCTGGGGCTTCGTGCCGATCAGTCTCAATCCGAACTGGCTCGTGCTGCCCGACAATCAGAAGTACTGGGGCTGCGCCGGGCCGACGTACATGTTCTACACACTCGCCATCGACTCGCCGAGCATCGCGGGCAGCGGCGGCCCGGGCTCGGAGGCGCAGGCTGCCACGTGGAACGGGATGATCCGCGACCTGTTGCGCGAGAACGATCGCGCCGGCGGACGCTCGGGACGATGGTTCGTCCAGCGCACGATCGCCCAGTCCAACTCGCTCGCGCCCGGCAGCGGTGTCGCAGTCAAGCCACCCGGCGAGCTCGCGAGCTACTACGTCAGCCTGCCGAGCGATGACAAGCGCGACGGCCAGTTCTGTGAGACCCCCGCGACGCCGGCGGGCGCATGTGGCGAAGGCGAGTTCACGTGCAGCGACGGTGCATGCCTCTCGCTCGCGCAGCGCTGCGACGGCACGGCACAGTGTACCGATCGCGACGACGAGGACGCGTGCGGCGGTGCGACGCAGGACGACGCCGCATGCCCGGGTCAGTTCGCCTGCGCAGATGCGAAGTGCATCCCCCAGGACTGGCGCTGCGATGGCGAGTACGAGGACTGCGCGGGCGGTGAGGACGAGGTCGACTGCGGCGGCGCGGATGCGGCCGGCTGTCCCGGCGACGAGTTCGCGTGCACCGACGGTGCGTGCATCCCCGGGGCGTGGAAGTGCGACGTGATCGAGGACTGCAGCGACGGCCTCGACGAGCTCGGCTGCGATCCGCCGCCGGCGGACGACGAGCCCGCTGCGACGTGCGACGGATTCGAGTGCGACGACGGCCAGTGCATCAGCGCGGCGTGGGAGTGCGACGTGATCGTCGACTGCCAAGGTGGCGAAGACGAGCAGGGCTGTCCCGAGCAGGATCCGCCGTCAGACGAGACGTGCGAAGGGTTCGCGTGCGACGACGGCACCTGCATCGCCGCCTCGTGGGAGTGCGACGGCTACGAGGACTGCCCCAACGGGCAAGACGAGTGGTGCGGGTGATTCGGCGCGGGCCGACACGGGGATTGCCGATTGCTCGAGCGCGTCGGGTCGTGTTGATCGAGCGCCGAACCATTGGTGGTATCGCCGGGGTCGAAGCAGGTGTATTCTCCCGAGATGCGACGATGGTTTCTCCTCCTGTCGGTTGGTGTGGGCACAGCGGCTTGCGGCGGCGACGACAGCAATGCGTCGGCATCGGCGGGCGGCACGGACTCGGCGGGCACCGCTGATTCATCGGGTAGCGGTTCCGCGAGCGCGACGGTCGGCTCGATGTCGGCGAGCGACAGCGCCGATACATCGACCGGATCGGCGAGCATGACCGCGAGCGCGTCGGCGACCGACAGCGCGTCCGTGACCGACAGCGCGTCCGCGACCGACAGCGCGTCCGTGACCGACAGCGCGTCCGCGACCGACAGCGCGTCGGCGACCGACAGCGCGTCCGCGACCGACAGCGCGTCCGCGACCGACAGCGCGTCCGCAACCGACAGCGCGTCCGCAACCGACAGCGCGTCGAGCAGCGGTCCCGGCACCGACAGCAGCAGCAGCAGCAACGCGGTCTCGGACAGCGCGAGCAGCTCGAGTAGTGGCGACGATACCAATGGCCTGTGCGACGACAACGGCGAGCCGCCGCCGATCGAGTTCAGCTACATCTGGATCGCGAACAGCACACAAGGCACCGTCAGCAAGATCGACACGTTCACCGGGGTCGAGGTCGGCCGCTATCAAGCATCACCGGTTGCCGGACCGTTCGCGTTCGGCGACGGACCCTCGCGCACGTCGGTGAACCTCCAGGGCGACGTCGCGGTCGCGAACCGTAACGGTGGCATCACGAAGTTCGCCGCCGATCCCGAGGACTGCCCCGACAACAACGGCAACAACATCGTCGACACGTCCAATGGTGCGGGCAACGTGCTCCCGTGGGGCCAAGACGAGTGCATGCTCTGGCATCACACGACGCCACCGGGCGCGTTCAACGAGGGCCCGCGTCCGATCGCGTGGGAGGCCGCGATCGATCCGCAGACGTGTCTGCCGGATCCCAACCCGCGACTTTGGTTCGGTTACTACGATCAGCCCGGCAACAACGCGACCTTCGAGCGCGTCGACGGCAGCGACGGCACAACGCTCGACACGGTCGACGTCGCGTGGTCGGGACTGAACTGGGGTCCGTATGGCGGAGCTGTGAACGCAGCCGGCGATTTCTGGGTCATCGGCTGGCAGACGGGTCCGACGATTCGCATCGATGGCGCGACGCTGCAGGTCGACAACGTCGGCGCGGTGCCGAACGATTGGTTCTACGGCATGGCTCTCGATCAAGACGGTGATCCGTGGGTCGCCGGACTCGAGCTGCATCACTACGACACGGCCCTCGGCAGCTGGGAATCGTTCCCGTTCGTCACACCCTTCGCGTTCCGCGGGCTGCAGATCGACACCGAGGGGCGAGCGTTCATCGCCGCAAACTCGCCGTGTGGTCTGTCGGTGTTCGACACGATCAACGAGGTCGTGATCGACGACCTCGTTCCGCTCGCGGGATGCAGCGAGCCGGTCGGTGTGAGCATCGACGTCGAGGGGTACGTGTGGGTCGTCGACACCGGCGGCTGGGCGTACAAGGTCGATCCCGACAACTACGTCGTCGTCGAGCAGGTCTTCGGGCTCGTCAACCCATACACGTACTCGGACATGACCGGGGCCGGGCTGGCACTGCAGATCCGTCCGCAGTGATCTCGGACATCGCCGTCGACGACAGGTGCAATTCCTAGCGCGGGCCGAACTCGCGGTGGATCAGCGCAAGCGTCGGATCGAGCGCGAGGACGCGACTCGGCTCGCGGCTGTGCAGGACCACGGCGTGATCGCGGGTCTTCGCCGACAACCACACGTCGTCGGGCCCGCGCGCGTGCACGAGGCGGGGTTGCAGGTCCGGCGCGAGCACGACCGGCGCCCATGCTCCGTCGCCCTCGCGGCGCCACAGAGAGCTCGGCGCATCGCCGGGCGAGTTGATGGCGTCTCGACGCGCGCTGTGTGCCACGGCTTCCCGCGGGGCCAAAGCGGGATCGCCGGTGACGATCTGCGCCCGCCGCCTCCCGATGCGACGCCGATCGATCACCTCACGCGCCCCCCAGCTCTACCTCGGCGTGGATGCGGGGGCGCGAGCGCAAGGTGCGACGAGGGCTTTCGCGACTGATCCCCGCAGCGAGCTCGAGCTCGTGCGCTGATTCAGGGTGCGGGGAGCGGCGCGTCGGCCACAGGATCCGCAGCTGCCGCGTCGGCCAGCAGATGAACGACACCGTCGTTCACCGCCCACGCCCCGACGAACGTCTCCACCCCGCCGGCGGGCGACTCGACGTCGGCGACGACCCACCAGCTCGCCTGCAGCCGCTCGGGTGTCACGTCGAGCACCACGTAGCCGTGATCGACCAGATTGCCCCACTTGAGATGCGGGTGCGTCGTCATGAACTGGTCCGCGGTGTCCGAGGGGAATCCCGGTGACGTCACCGACGGCGCCACGAATTCGACCGCGACCGCACCTGCGCCCGTCGCCGGATCGTAGTCGGTGCCGAATGGGTCGTCGGCAACCTCGAATGCCCACGACGAATGAATGTCCCCGGTGAGGATCACCGCATTCGTCGGTGCGTGCTCGCGCAGCATGTCGAACAAGCGCTGCCGCGCGGCCGGGTAGCCGTCCCACTGGTCGAGGTTCAGCGGATTCTCGCCGAGTCGCAGCTGCGCGACCATCACCTGTTGCCCGAGCAGCTTCCACTGCCCTGGCTTCGCCAGCTCGCCCGCGAGCCACGCTTCTTGCTCCGCGCCCAGGAGCTGACGCGCCGGGTCCGCGAGCGCCTCCTCGTCGAATGCAGATGCGACCTGTGCATCGCGCCCTGCGTGCCGCGTGTCGAGGATGATGAGGTGCACCAGCTCGCCGAACGCGAGGCTGCGATAAAGCACACCCTCGGCGCCCTCGCGGAACGGCATCCACTCGGCGTACACGCGCGTCGCGTTCGCCTTGCGCTCCTCGTAGCTACCCTCGCTTGCGGGATCGTGATTCCCCGCGCCCGCGTCGTAAGCGTCGTCGGCCACCTCGTGGTCGTCCCACACTGCGACCATCGGGTGCTGGCGATGGCACTCCAGCAGATCGGGGTCACGCCGGTACTGCGAGTAGCGCGTACGATAGTCTGCGAGCGTGAGGATCTCGTTCGCCGGCTCGTACGCCCGCACACTGCCGTACTCGTCCGTGCCGTACTCGTAGATGTAGTCGCCCAGATGCACCACGAGATCGAGATCCGCACGCTCGGCCACGCGGCGATACGCGTGGAAGTAGCCGTGCGCGAGGCTCGAGCAGGACATCACGGCCATGCGCAGGCGCGTGACCGTCGCACCTGCGGTGCGCGTGCGACCGATCGGTGAGGTGCGACCGAGTGCGTAGAATCGATAGTAATAGGTCGTGCCCGGGGCGAGACCCGAGACATCGAGCTTGATCGTGTAGTCGCGATCCGGGTTCGTCTCGACATACGCCGCCGCGACTCTGTCGGTGAACGCAGGATCGAGCGCGACCTCGTAGAACGCCTCGACCGAGCCCTGCGGTGCCCCGGTGACCCGCGACCACAGGATCACGGCATCGGTCAGCGGATCTCCGCTCGCGACGCCGTGCTGGAACAGATCGGCGGGCCCGGGCTCGCCGTCGTATTCGTAGCTCGGCAGATCGTCGCCGCCCGTACTGGTCGACGACCCCGACGACCCGTCGGGATCCGTTCCGCCTTCGGTACCGTCCTCGCCGTCCGCACCACCATCGGCGCCGCAACCGAGCACGGTGCCGGCCCCGACGAGCCCTCGCAACAGTTCGCGACGTGAAATCGGCATGGCGTGTTCTCCTCAGGCGTCGGGCTGCTGCATCACGAAGTCTCGCGCTCGACGTTGACGTCGAACTGCTGGAACCGGAACACGACCTCGAAGCGCGGCAGCGCGATCGGGATCGGCAGCAAGTAGCCGATCTGGGCCGTCGTCGCGTATCGATCTAGCCCCGGTGACGCCTCGCCGTTGTCACCGCGGATCCCTCGCAGGTACTCCGCGCGTGCCGAGAGACCGCGGTACTTCAACCGGACGTCGGCGCCCGCTCGGGTCTCGCGCGCGCCGACATCCTCGAGACCGAGCCCGTTGCCGAGGGATTTCGTGTGACCGACGTATCCGCCGGCGACGAAGCCGAACGGCGAGTTGTCGAGATCCGGATCGTCGAGGTCGACCTCGCCCAGCGCGCCGATCTCGACGCGGCCCGTGTACTGGAATTTCTCGTCGAGGTTGCGGCGCTGGCGGAATCCGCCCTCGCCGTTCGCGACCATGAAAGCACCTGCGAGGTAGACCTTCTCGCGGATCCACGCTTTGCTGCCGATGCGAGCGCCCTGGTCGCGACCGAACGCGATGCGCCGGGTCTCGGGCGACAACGCGAACTGTAGCCCCCACTGGTACTGCAGCAGCGACAGCGCCGACGGTTGCTTGAGCTGCCCGATCTCGAAGCTGAGCAGGCCGTCGCGCCAGCTCAGCGATGCGAAAGCGTCGCGCACGGAGAAGTTGCCCGCATTGACGTCGAAGTTGAAGTCGAATCCGATCTTCAGCGCGCCGTGGATCGTGTGGCGACCGCTACCGGTGACGCGTGCGTTCGCGAAGTCGAACCCGTCTTGATCGTCGGGAAAGAACTGCGTGTTGTTGACGTGGACGAAGCCGGGCTGGAGGTATCCGCCGAGGCGAAGCGACTCGCCGCGCAGCGTGAGGGGACGGAGGAACTTCGGCGTCTTCGCCGGCGCAACGCGGCGTCGACCACCGGTCCGGCGCGGCGTCTCGGTCGCGGGCATGGACGTGGACGCAGCCACTTCGCCCGGCGGCGTCGCGCTCGAGCCCTCGGAGAGCGTGGTCGTGCCGCGCTCGTCGAAGATCGCGTCCTGGGGGCCGGCATAGGACCGCGACGCGTCGGGGTCGGCGGACGGACCCCGGATCCACAGGATGGCGATCGCGAGAGCGTGCACGGCGTGCTCTTTTTGCACGCGACCCGAGCGCGAGCGAGCCCTTCGAGGATGCGGCGCGCGTGTGCGGTCGCACCCGGTCCCGTCGAGTGTCACGAACCAGTGTCGTAAGTCGCTGAAATGCCGCGAATAGTCCCGCCGCAGCGATCGGCGCCGGTTCGGACTGCGCGAGCGCCTCCGCTGCGGGGTGCGCGATCGCGTCATGTCCACCGATTGAAGGTCGAGGCGCCGACCGATGTGGAGGTGTTGGCGGTGACCGAGCAGGCGGCCGCGCGGGTTGGTGCGGATGCTGCGACGGCAGGGCAAGGGGGGCACCGCGCTCGACGCGACCGGAGTACCCCGAGGTCGGCTGCCTCGAACCCGCCGTGGCGCTGCACGCCGTGGCCGCGCACGTCGATGTCATCGGACGGTCGTTCGTGCACGAGCCCGCCGACGTCGAGCACGTTCGCCGGCTGTTGCTCGACGTGCTCGATCAACTCGCGCGCACCGGCATGCCCTCTCGCGCCGAGGTCACCGACGCGGGGCGTCGCCCAATCCATCGGCCTTGCCGCCGACGCCGTCGTTCTCGGCGTCGGTCGCTGCAGTTTGCGCAGCGCAGGCCACCAACGAGAGGGCCGACAAGAGGGCCGACAAGATGGACAGAGAGCTGGCTCGGAGGGGGTGCATCGCGCACGTAGAGAGCGCCCGCAGGCGCTTTGGTTCTGTGACGGTTCAGTCCCAACGGCTGGTGACGGTCACGGACCCCTGAAGCATGACGTGCACGAAATTCGCGAGCCCGGGAACTTCGGTGTGCGCACGCACCACGGCCAGCCGCATGCCGAACAAGCCACGGGTCATCGCGTGCGTGATGGTGCTCGCAACCGCGCCGTCGACCGCCTGCGTACCGCGGCGACGATCGACGCCCGTCAACCGCCGTCAACCCCGGACCCACGCCGCTGCAGTGCGAGTGGTGGTACTTCGAAGTCGAGTTCAACGACGACAATGGTCGGCCGTGGTGGTCTCGGACGTGCGCGAGGTTCCACCGGGAGCTTCTTCGGGGATCCTCTTCCACGCCTGCGGGTGGACTCGCACCGCGGTCGGTGGGTTCACCGAAATAGCGACGTCGCCTCGCCTTCGCGGGGCGGCGCCCCCGGAAACGATCGGCCAATGGGTCGTCCGAGGACCATGCGAATCCCCCTGGTCGCGGCGCTGTGCGCCACACTGTTCGCCTGCGGATCTTCGAGTAGTGACGGTCGCGACTCGATCGGCGACGACGGTGTGAACCCCGGCGAAGGCGGCAGCGGCGACGTCGACGACAGCACCGGTGCCGCGAGCACGGCCGACATGCCCGCGGGCACCACCGTCGACGGCGAGGCGACCGTCGACGAGGTCCGCATCGAGCCTGCGGATGTCGTCGTCGAGGTCGTGGACGGTCAGCCCGCGATGCCGCTGCAGTTCACCGCCATCGCGACCTACTCCGACGGTAGCGAGGCCGAACTCGGGGGTGCCTGGGCGATCGACGACCTCGATGTCGGTGGCATGGACGGTTCGACCGGCGAGTTCCTGCCCAGCGGCCTGTACGGCGGCGTCGCGCAAATCTCGTTCAACAGCGGCGTCTCGGCCGAGGCCACCACGTCACTCACCGTGAAGCTGCGCATCGTCGACGATCCGGAGATGATCGGCGATCCGATCAAGGACGCCTTCGACGACGCGATGAACCCAGACCCGACGCTCGCGTGGGCGTACCCCTATGACGGCACCGTGTTCCCCCGCGGCCTCGGCAGCCCCGAGATGCAGTGGAACGGCGGCGGTCCGACCGACGTGTACCGCCTGCGGATCGACGCGCCGAGCTTCGCCTTCGAGACCTGGCGGACCGTGCCGCCGCCGTCGCGCTACGTGCTGCCGACACTGCCGAAGATCGTGTGGGACAAGCTCACAGGATCGGTCGCGCCCGGCGACGTGACGGTGTCGCTGCAACGCTACGACGGCGTGCAGGCGTACCTGCCCGCGACCCAGCAGTGGAAGCTCGCCGACGCCGACCTCGTCGGCGTCATCTATTATTGGGAGGTCAATCAGGGCGAGGTCGTGCGCCTTCGTCCGGGCGTCGACGCCGCACCCGAGGTGTTCATCCAGAAGCCGCCAGGCGTGACGTGTGTCGCGTGCCACAGCGTCTCGACCGATGGTTCCCGCCTGGTCGCATCGTTCAACGGCGGCGCGAGCCCGTGGGGCACCTTCGCCGCGGCCGACGGCGCGTCACAGTACGCGACGAATTCGGCGTCGGGCTTCCAGGCGATCTCGCCCGATGGCAGCCACGTGGTGTGGGGCCAGTCGAACGACTTTGCCGCGAGCGCGAACCCCTACCTCGCGCTGTCGACTTACGACAGCGTCACAGAGCTCGCGCAACTGCTCACCCCCAACGGATCACCGGCGTTCCCGGCGTGGTCGCCCGACGGCGAGAAGATCGCCTACTCGGTGCGTACCGATGGAAACTGGCTCGACTTCACCCAGTCGACGCTGTGGGTCTCCGACGTCGACACCGTTACGCCGGGCTTCGCCGCGCCGCTGCAGGTCGCCGCGGCGACGCCCGATCGGAGCGCGGTGGTGTTCCCGAGCTGGAGCCCCGACTCGGCATGGATCGCCCACGGCCGTGCGACCCAGGCCCGCACCCGCGGCGCCCAGGGTGAGCTCTGGATGAGCGCCGCAGACGGCAGCACCGAACTGCTGCTCGGTCGCGCCTGCGGCGTCGACTCGCTCGCGCCCAGCCAATCATCGGCCTGCTACGAGCCGACGTTCATGCCCGAGGAGCGCGGCGGCTACTTCTGGTTGGTGTTCGTCTCGGAGCGCACATACGGCAACACCCTGCTCGACGAGGCCGTCGACACCCGGCGCAAGCAACTGTGGGTCACGGCGATCGATGCCGACCCGTCCGACGGTGTCGATCCCAGTCACCCGGCGTTCCGGCTGCCAGGGCAGGAGCTGAACAACCAGAACATGCGCGGGGCGTGGGCCCTCGAGCCGCCCGACGTGCAGGGGTGATCGGCGACGCGGGCGCTAGTGCCGAAGCCGCTCTGCCGTTCGTGTGAGCTTCCCCGCTTTTGGCGACGCTCCAAAATACTGTGGGTGGTGAGGCTGTGGGTGGTGCTCGTTCGGGTGGAAGGCGCTCACGCCACTTGTTCTCGAAAACAGAACGTCGCGTGCACATTTTTGACATTTTTCTGAACTGCCCACCAGGCTACTATCTCCCGGAAGACCCGCATGCGATACAAGCTCGATTCCACCGGCCGGAAACGCGTAACCCTCATTGTTGGCGACGGCATCGGGCCCGAGGTGGCCGGAGCTACCCGCCGCATCATCGAAGCGGCAGGAGTTCAGATCTCCTGGGAAGAGAGGGAGGCCGGAGCTGAGGTCTTCAAACGAGGACTCCCGAGCGGCGTTCCCCCTGAGACGATCGCCTCCATCCGCGACACGCGGGTGGCCCTGAAGGGGCCGCTCGAGACGCCAATTGGCTTTGGCGAGAAGAGCGCAAACGTCACGCTGCGCAAACTGTTCGAGACCTACGCGAACGTGCGACCCGTGCGCGAGATGCCCGGGGTGAAGACCCCCTTCACGGGCCGCGGGATCGACCTCGTCGTCGTGCGCGAGAACGTCGAGGACCTCTACGCCGGGATCGAGCATATGCAAACCCCAGGCGTCGCCCAGTGTCTCAAGCTCATGTCGAAGAAAGGCTGCGAGCGCATCGTGCGACTCGCGTTCGAGGTGGCCGTCTCGGAGGGACGCAAGAAGGTCCACTGCGCGACGAAGGCGAACATCATGAAGCTCACCGAGGGCTTGATGAAGCGCACCTTCGAGGAGGTGGCAAAGGAGTACCCGCAGATCGAGGCCAACCACATCATCATCGACAACTGCGCCCACCAGGCCGTCCGAACCCCTGAGCAGTTCGACGTCATCGTGACGTCCAACATGAACGGCGACATTCTCTCGGACCTCACCTCTGGCCTCATCGGTGGGCTCGGCTTTGCCCCCGGTGCGAACCTCGGCGACGAGGTCGCGATCTTCGAAGCCGTGCACGGCAGCGCTCCGAAGTACGCCGGTAAGGACGTCATCAACCCGTCGGCGGTGATTCTCTCCGGCACGATGATGCTCCGTCATCTCGATGAGTTCGCCGCCGCGCAGGCCATCGAGTGCGCGCTGATGGAGACGCTCGAGGAGGGAGTCCATACCCGCGATGTCTCGCCGAGCGGCAGCGTATCGACGACCGCGTTCACCGACCGGATCATCCAGAACCTTGGCAAACGCTCGGACCGCTGGAAGACGCGGGATCACAAGCCGCTTCATGTGAAGGCTCTCGGTGCCGCACCCGACTACGTCCGCCCCAAGACCCGTCGCACCGTGGGAGCCGACGTCTTCGTGGAATCCGCGCTCGCATCCGAGGAGCTCGGCAAGAGTCTCGAGTCGCTGGTCGAAGGGAGCGGGCTCCGTCTCAAGATGATCTCCAATCGCGGAACCAAGGTCTATCCGGCAACGGGCGGGATGACCGACTGCGTGGACCATTGGCGCTGCCGGTTCGTTCTGCGCGACGCCACCACGAGTCTCGATGACAAGAGCTTGCTCGACCTCTTGCACGGGCTCTCCACGAAGTACCGATGGATGCACGTCGAGAAGCTGGAGGAGATCGACGGCGAAGCCGGTTACACGCGTGCTCAAGGGGAGGACTGACATGTTCACGCCGACGCAAGCGCTCGCGACGTTCCGGCGCCGCACGATCGACGCGCAGATGGAGAGCGGACTCCCTGCGGTCTTCATACTCGAGCCAGGCATGTGCCTCACTGCCGCGGTCGTCGCTTCGTGGCATCCCGTGTCGTCCCTGCAATTGCTCGGCGTCACCGACCGCGCCGGCGTCGGCGCAGCGCGAAGCACGATCGAGCACGCCGTCGATCGGTTGGGCGCCGGCACAGTGGTGGTGTGTGGTGAGGGAACGGTGCGACCCGATCATGGACTGGGCGGCGAGCGACTGCTCGGCGCGTGTATGTCCCTCATGGAGGAGCCTGTGCTCGGGCCCCTCCTGCGCGCTCGAGATATCACAGTCGAAGCCCTCTGGTTCGATACGGTGGAAGGCGACATCTTTCTCTGGCACGTCGCAGGTCGACGCTTCGAGCTGCTAGCCGATCGAGGTATGGAGCGCTTCTTCGCCAACGTTGTCCAGCGTTCGCGTCGGAGCGCACGGGGCTAGCCGAACAGAAGGAGCGCACCAATGCTCGAGGGGGATCGGAGGGGGATTGGAGGCGACTACTCAGGGAGCCGTTTCTCGCTGCTCACCCAGCACGGCAAGGAGAGCGTCATCGGCCCACTTTTTCGCGAGTCGCTCGGCGTCGAGGTCGAGCTCGCCTCGGGTTTCGACACCGACACGCTGGGCACGTTCACGCGGGACATCGCCCGGCCCGGGAGCCAGCTCGACGCTGCCCGCAAAAAGGCCCACAAGGGGATGGAAATCCTTGGTGCTTCCCAAGGACTCGCGAGCGAGGGCGCGTGCGGCCCGGATCCGTTCGGGCTGGTTCCGTGGGATGTGGAGCTCGTGATTCTCATCGACAGCGCGCGCGGCCTCGAGCTCATCGGAAGGGCGCAGGGACCGGGACACCATCTGCACGGTCAAGTCTCGACAATCGCGGCTCTCGAGGCATTCGCGGATAAGGCGGGGTTCCCAGAGCACGGACTCGTCGTCCGTCCAGAAAGTCTGGATGATCCGCGCATTTGGAAGGGACTCCAGGACGGGGCGAAATTGGAAACGGCATTCGCGGAGGCCTTGGCGCAATCGACGACGGGCAAGGTCTTTGTCGAGAGTGATCTGAGGGCGCACATGAATCCCACGCGCATGGCGCTCATCGGTCAGGCCACCCAGGACTTGATTCGGCGCATGAAGAGTCTCTGCCCGCGCTGCCGATCTCCGGGGTTCTGGGTCGTCGAGCGCATCGCGGGCCTTCCGTGCCGTGACTGTGACTCGCCGACGAACGTTGCGCGTGCTGAGCGATGGGCCTGCGTGGCGGGAGATCATGAGGAGGTTCGCGACTTGGACACCGCGCGCAGCGCGGACCCACAATGGTGCAACGCGTGCAATCCGTGACGACCAGCGTTACGCAAGATTCGCGGTGGAACCCGCCGCTCGAACCGACCCATCGGTTTTTTCGACCATCGACGGGGGGCTTTCCGAATGGACATCGCGCCGATCTCGACGACACTGCGGGGATGTTCGCAGCCGAACGCGACCAGCAGGGGCACACCCCGCCTTGGATGATTGTGAGTAGAAGATGAGCGTGCTGCTCTCGATACGGAGTGTCGACCATATTCGCTCCGCGGTCGCGATGGCCAGCCAGTTCTTGGCCTATCGTCGACGACGCTTCCCCGAGTCGGGAGCGGTGGATCAGGTGCTGGGCATCCGAGTCGGCCGCGAGCTCGATGCCGATCTCTCAGGTCTCGCCGACGCAGGGATGTGGGTCCGGGAGTCTTCGGGGATCTCGGGCCTGTGGTCACTGTGCTGGATCGACGGTGCAGTGATGCGCGAGGCGGGGAATGCGACACAGCGGCGCGCTCGTCTCATCGGTGCGCTCGTCGAGATCGGGGCGATGCGGCCGAGGACCTTCCTTCCGGTGTTCGACGCCGGCGAGACCATCGAGGGGATCGAGAGGATGCTGCAAGGCCTCCGCGCCGCCTACCCGGACGTCGTATCGACGACATGGTTCATCGACGGAAGAGATCGCGGGCTCGTCGACTCGAGGGTTGCGCGCTGAGCGTCGCGGTTGGACGGGCCCGAGCAATGCGCCCGGCAAGCGTCGATCGCAGCTGAGATCTCAATGATCCGCACCCTGGTGCGCCGACCGGTGGTGAGCTGGCACTGGCGATCTGAAACCGGGCGCCTTGACGATCATGACCCCACAGCGCAGTCGCCCCAGGAGCACTTCCGCGGTTCGTCCGATGAGCAGGCCGGGCAAGCAGTGGCGTGCCGTGTTGCCGAGCGCGACGACGTCGGCCTCGAGGTGAGCCGCGAGTGCGGGCACCACGACCCCTGCGTCGCCTTGCAGGCAATGCACGGTGACTTCACGGGTGCCGAGCACCTCATCGACCAACGTAGCGATGGCGGAGCGTGCCTCCTCACGCCTCGCCTGTATCAGTGCGGCCGTGACATTCGCGCCGAAGTGTGTCTCGACGTTGGGAATCGGCCGCACATGCCATGCGTGAACGACGTGGAGCTCGACCCCGGCCTCGAACAGGGTCGCGACGAACGTGAGTAGGTGGCGCGCCGTCGCATTCGTGCCCCCGTCGGCGATCGTCGCGTCGACCGCCACGAGTACGCGTCCGACCCGTGTCGGGGCTCGGGCGGGCACGCACCACAGCGGCGTGGAGCACTTGCGGGCGAAGTGCCTGCAGGTCGCTCCGAGAGGATCGTCCTCCGCCGCAGCATCGGTCGCCGCGACCACCAGTCCGGGGGCGAGCGCCCCAGCGTAACCGACGAGCGTATGCCAGCCGACTTCGCCCTCGAGGAGGGTAGTTCCGACCATGCGCTCACCGAGCGCTCGTACAGCGAAGCCAGCGAGCTCGTTCAGGCGCTCACGAAGCTCCTCGCGGAGAATCGTCGCCAATTTAGCGCGCAGTTCCGGGGTCTCCATGGCATTGTCGTCGACGTCCGAGACCGCGATCAGCCGCAGTTGCACTCGCCGACGGCGCGCAGCTTCGATTGCCGCATGCATCGCCGCGTGCGCCGAGGACTCGAGGTCCACGTACAGCCACACCTCGGCGGACAGTCTCGCATCACGATCGATCTCGGCATTCATTCGCGGGCGGCTTTCTGGGGACACGATCGGCATTCAGTCAGTACCGCCGCGGCGCACCGTTGCGGTCGAAAAGAATCCCTCGGGTCGTGGACGCCCCGGGATCGAGTTGCACCGGCCAGGAGCGTCGACCTCGAATCGAGGACCAGGTGAAGCGCAATCGCGAAGGTGAACGCGAGCGCGAGTGCAAGCAAGATGGTGATCGTGGTCATCGTCTGCGGGTCATTGTGATACGCGACCGTGATCGTCGCCCATCGGTTTCGCTGACGACGTTGGCAGCAAATCTCAATCCCCCCTGCCGGCGCCGGCCCCGCCCGGGGCCCACGGCCACGGAGCCCAACGCTCTCCCGAGATCCGTTCGGCTTTGAGTCCGGCGCGGCTCGCGGGCGGTCCGCGTCACCGGCGCGTGCGGAAGCTCGCGATGTCCCGAGATGCGATCCATCCAGCGATCGTGCGCGTCATCGCCGGCATGCTGCGCTCGAGCCCGCTCGCGTACGCGTTCGTGCGACCACCGAGCCAGATCAGCACGCCGACGGACACCATGACGGGCAGGAAGCTGCAGGCAGCGGTTCGATCGTCAAACGCTCGAGCTCGTCGCTTCGGGCGCGCCTTGCACTCCGGAACTTTTCGTTCAGACCCCACCGCGAAAAGGAAGCCAACATGTCCAGCCGTCCATTGATCCTCGCCTCCCTCCTGCTCTCCATCGGGTGCACCGCCGCCAGCAAGGACGCAACCCCTGCGACCGAGACGCCTGCCCAGGATGCGAGCAACGCGAATGCGAAGGCGCCAGGCAACATCGTCGACGTCGCCGTCAACGCCGGTCAGTTCAAGACGCTCGCCGCTGCGCTCACCGCCGCGGGCCTCGTCGAGACCCTGCAGGGCCCTGGCCCGTTCACCGTGTTCGCGCCCACCGACGATGCCTTCGCGAAGCTACCGCCCGGCGCCCTCGACAAGCTCCTCGCCGATCCCGCGCAGCTCAAGGCCGTGCTGCTCCTGCACGTCGTCTCCGGCAAGGTCATGGCCGCCGATGTTGCCGGTCTCGACGAGGCCACCGCGATGTCGGGCGGCAAGCTGCCGATCGACACCAGCAACGGCGTGAAGATCGGTGGCGCGGTCGTGACGACTGCCGACGTCGAGGCGAGCAACGGCGTCATCCACATCATCGACACCGTGCTCTTGCCCGGATGATCGCGGCGAGCGGCCATACGCGCGGCGGCCGATTCGAGCCACCGACTCACCGGCGCACGCAGGCTCCGTGATAGCGCCAGATGATGCGGCGCCGGGGGTCGAGTCGAGGGCGTGACCGCTAGAATTCCTTCTCGTCGAATGCGCACAGGCTCGCGAAGTGATCCTCGCGATCCTCGATGAACAACGAGCGTGTTATCGCGGCCGCGAGCCGCTGCACCGAGTACTTCATGCCGGAGATGCTCGCGCCGCCGAAGCCGAGGCTGAGCAGGCCACCGAACGTGTAGTTGTAGACCTGTGTCACCCACACAGCGGTGCCCGGGTGCTTCTCGGTGAACTCGAAGCCGGCGCCGAGATACGGATGCCGCGCGAGATCGTCGTGACCCTCGCTCTTTGGCGGCTGATATCGATCGGCCCACAAAGCGACGTGGGGCCATAGCTCCATGAGCTCCGGGCGCCGGGAGAGATCGGTGACGAAGCCGGTGCCGACGATCACGAAGTCGACCTCGTCGGTGCCGTGCGGCGTCGTGATCTCGATCGTGTCGCCGTGGGTCTCGATCGCGTTCCACGGCGAGCCCGCATGCAGGTGGAAGCGTTCGTGCGAGGTCGCGCGCCGCAGCGTGTCGGTCGGTGGGAGCTGCCCCATGCGCAGGATCTGCCGCACGAATCGCCACTTGTCCGCATCCGGTAGATCCGCCATGTGGCGCAGGAAACCGACGAACTCCGCCCAGCGATACGCGTTGGTCGCGACGAGTGTCTTGCGGCGAAAGTACAGGTGCACCGCCGCGGCGCCGCGCTCGAGCGCGACCGATGCGTTGTCGAACGCGGACGCGCCGGCCCCGAGCACCGCGATGCGCTTGCCCGCGAGCGCCGCGAAGTCGATGTCCTCGCGCGTGTGCGCCCACAAATGCCGCGGAATGCTCGACGTGATCATCGCGGGCACGTCCCACGCGCCCGAGCCGTCGATGCCGGTCGCGAGCACGACGCGGCGCGCGAACAGTCGGTCGGTCTTGCCGCTCGTGCGCACGTCGACCGCGATCACGCCCGCGAGATCGCACGGACCGATCGCGGTGACGCAGGTCTCGGCGCGCACCGGGATCTCGAGCACCCGGCGATACCACGCGAGATACGCGGCCCACGATTCCTTCGGCACCAGGCCCATCTTCGCCCAGCTGCCCGTACCGTGCTGCGCCTCGTACCAGCGCGTGATCGTGAGATTCGGGATCCCGAGGTCAGGACCGGTCAGGTACTTCGGCGTGCGCAGCGTGACCATGCGCGCGAAGTTCAGCCACG
>Ga0163144_10008631_pt1 | contig 22039 bp, 17 predicted proteins | sample OliLak19BULKMAT1_FD_123175 | JGI IMG/M metagenome (GOLD analysis project Ga0163144, IMG submission 123175) | Freshwater microbial mat bacterial communities from Lake Vanda, McMurdo Dry Valleys, Antarctica - Oligotrophic Lake LV.19.BULKMAT1 | ecosystem: Environmental > Aquatic > Freshwater >... | reverse complement strand
GGCGTCCGTATCGCATGACGCGAGCGCCAGCCAAGGTCCAGTGACGTGACGCAACCGCGAAGAAATCCGCTCACGGATCAAAGGCTTGGCGTCCATTCAGCAAAAACTCACAGCCTCGTAGGGTGTGGTGCTCGCACCCACCTTAGCGCTTCCCCCCGGGATGGCGCCAACTCGTCTTTTCAGGCAACCGTCAAAGGTGGGTGCGAAGCACCGCACCCTACTTATCACGCGGCGACTCCCCATGCCCACGCTCGCTCAAGCCGCCGCAACCGACGTCTCCAAGCTCCTTGGCCCGATCGACCTGACGATCGTCGGACTCTATGTGGCGATCGTCATCGTTTCCGGTCTCTGGCTTAGCCGTCGCGCCAGCAAGGACCTCGAGTCCTACTTCCTCGGCGGCCGCACGCTTCCTTGGTACATGCTCGGCGTGTCGAACGCCTCCGGCATGTTCGACATCAGCGGCACGATGCTGATGGTCTATTGGCTCTTCGTCTACGGACTGAAAAGCGTCTGGATCCCCTGGCTCTGGCCAGTGTTCAACCAGATCTTCCTGATGGTCTACCTCTCCATCTGGATGCGGCGCTCCGGCGTGATGACCGGGGCCGAGTGGATTCGCTTCCGCTTCGGCGATAGCCGCGGCGCGCAGCTCGCTCATTTCATCGTCGTCCTCTTCGCCATCGTCAACGTCATCGGCTTTCTCGCCTACGGCTTCATCGGCATCGGCAAGTTCGCCGCGACGTTCCTCCCCTGGCAGCTGCACGAAGACCCTGTGTGGAACGTCAACCTCTACGGCCTCGCCATCACCGCGCTCACGACGATCTATGTGGTGAAGGGGGGCATGTTCAGCGTCGTCTTCACCGAGGTCTTCCAGTTCCTGGTGATGACCGTCGGCTGCCTCTGGGTCGGCGCCATCGCCATGCAGAAAGTCTCGCCCGAGATGCTGCAAACGGTCCTCCCCGCCGGGTGGGACAATATCTGGCCCCGCTGGCGGCTCGACGTCGATTGGTCAACGATTCTTCCCGCGGCTCAGGAGAAGATCGCCCAAGACGGCTGGGAGCTTTTCGGCGTCCTCTTCGGCCTGATGTTCGCCAAAGGCTTTCTGCAGTCGATGGCCGGCCCGGCGCCAAACTACGACATGCAGCGCATCCTCTCCGCCCGCACGCCGCGCGAGGCCGCCCTGATGAGCTGGTTCGTCAACGTCGTGCTGCTGATTCCTCGCTACATGCTCATCACCGGCCTCGCCGTGCTGGCGCTTGTCTTCTTCACCGACGAGCTCAACTCGATGGGGAGCGACGTCGATTTCGAGTTGATCCTCCCGCTGGCGATGAAGAATTTCGTCCCCACCGGCCTCTTCGGCCTGCTGATCGCCGCCCTCCTCGCCGCGTTCATGTCGACCTACGCCGCCACCGTCAACGCAGCCCCGGCGTACATCGTCAACGACATTTACAAGCGCTACATCAACCCCAATGCCAGCGAGCGGACTTACGTTTGGATGAGCTACGCCACGTCGATCGCCGTCGTCATCGTCGGCACGGCGTTCGGCTTCATGAGCGGCGGCCTCAACAGCCTTGTCATCTGGATCACCTTCGCCCTCGGTGGCGGGTACACGGCGGCCAACGTCCTGAAGTGGCACTGGTGGCGGTTCAACAGCTACGGCTACTTCTGGGGAATGCTCGCCGGTATGCTCTCCGCTGGCGTGCTGCCGAGGCTGCTGAACCGCCTTTACCCCGACGTTTCGACGATTTGGGAGCTCCCGAAGGAAGTCGTCAGCTTCCCGATTATCTTCGCCGTCTCGCTCGCCGGCTGTTGGCTCGGCAGCCTCCTCACCCCGCCCGACGACGTGGAAGTCCTCAAGAATTTCTACCTGAAAACCCGCCCCTGGGGCTTCTGGCGGCCGATCCATGACCTCGTCGCCGCCGAGCGTCCCGGCCTGCAGGCCAACCGCGACTGTCCCCGCGACCTGTTCAACATCGTCGTCGGCATCGCCTGGCAATCGGCCCTCACGGCCGCCGGCATCTTCATCGTGCTGCAAGACTGGCGTTCGCTCGGGATCGTCGCCGCCGTCATCGCCGTCACGTCAGTTGTCCTGAAGTTCAACTGGTACGACCGCCTGCACGATTACCCAGCGGAAGGGTAGTCAATCGCATCGGAAGCCACGCTCGTTCCTACGAGCAGTGCTTGCCGTCGAGCTGAACGCTTGCGAGACGCTTTTCACATTAGCCCATGCGCAAAGGACCGGTGGGAATGCCGCAATGTCTCGAAACCTTCACCAGAATTTCAAAACTTGCCTTCGCCTCTTTCACAGCAAGTAGTTAAACTACATCTAACGTTCGCCGTCTGACGCCTGATTCAAGCGAGTCAGATGCTGAGGGGCTTCCCCCAGTTGCAACTGACTTTGCATGCGTCTCGCGCGCCGCGTCGAACCCTTATCTCCTTCGATTTACACAGCAACTGTCCGGTCAGACGACGCCCATGGAGTTGGCGCTGCCTGCCCAAGCGATGAGGACGCCGATTGATGTCCAGGCGAACGCTAGCCGCTTCCCCCGTATCCGTCACCGCCGCGCGCGTGGTCTCCATTCGACGTCGCACTGCCTTTACGCTCGTCGAGCTCCTTGTCGTCATCGCCATCATCGGCGTGCTGGTTGCCCTGCTGCTGCCGGCCGTGCAAGCCGCTCGCGAAGCGGCTCGTCGCTCGCAGTGTGTCAACAACCTCAAGCAAATTGGACTGGCGGCGCAGAACTATCACGCCGCCAATAATAAATTCCCCTGGGGCGTCGTGTTGCAGGAAGGTTCCATGTGGTCGCTATACCTTGCGCCCTACATGGAGCAGCAATCGATTCGCAATCTGGTGACGCTCAATAAATTCAAGATTCGAAACGGGGAATTTAAGCAGGACGGCGACGGTTTTAATTGGGCCTATCCGTCTCCCTACACTATTGAAACCCTCCAGGCGCTTCCGGACTTCGCCTCTTACAAAAACCTGATTGCCTGCGAAACGCCAGTTTCGGTCTATCAATGTCCATCGGCAGGTTATCGCGGAGGGCAATTTGATAAGTCGGCGGATTGGGTCGTCATGAAACGCCAGCCTTGTTCGTATGTTGGCAACGCTTCTGGTATCGCCACCGACCAGAACGGAACGGCCGAACCAAACGCCGCTCAGAATGCGCACAGGAAAATGCGGGCGCTCGACGGCGTGCTGTTCACATACAGCGAGATCGGAATGAAGCATGTTCTTGACGGCACCTCGAATACGATGTTCGTAGGCGAAGCGTTTCATGACTTCGAAGCCGTGGAGCAAAGTGGAGGTAAGCCCGAGTCCGCTCTCGGCAATCGACAAGATCATTGGTACTTTGGCAGCGACGATATCGATACCGGCGACGGCTCCGACCCGTCGGAAGGTCTCGGATCGACCGGCGTTCCCATTAACTTACAGAACCTCGGTCCTAATCAGTGCGCGTCGCCGGCAACTCCCGAATGTCGGAAATTGCAGCTTTCCTTCGGGAGCGTCCATCCTGGCGGCATGAATGCCGTCAATTGCGATGGATCGGTCGCCTATATCAGCGAAGATATCGACGCCGTTCCGTGGAGCGCCCTCGGCACTCGTGACTCGCAAGTCACGATCAAGTGAAGTCGACAATTAGAATTTCATGCGTTGGTTCGCTCTGAGGAACGCCCAGGATGGCTGGTTTGTCTGCGTTGAATTCGCTGTTAGATTCCGCTCGATGCGCAATAGCCTTTTCCTTTCTCGCTCTGATCCTCACTGGATGCGGCGAAAGTGAAAAAGGCCCGCCGCCGGCGGCTCAGCTTTTTCTCGAGGCCCAACAAGCGATTGCCAAGGGGGACCCCGCCGCCGCTCTTGTGGCATTGCACGCGTCGATCGATGCCGATCCAAATGAATATTCCTACATGGAGCGCATTAAGATCAACGGCAAGCAAGGCAACGACGCCGCCGTCGAAGCGGACGTTCAGGAGATTCTCAAACTCAACTCGAAGAATCGCGATATCGACTGGATTCGCGCAGAAATGAAAAAGCCTGCCGCGGCGCGGTTCGACGCCTCGGCGACGCCGCCGAGCGCCAGGAAATAATTTTAGCCCCCGGTTCTTCAAGCCGTGGGCCACGCGGTCGCCATGCCGCCCCCGTCCCTACCACGCGAAGACGATCTTCTCTGCGCAATCTTCATGCCTTTGCGAGCGACCTCCCCCGCCCGCTCCTCTTCGTCTCCGCGTCTCTGCGAGAGATTTCCCCACCGAGCATCCAACTACCAGATCTCGTCCCCAAAAATTCTCGCAACTAAGGTGCAGATTTCGGCCACCTGACTCGCTAGGATCGAACAGGCGCCGCGGCTCTCCAACCGCCGCCGCACCACAGCCCCCAAGCGAGCCGGGGCGTCCCGCCCCCGGCGCCTCCTCCCCGCGCACGAACCTGGCGAATCCCACGGAGTTTCGTCCAAGCTCCCAGGGTTTTGTCCACACAATCGTGACAATTCAAATCACTACGTCCACGCGAGAAATACGGCCCAATCTTCAACCTCTAGCCCCCATGTTGTCACTTCCAATCGACTTCGCGTCGGTGACAAAACGGCGCTCTTGGAAAATACGAAATCACCGACGAGCCCTGTTCATGCGACCTCAACTCATCACGCTCGCGCTCCTCATTCTCACCATACTGCCAGCCGCGGCGGTCCGCGCTGAACTCCACGGCTTTATCACCCCCCGCGGCGACCAACTTTACGACGGCGACAAACCATTCCGGTTTATCTCCTTCAACATCCCCAACCTGCAACTCGTCGAAGACAACTTCGCCCCCGGCGCCAAAACGGCGTGGGCGTGGCCCAATGAGTTCGAGCTAAACGACGCCCTCGCGACGATCCGGCAAATGGGCGGAACTGTCGCTCGGACGTACGTTCTCAGCGTCCGCCGCGCAGGCTCCGACATGGGCGACCACGTCTACGTCCGCGGCCCCGGCGACTTCAACGAGGAGGCGTTTCAGTCGCTCGATCTCGCGCTTCAGGCGGCGAACAAACATGGAGTCCGGCTGATCATTCCGCTCGTCGACAACTGGAAGTGGCAGGGTGGCATCGCCGAGTATGCGGCCTTCCGCGGCAAGCCGGCCGAGGCGTTTTGGACTGACGAACAAGTGATCGCCGACTTCGAGGCGACCGTGCGGTATGTCCTCAACCGCGTGAACTCCCGCACGGGCGTCGCCTACCGCGACGACCCAGCGATCCTCGGTTGGGAAACCGGCAACGAACTCGACGCGACCCCGGCGTGGACTGCCCGGATCGCGAAGCTGATCAAGTCGCTCGACCCTAACCACTTAGTGATCGACGGCTACTCTCTCCACGGCGTTCGCGAGGAATCGCTCGCCGACCCGAACATCGACGTGGTGACGACGCACCATTACCCCAACGTCGGGAAGGGAGAGTACGTCGCACCGATCCGCGAGGCGCGGGCCAAAAGTCGCGGTCGGAAACCGTACTTCGTCGGCGAGTTCGGTTTCATCCCGCCCGCGGAGATCGGCGCCGTCTACGACGAGGTGATCGCCAACGGCGCGAGCGGGGCGCTTCTCTGGAGCTTGCGATTCCACCATCGCGACGGCGGCTTCTACTGGCACTCCGAACCGGCTGTGGATGGAATCTATAAGGCGTACCACTGGCCTGGGTTCGACAGCGGCGACAAGTACGGCGAGCGCGAGGTCCTGCGACTCACCCGCGAGAAGGCGTACCAGATCCGCGGCGAGGAGCCGCCAGCGCCGGAGGTTCCGGCAGCACCGCGGCTACTACCGATTGAGGATGCGGCGGCCATCGCTTGGCAAGGGAGCGCGGGGGCGTCGAGCTACCTCGTCGAGCGTTCGACTAGCGCAGCGGGGCCGTGGACGGTCGTCGCCGACGCCGTCGACGAAACGACGGTCCAATATCGACCCCTCTTCAGCGACGCGACCGCGGAGCCTGGGCGAAGCTACTTCTACCGCGTGACGGCCCAGAACGCCGCGGGCAAGTCGGCGGCGTCGAACGTCGTCGGTCCAGTCGCCGTGACGCACCGGACGCTCGTCGACGAGTGTCGCGACCTATCGCTCATTGCGGAAACAATCGGCAAATTAGAACCAACCACCGGCGACGACCGCCGTCGTCGCGAGGATCTCCACCGGCTCAGAATCCCAGCCGGCGGGGCGGTGATCTACCGAGTCGACGCCCCCATCAATTCGTGGGAGGCGACATTCTTCCTCGTGGATGGCGCTCCCAAGGGGGCGAATCTCGTCGATGCGGCGATCTCCAATGACGGCGTCAACTTTACGCCCCTGGCGGTCGAGGCGAAGCTCCTCGACGGCACTGAAGTCGACAAGGACTATGGCTATTTGCAGCGGTTGGCGCTCGCGACTAGCGATCTACCCGCTGAGGCTCGCTATCTACGGCTCACTGCTCGGCAGGGCATGGAACTCGGCCACATCACAATCCGGAGCCATTCTCGAGCGGCCCCTGTAAAAAAAGCCATAACACAGTAAAAAAAGGTAGACGGGGGGACGCCTCGGCGGTATTCTGCATTTGTTCAAGTATTTGAGCGTAGCCTCATGTCGTATTGCTCAAGTAGTTGATCTGACGGCCCCACTTTTCGATCAATTCGCTTTTCTCGTCCAGAATATCGAAATCGCGCTGACACCAGCAGTTCCCTGGCGCGGTTAGTCGAAGGCGGTTCTTCCGGACTTCAAAATAGGCAATCGTGCCCGTCTCTTTTCCAGTGAGTCTTCATTCCAACCAAAGCGGAGTCGTCTCATGAAACTGTTGTGTTTCAGTTTGGCTACCCTCGCGCTAGTCGCGGTCGCGACAAGTGCGCGAGCAGGCGTCGTGGAATCTTACGAATCAGGCGTCGGTAACGTGACCCTTGAAGCGGGAGCGGACTCGCCGAGCGTGGAAGTCTCTAACCTGTGGGCGACCAACGGCGTTAACTCGGCCAAGTTCACGCTCAACGGCGATTGGGTTTGGAAGTGGAACTATCACAATGTTTTGCCTAGCGTCGCCGATCTCGCAGCAAATCAGTTCTTGCTTTTCGATTTCAACATAGTCAGCGGGCAATTCAAACTGGGCGGATTGTCGGGAAATAGCAACGGCGGTTGGAAGCAGCAGGATTCTTGGAATGATGCTTTGCCGCAGCCGGGCGGGGCGGGGCAATTGCTCCCCTTGCCGACTTACGTTGCAGGCGAAAATCGGGGCTACGGCGTCTTTAGCGCGGGAGCCACGGGAACCTTTGCGTGGGACTACAAGGCTGCTGGATTCGCTCCCTCCGCTGGCGATACCTACGCCAGTTTTCAGATCAACCTTCAAGGTCCTCGCGGATCGGTGATCCATCTCGACAATCTTCGCGTTGCGAATGCGATTCCCGAACCCGCTACGTTTGGCGTGGCGGGAGTAGCATTCATCAGCTTTTTCGCGGTGCGACGTCGGGTCAGAAGTTAGTCACTGATTTTGTCGCGGTGGGGGGCGCGCGGGGGCATTCGCGCTCCCTGCCGTGGCGGTTGGGTCTGATGTCTTGCGTCAGAGGTTGGACGGCCAAAGGTATTGGCTGACGGTGGTAAAAAGTGACTGTCTGCGGTTAAAAAGAGTGGACAGACTTCTTGCCGACGGATAGAATATCGCTTGTTAAAGTATTTGAGCTAGTTCGTGAATTATTGCTCAAGTATTTGAACACCCAGGCAACTTTTCAGCGAGTTCGTTCGCCGTTCTTTTTGGCATGATCGCGAAATTCTTCGCGACTGAAGCGGGAAAAATTATTCGCTATCGCGGCTCTCGTCTGCAGATGACGCTAGAAGCTACCACACAAGCCGTCGTCGTCGGCATCAATCACTTGTTGGAGGAGAATGTTATGAGGCGATTCTGTGCAGCCATGGCTATGGCGGCGTTGATTGGCGTTCCAGTTTCGAGCTGGGCTGGCGTGGTGGAATCGTACGAAACGGGCGTCGGCAACGTCACGTTGGAAGCGGGGGACGACTCGCCGACGGTCGCCCAGTCGCCGCTGTTCGCGACCGACGGCGCCTCATCGGCGGCATTCACCTTGAACGGCGACTGGGTTTGGAAATGGAACACTCATGACGTTCTCGCCTCGGCCGCCGACGTCGCTGCTAATCAGTTCTTGTTGTTCGATTTCACTGTGGCCAGCGGTCAGTTCAAACTCGGTGGCCTCGCCGCCAATGGCGATGGTGGGTGGAAACAACAAGATTCTTGGAATGACGCTCTTACGCAGCCGGGCGGACCTGGGCAGATCCTGAACATGCCCACATATGTCTCTGGCGAAAACAGAGGGTATGGCGTCTTTAATGCAGGCGACACGGGGACGATCGTCTGGGATTACCGCGCGGCCGGGTTCGAGCCGACGGCTGAGAACAGTTATCTGCAGTTCATGATCAATCTGCAGGGGCCGACTGGTTCGGTTATCCACCTCGACAACCTACGCGTGACAGGCGATGCGCCGGAACCGCCTCAATTCTTTGCCACAAAGCTGTTCTCCTGGGAAACCCCAGATAACCTGGGGACGCCTGTCAACGAGCAGTTGGAAGGTTGGACGCAAGGATCGCCCGGTTTTAGCGAGAACACCCACATTCACACGATCAGCAACCTCGGGGCCACTGACGGCGCTTCGTCACTGCAAATCGATCGTATGGCGACCGCCAGCGGTTTCACGTGGGGTAGTCAGCGCGCCTTCACTGCCGATGGCGACCCGGCGAAGCAAGCGGAGATTGACGACCTCGTCTCCAAGATCAACGGAGCGACGTCGATTGCGTTCGACGTTCGTTTCGACGACTCTTTCCCGAACTCGCCAGGGTGGACGAAGTTCGGCATGTTCATCTCCGACGGAACCTCATTCTTCGACGGCGAAGGGCAATCGATCAACGGGTTGCAAACGATCGGAGCGACCCACACCGTGACGATTCCACTCAGTTCGCTCAACATCGGCGCCGACGGCGCCAACCTAGCTGATCTTGGTTTGGTCGCGGGCACGACCGGGCTCGGCTTCGGCATCTCGGTAAACACCGATGGGGGCGGCGTCTATCAGATCGACAATCTGCGTCTTCTCACGGAAGTTCCCGGGTTAACTGCCGATTTCAACGACGACGGATATGTCGATGGAGGGGATCTTGCCCAGTGGAAGGCCCAATTTGGAACAGGCAATGGCGCCGACGCCGACGAGGACGGCGACTCAGACGGAAACGACTATCTCGCCTGGCAGCGTGAATTTGGGATGGGCACTCCCCCAACGCCGCTGAACGTCACGGTAGCCGCCGTACCGGAGCCGGCGTCATGCCTCATCGCCTCGCTGGGCTTCTGCCTGGTCGGCGCGTGGCGTCGCCGTTAGTTTCGCAGGAGAGCGGCTTGAAATTGGCGAGGAGTGCGGCGCTACCATCGCCCGCGCTCCGCTCCGTTTGATCGCGGTTGGACTTTCATGGAGAGGCCGTTCATGCATCAACGTAGAGAATCGAACGTTGCCCGCGGGTTCACGCTCGTCGAGTTGCTGGTCGTGATCGCTATTATCGGCGTGTTGGTTGCTTTGCTGTTGCCCGCGGTTCAAGCGGCGCGCGAGGCGGCGCGGCGAACGAAGTGTGCGAACAATCTTCGCAACTTAGCTCTCGGCGCTATCAACTATCATGACTCCAAGCAACATTTCCCGCTGCCGACGACCAATCGCGAAGGGACGAACGACGACCCGATTCGCGACCAGCGATTGTTCAGTAATTGGGCGATCGCAACGCTCCCCTACATTGAACAGCAGGCGCTGTTCGGCCGATTCCAGATCAGCGACGTCAACCGACTTTGGAACCCTACCGGCGTCGATTTGAATCTTGAACCTCGCGGACAAGAACTTGAGGTCATGCTCTGTCCCAGCGACGACGGGCAAGGGAAGCGGTTTGCCGATAGCGGGGGGAACTGGGCTCGCGGCAACTACGGACTGAATGGATTTCAGTTTTGGCCGAATTCGTATCTCGCGCGCGAAGCGGCAGGCGACGCCGGGGTGACCGCGACCGACTTCTCCAAGTTCCTGGATTACGTCATCGGCATGGGAGGGATCAACGGTCCGAAGATGAACATCAAGCGGATCACAGATGGAACGACCAATACCATCATGTTCGCAGAGATGCGCACGGGACTCAGTCCGCGGGATCGCCGCGGCGTGTGGGCGATGGGAATGTGCGGGTCTAACTTTCATTGTCGCCATGCCTATAACGGCGTGACAGGTCCTAATTCTTGCAAAGACGGCGGCGACGACATTTACGGCGCGCCAAATATTCGAGATGACGTCGGCGAGGACACGATGCGCATGGAATGTATGCATACGGCGGAAGACAACAGCGGGCAATCAACCGTGCGAAGTCGACACGCCGGTGGCGCGTTCATCGCGATGGCGGACGGCAGCGTCAAATTCGTTAGCGATTTTATCGACGGAGGCAGCGTCGGCACTGGCGGTTACCTCGGTTCGAATCCGGCCGATGTGTTCGAACAGAACTTCGGCGCCTGGCAGCGGTTGAACATATCGGCCGACGGCTTGATCTTAGGGCAGCCAGAGAGTTGATGCGCAGGCCTCGGGAGCATGAATTGATGTCGGCGGGAAGGCTCATTTCGGTAGTGCTTTTGTTCGTGGCGCCAATGTGCCAAGGGTGCGGCGACGACAGTCCGTTCGACTACGTACCCGTCAGCGGCATGCTAACTTATGATGACGGCACGCCGATTCCCGCCGGCGGCATAGAATTGCAGTTCTTTGCCCAAGACGCCAAACCCGTCAACGGTGCCCATCCGCGTCCGGCGGGTACGAAGGTCGACGCGAACGGCGGTTTCGCCAACGTCACCAGCTATAAGTACGGCGACGGCTTGGTGCTGGGCAAGCATAAAGTCTCGATCGACTACGCGACCGACGCCAAGGGAAAACTGCTTGTTCCGAAAGACTACACGCATGGCGGGACGACCCCGCTGATCGTTGAGATCACGGAAGATTCGGCGGATGTTCCGCTTGAAATCGAAGTGCCGCGTCCCTAACTCTCATTGCCGTTGCGGGAGCAGAGAATCCTTGGTGCGCGTCATCTCCAATCTTCGAACGCTTGGTTGCGCCTTGCTCGCCTTGGCTGCGAGCGGGCCAGGTTCGCTCTTTGCGCAGAATCTGCGCTACGAGGCCGAAACGGCGCAGCGCACCGGCGTCAACGTCGCGAACTCCGTCGGTGGCTATTCAGGAACCGGTTACGTCACCGGCTTCGATAGCGGCGCCGGGACCGACAAGGTCCAGTGGCAGGTCGACGTTCCCAACGGCCTCTATGAAATGTGGGTCGGCTATCGCTCGCAGTTTGACCAAAAGGGTTACAACTTCCACGTCGACGGCGAGGCGGGGAGCGGGATGTTCGATCAGTCGAACACGTTTAAGGCGGACCGCGCTGGGTTGTTCAATTTGCAGAACCCCACGAACACGTTTTCAATTGAACAGAGCTGGGGTTACTACGACGTCGACTACGTCGAGTTCCGGCCATTCACGCCGCCGACGCTGTCGCCTGTGTCGCCGCAACTGGTCGATGAGCAAGCGAACGCTCGCACGCGGTTCTTGATGAACTATCTCACCGACATGTACGGTGAGAAGACCCTCTCGGGCCAGCAGCATAACGTCAGCCAGAATCAGTCGTTTCCGGGGGCGTCGTATCTCACAAAGTCGGGCGGTCTGACGCCGGCGATTCGGGGTTCGGACTTCATTGAGTACTCGCCAACGCGGCGGCAGTTCGGGTCGAATCCCCGCAACGAGACGGAACAGACGATCGCCTGGGCCCAGCAGACGGGCGGCGTCGTCTCGATGATGTGGCACTGGAACGCCCCGGCGAACCTGATCAACCAAACCGGCAAAGAATGGTGGCGTGGCTTCTACACGGACGCCACGACATTCAATCTTTCTGGCGCGTTGGCGAACCCGGGCGGCAATGACTATCAATTGTTGCTGCGCGACATCGACGCCATCGTCGTCGAGTTGCAGAAGTTCGAAACGGCCGGCGTGCCGGTGATCTGGCGGCCGCTGCACGAGGCCCAAGGTGGTTGGTTCTGGTGGGGAGCTCACGGCCCCGACACGTTTAAGCAACTTTGGAATCTGACGTACGATCGGCTTACGGAACACCACGGCCTGCACAATCTTATCTGGGAGTTCACCTCTTCCGCGGCGGAGGGGAACTTCCTCGATTGGTACCCTGGCGACGACGTCGTCGACATGATCGGCCTCGACGTTTACACCGACGCGAGCGCGAGCATGAGCGGCCAGTGGTACGACATGGTCGAAGAGTACGACGGTCGCAAGATGATTGCCCTCTCCGAAACGGGCACGCTGCCCAACGCCGAGGTGATGGATCAGTGGGATATCAACTGGAGTTATTTTTCCCCCTGGAGCGGGTCGTTCGTCGACGCCTTCACCGCTCAGCAGTTGCAAGCGACGCTGGGGCACGAGAACATCATCACGCTCAACGAACTGCCGATGATGCCCTGGAACGTCGCGGCGCCGCAGTCGGGCGACTTCAACGGCGATGGAATCGTCGACGGCAACGACTTGCTCGTGTGGCAGCAGCAACTTGGGCAGAGCGGTGATCTGGCCGCGGACGGCAACGGCGACGGCGCCGTCGACACGGACGATCTGGCCGTGTGGCGCAATCAGTTCGGCCAAACTGGCGGGGCGGCCATTCAACAAGGAAGCGTGCCGGAACCGGCTGCCATGGCCCTGTTGGGAATGGGCGTGGCGAGCCTGATGGCCGCGCATCGTTCGCAGCGCCGCCACGGGCGTTGCTAGCGTCGGGATCGTTGCCTGCAATCGATCTTGACCCATCCGCCGAACTGGGACACATTCGCACGATCTTGCGCTGGCCGGAGGCCCGCGCTTCCCCCGCATACTTGCTGTCTGCGCAATGGAGTGACGTGATGAAGCGAGACCTCGACCTGGCCCGCCAGCTGCTGCTGGAAATCGAAAACCGCGGCGCCGATTGTTCCGTGAGCGTCCTGCGCACCGGCCCGAACCACGAGGCCGAGGAGCGCGTACGCTACCACCTGCGGCTGTTAATCGACGCTGGACTGCTCAAGGAAGTCGACCGCACGGCCGGCGGCGTGCCGTGCCTGCGACTCACTGATGCCGGCCACGAGACGATCGAGCTGACCCGTAGCGAATCGCGCTGGCGCGAGGCCAAGTTCGCCTGCCAGGAGCGGACCGGCGGCCTGTCGCTCGGCGTCATCCGTAGTTTGCTCACGCACTGGGCGTTCTCGACGCCGCGGGTTCGTCCCCGCCATCGTTACACGATGGAGGCTCCGGCGCTGGTCGAAGGTCGTTACCGTGGCCGGCGCTCGCCTTATCGGTTCGAATCGTTCCTGGAGAGCGAAGTCGACTCGATCGCCGATGACGACGTCCGTTACGTCCGCGTGCGGCCGAGCCGCCTCGACGGCTGGCGGTACGAGGGGGCGGAGACGGAGGCCGTTCGTCCCGCCGACTTTGCCCTCGAACCGACGCTGCCGGAGTATTTGCTCTAACGAGCCGCCTGGAGCAATAAAGAACGATTGACGGACCGTCGCCTCCCCCAGGGGCGACGGTCTTTTTCGTTGGCTCCGATGGTGCGAACGCTTGGGGATCCAATTTCCATGGAATCGGGCCGTTTTCTGCATCCACGGCTGCGGCAACTTGCGAATCGTTGGCATGCAGAAGCGCATTGCCATCGTCGGCGCCGGGGTGAGCGGGCTCGTCTGCGCGCGCTTACTCGCCACGCGGCATGACGTCACCCTCTTCGAAGCCGATGCCCACCTCGGCGGCCACGCTCGCACTGTAGAGTTCGAAGCGTACGGCCAACCGCATGTCGCCGATGTCGGCTTCATGGTTTTCAACGAACGCACCTACCCCAACTTCATCCGACTGCTCAAATTGCTCGGCGTCGCCTCGCAGCCGAGCGACATGAGCTTTAGCGTACGCGTGGACGAGTGCGACCTGGAATACCAAGGGAGTTCGCTGAATGGTCTTTTCGCCCAGCGGCGAAATCTAGCCCGGCCTAGCTTCTTGCGGATGCTGCGCGACGTCGTGCGGTTCAATCGCGAGGCATCGCAGTCGCTGGCGGGTGATCTGATGGACGCTCCCGATCTGACTCTCGGCGAGTTCGCGTGGGCCCGCGGCTACGGCCGCGAGTTCCTCGACCATTATTTGCTGCCGATGACCGCTGCCATCTGGTCGGCGCCGCCGCAGGCGGTGGAGCAGTTTCCGGCGGCGTTCCTCTTGCGATTTTTCCAGAATCATGGGTTGATCCAGCTACGCGATCGGCCGCAGTGGCGGACGATCACCGGCGGCTCGCGGCGCTACGTCGCCGCGCTCACGGAATCGCTCCGCGCGCGGCACGCGATTAGGTTGAACTGCACCGTCGCTGCGGTCCGACGGCTGAAGTCCGAAGGGGTCATCGTTTACGACGCCGCTGGCCATGCGGAGATGTTCGATGCCGTCGTCCTGGCCGCGCATGCCCCCCAGTCGCTCCGCATGTTGACTGATCCGACGCCTACCGAACGCCGGATCCTCGGCGCCTTCGCCACTCAGCAAAACGTCGCGGTGCTCCACACCGATCAGAGCCAACTCCCGCGCCGGCGGCGCGCCTGGGCCAGCTGGAATTACCGCGTCGGCGGCGACGCAACTCGTCCTGCCACTGTAACTTACGACCTGAACCGGTTGCAGAGCCTCGGCGCGCCAGGACCGATTTGCCTGACGCTGAATCCAGACGCCCCGATCGCGGCGAAGAGCGTCATAACCACGTTTGAGTTCGCCCACCCGCTCTATTCAACCTCCGCTATCGCAGCCCAGCGGCAGTGGTCGGAACTTCACGAACAAGATGCTATTGCTTTCTGCGGCGCTTATTGGGGGAATGGCTTTCATGAAGACGGCGTCAACAGTGCCCTCGCAGTATGCCGGCGTTTCGGCGTAGGACTCGACGACCTCGTTCCATGCAAAGTTGCCTCTACCAGGGAAGCGTCTTCCACGCTCGCCGCGAGCCGGTGAGCCATCGCTTTCGTTATGCCGTGGCGATGGCGTATCTCGACCTCGACGAGGCGTCGCAACTGTTGCGCGATAGTTGGCTGGCGTCGGCGTCGCGCTGGTCGCCGTTGGGGTTTCAGGCGGACGATCATTTGTCGGGAGTTGAAACTTCAAACCATGACGACAATCCGTCTGAGGCGCCCGCGCGTCTTGCCGACGAAGTCCGTCGCCATGTGGCGAGGGAGACAGGCCGCAGTTTCACTGGTCCCGTCCGCTTGCTCACGCAACTCCGACAGTTAGGCTGCTACTTCAGTCCGCTGAATCTTTTCTACTGTTTTGCTGACGGGAGCGATCGAACGCCGCGGGCGATTGTTGCCGAGGTCAGCAACACCCCCTGGAACGAGCGGCGACTCTACCTGCTCCACGCCGGCAATCAATTGGCTGGGCAGGGGAGGGCGCTCCGCTACCTTCACGCGAAGGACTTTCACGTCTCGCCCTTCATGGGGCTCGACGCCACGTACGACTGGCGGCTCACCATTCCCGACGAGCAGCTCCGCGTCCGCATTCGTTCGACCAGCGGCGCCGGACCGCCGTTCGACGCCGCGATGTCGCTCCGCCGACGGCCTTGGGGCGATCGCGCCCTGGCCGCAGCGTTGCTCCGATTTCCTGCTTCAAGTCTGCAAACCCTCGCCGCGATTTACTGGCAAGCCTTCCGACTCTGGCGTAAGCGATGTCCGTTTCATCCCCATCCGAACTCGATCCGCACTGCGGCCTGACTCGGCGTCGACACTGCGCGTCCGCGGCGACCGAAAGCGCCGCAGAGTCAGGTCCGCTCGGCGCGACCGCGCGCTGGCTCCGAGGGCGAATCATCAAACGATTAACGTCGCTCGACCTGCGCGGCGTCGAACTCGCCGACGCCGCCGGCGTTCATGTGTTAGGCTCGTTTGAGAACACATACAACGACAGCGAGCACGCCGCGACGATCGAAGTTCTCGACCCCCGCTTCTATCGATCCGTCGCCCTTGGCGGCAGCCTCGGCTTCGGCCGCGCGTTCGTCGACGGCGAGTGGACCACGGCCGACTTGCCGACGCTGCTGCAGCGACTTGCGCGCGCCACCGTTGGCAAGGAGCGCGCCGATGGACCTGCTACCTGGCCCGCAAAGATCGCCCGCGCAATTCGGCAACTCGGTCGTCGCAACACTCGCAGCGGCAGCCGGCGGAACATTCACGCCCATTACGATCTAAGCAACGAGTTCTTCGCGCTGTTTCTCGGCGAATCGATGACCTATTCCAGCGGCTTGTTCGAGAACCCGGAGACGACGCTGGCCGAGTCGCAGGTTGCCAAGTACGATCGGATCGCACAGCGATTGCAGTTGAATCAGCGCGACCATGTCGTCGAAATTGGCTGCGGCTGGGGGGGCTTCGCCGCGCACGCCGCCAGTCGCTACGGCTGCCGGGTGACCGGCGTCACCATCTCGCAGGAGCAATTCGATTTCGCGCGTCGCCGCATCACGGCGGCGGGGCTCGATGACCGAGTCGAGATTCGCCTCTGCGACTACCGCGATCTGCAGGGGCGCTTCGACAAACTCGCTTCGATCGAAATGATCGAAGCAGTTGGCCACGAGTTTCTGCCGACGTTCTTTGCCAAGTGTTCGTCGCTGCTTCAGCCCAGTGGCTTGATGATGTTGCAGGCGATCACGATCCCCGACCAGCGCTATCGGCACTACCGCCGCAGCGTCGACTTCATTCAGGAGTACGTTTTTCCAGGCGGCAATGTGCCCTCGGTTGGCGCCATCTGCGACGCGGTCGCAGCGTCGACGGACCTGCGGCTGCTGGAACTCAGCGACTTTGCGGCCGACTACGCCCGCACGCTCCTCGCGTGGCGACATGCCTGTCAGGCCAACGCGGCCCGCATCACTGAGATTGGCTTCGACGAGCGTTTCCAGCGGACGTGGGACTATTACCTCAGCTATTGCGTCGCTGGCTTCCTGGAACGACAGATTGGACTGGCCCACATCCTGCTCGCCAAACCGAAGGCTCGATAGCTTGATGTGGTTCGACGTCGTTCTGCCACTGTCGATCGGCCTAGCCGCGTCATCTGCCGTGATGACGGCGCTCTGGTTTGTCCAGCGGCGCACCGGTAATGCGGGGATTGTCGACGTCGCTTGGGCGGCGCTTGTCGGTTTACTGGGTGTGTTCTTCGCCGCGTGGCCGGCGGGGATTCCTTGGTTGCGGGCGCTGGCAGGCGCGATGATTGCCGGCTGGTCGTTGCGGCTCACCGCCTATCTCTGCCGTCGCGTCGTTGGTCATCCGGAGGAGGGGCGCTACGCCGAACTCCGCCGCCGCTGGGGCGACAACGCTTCTCAGAAATTCTTTAGTTTCTTTCAAATGCAGGCCGCCGCTGCATGGATATTTGCCACGCCGATCCTGGCGATCTCTCGCTCTACCTCCCCCCCGCCAGAGTGGTGCGTTGTCCTAGCGATGGCCGTTTGGTGCATAGGCGTCGTTGGCGTTTCGCTCGCGGATAGGCAACTCGCAAGGTTCAAGAGACTTCCTGAAGCGAGGGCACGCACCTGCCGCGAAGGTCTCTGGCGGTACTCGCGGCACCCCAACTACTTCTTCGAATGGGTCCACTGGAACAGTTACATTCTGCTAGCGACCGCATCTAGTTTCTGGTGGGCTCCCGTACTGGTCGCGTGCGGGCTACTTTACTTGCTGCTTTTCGTCACCGGCATTCCGCCGACCGAAGCGCAAGCCATCGCTTCCCGCGGCGACGACTATCGTGACTACCAACGGACGACGAGTCCGTTTTTTCCGTGGCCGCCGCGAACCAAATGATCGCGTCGCATCGGAAAATCGTGGATCATGGCGATCCACGATGATCTGCCAGTGCTGCGACGCTTGACTTGCCCACCTCTGAAGACTGCACCTCGAATTAATTCCATGTTGATCACGCTCGCCGAGCGGCGAATGCTTCCCGACGCCGCCATCCGCATCGGCATCCGACGGATTCTGGAACAACGTCTGCAACGCGAACGCGAAGCGCTACCGAACGGCGCGGCGAAGCGCGCTGCGCTGCTGCGTGATCAATTCGCCAGGGGCCCGATCGCCGAGGAGACCGACGCCGCCCGTCGCCAACACTACGAGGCGCCGACGGAGCTATTCCTGGAGATGCTCGGTCCGCGCTTGAAGTACAGCGGTTGCCTTTGGGAGCCGGATGTAGACGATCTCGCCGCCGCGGAAGAGGCGATGCTCGCCCTCACCTGCGAGCGGGCTGGCATTGCCGACGGCCAGCGGATCCTCGATCTCGGCTGCGGGTGGGGCTCCCTTTCGCTTTGGATGGCCGAGCGCTATCCGAACGCCGATATCGTCGCGGTATCGAATTCTCGCACGCAGCATCAGTTCATCATGGAGCAGGCCCTGGTGCGTGGCTTGCTCAACGTGCGACACGTCGTACTCAACGTGGCTGACTTTGTTGCCAAGGAAGAACTCGACCGGTCGGGAGCGAACGATCTCGGCGCCGATTGGCGATTCGATCGCATCGTCTCGGTTGAAATGTTCGAACACATGCGCAACGTCGATCGGCTCCTGCAACACCTCGCCGGGTGGCTTTACTCCGACGGCAGGCTGTTCGTCCACATCTTCTGTCATCGCGATTTGTTCTATCGATTCGTCGACCAGGGCAGCAGCGACTGGATGGCCAGACACTTCTTCACTGGCGGAGCGATGCCGCCGCTTGATTTATTCGAGCATGTTCACGGCCCCTTTCGGCTAGAGAGTCGATGGGAAACCAGCGGCGAACACTATGCTCGGACGTGCCGCGCATGGCTCGACAACCTCGACGCTGCGCGTGAAGTCGTGCTGCGAAGATTCCGGCAAGATCTCGCCCCGGCCGCGGCCCGCCAGCAACTCCAGCGCTGGCGGATGTTCGTCATGGCATGCGAAGAACTATTCGCTCACGACGCCGGGCGGCAATGGCTCGTCAGTCACCATCTGCTGGCGCCAACGTAGAAATCGCCGAGGATGGCCGACGCTGTTGCCATGCCGACGGGCTAGCCGCTAAAACAGCGGGGAGAGCGGTCATTTATCGAGTTCACCCCGCGTCGGCACGTGTCATGATTTCGTCCTCCTCGATCCAGCGTGCGACGTTCGTCTTCGTCGCGTTGAGCATCGTTTCACCGCTGCCGATTCAACTCCACGCGGCTGAGACGGATGCCGGGCGACGCGACTTTTCCGCCGAGGCTGAGGCAGCCCACCACGCAGATCGATTGGAATCGTTGCGTGATCCGGAACTACGGCGGCACTACCTCGATCAAATGGAAAGCCGCCAACGGCTTGACTTGGAGCGACTCTGGTCCGGCAAGGCCGACTTGGAGCCAGGCGCCCCTCAGCGCCGGCACATTCTTCCGGCGGAGATTCGCCATTTGCAAGAGGCGATGGGCGGATCACAGGTCGATCAGTTCCCTTCGCTTCGTATTGAACCGGCTGCAAATGACCTCCAGCGACAGAGAGCAAGTCGCTCCGTTGTCGCGCCGCCGGAAGCGATTCGCGCACTACGCGACGGGGCCGTGAAACTCGACGAGATTGCCAATCGCCTCGAGCAACTCGAACTTTACGCGCAGGCCGACGCCATTCGGGAGCAGGCGCAACGGCTGCGGCTCGATGCGCGTACCCCGATGAGGTCGGCGACGCCGGCCGAGCCGACGCCACGGCCGACTCCCGCCCAATGGTTCGCCCCAGGGCCGGTGGCTCCGCCCGCGCTGGAGCCGGTTCCCCAACCGGAAATCCCGATCGACCCGCCTAAACCGCAACCGCTGCTAGATTCGCCCGAGGCGACTCCCCAGCCAGACGTTGAGATCGAGGGCTGACGTTCAATGTCCGCCCCAGGTCCGATCCCTCGCAACGCCATGCCGACCGCAAAGCCCATTTAGCCCCGCCGCTCGCGGCGGGAGGCGGGCCAAGGCCCGCCGCTAAATGGTTCAAACGGCATGGGCGCCATAACCGCGGCCGCTCCCACGGAAGGCGCGATGGATCGCCGCTGACGTTGATTGACAGGCGCATCCTGCCCCACTAGCCTAAAAGGTTACGGGCGGAACGTTTACGCAAACTCGGCCAGGGCCGAGCCTGTGGGGTCGTCCCCCTCTTTTCGGGTCGCTTCGCGAACGTTCGCCGCGCCGATCCGCACGCTTCGCTTCCGGAACTCGCAGCAGAGAAGACGCCGCCATGGCCGATCGATTCGGGGACTTTCTCATCAAAAAGGGGATCATCGGTCCCGAACAGCTCCAAGAGGCGGAGACCGTCGCCAAATCGCGCCGGCTGAAGCTGCAGGACGCCATCGTCCAGCTCGGCTACGCCAACGGCGAGCAGATCGCCAAGGCCCTCGCGAAGCTCCATGGCTACGAGTACTACGACCTGAACAACGTCCCGATCCCGCCCGCGGTGGTCGAACTCGTTCCCGAGTCGGTCGCCCGCGAAAACGCGGTCATTCCCTTCTCGGAAGAAAACGGCGCTCTGAAGGTGCTGGTCAGCGATCCGCAAGATTTTGAAACTTTCGATAAGCTGCAGTTCATTCTGAATCGCAAGATTGTGATTGGCGTTTCCACTAAGGAAAGCATTCTCGAAGCGATTAACCGTAACTACGGCCAGGTTGACGGCGAGTCGGCCGACTCGATGTTGCAGGAATTCACCGACACGGCGATCGACTTCACCGAAACGGAAGACGACGCCACGAGCGACTCCGACGACGTCGTTGACGAAACCAGCGCCCCCATTGTGCGGCTGGTGCAGCTGATGATCGGCGAAGCGGTCCAGCTGCGGGCCTCGGACATCCATGTCGAACCGTTCGAAGACCGGGTTCGCATCCGCTACCGCATCGACGGCATGCTGATCGAACGCGACAGTCCGCCCCGGCGTCTGCTCGGCGCCCTGCTGAGCCGCATCAAGATTCTCGCCAAGATGGACATCGCCGAGCGCCGCCGCTGCCAGGACGGCCGAATCAAGATCACCGCCGGCGGCAAAGAGCTCGATCTCCGCGTCAGTATGCTGCCCACCAACCACGGCCAATCGTGCGTCATGCGGCTGCTCGACAAGGACAACATCAAGGTCGGCGTCAGGCAACTCGGCCTCTCCGACAAAGACTTCAAGGCGTTCAAGAACCTCATCCGCCGTCCGAACGGCATTTTGCTCGTCACCGGTCCGACCGGTTCAGGCAAGACGACGACGCTCTACGCGGCGATGAACGAGTTGAATCGCCCCGACCGCAAGATCATCACCGCCGAGGATCCGGTCGAGTATTACCTCCCCGGCGTGAATCAGGTCGAAGTCCGCCACAACATCGGCCTCGACTTCGCGAAGATCATCAAGGCAATGCTCCGGCAGGCGCCGAACATCATCCTCGTCGGCGAAATGCGCGACCACGAAACGGCCTCGATGGGCATTCAGGCGTCGCTCACGGGTCACTTGGTGTTCAGCACGCTCCATACGAACGACGCTCCCGGCGCCATTACCCGCATGGTCGATATCGGCGTCCCGGCCTACCTGGTGGCTGGCAGCGTCATCGGCGTGCTCGCCCAACGCCTCGTCCGCGTCAACTGCGCGAAGTGCAAGCAGCCCTTCACCCCGTCGCCGGCGCAGCTGGAACTGTCCGGCATCACCCCCGAGCAAGCCGCCAGCGCCACGTTTATGAAGGGGGTCGGCTGCTCCCACTGCGGCAAGAGCGGTTACCGCGGCCGCATCGGCATTTACGAACTGATGCAGATGAACTCGAAGGTCCGGGAGCTCTCGTTCCAAGGCGCCTCGACTCTCGATATCCGCCGGGCTGCCGTCAAGCAGGGGATGACCACCCTCTACGACGACGGCATCCTCAAGACGATGCAGGGGATCACCACCCTGGACGAAGTCTTCCGCGTCTCGAAACGCGAGCAGACGACGTAAATAGCCCGGGCATTCTGGCCGGCATTTTCAAGTGCTCCCCTATTCGCTTTTCAGTTCGCCCGGCCAGGATGGCCGGGCTATATAATTCGTAGGGAAACGTTCGTATCGCCGCGGCG
>Ga0163144_10008629_pt1 | contig 22041 bp, 4 predicted proteins | sample OliLak19BULKMAT1_FD_123175 | JGI IMG/M metagenome (GOLD analysis project Ga0163144, IMG submission 123175) | Freshwater microbial mat bacterial communities from Lake Vanda, McMurdo Dry Valleys, Antarctica - Oligotrophic Lake LV.19.BULKMAT1 | ecosystem: Environmental > Aquatic > Freshwater > Lake... | reverse complement strand
GGCGGTACGGTCACCAGTTCGAACGTCACCCTGACTGTGGTTCCGGTGCTCACGCTGGCCGAGGCCCTCGATACCACGTCCCTGACCTGGACCACCAATGGCAATCCGCCGTGGGTGGGACAACCCCTTGTCAATCATGACGGGGCCGACGCGGCCCGCAGCGGCGCCATCGCCGACAGCCAGAACACCTACATGCAAACGATCATCGCCGGTCCCGGGTCGATCAGCTTTTGGTGGAAGGTTTCGTCGCAGACCAACAGCGATTATCTGTCGTTCCTGGTGAACGGGACCGAACAGGGACGGATCTCCGGCGAAGTCGATTGGCAGTTGAAAACCTTCGATCTGCCGACCGGCAACCAGACGCTGCGCTGGACCTACACCAAAAATGGCAGCACCTCCCTGGGACAGGACCGCGCCTGGGTGGATCAGGTCCAGTTCGGATTGCTTCCGCCGGCCATCACCTCCCAGCCCACCAATCAAGTGGCCGATGCCGGGTCCGCCGTCAGTTTCCGCGTGGTTTCCGGGGGCACGCCGCCGCTCACGTATCAGTGGCAATATAATGGCGCCAATCTCGCCAACGGCGGGGGCATCAGCGGCGCCACCTCCGCCACGCTGACGCTCATCAATCTGCAAGCGGCCCAGGCGGGCAATTATTCCGTGGTCGTGAGCAACTCGGTTGGAACGACCGCCAGTGCGAGTGCTTCCTTGACCGTGTTTCCCTTGCTCCCGCTGGGCGTGGCGCTGGATCGGCCCGACTTGAACTGGACCACGATCGGGACGCCAGCCTGGGTGGGGCACCCGGGGGTGACCCACGATGGCACGGACGCAGCGCGCAGCGGCACCATTCCCGATGGCCTGACCACCTCGTTTGAAACCACCGTGACCGGACCCGGCACCGTGACATACTGGTGGAAGGTTTCCTCGGAACCCAGCAGCGACCGCGTGGTCTTCTACATCAATGGCACGGAACAGGCGCGCATCTCCGGCGAGGTCGACTGGCAGCAACGCTCGTTCCCGGTCAATTCCGGCAGCCAGGTCCTGACCTGGACCTACCGCAAGAATAGCAGTGTCTCCCAGGGACAGGATCGCGCGTGGGTGGACGAAGTCCAGTTCGGCGTCGCCCCGGTGGCCATCAACGGCCATCCGGCCAGTCAGAATGTGGACTCCGGGGTGACCGTAACCTTTAATGTCGTGGCCTCGGGTGGCGCGCCCCTCGGTTACCAATGGCGGTTGAATGGAGCCACCCTGGCCAATGGCGGCAACATCACGGGTGCCAATACCTCCAGCCTCAATATTTCCAGTGTCCAGGCCGCCCAGGCCGGAACCTACTCGGTGGTGGTCAGCAATGCCGCCGGGACGGCGGTCAGCTCGAATGCGACCCTGGCGGTGACCACTGTCCTGCCCCTCGCGGAAGCCCTCGATGCCACCGGTTTCTCCTGGACGACCACCGGCACGCCCGCCTGGGTCGGGCAGGGGACCGTGACGCATGACGGCACCGACGCGGCGCGAAGCGGGGCGATTGCAAACAGTCAGAACACCTCCTTCGAAACCTCGGTCACGGGCCCGGGCATCGTGACGTTCTGGTGGAAGGTTTCCTCGGAAACCAACAACGACGCCCTGGTCTTCCTGTTCGGTGCCTCGGAACAGGCGCGCATTTCCGGCGAAGTCAACTGGCAGCAACGATCCTTTAATGTCCCTGCGGGCACCCAGATTTTGCGCTGGACCTATTTGAAGAATGGCACAGTGGCGGCCGGCCAGGATCGGGGCTGGGTGGACACCGTCCAATTTGGCGCCAACCCGGTCAGCATCACCACTCAGCCGGTCAGCCAAAGCGTGGACGCCGGAACGACCGTGGCCTTCAGCGTGGTGGCCACCGGCGGCTTGCCGCTGAGTTATCAGTGGCGATTGAACGGGGCGAACCTGGCCAATGGTGGGAACGTTTCCGGGGTCGACACCGCCACCCTGACCTTGTCCGCCGTCCAGCCTGCCCAGGCCGGCCCTTACTCGGTCGTCGTGAACAACGCCTCCGGGGCCCTGCCGAGCGCGAACGCGACTCTCTCCGTGGCCGCCCTCCTGCCGTTGGCCGAGTCGCTCGACGCCCCCGGCTACAACTGGACCACGACCGGCACTCCCGCCTGGGCGGGACAATCGAGCGTCACCCATGACGGAATCGATGCCGCGCGCAGCGGGGCCATCACGCATGGTCAGAGCGTTTCCTTCGAAACTCCGGTGACCGGCCCTGGAACGGTGACGTTCTGGTGGAAGGTCTCATCGGAAATAAACAACGACCCGCTCGTTTTCCTTTTTGGATCCACGGAGCAGGCCCGAATCTCCGGGGAGATCAACTGGCAATTGCGAACCTTCAATGTGCCGGCCGGCAACCAGGTGTTGCGCTGGACCTACACGAAGAACGGCAGCGTTTCCGTCGGACAGGATCGCGCCTGGGTGGACCAGATGCAGTTCACCCCCACCGGATTGCCGGTCGCGCCGCAAATCACGTCCCCACCCGCCAACCAGAGCGTCGGCGAAGGCGGCACGGCGAACTTTAGCGTGACGGCGAGCGGCTCCGCCCCCTTGATCTACCAATGGCGTTTCAATGGGCTGCCGCTCGACGGCGCCACCACATCGACACTCACCCTGCCGGGCGTCTCCCCGACCCAGATTGGCACCTACTCGGTGACGGTCAGCAACGCCGCCGGAATGGTGACCAGTTCCGGCGCCAGCCTGACCTTGCTCACCCTGGCCCAGGCGGTGGATGCCCCCGGCCTGACCTTCAGCATGGGGGGCAATGCGGGGTGGATCGCCCAGACCGCGACGACGCACGATGGCTCCGATGCCGCGAGCAGCGGTGTGATTGCCGATAATGAAAACAGCCGCCTGGAAGCCTGGGTAACCGGGCCGGGCATCATCACCTTCTGGTGGAGAGTCTCCTCCGAGCCGGTCAACGATCAGCTTCGCTTCTACGTCGGCGCCTTGGAAACGGCCCGCATCGACGGCGAGGTCAACTGGCAGTTCCTCACCTTTAATGTCCCCGCCGGCCCCGACCAGCTTCTCAAATGGAGATATGCCAAGAACGTCTCGGGAATTGGGGGACAGGATCGCGGGTGGGTGGATCAGATCACCTACACCCCCACCGCGGGCGCGAATCCGATTCCGGATCCCGAGACCAATGCGGTGCCGAGCGTGACCAACTCGCTCCCGATTGTCGCCTCGATCTCGATTAACGAATCCAAAGTGCTGATCACCTGGGAGGCCGCGGCCAGCAAGACTTACCAGGTCTTTTACAAGGACGGCCTCGCGGACCCGGATTGGAAGGTGGTGGATTCCGAGGTGACCATTCGCTGGAGAATCGTGGATGACGTGCTGGTGACCGATTCGGTCATCGCGACCTTGGAAGATGTGGTCGGCGGCAGCTCCCGGTTCTATCGTGTGGTTGAGGATTAACCGGTTTGGCCTTAGGATACGGGTGTTCCAGTCCTTCGCGGTTCCTTTCGAGGACGCTGCTCTTGCGACCCATGGATTGTGAAGCAAGGTGGGGCGGTCCCCGCAAGGCCTCTTCACCTTTGCTGACTCCTTCTTGGCGAAGGCTCGTGCTTGCAAGCGGCTCCTTTGCCTGTGGCTTCGGTAGCCTGGCCCGGGGGCGGCCCAGCCCGGGGCGGAACCAGCCGGGTAGTGTCTTAAATTGATGATTCGGAATGGTTGGCATCTCGTCCTGGCCGTTGCGGCTCTCGCCGCGGCGACGCTCGCGCGTGCCGACGAATTTGACACGTTGCGGCTCAAATGGAGGGACCTGCTCACTCTCGGCACCAACGTGGTTCCCGCCGATCCACTCTATGCCACATGGACCTCCTCCATTGGCACCACCGCCCAGCGCCATTGGAACTCCATGGCCACCTCCGCGGGCCGGACTTACTTATGGAGTGACTATTCCAGCCTTGGCTCCCGATCCAGCGACATCACCGCCACCTACGAACGGCTCCGGGCCATGGCGATGGGCTATGCGGTCCGGGGTTCCATCGTCGAGGCCAACCCCGCCCTGCGCACCGCGCTCATCGGGGGGCTCGATTGGATGTATGCAAATGCCTATAACGAGTCCAAGGCCGAGTTCGACAACTGGTTCGATTGGGAGATCGGCACGCCCCTGAACCTCAATGACATCACGGTGCTGCTCTACAGCGACCTGACCGGCGCGCGCATCACCAATTATATGAACGCGGTCAACCAGTTTACCCCCACCCCGGACCTGACCGGCGCCAACGAGGTGTGGAAGGCCTCGGTCGTGGCCGTGCGCGGGGTGCTCGTCAAGAGCAGTTCCAAACTGGTCTCCGCCCGGCAGTCTTTGAGCGATGTCTTTCCCTATGTATCGAGCGGGGACGGGTTTCATGAGGACGGTTCCTTTATCTTTCACGGCAACTTCCCCTATAACGGCGGCTATGGCGCCCAGTTGATTGGGACCATCGCCCCTCTCATGCAGCTCTTGAAGGGGTCCACCTGGGAGGTCATGGATCCGCAGCAGGCTAATCTCTACCGTTGGATCCATGATTCCTGCGCGCCCTTCATCTATCGGGGGGCGTTGATGCAAATGGTGGACGGTCGCTACCATACGCGCCGGGGCGATGACCACCTGGATGGCGCCGACCTGATCGCGTCCATCCTCCGGGTGGCTCAATTGGCACCGCCCGCGGACAAGGCGGCCTACCTGGGCATGGTCAAGCACTGGATGCAGAGCGATGGCTATCAGAATTTCATTGAGACCCAGCCGCCGCCCTACAACCTGTGGGCGCGCGATGTGTTGACGAATGCGAGCATCACGCCACAGCCGGAATTATTGCGGCACTACCAGTTCCCCCATATGGATCGGGTGGTCCATCGTCGCCCGGGTTGGGCCCTGGGGCTTTCCATGCAATCGAGTCGGATCGACAATTACGAGTCCATCCGCGGGGAAAACCTGCGCGGTTGGTACACGGCGGAAGGGATGACCTATCTCTATAATGGCGATCTGGCCCAGTTTGCCGACGGCTTCTGGCCCACGGTCAATCCCTACCGGTTGCCGGGCACCACCGTGGACACGCAGACGCGCACCAACGGCTCCGGCCAGTCCTACGCGAGCCCGAATAATTGGGTGGGGGGCGCCTCCCTGCAGAATCTTTACGGGGTGTTCGGCATGCACTTGAACGCCTGGAACAGCACGCTCAATGCAAGGAAATCGTGGTTCATGTTTGACAATGAAGTGGTCTGCCTCGGGGCGGGCATTACCGCCACTGACGGGCGGACCGTGGAAACCATCATCGAGAATCGCCGGCTCGCCGCCTATGGCAACAATCGCTTCACCGTGGGGGGCGCGGCTAAACCGGCCGCGGTCGGCTGGTCCGAGGCGCTCGTCAATCCCGCCTGGGCCCACCTGGGCGGCAATCTGCCCGGCGCGGACATTGGCTATTATTTCCCGACCTCGGCCGTGGTCTACGCACAACGCGAGGCGCGCAGCGGGTCTTTGTATGATTTGAACACCACCTACGGGTCCACCAACACGTGCACCCGGAATTATCTTTCACTCTGGGTCGACCATGGCATCAGCCCCAGCAATGCCAGCTACGCCTATGTGCTTCTCCCCAACCAGACCGCCGATCAGGTCGCTGCTTATGCCGGCAATCCCCAGGTCACCGTGCTGGAGAATTCCACCCGTGCCCAGGGTGTCCGGGAGTCGGTGCTCGGCATCACCGCGGTCAATTTCTGGCGCGACGGCACCAACCGGCTCGGCGGCATCACCGTCGACAAGAAAGCCTCCGTCATCCTGCGCAATGACGGCTCGCTCCTCGAAGTGGGGATCTCGGATCCGACCCAGACCAATTCCGGGATCATCAACCTCGAAATCAACGTCGCTTCCCTCCGGGCGCTCTCGCTCGATCCCGGGGTGACCTTGTTGCAGGCGAGTCCAACCCTGAAACTCGCCGTCAATGCCAATGGCACCAGCGGCCAGGCCCTCCACGCCAGTTTTCTGATCGGTTCCACGCAAACTGTGACGCTCTCCCCGGTGGCGGATGCCTATGTGCAAAACGGGGACCAGATCAGTGCCAACTTCGGCAGCGCCGTCTCGCTCGCGGCCAAGTCCTCCGGGAACAACCAGTCCCGCGAGACCTTCCTGCGGTTCGAACTGCCGACATCCCCCGGGGTGGTCATCCATTCCATCCTCCGCCTCGTTCCCATCACCATCGAATATCCCATGTTCCATGCGCTGGCCATGGTCCCGGACAATGGATGGAGCGAGAACGGCATCTCCTGGTCCAACCGGCCTGGCTCGGGTCCGGAGGTCACACGCTGGTTGTTGCCCACGGAGGAACGCGCTCCCATCTTTGTGCCCGTCACCTCTCTCGTCGAGCAGGCCGTCGCCGCGGATGGCCGGCTTTCCCTGCGCCTTTACAGCACCGGGACCCCGCCGCCCACCAATGGCGGGTATGTCGCCTATGGCTCGCGCGAAAACGGGTCCGCCACGGTCCGCCCTCAGCTCATCCTGACCCTGGGCCGCCGCCCGCCCACGGTGTCGCTCGCCACGGTCGGCAATGAAACCAGTTTCGATGCGCCGGCCTCCGTGACGCTGGCGGCGGAGGCGGAGGATCCGGATGGATCGGTGCTGAGCGTGGAATTTTATCAGGGATCGGCAAAGATCGGGCAGTCGCTCTCCCGGCCGTTCCTCCGGCCGCGCATTTTGCCCGCCTCGGGCCAGTACAACTTCATCGCCGTCGCCACCGACAACACCGGCCTGATGTCCACGAGCGCCCCGATCGTGATCACGGTGACCGATCCCGAGCCGGCCGGGCGGGGCACCGGATTGATCGGCGAATATTACAGCAATTCCAATCTCACCGGACTGGCCCTGACCCGCATCGATCCGTCCATCAACTTCTCCTGGGCCGGCGTCCCCGGGGCGTCGGTGCCCGCGGATCATTTTTCCGTGCGTTGGTCGGGCAAGCTGCAGGCGCGGCACGCCGGCCTCCATCAGATGCGGACGCTGTCGGATGACGGCATGCGGGTGTGGCTGGACGGGGAACTGGTCATTGATCACTGGTCCGGCCATGCCGTGGCGGAGGACACCAATTCCCTCCCGTTGCGCGCGGGCCAATATTATGACCTGCGGGTGGAATATTTCGACTCCATGAGCAATGCGGTGGCGCAGTTGTCATGGACCCTGCCCTCGGGCGTGACCGAGGTGATTCCCCAGGCGCAGTTCTATCCGGCCGATGTCGGATTGCGCGGCTCTTATTATCCGGGAACGAACCTGGTCAACCTGGCCTTTACCCGGACCGAGGACGTGGTGAATTTCAACTGGGGAAACGGTTCACCCGATCCCACGCTGTTGCCCGGAAATTTTTCCGCCCGTTGGACGGGCCGGGTGCGGGCGAATCAAACCGGCGTTCATCTTTTTCAGACGCTGAGCGACGACGGTGTCCGCTTGTGGGTGAACAACCAGCTCCTGATCAACAACTGGACGGTGCATCCGCTCACGGAAAACAGCGGCGCCATTCCGCTGACCGCGGGGCAGTCTTATGATCTGACGATGGAATACTTCAACATCCCCCCGGCGTCGACGGCCGTTTTGTCCTGGACTCCGCCCGGCGGGGTGAAGCAGGTGATCCCCGCGGCCAGCCTCGCGGTCCATCAAAACAACAGCCCGCCCGTCCTGGCCCCGCTGCCCGCCTTCATCACAACCCGGAGCAACACGATTGGGTTTACGGCAATGGCCTCCGATCCCGAGATCCCGGGCGGGCAGTCCTTGACGTTCCGGCTGGATGCCGACGCGCCCGCGGGCGCGACCATCCATCCCGTGAGCGGCCTGTTCACCTGGATGGTCCCGGCGGGGCAAACTCTCGGGGTTTATCCGGTCACCGTCCGGGTCACCGACAATGGCGCCCCGTCGATGACTGACGCCCAAACCATCAAACTGACGGTCACCGCCTCGGTGGCCTCCCTGCAAATCCAGGCGGCCCCGGGCGGGGCAGTCATCACCTGGCCGGCCGATGCAGGGGCATTTTTTCTTTATGCAACGACCAGCCTTTCGCCCGGGTCTGGTTGGACGCCGACCACGAATGTGCCCGTGTTTTCGGAGGGGCGATGGGTCGTCACTCTCCCGGTGGAAACCAATCGAATGCAGTTTTATCGCCTGCAAAGCCAATAGTAGGCGGGCTTGCGGGCGCAAGGGGGGTCTCCAGACGTTCCTCAAGGCGAGCCGTTTTTACCCGATATCATCGTCGTGGGAATAATGGTGAGAGTGAGAGTCATGGCGAACTCCTTGCAACGCAGTGGGGAACGAACACGAACCGGGGCATCCGGCGGACCGGCGCGGACGTTCAATCCCGGGTATTGCAGGCGGGCCATGAACACGGTCGGGAACCCGAGCCACCGGGGCTTCTCCCCTTTTGGAAACACGTATGAGCAAAAGTTTGGATCGATGCGGCCCGGCCGGGGTTGCGCCGTCCCGCCGCGAAATTGCGGTGGGGATCGCTACGCAAGACAGCCCATCGTTGGGGGGGCATTTTACCCGGGTGGGACGTGGGGCCAGTCGACGTTAAGTTCTGTTTGCGATTTTTGCGTGAGCCATGGAGAATACCCGACGGTTCTTTCCCGTGAAAACGACGGGTCAGGCTACCGTGAAGTGCGGAAGCAGAATGTCATGAGTATTACGCCTCCGTTCCCTGTGCATCGCCCATCGAAGGGGAAGGGCTGTGCCGGGGAATTGGAAGAGCGCCCGGCGCGGGACCGTGGATTAAGAATTGCTCCTAAGGCGTCGAATCAAAAGTGCAACAGGGAGGGGCAGTCCCTTCCCTGCGAAGCTGAATCCCAGCGGTTCACTTCGACGCCTGCAAGTTGGGCGGGGCAGGGCAGACAAGGATGTAAATTTTTCCGTTATTAACAATTGGTTGTTGCATGCGTTATCAAAATCAGAATTCGAGCGGGTGGGTGAAACGGTCGGAGCCGGCCACGTCTTTCGTCCCGGCGGCATCGTCCCATGCGGGCTCGGAGAACTCCGACAGCCTCCGGGAATATGTTCCACCTCTTCCGGGTGCACGTCGCCGCGTTTCCGCCCCGACCGGAATCGCCTGGGCGCTCCGGGCGCTCCTCGGCCTGGCGCTCCTCGGCCTGGCGGGCGGCTCGGAAGTGTTCGGCCAGGCCATCGGCGCGTATCGCCAGATCTACGCCATCTCCGGCAGTTCGCTCAACTCCCTGACCAACGCCGCCAACTCCTCCTTCCCCAACAACCCCACCGGTTCCGAAACGCTCACCAACTTTTTTGAAACGCCCTATAACTACGGTGAGAACTTCGGGGATCGCATCCGCGCCTTGCTCGTCCCGCCGGTGAGTGGGACCTATGTGTTCTGGACGGCGGGGGACGACGCGGCTGCCCTCTTCCTCAGCATTGATGAGAGCGCCTTCAACAAGGGTCAGATTGCCTATAATACCCAGACCGCCTTATACCGGATGTGGTTCACCCATCCCGGCCAGCAGTCGACCAACATCTATCTCGAGGCAGGGCGACGTTATTATATTGAAGGACTCCATTCCGCGGGCACCGGCGATGATGCGTACGCGGTCGGCTGGAAGCTCCCGGACGGAACCCTCGAACTGCCCATCCCGGCGATGCGGCTGCGGCCCTTCGGCAGCAACGCGGTCTCCCGCCCCGCGCTGACCAGCCAGCCGGCCAGCCTCACCCTCGCGGAAAACGCCACGGCGATCTTCCGGGTCGGCGTGAGCAACCTCGACGCGGTCTCTTATCAATGGATGCGCAACGGAGCGCTCATGCCCGGCGTCGTCGGGGCTTCGCACGTCATCGCGCTCGCGGGCCCGGGCGACCATGGCGCCAGCTTCCAGTGCCAGGTCAGCAATGTCTTTGGCACCGTGACCAGTTCGGCGGCGGTGCTCACGGTGGTTGCGGACACCACCCGGCCGGTCCTGTTCACCGCGGGCAACCTGACTTCCAACAGCGTGCAGATTGTGTTCAATGAGCCGGTTGAGCCGGCCACCGGCACCAACGCCGTCAATTATTTCATCAACAACAATGTGGCGATCACGGCGGCCACCCTCGGGGATTCGCCCCGCACCATCATCCTCACCACCTCCACCCTGGCGCGGGGCAACAATTACACGGTCACCGTCAGCAACGTTCGCGACCGTTCGGTCGCGCGCAATGCCGTCGTGGCCGGATCGCAGTTCACCTTCACCGCCCTCCTCAAAGGAGTGTTCCGGGAGATGTTTTCGGAGATCCCCGGCAGTTTCCTGGGCGACCTGACCAACAACCCGGGCTATCCCAACAGCCCATCCAGCGCAAATCTGTTGACCGATTATTTTGAGACCTCGGACTACGCGCCCAACAATTATGGGCAACGGCTCCGGGCCCGCCTGCTCCCGCCGGTGACCGGCAATTACACTTTCTGGCTTTCCGCGCACGATGTGGCGACTTTAATCCTGGGGACGAACAATAATTCATCGAGCGGACGCGAGATCGCGTCCGTCACCCCGGTCTCCGGAGTTTCGGCGCGGCAATGGGACGTTCAGGCCAATCAGCGCTCCGTCAGCATCCCGTTGGTGGCCGGACAGCAATACTACATGGAGGCGGCCATGAAGGCCGGCATCTCGACGGGCTTCCCGGCCGATCACCTGGCAGTGCGCTGGCAGTTGCCGGATGGATCGATGGAAGAACCCATTTCCGTTTCCCGCCTGACCCCCTTCGGCATGAATCCGCCCCAGGTTTCCATCCCGCCGGCGCCGGTCACCGTGGTCGAGGGCTCGGCCGCCACCTTCGCCGTCACGGTCAGCAACGTCGATCCGCTCGCCTACCAATGGCAGCGCAATGGAACCAACCTCGTCGGCGAGACCAATGCCACCTACACGGATGCGCAGGTGGCCTACTCGCTGAACGGCTCGACCTACCGGTGCGTTCTCAACAATGCCATCGGCAGCACCAACAGTGCGGGCGCCCTGCTCACGGTCAACCCGGATGTCACCCGTCCCCTCCTCACCAACGTGGTCAACAGCAGCTCCAATCGCGTGGTGGTCTATTTCTCGGAACCGATCGAGGGCGCGACCGCCGGCAACGCCGCCAACTACGTGATTCCCGGCATCGTGGTCTCCTCCCCGGTGCTCGCCGCCAACCAACGTTCGGTGACGCTGACGACCACCCCGCTGATCTACGGCAACAACTACACCATCACGGTCAACCGCGTGCGGGACCGCGCCGCCATTCCCAATGTCCTGGCGACCAATGCCCAGATGACGTTTGTGGCGTCTGAGTTTTTCCTGCAGGATATCGGGTCACCTCCGGCCGGTTCGATCTCCTTTGTCAGCGGCGGCATCGATGTGCTCTCCGGCGACGGTAATATCAGCGGGACGAACGATCAGTTCACCTTCAGTTTCCAGGAGCGGCGCGGTGATTTCGATGTCAAGGTGCGGGTGCAACGGCTGGATTATGCCGACGCCTGGACGACGGCCGGCCTGATGGCGCGGGAGGATTTGGGAACGAACAGCCGCTTTGCCGCGGTGTTCAGCACGCCCAGCCTTTCCGGATCCTTCTTCCAGTATCGCTCCAGCACCGGCGGGGTGGCGCAAAGCGCCGGCTCCTTCCCGGCGAATTATCCCTATACCTGGCTGCGCCTGAAGCGGGACATCGGCACCATCTTCACCGGCTACGCCAGTTTTGACGGCGAGACCTGGACAAAGCTCGGCAGCGTGACGCTCGATTTCGGCGTCAGGATTTACCTCGGCTTTTCCACGACCAGCCATCGGCCCGCGCAAAAGGTGCTCACGCAATTTCGTGACTACAGCGAGGTGGTCGGCGGGACCATCGGGGAATTGCCGGTGGCTCGCGAACCCCTCGGGCCCTCGAGCCGGCGGACCGGCTTGGTCATCAGCGAAATCATGTATCATCCGGCCGAACGCGCCGATGGGAAGAAACTGGAATTTGTCGAGTTGTACAATTCCAACCCGTTCTTTGAGGACATCTCGGGCTTCCGCCTCTCCGGCGATATCGATTACACCTTCCCGGCCGGCACGATCTTTTCGGGCGGCAGCTTTCTGGTCGTCGCGCGCAACCCGGCCGATATTCAATCGGTCTTCGGCATTCCCAATGTCACCGGTCCCTACACCAATAATCTGTCCAACAAGAACGGCACCGTCCGCCTGCGCAATCGTTCGGACGCGCTTCTGCTCGAGGTGAACTATGACAGCAAGCCGCCCTGGCCCGCCGCGGCCGATGGCGCCGGGCATTCCATTGTGTTGACCCATGCCTCCTATGGCGAGGCCAGCGATAGTGCCTGGAGCCAGAGCGATCGCATCGGCGGCTCCCCCGGCCTCATGGATGGTGTCGAGTACGGGCCGTTGCGGAATATTGTCATCAACGAGTTCCTGGCCCATACCGATCTGCCCGAGCTGGATTACGTCGAGCTTTACAATCATGGCAACGTCGCGGTGAACCTCTCGGGCTGCTGGCTGACCGATGATCCGACCACGAACAAATTCCGCATCCCGGACGGCACCATCCTCGGGCCGGCGGGTTTTGTGGTCTTCAATGAAACCACGATGGGCTTCAGCCTGGCCGCGGGTGGCGAGACTCTCTTTCTCATCAGCTCCAACCGGGTCCGCGTGCTCGATTCCATCACCTTCGACGGGCAGGAGAATGGCGTGGCCACCGGCCGTTCCCCCGACGGGGCTCCCAGCTTCAACCGGCTCGCGTCCAAGACCCCCGGCGCCACCAATGCCCCCGTGCGGGTCGAGAGCGTGGTCATCAATGAAATCATGTACCATCCCGTGAGCGATGACGACGCCCTGGAGTACGTCGAGCTTCACAACCGGGGAACCGGCACGGTGAATCTCACCAACTGGCGCCTCAAGGATGGCATCGACTTTACCCTTCCGACCAACACGGTCATCGCCGCCAACGGCTATCTCGTCGTCGCCAAAAACGCCCTGCGCCTGCGGGCCAATTACAACAACCTGAGCGCCGCCAACACCGTGGGCGACTTCACCGGTTCACTCGCCAATTCCGGGGAACGCATTACCCTCGACATGCCGGACACCGTGGTGAGCACGAACCTGGCGGGGGTGGTCAGCACCAACCTGATTCACATCGAGGTCGACGATGTCACCTATGGGACCGGCGGGCGCTGGGGCAAGTGGAGCGATGGCGGGGGCAGCAGTCTCGAGCTGATCGATCCCCGCAGCGACAACCGGCTCGCGCCCAACTGGACCGACAGTGACGACACGGCCAAAAGTGCCTGGACCACCTTGAGTGTCACCGGGCCGATGGACAACGGGGTGGATGGCCAGGGCGATTGGAACTCGCTGCAAATCATCCTGCTGGATGAGGGGGAATGCCTCGTCGACGACGTGGATGTCCGCATCGACGGAAGCGTCAACCTGGTCACGAACGGGACGTTCACCACGAGCATGCAATACTGGTATCCGCAGGGCACCCATCGAAATACCTTCCTCGACCCGACCGGCTTCTCCGGCCGCTCGATGCATGTCGTCTCGACCGACCGCGGTGACACCGGCGCCAACCGCATTTACACCCTCCTCGCGGATCAATATACGACCAACAGCCTGACCGGCACGCTGGCGGCCAAGGTCAAGTGGCTCCATGGCCGTCCGGAGATCCTGTTCCGGCTGCGGGGCAATGTCCTCGAGATTCCCGGCAAGTTGACCGTGCCGCTCAACCTGGGCACCCCCGGGTTGCGCAACAGCCGCTGGGCCACCAACGCCGGTCCGGCCATCACCGACGTGGCCCACAGTCCCGTGTTGCCCGCGCCCAGTCAGCCGATCGTGGTGACCGCGCGGGTTCATGACGCGGATGGCCTCTCGCTGGTGCAATTGACCTACCGGGTCACCGATCCATTCGGTTCCTCCACCAGCGTGGGCATGGTGGACAACGGCACCGGCGGGGATGCGGTGGCGGGGGATGGACTCTATGCGGCCACCATTCCGGGCCAGCCCAATGATTCCATCACGGCATTTTACGTCACGGCCATCGACCGGTTCAGTCCGGCGGTGACGACCCGGTTTCCCAACAACGCCCCGACGCGCGAGTGCCTGATTCACATCGGGAGCGAGGAACGCAATTCCGCCTATGGCACCTACCGCTTCTGGTTGACCGCCGCGACCCTGAATGCCTGGTCGACGCGCGAGAAATTCAGCAACGAGCCGTACGAGGGCACCTTCGTCTATGGCGATTTCCGCATCATCTACAATGCCGCCAGCCATTACGCCGGCAGCCCCGCCCACACCAAGCTGTATGACACGCCCATTGGCACCAACTGCGATTACCAACTCACGGTGCCGGCGGACGACCAGATGCTCAATGAGACCTCCATGCGGGTCCAGCAGCCGGGTCTCTCGGGCCGGGATGACACCGGGCAGAATGAGCAGATCGGCTACTGGATCGGCAATCAGCTCAACATTCCCTTCCTCCATCGCCGCGCGGTCCATATGTTCATCAACGGGGTTCGCCGCGGGATGATTTACGAAGACACGCAGCGGCCCACCTCCTCCTTTGATGAGCAATGGTATCCCAATGCGGTGGGGTCGGATCTCTACAAGGTGGGTTATTGGTATGAATTCGGCGACGACACGACCAAGCATGACAACTTCGGCCCGAGCCTCGTCCCGTTCCTGACGACCAATGGAGCCACGGTGGTCAAGAAGCTGGCGCGTTACCGGCAGACCTTCTACAAGCGGGCCGTCAAGGATTCGGTCCACAATTATACAAACCTCTTCCAGTTGGTGGACGCCATGAACACCACGGCCACGGGCGAGGTTTACATGGCACAAATGGCGGCCACCCTCGATATCAAGGAATGGGCGCGCTCGTTCGCGGTGGAACGTATCATCAACAACACCGACCTTTATGGCGCCAAGCGCCTCAATGGGGACATCACCAAGCCGGGCGGGCAGAATTCCTTTCTCTTCAAGGCGGCGGGCGACACCTGGAAATTTCTCATCTGGGACATCGACGCGGCCTACCTGGGCACGCCGGTGGATCCCTTGTTTGACTTCACCGATCCGCCGATCTCCAACCTGTTCTCCCAGCCCTACGTCCTGCGGACCTACTGGCAGGCCCTCCAGGATGCCGCCGATGGCCCCTTGGTCCCGGCCATCCTCCATCCCCTGATTGATGCCAAATATGAAGCCTACCAGGCCGCCGGCATCCCGGCTTCCCCGGCCGACAACATCAAGGTGTTCCTCTCGGTGCGCCGGGATTATATCCTGCAGTTGCTGAGCGATGTGCGGGCGGGCTTTGCCATCACCAGCAATGGCGGGAACGGCTTCACCAATGCCAGCACCCTGGTCATGCTCTCGGGCACGGCGCCCATCGGGGCCCGCGTCATCACCATCAACGGCGTGGAGTACCCCCTGATTTGGAGCAGCATCACCAACTGGACCGCCCGCCTCGCCCTCAACGGTCAAACCAACGTTTTTGACATCCGTGCCCATGACCAGAACGGACAGCTCCTCGCCAACGGATCGAGAAGCATCACGGTGTATTTCAATGGACCGGTGACAACGCCCGAGAACGGCCTGGCCATCTCCGAGATCATGTACATGCCGGTGAACACCAACGCCAGTTACGTCGAGATTTTCAACCGGTCCACCAATACCACGTTCGATCTCTCCACCTACCGTCTCAATGGCTTGAGCCTCCAGTTCGATCCCGGAACCATCCTGGCGCCTCGTTCCTACGCGGTGGTGGTGAAGAATATCCTGGCTTTCCAGGCCGCTTATGGCACCAACGCGATGATCGCGGGCGTGTTCGAGGGGAGCCTCGATCGCGGCGGCGAAACCGTCAGTCTCATCAAGCGCGCCCTCTCGACCAACGAGGTCGATGTGGTGGTGGACCGGGTGAAATATGAGGCGGTCGCGCCCTGGATGTCGAAGGCCGCCGCCACCAACAGCGGGGCGGCCTTGCAATTGATCGACTCCGTCCAGGACAACGCCCGGGTGAGCAACTGGGATGACGGCTCCGGCTGGCACTATTACACCTATACCGCCCGCCCCAGCAGCAGCAGTTCGCCCCGGTTTTACGTCTGGCTCGACGCCGCCGGCGAAGTCTACATCGATGACATCAGGCTGGTCCAGGGTACGGTGGCCGGAGTCGGCTCGAATTATGTGCGGAACGGGGATTTTGAAACCCCGCTGCTTAGTCCGTGGCTGTTCACCGGGACGCCCGGCAACTCCACCAACAGCAGCGCCTACGCGAAATCGGGCACCAACAGTCTCCGCCTCATCTTCACCAAGGCGGGAGGAACGTCGACCTGCCTTTACCAGGATCCCCTTGGCAGCTCCTCGAGCTCGACCGACTACACGTTGAGCTTTTGGTATCGGCCGGTGACCAATGCCTCCGGCACCAACCTGACCGTCCGTTACGGCTCCAGCAGCAGTTCCTTCTCCACGGTGGCCAGGCTCAAGCCGGTGACGGCCACGCCGGGCACCTCGAACTGGGTGAGCGGGACGGTCACGCCTTATCCGTTGCTCTGGATTAATGAAGTTGGGCCGAACAATCTTTCCGGCTACCAGGACAACACCGGCACCCCGCAGCCGTGGGTGGAGCTTTTCAACAGCGGCACCAATGCCATTTCCCTCGACGGGATGTACCTCTCGGCCAGCTATTCCAACCTGCTCCAGTGGCCCTTCCCGGCCGGCACCAGCCTCGCCCCGGGCGAGTTCCGGGTCATCTTCACCGATGGCCGGCCCCAGTTCACCACGCCCACTGTCCTCCACACCTCGTTCCGGCTGGATCCGACCAATGGATCCATCGTGCTGTCGCGCGGACAGCAGATCCTCGATTACATCAATTATGCGGGCATGGAATCGGGCTATTCGCGCGGGTCGATCCCGGACGGACAACTCTTTAACCGGCAGATTTTCTACTTCCTGACCCCGGGATCGTCCAACAATCCGTCGCCGGCGCCGGTGGTGTTCAATGAGTGGATGGCCAGCAACACCCGGACCTTGACGAACCCCGTCACCTTCACCTATGAGGATTGGTTTGAACTTTATAATTTCGGGGCGGCGCCCGTGAATTTGTCTGGCTTTTTCCTGACGGATAACTTGAACAACCCAAAGATGTGGCGGATCCCCGACGGCACCATCGTCGCACCGCATGATTTCCTCTTTTGCTGGGCGGATGGCGACCTCACCGGCACCAATCTCGTCGGCAATGCGCTGCACACCAATTTCAAACTTTCCCGCAATGGCGGCGAGATTGGCCTGTTCAGCCCGGACGGGCTGCGGGTCGATGGGCTCGCCTTCGACTTCCAATACAGCGATGTCAGCCAGGGCCGTTATGCCGACGGGAACACCACCAGCCCGTTCTATTTCATGCCGACTCCAACCCCGCGCGCGAACAACATCGTGACCAACAATGTGAATGCGCCCATCCTCGCGTTCATTCCCAATCGCGCCGTCTCGGAGAATCAACTGCTCTCCTTCACCTGTTCGGCCACGGACGCCGATGGCGCGGCGCAAACGCTGGCCTATTCCCTTTCGGGCGAATTCCCCGACGGCGCCGGCATCCACCCCGTCAGCGGCCAGTTCACCTGGACGCCCGGGGAAGCCCACGGCCCCGGATCCTATTCCATCACCGTCCAGGCCACCGACAGCGGGGACCCGGCCTTGAGCGATGCCAAAACGTTCCAGGTCACGGTCAACGAAGTGAACACCGCTCCCACCCTGGCCTTCGTGCCCGACCAGCAGATCGATTCGTCAATCTCGTTCAACCTTCAGCTCGTGGGGGCTGACTCCGACCTCCCGGCCCAAACGCTGATCTACGATGTGTTAGTCGGACCGCCCGGGGCCACCGTGGATGCCTCGGGCCGGTTCAGTTGGACCCCGGGGACCAGCCAGCCGGCCGGGTCCAATTCCGTCGTGGTCCGCGTGACGGACAACGGCTCGCCCGCCTTGAGCGCGGTGCGGACCTTTACCATCGCCGTGACCAGCGGCAGCGCCTGCCTCGGTTACAAGGCGGACGTCACGGGCACCAATGGGCGGGTGACTCAGGCGGATTGGGTGTTGGTGGGACGTTTTTATGCCCAGCTCAGCGAACCGACCAATAATTGCCAGCGGGCTCTGGCCGATTGCGGACGCAGAGTGAGCGGGGGCGTCACCAATTGGTGTGGCGATGGCAACCTCGGATTGTCCGACTGGGTCCAGGCCGGGCGGTATGCCGCCGTGTTGGATGAATGGACCTCCATGGCGGACTGTCCGCCGCCCGGGTTCGCGCCGGCCGGCCTGCGGCCGGCGCCCGATTTCCAGCCCGCGTCCGTCTTCCGGACGTTGTTTGTCACCAATTCGGCCATCGAACAGGGACAAAGCGGCTGCGTCCGGGTTTTGTTGGATGCCTTTGGCGATGAAAATGCATTGGGTTTCAGCCTGAGTTACGATACCAATCGACTGACCTTGGTGTCCGTGACTCGGAGTGCGGGCGCCGACGGCACGCTCTTTAACACCAATATCAGGACGCGGGGATTCGTGGCCATCTCTCTGGCCCAGTCGCCAGGGGATGTGTTCCCCGCCGCCCTGCTGGAGCTGGCGGAGGTTTGTTTCCAGGCCAAGCCGGGGACGAACGTCTCTTCAACACCCATCCGGATTGTCGATCAACCGCTTGCCCGGGAAGTGCTGGATCCGGATGTCAATCCACTTTCAGCGAACTTCCAGAATGGGACCGTGGTCATCACGCATGGGGGGGATTCGGCGTTCGAAGGGATTGGACTGCCGGGAGCCAACGGCGTTAAACTGCGGCTGATTGGCCAGACCGGCCTGGTCTGGGATCTGCAAGGATCGGCGGATTTGGAGCATTGGGAATCGATTTCCACCCAGACAAACGTGAATGGGCTGTTGGAATTCGCCGATCCGGCGGCAACCCATTCGCCTCATCGTTTTTATCGTGCGGTGAAGCCGTAGCCTGCCTCGGGCAGCCGGGCGGGGCGCGGCTCCAGGGCAGGGGGATGGGGATCATGGCAGGGAGAATTACGGAATGGATGCGTGAGTGATTTTCGGATTTTCCCGGAGCCAATGTATGCGAAGAGTTCAGTGTTTTGAATTGAACAGGAACGAACATGAGTAAAAAAGTTATGATGCCGGTGGGAGCAGGGATGTTGGTGGCGGCGGCAGTGCTGGCTTTCTCAGGGGTGCGGGCGGATGCCTCGTGCAACTATTCGATTAGCCCGACCAGCCGGACGCACGGGAACGGCACCACCAATAACAGCGTCGGCGTTTCGACCGCGCTCGGGTGTGTCTGGGGGGTGACCAACAACGTTTCGTGGATCACCATCCTTTCCCCGCTCAGCAATACCAACAGCGGTACGGTCAACTACACCGTCGCCGCCAATCCTGGTCTCAATTCCCGCACGGGCACGGTCATGATTGCGGGCCAGCCTTTCACCGTGCGCCAGAATGGAATCAACTGTTCCTATTCCATTTCCCCAGAACTCCGCCCGCACGGCCATGGCGCCACCAATAATACCTTCAGTGTCATGACCGCTGATGTCTGCTCCTGGACCGCCAGCAGCACGAGCAGCTGGCTCCGGGTCATCTCGGGCGCGAGCGGACTCGGCGCCGGGGTGGTGGGTTACGCCGTGGACGCCAACCCCAGCTTCGAGGAACGCACGGATGTGATCACGATCGTGGACCAGGTGTTCACGGTGACGCAGCGGGGCATGCCTTGTTCCTACTCGATTACCCCGGGCACCCGCATGCATGGCTATGGCACGGCCACCAATACGGTCCTCCTGACCACCTCGGATGCCTGCGCCTGGACCAACACCCCGGTCAGTAATTGGATCAGCATCGTGCCGTCCGGCATGGGGACGAGCAACGTGACCTACATCCTCGAGGCCAATCCCTACATCGTCGGGCGCACCGGAACGGTCCTCGTCGCCGGCGAATTGTTCACCCTCATCCAGGCGGCGTCGCCGGGCGGTCCTTGCGTCTATGTAATTTCGCCGAAAAGCCGTTCCCATGGCTATGGCGCCGCCAGCAATTACGTGCGGGTTTCGGTTCCGGCCGGTTGTTTTTGGACCGTGCAAAATACCAACACCTGGATCTCGATTCTTCCGGGTTTCAGCGGTGTGGCCAACGATGACGTGGGGTACCTCGTCGACGCGAATCCGAGCATGATGAGCCGGACCGGCGTCGTCACGGTGGCCAATCAAATTTTCACCGTTCGCCAGGACGGGGCGCCCTGCACCATCGCCATTGCGCCCAAGTCGCGGATGCACGGCTACGCGGGTTCCAGCAACTTCGTCCGGGTGCCGCTCCCCAACGAGTGTGCCTGGTCGGTGCAGAACACCAACTCCTGGCTCACCATCGTTCCCGGTTATTCCGGCCTCGGGTCCGCGGATGTCGGATACATCGTCGCGAGTAATGGCGTGATGCTGGCCCGCACCGGCATTGTCACCATCGCCAGCCAGAGTTTTACCGTGACCCAGTCCGGCTTTACCAATGTCTGCACCTACTCCATCCAGCCGGACCGGCGGATGCACGGCTATGGCGCGACCAGCAATGTCATCAGTGTGACCGCAGGCCCCGCCTGCACCTGGTTCGTGCAAAACACCAACTCCTGGATCACCCTCCTTTCCAATAACAGCGGCACCGGGACCGGCAGCGTGACCTACGCGGTCTCCGCCAACTTAAGCGCCGGGGATCGCACGGGCATGGTGATGGTGGCCGATCAAATGGTCACCCTCAGTCAGCGCGGAACGACCAATACGATTGTCTTTGAAGCGATTATCTCCATTGCCCCTGGCCAGGTGAAGGTGTCGCTGACGGGTGTGCCGGGCGCGGTCTGGGAATTGCAGGGTTCTCCCGATTTACAGTTGTGGGAGAAGATTTCCAATATCACCAATACGACCGGGACGGTGGAATACACCGATGTTGTGCCGGCGGTCTCCAACCGGCGTTTCTATCGCGCTATTTTACCCTGACAGCACGAGTGGGTGTGAAATGGGGTAAATCACGAGCCATCAACACTATCCGTGGACACATGTGTCCGGGGGTCGTATGTCTGGCCATTGAGTGGGACGCAAGACGCGCGAAGATTTGCCGATATCAATGGCGAGCAGCGGTCTGGTCCGTTTTGGGATCAGAGTGAACGGGATCGAAGTATGAGAAATCGAATTATCAAGTTGTTGTGGGTAATCCTATTGCCAGTGGCTTTGGGACTTGCTCCAGCCGTCGCCGCCGATCGGGTGGTGCGCGTGAGCCCCACGAGTGTGACTCGCGGTGAATCGAACCGCGTGTTCGTCGTGATCGAGGCGCTGGGGAACGAGAATGCGATGAGGTTGAGCCTGTGCTACGACACCAACCTGCTGGCGTTCGTCAAGGCCGTGCGCACCCTGCAATCCACCAATCTCAGCGGCTCGCTCAACGTCAACACCTCCCAGACCAACCGCGGCCGCGTCGGCATGGCGCTCGCCCTTCCGGCTGACACCGCTTTTCCCGCCGGGTCCAATCCGGCCATCGAGGTCACTTTTAGCGCCATGGCGGGTGGTTCCTCGGTCACTACTCCCGTCAGTTTGTGTGATCTCCCCATCGGACGTGAAGTGGTCGATCTCGGAGCCCGTGACCTCGGGGCCACTTACGAGGATGGGATCGTCAATATCATTGGCAGTTGTTCCTACGCCCTCCAGACCAATGTCATTGCCATCGCCGGTGCGGGCGGTTCCGGCTCCGTCGGGGTCACCGCCGGCACCGGTTGTGCCTGGACCGTGGTCAATACCAACGATTGGATCACGATGACCTCCGGCCTTAACGGGTCCGGCAACGGCACGGTCAGCTTTGCCGCCGCCGGCAATCCGGGCGTTCTCCCGCGCTCGGGGATCCTGACCATCGCGGACCATGTGTTAACCGTCAACCAGGCGGCGTTCGCTTGTTCGTACTCCATCGCCCCCACCAACCGCATGCACGGGTACGGGGCGGCGACCAATTCCGTGAATGTCACCGCCGATGCCGGTTGCGCCTGGAGCGTCGTCAACACCAACCCGTGGGTCGCGGTCACGTCCGGTT
>Ga0163144_10008628_pt1 | contig 22043 bp, 20 predicted proteins | sample OliLak19BULKMAT1_FD_123175 | JGI IMG/M metagenome (GOLD analysis project Ga0163144, IMG submission 123175) | Freshwater microbial mat bacterial communities from Lake Vanda, McMurdo Dry Valleys, Antarctica - Oligotrophic Lake LV.19.BULKMAT1 | ecosystem: Environmental > Aquatic > Freshwater >... | reverse complement strand
CCGGGAAACAAAGTTTTTATCGTCGATGACCTTCTCGCTACTGGCGGCACCGCGCATGCTGCGGCCATCCTTGTGGAGAAGCTCGGTGGGAAAATCACTTGTATCTCATTTTTAGTCGAGCTTGGATTCCTCGAAGGACGCAAAAAGCTGGGCGATTTGCCGATTCACTCCGTCGTGAAGTATTAATGGCTCGCATTTTAGCCATCTTAGCCAATCTCTTTCCCGTCTGGGTGCTCAGCGGAGCAGTACTCGCACTCATCCAGCCTTCACTCTTTGATTGGTATAATGTCAAGTGGATCAATCCCACCTTGGCTATTATCATGTTAGGGATGGGGCTGACCCTTTCTTTTGATGACTTCCGAGGGATCCGTAAAATGCCAAAGGCCGTTACGATCGGCTTTTTCGCCCAGTACACGATCATGCCATTTATGGGATGGCTCTCTGCGAGCGTGTTTAATCTCCCCACCCCGATGAAAGTAGGCCTGATCCTTGTCGCCTGTTGTCCCGGCGGGACGGCATCAAATATCGTGTGTTACATCGCACGGAGCAATGTAGCACTCTCCGTCGTGATGACCATGTGCAGCACACTCGCGGCCGCAATCATGACCCCGCTCCTGACAAAATGGCTGGCTGGTACCATGGTCTATGTAAATGGATGGAACCTCTTTTTTGACACGGTCCAAGTCGTCGTCCTTCCCGTCATCGGAGGACTACTCTTGAATCAATTTGCTCGGGAAAAAGTTAAACTCGCATTACCCGTGCTACCCTTGGTGGCTGTCCTCGGCGTGGTCCTGATTGTCGCCAAAATCATCGGACTCAATGCAGAAGCTATCCGTCAATCCGGCCCCACACTTCTCTTGGCGGTATTCACTCTCCACAGTACAGGATTCGCCGTGGGTTACATTTTCGCCCGCCTCATGAGGCTGGATGAGTTATCCTCCCGTACCGTTTCGGTCGAAGTCGGCATGCAGAATTCCGGACTCGGCGTGGTGCTGGCGAGGAATAACTTTTCCGATCCCCTAACCGCCGTACCTTGTGCCGTTTCCAGTGTCTTCCACTCGCTCATCGGCAGTGCCCTAGCCGGTTATTGGCGTCTCAAAAAGGATGCGGGACTAAATAAAAGTTCACCCCTTAAATCTATCTAAATCTTCTCACTCTTTTTTGAGCGGGAGCCAATAGCGGCGATCAATATCTGGGCAAATCATTTCCTCCTGCGCAAGTCCAAGAACCACCTTCTCTTCATCACCCGCCATCAGGGCAAAATCCGTATTCCTCCTAAACTCTGCTGCACCGTGTAAAACACATGCCTGACCGCCCATTAGCAGGCATTTCACTTGAAAATCCTGCATCGTGGAAAGGACTTTGTGTATCGGGTTCGGGATCAAGGCTACCTCCCGTTTGAATAAAAAATGACCAAAGCTTTTCAGTTTCCTTCCAACGGTCGATGGGAGCAAGCCGGTACCACTCAGCCTTTGGTAATGTCTTCAGGGTTCAACATTGAACCAATAAGTAACACGATTAGAAGATCGTAGCAAGAAACGACTCTCGGCGAATATTGCTGAATAATAAGCTAGTTTTCTGAGGGCGGCAACCATATCATGCGGTTATGCACCGCATTCGCGATCTCAGGGAATACATCGAAACCCTCCGTGGACTTGGAGACTTGTGCGACATCGACCATGAAGTCGACCCTTACCTAGAAATGGCCGCGTTTACCCGTCTTGGTTACGACCAGCCGATTCCAGCTCCAGCACCGCTTTTTACCAATATTAAAGGAGCCAAACCCGGAATGCGCGCCCTTGGAGCTCCAGGAGCCCTGAGTTCCCTTCCGAATAACCCGGCGGCACGTGTCGCGCTTTCCGTCGGCCTACCGATCAACGCCACTTGGTTACAAATCGTTGAGGCGTTAGTGGCGAGCCGGAGTAAACCAAAGATCCCTCCGAAGCTGGTCGAGAATGCCCCGTTTAAACAGAACATCCTACGAGGAGAGGCGGCCACGCTCGATATTTTCCCGATTGGTACGCTTCATGAGGGGGACGGTGGGCCCTATGCGAATACCTGGGGGACGATCGTCGTGCGTTCACCCGACGCCAAATGGACAAGCTGGTCGATCGCTCGCATTGAGAAACTCGATGGCAAACGTATGACTGGACTTTTCCAGAAGCCGCAGCATATCCGCATGATCTGGGACATGTGGGTGGCGATTGGCCGTGAAATGCCATTCGCCCTTTGCCAGGGCTGTGAACCGGGGTTACCATTCGTTTCCGCAATGCCTCTGGAAGATTGGATCAGCGAATCCGACTATTTGGGAGCTCATTTCGGCGAGCCGATCGAGGTGGTCCGGTGTGAGACGGTGGATCTGGAAGTCCCAGCAAGCGCGGAAGTCGTCATCGAAGGATATGTTTCGCTTGTCAACGACTCAATGGAGGGGCCCTTCGGCGAATATCAAGGCTATCAGGCCACCGAGACGGGGATGCAACCTACCTACCATATCAAATCCATTTCCTACCGGGATGGCGCCATCTGGCCTTTCGTTCCCGAGGGCAAACCTGTGGACGAGTTTCACACCTGCGCAGGGCTTGGTTTTTCTGTTGAGGGTCTAGGGCTTTTGCGCGAGGCGGGTCTGCCCGTCACCATGGCCTGGACGCCATTTGAGACTGCGGTGAGCTGGCTCATCGTGACGGTGTCGCCCGATTGGCGCCAGAAGTTACCAGGAATTTCTTCCATGGAGTTTTCCAAAAAAATAGCGTCGATCATTTGGGGGTCGTTGTTTGGACACTGCATGGAGATCCTTTACATCCTCGATGACGACATCGACCCGACGAACATGAAGGATCTTTTGTGGGCGATCCCCACGCGCTGTCACCCGACCGAGCGACAGTACGTCGAAGTGGGCCTGATATTACCGCTTCTCACCTGTTATTCGCACCAAGAACGTGAAGCAGCCCGTGGGCCGAAAATCGTGCACGACGGCTTGTTGCCGGAGGAAGGTCAGGGGCGTTGCAAAATTTCAAGTTTCAAAGGGGACTACCCCGAAAGCGTCCGCGAGCGTGTGCTGAAACACTGGCGCTGGTAAGGCGTTCGGCTCATTGGCTTGGTCTGATATGATTCCCCCTCCCCTTCGGTGTCATTTACTTTTTTAGGCTACTCGTGAGCCAAGTCGTTTTTGACTCGGCTCTTTGAAAGATTCGTTTTTTTTGAGGAGCATTCTTCGCAATGTCATTTTTTTTTAGCATACTGCCAGATAAACTCTGGCATCTTTAAGACAGGTTCACTTTTGGTACCTGTTGGATCTCAAACGGGGCATTAAAGAAGTCGGCCTGCCTGAATCCAAAAAGTTTGGCATAAATGATTTCCGGAATCTTTCCGCACCGGGTGTTATAATTTTCCACACTGTTATTATACCCTTCCCGCATCAAGGCGATTTCATTTTCCAGTGATGTCAGCGTCCGGGCTGTCTGGCTGAGGACTTCGCTGGCTTTTAAATCAGGATAAGCCTCCCTGATAGCAATAAAACTCGTGGTGAAATGGTGCTCTGCCTGTGCAAATTGCGTAGCCTCCGCCGAGGAGAATTGTTTCTGGCTCCCGAGCAAATTGCGCATTTGGGCCAGGGACTCCTGGACGGGACTTTCGTGCTGGAAATAGGCCTCTGCAATTTGCGTCAGCATCGGGACGAGGTCTGCCCGCTTTTTCAGGGACACATCTATATTCGCCCAAGCTTTACGCACCCTTTGCCTCAAATCGACGAGGTCATTAAAGACCAGCACCACCATGACGAGGGCAAGATAAGCAACTGGCACTAATCCCGCCAGCAAGAGATTCGACGGGGCAAAGCTCCCCGCAAACCCAAAAAGCATGAGGGCAAAAAGAATCAGGGTATTAATACTGGTGTTATGCCAGAGGATGGCATCCTTCGCATAATACCGTTTGATTGTCTGTTCTGGTAAGTTCGCCAAGATAAAGGGTTCCTTCAAATCCGGTTTGGTAATATAAAGGGAGCTCCCTGTGAACGGGTCTACTTGGGCGGCCCCGAGGATATAAGCTTGGTCACCTTCTTGAACCCAATTTTCCGTGTATCGCATATCACCATCTTTCGAGACAAGCTGGTGATTCGTAAAAATCTTTGCATCCTGGGGGTCCACCCTGATCTGACCGGACTCATCACGGCAATAAAATATTTTTACTTCTTTGTCATCTTGTAGTGTCACCCACTTGGAGTTTTTACCTGAGCCTTTCTTTTCCTCGACCTTATAATGATAATAACAACAGGTCTGTCCGCTTAAAGGTCCCACTAATTTCTGGTCATCATCGGCAAATGAAACCACTCCCACAGTCTCGGCGAGTCCGTAGCTGATACCCGCAGGTTTCGCCGTCGTCACATTGTCGATGAATCGGCGGATACGTAACTGACCAAATCCAAACCACGCTGCTATCAAGGCCACAAGCAGAGCCCCCGCACAAATACTCCCCGCGAGTAAAAAACTAAAACGAGCTGTTTTCTGTTTCCAACGCAGCTCATTATCCAAGGGATAGTCAACACAGGGGAACTGCTTTTCAAATCCTGACAACCCCCACATCGGGAGGAAAAGATTTTCCGGAAAAGAGTATAAAGTCTCCCGTGTCCTTTTAGCGGACGCAATGAGCTCACTCCTGATTTCAACGCGCCTCGGAGACATGGTATTTCCCCACAAAGGCAAACCATCCTCCTTCTGTACCATGAGATCGGCCATTTCTTCCTGGTGCTTTAGTCGTTCCACCGCGGCAATAGCGTCGCGATGCATCATGGTGTAACCGAAATAAGCCAAAGAGCCGCCTAATATCACCGCCAGCATCACCAGATATACCATGGGCCGATATGCCCCGAGTATCCCGCAAAAGACCACCGTCGCCAGCGACCAGCAAACCAATGCCCCCCAGACCATCATCACTCCTTTAAAGACAATCGACACACGCTCCGCCACCTCCGTGCCCGTGGTAATAATCGGCACATAAACCCCGGGTTCCTGGAATCCAACTTGCAATATCCCCCGCTCATTAGCTTGGGCAAACCCAAAGAGGGTAATGACCTCCCCTCCCTGCAAATATGTTTCCGTGTGCCTGAATTTCCCGTCGATATTCACCTGGTTGCGGGTGAGATTCCATTTAATGCCATCCGTGGGATTAATCACGATTTGGCCGGTTTCATCATTCAGGAGGAACGGGACAGACTCCGATTTCCTCTCACGGACTTTCCAGGAAGTGTCCCCATCGGAATCCTTGGTTTCTTCTTCTAGCGTGTAACTATAGTGGAGGCACGGGGCATGCGTGTAGGGTGTATGAACCTGGGCATTAAAGATTTTCGTCGTGCCGCGCAGGTGGACCTCTCCAGGAATAACCCCGATGACTTTACCCTCAGGCAACCGGGCCAACTCCCTGGTTTTACGGATGGCATCAAACCCGAACCTTTGAAGGAGGATTCCACCCCCGATCAAGAGCAAAGCCATTAAAATGAGAAAAAAAACTTTCATCGGATCAGGCTGAAATCAAAATCATATTTGCATACGGGATAGTGTCTCCGGTCCGGATCAGACCAATCGCCTGCGGCACCCGCTTTTTGAAATCAGGATGGAACTCATAATCCACATTAATCCCTGTCAAAGCCCGCGCAAATTGCTCCCGGGTCTCCTGAGAGTAATGGGAGATAAACTCCTCAGCCATGTAGGCCTGATCAAAAGTCGCTTGCCCGCGTAGAGCCTCTAAAGCCCGGAGGACCCTCGGGACACCATCGACCAAGGTAATATCGACTGTTTCGATCCCGGCCAAAAAGGAAACTCGCCGGTCGGCAATGACCAAGGCATTTGTATGACGTATCCGTGATAGGGGAAAAAGGATATGTGGATTAAGAATTTCTGTTTTCAGCATGGTTAACCCCCTTATTGTTTTGCTGGATTATAGACCGATCATCCTAGAAAATAGAAGTTCTTTCAATAGGTCGATAAATTGATAAAATAATCGGTTGAAGAGATATTTCGACCGTGCAAATGTCGTGTCCACCCCCCCAAAAAAAACAACCATGCTTAAAAACAAACTCTATGATCAATTTTTTTTCCGTCTCGCAGCCCTGCTTTTTTTATCGATGATCGTATGCGCCTGTTCCGACGAAAAGAAAACCGCCACAATTCCTCCCCCGGATATGGATGCCAAAACACTCTATCAAACAGGGGCCGTAGCATATAAAATGAATTGTGCCGTCTGTCATTCCAGCGGCTCAGGCGGCCTACTGGCACCTGATTTTGACAAATCACCCGTGGTCTCTGCAAAGAATCCAGCGCAACTGGTCAATACGATCCTCAATGGCCAAAAAGGCAGCAGCACTATAAATGGTAAAAAATTCAGCAACGCCATGCCCCCACTTAATTATCTCAAAGACGAGGATATCGCCGCTATCAGCACTTACATCCGTGCAGAATTTGGAGGCATCAAGACCCCTCCGGTGCAACCAGCACAAGTCAGAGCCCTGAGAAATTAAATCACTCGTCCTTCCGGTATTGCCGCGGGCTTTTTCCTGTCTCTGCTTTAATCCACCGACAAAAACGGGCGGGATCCTTGAATCCGCAAAGTATCCCAATCTCCTTTATCTGCCGTTTTTCGTCCCTGATCATTCCTAGTGCCTTGCGCAAGCGGATCTGCTGTAAATAATGTTTAGGTGTGACTTTGTATTCCTTTGTAAAAAGGACGATAAAATGATTCATACTCAAGGAGTGGTAACGCGCAATTTGCGTGATACTCATCGGATTTCCATAGTTTAACTCGAGGTAATCTGCTGCTGATGCCAGCACCCGCGAGTGCCTGTTTGTTTGCACTGCTTTTATTTTCTTTGTAGGGGACCCTTTACTCTGGGAGCGATCCATCAGGATCAAAAGCTCGATCAGTAATAACCGTATCCGGGCCGGGCCGTGCAAATTGCGCCCACCTTGCTCTTTCTGCAAGGCACGGAAAACCCTCAGTATTTCATCAAAATCACCTTCCATCGAAAGAACCCGTTGACAGAGTGATCCCGTGAGATAATCAGACCATTCCGGGGAACCCACTGAGAAACCCACCCAGCCCAGCTGGTGAAGGCCTTGTTTACGGTTTGACTCCACATGCTCTTGACCGGGGGGGACTAGGAGCCCTTGCCCCTCCTTGAGGGTGATGAGTGAGGACTGACCATATTCACAATCACATTCACCTTTTATGATAAGTCCCAACTCGAAAAAATCATGGCTATGGACGTGATTGCGGAATAATCCCCGGACCTCGCGGGGCATTTCCATGAGTAGTTTTAAGTCCAGAAAATCAGGATTAAATTGGTGGAATTCCATATATTTTATATTCTAAGCTATTTTTCGTGCAAAAGATCAATTATTTCATGATTTTGTACAAGTCTTTTCCGCTGACTTTCACCCGTTGTCATGCATGATCACACTCGGACATCCACAGGAGAAAAATAAAAATGATGAGCAGAAAAATCCGTTGGGGAATACTGGGAACAGGAATGATCAGTGATGCACTTGTACGGGCCATGCCTACAAGTCAAACCGGCATCCTCGCTGGAATCGCCAGCAGGAACCTATCCAAAGCCCAAGAATGGGTCGAAAAACACGAGCTCAAGGATCCAGTCAGGGCTTATGGCTCTTATGAGGAGCTACTTTTAGATAAAAATATTGATGCCGTCTATATCGCCCTCCCAAATAGTGTGCACTGCCAATGGGTCGTGGCTGCTGCATCTGCGGGCAAACATATCCTCTGCGAAAAACCCCTCGCCAGTAATTATGCAGAACTTATGGTCATGCTGGAGGCCGTCCGTGCTAACGGAGTATTCTTTATGGAGGCATTTATGTGGCGTTGCCATCCCGGCACTGCCGCCTGGGTCAAGGACATCGAGAATGGAGCCATTGGACAACTCCGTCTCATCGAAGCCCAGTTCTCCTTTAACTGTGGGGAAGGCTCCTCTAGCAACCGGCTCTCCCGTGAATTATCCTATGGTGGTATCATGGACGTTGGTTGTTATTCCATCAGCGCGGCACGCTTAATCGCTGGGGCAGCTGCCGGCAAGGAATTTGCCGATCCGGTAGAGTTATCCGCTTTTGCCCATGTAGGGAAATCAGGTGTGGATGAATGGTCCACGGCCATTGCTAAATTCCCCGGGGACATCATTGCAAACCTTTCCTCCGGGCTCATGGTTACCCTACATAACTCCATCCGGATTTACGGATCTAAAGGCCATATGATTATTCCAAGCCCTTGGTTCAGCGATGGCAAATACTCCATCCAACTCGATGGACAAGAAATACAAAATTTCGAAGTCACAAGCGACAAAAACCTCTATACCCACGAAGTGGATATTCTTGGAAACTCAGTCCTCGAAGGCCGCACACAAGCCCAAGCCCCTGCAATGACATGGGCCGACAGTATCAGCCAGCAAAAAGCCCTTGATCAATGGCGTAAAGCCGCCGGAATCAAATTCCCCGTGGAAGAAGATGATACTCTCAAAAAATCGACCCTCTCGGGAAAACCATTACAATTTGCTTCATCAGATCATATTCCCATGGGTAAGATCGATGGATTAGACAAACCCTTGAGCCGCGTCATCATAGGGTCGATGTCCCTGCGTTTTGATGACATGGCCTACACCACGGCTATCCTCGATCACTATTTTGAAAAGGGTGGCAACGGGGCCGATACCGCATGGGTTTATGGTCCAAACTGCGAAAAAGCCCTTGGTCATTGGATCAATTTGCGCGGGGTGCGTGAGCAATTTGTCATTCTCGGTAAAGGAGCCACTCTGGCATGCACAAACCGGGCCTTCCACGATCCGGGATGTGATCCCGAGACACTGGTCAAACAACTCCACGAATCCCTTGACCGTTTGGAAACCGATTATCTGGACATCTATTGCCTTCACAGGGATAACCCCTTGATCCCCGCCAGCGAATTCGTCGACTGTTTAAATGAACTCGTTCGAGCCGGGCGCATTAAGGTCTTTGGCGGGTCGAACTGGAGCACAGCTCGTATCGATGAAGCCAATGCTTATGCCAAGGCAAAAGGATTAAAAGGCTTCAGCACGATCAGTAATCACTTTTCCCTCGCCCAATGGAACGAACCGATGTGGGGAAGTTGTTTCAGCTCCTCGGACCAGTCATCTATTGAATGGCTCAAAAAAACAGGGATTCCCCTTTTGGCGTGGTCGAGCCAGGCCTCGGGCTTTTTTACAGGGGCCTTTGACCGCGATACTCCGCCGGAGAGGGATGCCTGGACCCGGGAAGTCTCGCGTGTCTGGTTTAATGAAGGGAACTTCCAAAGGCTTGAAAGGGCACAGGACCTCGCGAAGAAAAGAAATGTCACGCCCACACAAATTGCTTTGGCATACGTCTTAAACCAGCCCTTTGATTGTTACGCCTTGATCGGGCCAAAAACAATCGAGGAAATCCGGACTTCATTGCTCGGCATTCATCTGGAGCTTACTCAAGAGGAACTCTCTTGGCTGAACCTCGAAACTAACCACCTTTAAGCAATTCTTTTATCCTCGCCTTGCTTTCAGGAGACATTGTCCGGTGGGTTCGCTGGCCGAACTCGAGGGCATTTATCCTGGCTGCTTTGCGCATACCATTTAATTGTCTCTCATAACGTCGGCAGAAGTGACAGGCAATACCATGAATGTGATATTTGATTTTCTCGAATAAAGTCAACCGCCGGTCAAATGATGCTGAAACAATTTGCGTATGCACATCACAAGACATGGCGACTTTGTCGAGCAACCAAAAAACAGGGGCTACCATTGTTCTGCTAAGATTAATCACTGGTCATCACCTCCGGTGGCTTTTGCAGGAGAGACAAACCAGTTCAGCTCCAGACAACGCCTCAGTAAAAAGCGGCAGCGGTGCAGCAGTACCCAGAGATTACTCTCACTGACTCCTGTTACCGCACAGATCTCAGATGTATCCAAACCGTCAATCTCACGCATGATATACACTTGAGAGGCTTTAACCGGGAGTTTACCGACACATTGCTGTATCACTACCCAAAATTCGCTATTTTCCAGGCACTGTGAAGGTGATGGTGCCCAATCAGCCGGGGAATGGTTTGGATCTAAATCCCAATGTTTATGCTTATCCATGAGTTCATGGCTACATTGCTCATAAGATTCATCCACGGGAATACCCTTGAAACGTGCACCCTTCCTGTAGTGTTCCATGATTTTATTCCTCAAAATACCCGTCAACCAAGTCCTCTGAGTTGAGCGCCCCTCAAAGGCATCCTTTGACTTTAATGCTGTCAAAAATGTTTCTTGGACAAGATCTTCAGCATTATGTTCCGAGGAGACACGTGACAAGGCATAACGGAATAGATAATCCCCATGAAGATCCACCCATTGATTCTCATCATTCAAGGGTAGTGGTGTAAATTTAGTGATATCCATGAGGCCAATCTTTATCTGTTATTATTAAGTCTGTGAATATTTTTTACAGGTTTTTCCCCTGATTAATTTATCTAATGAAAGGAACCCCGGGCCGAAAAGAAAAAGAATGACCATGGCCAGAAGAAATAAAAATGGGGCCGCAGACATAAAAGGTTCAGGATCTCTAAAAAGCATTCCAAGCTCCTCCCTGTGTGCCGTCAAATAAGCAACAATAAGTGTTCCCATGAGTGGGATGGAGATCAATCTGGTACCGAGTCCCAAAATAATCAATATCCCCCCGACAAGTTCCAAACACCCCACAAAAGGCGCCTGATATTCGGCAAGAGGAATCCCAAGCCCCCTAAAAAAGTCAGTGACCTGATCTAAATGCTGTAACTTTCCAAAACCCGTGCGGAAAAAACCATATCCCCAAATAAGCCTGACTGCCAATAGGAAAAATGATTGGAGCCATGGCATCGCTACCCCTGCTTTTTGGGTAAAATCACACGCGCATGATATGAGACAAACATGTTTTTGATCTTTAAGGTTCATTATTTTACCCTCCCTTTTGATTGTTTTGTCCGGCATTCAAGCCAGAGCTCTTTTTTCCATGAAGCAAACCATTTTTTAAAATGAATCAGTAACAGTTCTCCCTCTGGTAAATCCCGAGGCAAGGCAGTAATAGCATCCCCTAACGTCACCCCTTTAGTAGCAAATTGCTGGAGGCAGCTATACTCCACAAATGACATTTCCTTACACCGAACCTGATAAGAAGTCGTTCGATACACAGCAAAGTAACGTTCCTGATTCTCCTTTAATAATAATGACAAAGGCTTTCGCCCACCTTTCTTCGCCAGTGCAAAAATGCGATCTAGTGGGAAGGATGCCCTCACTAGGCGCACAGACGGGGTGAGATAGAATTTTGCACGAGCAATTTCCTCTTCAGTTTGAGGAAAGGGTTTGCCGTTGTGTTCTGCCGCATCAAAACTTTCGATCATCGCCCATTCAAGCTCAGCCATGTTACGAGCTGCCAGATGAGTAGGCACTGATTGATCTCGGTGCCTGGCGATATACCCGGAAAAATACTTTCCTAATCCCTTTAATGTCCAACATCTTGATGGGATTTTCTTCAGGTATTCATCGACTAGTTGATGGTAATTTGCTTCACCCAAGATGATGGAAACCCCTTCAAAATCCTCCCTCAATGATTCAGTAATACGGAACCAATACTGTCTGCGATAAATTTCGAGTCTTTCGACTGCCGTGATCCGTTTACCATCCTTTACCTTCGCCACCGCCTGACGTCCCTGGAATGAAGCCGGCAAATCCGACCCGCGCAAATTGCGCATGGAATCTACTCCTTCAAGCAAAGGAACCCTCAAAGCTCCCATCCAAAGCACTTGAGTCTTCTTTAATTTTGATTGTTTAAGCGAAAATTTGCCCATGAAACGAACCCTCCAAATATTTTTCGGCTTTCCTCGCTTCATCCCAGACTTCCTCGAAGGTGGGGATTTTATCGTCCCACTCTAATAAAGTGGGGGTCGGACCGAAAAGCCCGATTGCTTTTTGATACAAGGCCCAGACATCGTCAATTACCGGTGCGTCATGGGTATCTAAAATAAATTTTTGGTAATGAGAATGTCCTGCGATATGGATCTGGGCCACTCGTTCTGGAGGAATACCCGTGAGATAGTCGAATGGATTAAATCCGTGGTTAAACGACGAGACATAAATATTATTCACATCGAGTAATATCCCGCAGTCAGCCATCTCCACGACTTCCGTTAGGAACTCCCATTCCGTCATTGTCGACTCGTGAAATTCCGCATAACTACTGACATTTTCAATAGCCACGGGTCTTTCAATATAATCCTGCGTTTGTCGGATTTTTGCGGCAGCAATCCGTACGGCTTCTTTCGTGTATGGAAGCGGTAATAAATCATGGCTATATGTCCCGTCCACACTCCCCCAGCAAATATGGTCTGAGACCCAAGGCGCATGTGTCCTTTTCAAAAGTCTTTTTAGTCTCTTTAAATGATCCTTGTTAAGAGGACCTACTGAACCCGGGTAAAGGGAAACCCCATGCTGAATGACTTGATAATCAGACAGGATCTTGTCGAGGATCGCCAATGGACTCCCCCCATCGCCCATGTAAGTTTCTGAAATAATCTCAAACCATTCAACCGGCGGTTTTTCACTCAAAATATGATCATAATGCGGAACCCTTAATCCTACACCCACACCGAGTGTCGAAAATGCATTAAAGCGGTTTGATGACATGTGATGGTTTGAATTTAAAAAATTAGATAAGAGTGATGAATGAGAAGTTTAACCATGAAAGGTCTGAAAACCCCCTCCCCCATAAACCGAGGAAGGGGTGGATTCTAAATCAAAAAACTACTTTTTTGCACTACATCCATCTTTTGACTTACAACTGTCTTTGTCTTTACTGCCATCTTTTGACTTACAACTGTCTTTGTCTTTACTGCCATCTTTTGATTTGCAACCGTCCTTGCCTTTACAGCTATCTTTGCTCTCGAGCTGTTTTGTCGTACCTGCAATATTATTATCCATAGCCATTACAGCTCCGGTGCTTGCGGTCATTAATCCTGCGATAGCAGCGGCGACGAGAAGGTTCTTATTCATTTTCATAATGTGAGTCCTATTATTTGTTTGTTTAATTTTGATGACCAAGTGAACGTATGATTAAAAATTCACGGTTTCGTAAATAAGTGTCCGGTCAGTGCAAATCCTTACAAAAAACTTTAGGAATTTTTTATTTATCGTGTAAGTGACTGTTTACCAATAAGAAGCGTAAATGTGATTCTTAAAAAAGAATGGGGCCTATCCATAAAGAACCACCTAAAAACGTAACCAACCCCGGGTTTTCATGAAATATAAGACCAGCGCAACAAGCATCGCTGCCCAAAAACAAACATTACCGAGCGTCACAGGAAAATTTATCCCCTCGACATTCATCCCTAAAAAACCGCCAAGGGCGGTCGGGATAATCGCAATGGCAGTGGCGACCGCCAGTAATCCCATGAACCTATTCATCTGGAATGAAATGAGATTCATCCGGAGTTCTAACCCCGAGCTGGTACTATCGTAAAGCTGGTTAAATGCTTCCGCCGTGTAATCACAGGTGTCCGAAAAGAGATTGTACATCGACGCAAAATCGGGACTGTCGAAGGGGAGCTTGACCTTGCCATTTTCAAGCTTGTCAAAGATATGACGGAGCCGCCACAAATCCGATTTCATCCCCGCCAGAGATTGCTGGAGGTGATAAATCTTTAAATAAGTCGTGTCCCGTGGACGGTCGAGGGGCAGCATCTCCCAGCCGCGCAATTCGCTCTCCAGCCTGGTCGCGATATCTTCATAACGTGCCAGCAAGAGCTTAAACATACCTAGCGTCAGGCGGGCGTGTAAAGGTTGACCCGAAATAAAGTCTTCAGCAGTCAAAAGTTGGCAAGCCGTATGGACAATTGAATGGTGGTCAGCGGAGACAATGAGAAGGCTTTGTGCCGTACAGACAAAAAGGAAAGGGACCGGCTCAATATAAAAATTGAGGGCATCATGTTCCGCGAGGGTAGGTAAGGATCCGGAGAAGACAAATGTGCTGCCTAACCGGGAAATACGGGGGTAGCTGGTCTTGGCCAAAGCACTTTGAATAAATGAAGCCGGCATGGACGGGGTGGCCAAGCTTTCCGCTAGCAAACCTGAATCATCAAAATCGGCACAATAACTCCCCACGCGGACGGGGTCACTCATCCAAGCCACAAAATCATTTTTACTCAGGTCGACAAATGACACGGTCTTGTCTGAACCGACCTCTAACCGGTGAAATCCAATTTCCCCGGAACCACCATGCGCATCAAGAGACGTATCCGGAAGCAGAAGCTCGCGGGTACTGCGGTACCCAAAAAAAAGAATCGGTGTCAGTCTCAAGAAATGGAGCGCCGCACTATGGACAAGCATATCCGAGACACTGGGCAGGAGTGAAAGTAAACACAGGGAGATAATCCCGATATCTAATAAACGCCTGACCGTAAAGATATACTTCGCCTTCTGCTTCGAAAGACAAAAGGAAGCGAGGTACTCAATCGCAAAAACAAAAATCACACCATACTGAACGGTTTTGCAAACCTCCCTCCACTCTAAGTCCGTGGTAAAAAAAACATCCTGGATAGCCAGTGCCAAGGCGAATATCGCAAGAACCCCTTGATTCTCATCCCTCAACAGCCGCTTCACTTTTTCAGCCAACTTTCTGATATTCATATATTGATTAAATCCGCCGGATTACAGATACCATCCATCAGTCCCATGGCGCACAATTTGCGCTCAAATAACGATGAAATCAATCTCTCTTTTCAGCGAATACCCCGTAGTAAGCAGGGCCACTTGCCCGTCACACGTTAAAGTAATCCGGCCCGACACATTCTGAAGTTCAGGATTCCTCCGCCCCACTTCGCACTCAGAACTGTATTTTTTTGGCTCCCCCACGCGTCTTGGCGGTTAATCTGTGTTTGAGGAAATTTTAGAGTTCGCCGCGGCGCATTTTGTTATAGGTGGCCAGTGCCAAGAGAGGCCAGCTGAGGCGGTAGAAATCGTATTTCAGGTAGAATACCCTAGGGAAACCTGTCCCGGTAATCGCATCCTCTTTCCATTCTCCGTTAGGTTCTTGTGTTTGGATGAGATATTCGATTCCTTTGCGGATACTATCACGGTCGAGGTCACCACAGGCACAGAGTCCCATGAGTGCCCAAGCCGTTTGTGAGGGTGTGCTCTGTCCTTGTCCACGGGTCGTCGGGTCTTCATAGGTATGACAGCTTTCTCCCCAGCCTCCGTCATCATTTTGGCAACTTTCCAGCCAGTCACGGGCGCGCAAGACCCAGTCCTGCCTCATATCAATGCCCAGATAAAACAGACCTCGCAATACCTGCCAAGTGCCGTAAATATAATTCACACCCCAACGTCCATACCAAGAACCATCTTCTTCCTGAGTGTCTTTGAGGTATTTGAGGGCTTTGCGAATATTCGGGTGATTCTGGTCCCAATGGAATAATCCGCACATTTCCAAGATGCGTGCCGTGATATCGCTACAGGACGGATCGAGAATCGCATTATGGTCCGCAAACGGGACGTCCTCGAGCCAGGACTTCATGACATCCTTGTCAAAAGCCGCCCACCCACCGTCTGCACATTGGAAACTCATGATAAAACGACTCCCCCGTTTGATCGCCGCGGCTTTATCGTTTTCACGGGTGAGGGTCTTGACCCGGTCGAGGGCCATGAGCACCATGGCCGTGTCGTCCACATCGGCATAATGTTCATTGCGGAATTCAAAGGCCCACCCGCTGGGTTCGGCGGAGGGATTCTTATGGACCCAATCACCTTTGATTTTAATTTCATTATCCAGTAACCACTCAGCTGCCCTAGACAGCTGGGGATGGTTCTCAGGTACTCCGGATTCACGTAGGGCAATCAGCGCGATAGCCGTGTCCCAGACCGGGGAAAGGCATGGTTGGATTCTGAAATCATTATTCTGCGTATCGTTAACGTAGAGCTTTTCAATCGCCTTGATCGAGCTGACCAACCAAGGATGATCCTCAGGATAACCCATTGCCTGCATGGCAAAAACTGAAAAAAGGGTACTCGGGAAAATCCCCCCTATCCCGTCGGCTTTCTCGATACGTTCACCCATCCATGCTTCACACTTTTTAATGGCCTTGCGACGGAGGAATTTGATCGGGTGGTTATTATAAGCTATCAGGATTTTATTCACGAGCAGGAATCCATTACGCAGGCTAAAAAGCTTTTTACTCCGTTTGAGGGAAAGATCGCTATTTTCCGTGCCGACCGGGAAAAGCTCATGGAGCTGCATATTTGTCGGCAAAACGCGGGTGGGCTTTAGGTCATTAATAATCGCCAGAGGGATGACGATAGCCCGGCTCCAAGAGGAGATTTCGTAAATATTAAAGAAAAGCCAATCAGGCAGGAGAATGATTTCCGGGGGGATCGCCGGGATATGTTTCCATGGAAATTGCCCGATCAGGCCTAAGGCCAGCTTCGCATAGGTATTACATTTCGGGATGCCACCAAGACGCAAAATATTATTACGGGCATGTTTCATGAGGGGTTCTTCAGCTTTGTACCCCGCTAATTTCAGGGCGGTATAGGCCTTGATACTCGCATTGATTTCACTCGGTCCTCCTGGATAAATCGTCCATCCACCATCTTGTAACTGCCTGTCCAATAAATGCTTAACCAGCTTATCTTTCAGTACGGGATCGACCTTATCCTGCCAAACCATCCAGATCATGAGGTCACTGGCCAAAGTGGTATCCACAAATAACTCCCCGCACCAGTATTTCTCCTCCAGCTGAAGCTTTAAAATATGATCCTGGGCGAGTTTCATGGCCGTATCGACTTTTTGCTCGATACTCGGAAGAGAGATAATATCAGGTTCCTTCAGTGTTGTCCGTACTTGGGAATGAGATTCAGTGTTGTACTTTAAAGCCATTTTTTTATTAGAACAAATTGCTGCGAGTCTTTCAAGGTTTCTTAACCAGCACTTTTCCCCTCAAAAAAACACTCCCCTATCAGCTCTTTTTAAATGTGAGTCTATCAAAACATAACATATTCTTATTAAATACTTTATAAATTAATAAGACTATTCTTTCTCACGAAATTAGCGCAAGGCTTTGACCGTAAGTAACCGCGCGCCCGCCTCACGGAGAACGGCTTCATCCTTGGCGAAGTGGAACCGGATCAAATGATTTACCGGCTCCCGGAAAAAGCTCGACCCCGGCACACCGGTGAGGCCAATGGTTTTGACCATCCATTCCGCCGCCTCGGTATCCGAAGCGAAACCCAGGGGAGATATATCTACCAACACAAAATAAGCCCCCTCGGGCTTTGTATACTCAAGTCCAGTTTGTTCCACGGCCTCGACAAAGACATTTTTCTTCTGGGTGTATGCTTCTGTCAGTCCAGTATAATAAGAATCCGGTAATTCCAAACCCACCACTGCCGCCTCTTGTAAGGGTGCCGCCGCACCCACTGTCAGGAAATCATGGACTTTTTTGGCTTGGTCGATGACTTGTTTCGATGCCATGACATACCCCAGACGCCATCCGGTGATGGAATACGTTTTAGAGAGCGAACTGCACGTGATTGTCCGGTCGAAAAATCCGGGAAGTGAAGCCATCATCGTGTGTCTGTGCGGGGCAAAGATAATGTGTTCATAAACCTCATCCGTAATGATAAATGCATCATGCTTTTCAGCGAGGTCACCGATTTCAAACAATTCCTCCCTAGTAAACACTTTTCCACTCGGGTTCGAGGGATTACAGACGACGATTGCTTTGGGTTTCTGGTCGAATGCCCGCGCAAGTTGCTCCGGGTCATAACGAAAATCAGGTGGATGCAGGGGCACATAAATCGGCTCGGCTCCTGAAAGGATCGTGTCGGCGACGTAATTCTCGTAGAATGGCGAAAAAATGATGACTTTATCACCGGGATTACAAGCCGTCATCATCGCCACCATCATGGCTTCCGTGCTTCCACAGGTCACGACCAGATTCCCGTCAGGATCGACTGGCACACCGGAAAAATGATTAATCTTCCGCGCAAGGGCTTCCCGGAATCGGGGTGCCCCCCAAGTCATCGCATATTGGTGGAATGGCCCCCGCGCCGCTTTTTCAAGGGCCCGGACCAAAACCTCCGGCGGATTCCCGTCAGGAAATCCTTGTGCGAGATTAATCGCCCCGTATTCATTCGCCAATCGGGTCATCCCTCGGATGACGGACTCGGTAAAAACATTCAATCGTGATGCAGTCACTGGCATAGGACGCCCATTCTTAGAGGATTGCCCCCGCTGATGCAATATTCCAGAAGGATTGCGATAGGGGGGAAATTGGTGGGCCCACAAGGATTTGAACCTTGGACCAAGGGATTATGAGTCCCCTGCTCTAACCACTGAGCTATAGGCCCTTCCTGTGAAGGATTTTTCCTTTTTAACCACTTTACGCCCTTTCGTCCAGCGCGGAATGCAAAGAACAAAACGAGCGAAATTAGCTCTCCGTGCCCGGTGGCGAGTCAGATGCGTGTGTTCCCCTAGAGGGCAAGTCGCTGGGAAAAGTCGCGGGCCGCTTGCCCGACACGGTGCGCAAGTTGCTCACGCGAAGCGCACAAAGGAAAAGGAATTTCTCGGCACAGGGAAGAGAAACCTGATCGTGATATTCCTGCTGGATCCCATGGCTACGGTCCGAGGGAGAATCTCGACCCTCCCTATTTCATCATCGTGCGCTTCGTGGCTTCGTGGTGCAAATTGCTGCCTTCTGCCGAGAAACCTCTTTTGTGTAGGGCGACCGGCTCGGTTGCCAAATGTCGGATGTCGCCGTGAAACTCTGACCCGTGGCAAGTGAGGGCCGCTTGGCCCTACACACTCTGCTGACTTAGTACTGAGAACATTCTCCTCCCCCATGCTGGTCCGAGCGAGAATCTCGACCCTCCCTATTTTATCATCGTGCGCTTCATGTGAGCAATTTGCTTCGCTGACGGGGGTGATTTTTATCCACGGACAAAGTTTTTCCGGTAAGTGCGTGGGGAGAAGCCTTGGTATTTCTTAAAGAGCTTGGAAAAATAATAAATATCATTGAATCCACTTTGTTGCGCGACTTCCTTCACCGGGAGCGGTGTCGTCACCAGCATTTGTGCCGCTTTCTGCAAACGGCTTTTGAGGGAATACTGGACCGGGCTCAGACCCGTTTCTTTTTTGAAGAGTTTCCGAAAATGGGCAATCGACACCCCGCACTCTGAACTGGCTTTTGTCCATGCTGCCGATTTCAGGGGGTCTAGGTGCATGGCGCGGATCACACGCTGGACATTGATCTGGGCGGGGGGGAGCCGCTGCGGTATCTCCGCCTCCTCGTACATCTGGAGCAGGATATCCTCCAATAATAAAACCATCCGGGGTGTGGTACGCCCGAGCGTTTCCTGAAAAATCATTAACATCTCGTCCCACTTCCTTTTAAATTCATTTGCCCCCACGACCGGCACAAAAGGGAAACGATCCAGTGGGAATAGCCCCGTTTTAATCCATTGCTGCACCCGGGCCCCCTTAAAAACAATATAATGGTGATCCCAATACTTACCCGTGGTGCCGAACTCATAACTTTTCCCGGGAATCACCCACCATGCCAAAGGGGCAGGAGCCTCTTGGCGGACCGAATCCTCATATTTAAAATACATCGCCCCACTGTGTGAATAATTCAGTGCAAATAGATTCCATTTTTCTTTAACCCTGTGCGGATGTCGGGCATTACGCCCGCAGAAGGTTACCGTGATATCCTTAAAGTATTCCATGCGCGTTTTATACAAGTTATTTTATTCTTTATCCATTTTATTCTGTGTTTTTCTGTATTATCATCCTATTGAAAGTTGTTTTATTACAAATTAACAAATCGATAAAATATGAGCACAACCCCCCGCACTATCATGATTATCGGCGCAGGATTCATCTCCCGGGCCAGCCACGCATCCAATCTGTCCCGTCTCCCGGACGGCACCACCTGCACCATCTGTGTGGCCGACCCCAGCGCTGCCGCCATTGAGGAGTTTAAAAAAATCATTCCTCGCGCCGAAACTTTCACCGACTACAAAACCATGCTCGCCAGCCGCCCGGCCACTCAGGATGACATCGTCATCGTCGCCACCGCCCCCTTCCTTCACCGCCAGATGGCCCTTGATACCTTTGCCAGCGGCCGTCATGTCCTTTGTGAAAAACCTCTCGGCATGAACCGCACCGAAGGCCGTGAAATGCTCGCCGCTGCCAAAAAGGCGGGAAAACTCCTCGGTTGTTGCAGCGCGCGTGTCGCCAATAGTGCCGTGACCATGAAGGTCAATGAATTCGTCACCAGCGGAAAGCTCGGCGAAGTCTATCATGCCACGATGGTCCTCCGCCAACCCCGTTCCCGCACCGGCATCGAGTACCAGCCGACCAGTCGTTTCTTCCTCGATAAAAGCAAGAATGGCGGGGGACCGGTTTTCGACTGGGGTCCGTATGAATTTAACACCATGGTCGATGCCCTCACTCCGGATAAAATCGAAGTGATCCAGGCTTGGATGACCCGACCTGAAACCGAGATCGACCCCAAAGACTGTGTCTTTGACGTCGAGGAACATGTCGGTGCCACCATGCGTTTCAGCGCAAAGGACCGCAAACCCGTCATCGTTGATTACGAACGTGCCTTTTGCACCCATGGCGACGAGTCAAACCAATCCCCCATCACCTTCCAGATCGAAGGCACCCGGGGTGCCGTGAAATGGGAATGGATCAACGACGGCACCGGTCGCATCTGTCACTCGTATGACAAGGAAGGCACCCGTGTCAGCGATGAAATCAGCATCACCCGCTCCGATGAGGAAGGTATGCACAGTAAACCCATCGTCTATTTCGACAAGGCCATCCGTGGCGAAAAATGTCTGACCTACATTAATGAAACCGCCCTCTTTAATTTCGAACTCCTCTGCTCGATCTACGAGTGTGTCGAGTCCGGTAAAATCCAAACCCTGGAGAAAAAATAATTATGTCCGCAAAAGTATATGCAATGGATACGTGGTTCTACAATTCCACAGGTTACTACCCTCTGGCCACCCGCGCCGAAATGCTCAAAGAAATCGGCTACGACGGGATGTATTTTGTATTCTGGGGTAATCTGCCCAGTGTCAGGGCTGAGTTCCCCACCCTCGGTAATGTGAAGGAAAAATACGGTCTAGAAGTCGCCGGAGTCTATCAAACCTACGACATTTCAAAGCCAGACACCGAAGAAGGAAACGCTATGGCGCTGCGGACGAGTGAAGAGATGGAAGGCTGTCCCACGATCGACCTCGCCCTGACCGGATTCGGCGGCTCCTTAAAATGCTCGGACACCGAGCACGATACCGCCGCATTAAAGGTCATCGAACGTTTCCTTGCGATTGCAGAACGCAAAAATCTGACCATTGCGCTCTACCCCCACTTGAGCTTCTGGCTCGAAAAAGCCGACGACGCCCTGCGTCTAGTCAAAGCCCTCCCTCATCCACGCCTGAAGCTTAACTTCTGCGGTATGCACTGGTACGGGGTCGATAACTGCCCCGTCTTCCCCCTGCTCGAACGCCTCAGCCCCCACCTCCACGGGGTGAATATCAACGGCGGTAAAAAACCAAACCCCGCCGGACTCCCCTGCACTATCGAAGCCCTCGACGAAGGGGAAATGGATAACTTTGCCATCGTCCAGAAACTCCACCGTCTCGGATTCAACGGCTGGTACGGTTTCCAAGGTTATTCCGCCGGGAGCGACGTCTACAGCAAATTGCGCCGTTCACTCAATATCTTCCGTGAATTCGAGGCCCGCATCGCCAAACATCCGGACTGGCAATTTGAGATGATGCCATAAGTAAGAAAAATAAGAGGCTTTATGAGCATGGAAGAGAAACCTGATCGTGATATTCCTGCTGGATCCCGTGGCCACGGTCCGAGCGAGAATCCCGACCCTCCATTTTTCATCTTCGTGTGCTTCGTGGTGCAAATTGCTCCTGGTGGCGAGAAACCTCTTTTGTGTAGGGCGACCGGCTCGGT
>Ga0163144_10008625_pt1 | contig 22047 bp, 18 predicted proteins | sample OliLak19BULKMAT1_FD_123175 | JGI IMG/M metagenome (GOLD analysis project Ga0163144, IMG submission 123175) | Freshwater microbial mat bacterial communities from Lake Vanda, McMurdo Dry Valleys, Antarctica - Oligotrophic Lake LV.19.BULKMAT1 | ecosystem: Environmental > Aquatic > Freshwater >... | reverse complement strand
GGGGTGGCGGGAGCGCGCGCTCCGCGCGCGGCGCGCGCGGAGCGCGCGCTCCCGCCACCCCGCGCGAATCGGCGCCGCGTACCAGGTACCGTACGCCGATTCGACAACCGTTCAGCCGGGTGATTCCGACAGCAGGTTGAGCTTATCGGCGACGTCCTTGAACTTGTCGGCTTCGGGCAGCGGGTCCTTCTTGTCCGTGATCGCGGGCCACATCCCCGCGAGCTTCGCGTTCAAGGCGACGTAATCGGCCCACTTCTCCGGGACCTCGGTCTCCTCGAAAATCGCCTGGGTGGGGCACTCGGGGACACAAGCGCCGCAGTCGATGCACTCGTCCGGATTGATGGCGAGGAAGTTCTCGCCTTCCGTGAAACAATCGACCGGGCAGACGTCCACGCAGTCGGTGTATTTGCACTTGATGCAGGGCTCGGTGACGACGTACGGCATGGTCTCGGCTTTAGCTCTCGGGCTGGGTCCAGGGGAGTGCCCAGTGTAACGCGTCGGATCCTAGGTCGGAACCCATGTCGATTCAACACCACGAGTGATTGAGAACCTCGCCGACACCGCCCGCGCCCGGGACGATGTAGTCGTGGTCGTCGAGCCCTCGTTCGCGCGCCCAGTGCAAGCCCGGCGTCGCAGCCAGGACCTCGGCGGGCGAGAGGCCACGGTCGACGCGCAGCGTCCAAACCACGGTCCGTGGATCGTCCGCGAGTACGGCTCGCAAGTACTCCGGAGTGGCCATCATCGGCAGGAGGACCCACTTCGCCGGTGCACCGTAGTGAGCCTCGAGGTGCTCGAGCGCGAGGCGCACGGTGCTGCCCGTCGCGCCCATTGGATCGGGTATCACGACGGTGGCTCCGGCGATCGAGCCGCCCACCTTGCTGCCGCCGAGATCGACGCCGCTCACATGGCCGTCCGCGCCCACGACACGCGCCATGATCAGGTGGTCGAGGCGCAGCGCATCGAGAGGCAGGACACGCGTGAGCTCCTCGAAACAGACCTGGGAGGGCACGATGCCGCCGCGCACGATATCGATGACTACCACGCGTTGATCCGGATCCAACGCCGTGCCGCGCCACACACCCGCCGTCGGGTGTGCCGCGGCCATGCGCGTCGGGACCGCGGTCGTCACCGACTTGAGCTCGCGTGCGAGCGCGGTCTGGCAGAGGCGCACGTAGGCGCTGCGAAGTGACGCCAGCAGCTCGGTGTGCCCGATCCCGGGCGAGCCCATGCGCGCGAGCGCCGTCGCGCTCCACGGATCACCGACGAGATGCACGCGCGGGCCGTAGTGGTGAGGCTCCTCGAGGATTCCCTCGGGGCTGCTCTCGGGGCTGCCCTCGGGGTGGCCGGAGCCCACGTCGACGACACCCGCGTCGACGACACCCACGTCGACGACACCCGCGTCACTCATCGCGCGACAGCCATCGCGGCCTCGACTCCGCGCGCCACCGCTGCGACGAGGCGCGGCACGTCGGCGCTCGCCGTGGAGCACAACGCGATGCGCACTGCGCCATCTTGGGGCACGACGAAGACACCCTCCCGAGCACACTCGGCCGCGGTCAACACACCATCCGGCGTGAACACCGACACGAAGAATCCGCCCTCGTAGCGCGGGTACCGCAGCCGGGCGCCACGCGCTCCACGATTGAACGTCGCGACCCGCCCGTTGAGCAGCGCGACGAGGCCCGCGCGTTCTTCATCGGCGCGCCGGTGCAGCGCGTCGTCCGTCAAGATCGCCGTCATCGTGAGCAGACCGAGGTGGTTGCAATTCGACCAGGTGCCGCGGCATCCGAACGACAGGGCGTTGTGGATGCGCGTGCGCTCGTCAGCGTCCGGAGCGACCGCCACGAGCGCGCCGATCCGCGAACCGTACTGCGTGAACGACTTCGAGGCCGTCCATGCCGCGAGCACGGTCACCCGCTCCGCGATGGGCGCGAGGGCGCGCACCCATTCGTGACGATCGCCGCTGTCGAAGCTCGCGTAGGCGAGGTCCGTGAGCGCGATCACCGGCCCGAAGGAAGCAGCGCGCGCCAAGGCCTCCGCGACTCTCCCCCACTCGCTCTGATCGAGCGAATAACCCGTCGGGTTGTTGCAAGGGAAGTTCAAGAAGACCAGCGCGCGCCCCTGGCGTTTCACGAGCGCGACGAGGCCCGCCTCGAACCCGGCGCAATCGAACGCGCCGTTCGCGTCGAACATCGTGAACGTCTCGACGGTGCGCCCGGTGTGCTCGGCGATCGTGCCGTACGGTCCCCAATGGAAGTTCGGCAAGTACACGGCCTGACCTGGCTCCAGGAAGCTCACCATGGCGAGGTGCAACGCCCCAGTGCCACCGGGAGTCGCCACGGCGACCGAGCGCTCGAACAGCTCGCTCCCCACCAGACCCGGACCGAATGTGTCGCGGCGGACGGCGGCGAGGTACGCCGGCGGCCCGGCGATGGGCGCGTAACCAGCGGCCCGGCGCGGATCGATCGCGCGCAGCGCCTCGGCGAACACCGGCATCGTCGCGAGCGTGCCATCGTCGTGCATCAGCGCACCGAGGCTCGCGTTCACGACGACCTCGCCGGCGGCGCGGCGGCGATTGGCCTCCGCGTTGAGCGAGAAGATCGGATCATCGCCGGAACGTGCGGCGACGCGGGGAATCAGGCTGTGCATATGGAGCGCGAACGATTGAGCGGAGAGTCTACTTCGGTAGGCCTCCCGCGCCCAACGCTGCCTCGCCGCTACGCGAACGGGCCCGCGCTCGAATCGTCGAGATCGGCCGCCAGTGGGCGCCATGAGCGCGCCCGGCCGCCGGTCTCCGCGACGCCCTCATCGGCGTTCTCTGCGGCACCTCTCGCGACAGGACGCTCGCGCGTCTCGCTGTGGGTCTCGGCAGTGGTCTCGGCATAAGGCCGCGGGATCTCGAAATTCCAGCCGAGGGTCGTGCCGCCCTGCGCCCGCCGCTCGTCACGGGGCGGCGTCGTGGTCGCGCTCGAACGGACTTCCTGCGCCTCGCGGGTGCGCGGCGTCAGCGGCTGACCCGCGGGCCGCGACGACGTGTCCCCGCCCGCGTCGCGAGCCACCTGCGCCGCGCTCTGACGCGCCTCCCAGAAGCGGCGCGGGCGCTGCACCTCCGACGGGTCGACCGAGACACCCTGGACCTCCGCCTCGGGCGCGGACATCGATCCAGCGAGGTGCGAACGCGGCTCCCAGAAGCGCGGCCGCAGCGGCTGGTCTGCGACGGGCGTGGACGGCGCCGTCTGGGCTGGGTGCGAGGCCGTTGTGGCGCTCGCAGGCACGTTCTGGTCTGCGCGGCGCGCGTCATCGGGACCCCGTGACGCGCCTCGTGGTTCAACGACGTGCCGCGGCCCAGAAACGTCGGACGGCCCAGAAACGTCGGACCGCCCAGAAGCGTCGGACGGCCCGGAATCGTCGGACAGCGCTGTGACGCCGGACGATACGGAGGCGTCCAACGACTTCGGCAACGGCGCGCTCTGCGGCATGATCCGCCAACGTGTGCTCGGCTCCTCTGGGCGCGCCGTGACGACGGGCCTGGCTGGCGCGCCATGTCCAGGCGCCTGCGCTGCGGCCGGGCTGGGCGAGTCCGCGCGGCTGCGCTCGGCGTCGGCCGTGCGGAGGCGTCGGGCGAGGAAACAGAGGCGCTTCGCTTGCGCGAACGTGATGCCGAGCTCGCGACGCAGTGCCAGAGTGTCGGCCTCCGCGAGCGCGGCGAGGGACGAACAACCGGCGCGTACGAGCTCGCGGCCGAACTCTTCGTCGACCCCTTCGAGGCGTGTCAGCTCGCGCCACGGCTCCATTGGGCTCGGCGCCGCGGGTCGCGGCTCGGTGACGCCGGACTTCGCGACGCCTGGGACGGGAGCTTCTGGCGACGTCGTTTCCGCTCGATCCGAGCGCGAAGCGACCTCGACCCCGTCGGGCTCCGTGTGCAACGAGCCACCCTCGACGCCGAGCTCGACGCCCATGCGCTCGAGGGCCGAGGGTTCCTCCGCCGCTGCCGCGGGTACGCGGCCGGCGCGCACGATGCGCTCGAGCAGCGCTCGGTCGGTGCCATCGAGGCCCGCGAGCGCGAGCGGCGGCGGCGGCGCGACCGCGCGAGGGGCGGCCACACGCTCGCGCTCAGCGTTCGCAGGCCGCGGCTCCACCGACGGTCGCTCGGCCGATTGAATGGGGGCCGATTGAATGGGGGCCGATTGAATGGGGGCCGATTGAATGGGGGCCTGTTGAATGGGGGCCGGCGAGGTTTCGCCGGCCATGGTTCCCGCGGCCGCGGTGTCCTCGGCCTCGAGCTCGGGCCCGACACGCTCCGCCAGGAGTCGGGCCTCGCGCAGCAACCGGCGGGCGGCGGCCGGCGCCACGTCGAGCACCGCGGCGAGCTCGGTGACGGGGCGCTCGACGAGCGCCGCGAGGTCCGGGAATCCGGCGCTCCGCAGGCGCTTGAGCGTGGCGGGGCCGTCGGCGTGCAACGTGCAGAGGAGTGCGAGTCCGTCCATGGCGGGTCAGGTGCGGCGCGAGGCGGCGACGGAAGCGGGGGTGGGGTTCGAGCGCGAGCCGGGTGCCACAGGATCGCCCGAGGTCCCGGGTTGCCCGCAGTCCTCCGTAGCGAAGGGGTCCCCGTCAGCCTGGGGAGCTGCGACGGTCGCGGTGGCCTCGGGCGGCCGCGGGATGACGTGCTCGGTGAGGTCAGCCAGCGCGAGCACCTCGTTCGCGAGGGCGGCAAAATCGAGCGACGCGCGGCACGAGGGGTCGAGGACCTGCACGGGCAGGCCGAGGGCCGGCGCCTCGCGCAAGCGCACACTCGTGCGGATCGCGGTCTCGAAGAGCGCCTCACCGAAACGAGCGTGCAGGGCGATCAGCAGCTCGCGACCGATGCGCGTGCGACGGTCGAACATCGTCGCGACGACGCGCACGTGGAACGTGCGCTCGAGCTCGCCGCCCAGCTCGTCGAGGATACGCAGGGCCTGCAACGCGCCTTGCAACGCGAACGCGCCTGTCTCGACGACGAGCAGCGCATACGTGCAGGCGTGCAGCGCGTTCGCGCAGAGCACGCCGTCGGCTCGCGGCGGGCAGTCGATCAAGATGTGATCGTAGTCGTCCGCGACGAGGGCGAGGGCCGCTGCGAGTCGCCGCTCGGGTCCGAGCTCGTGCTCGGCGACCTCTTCCAGGCGGCCGAGGCGCGGGATCGAGGGCAACAGATGGATGCGGCCCGGCGCCTCGACGATCGCGCGGCGCACGTCGGCGCCGTCCAACAGGACCTCGGCGACCGTCGGAGCTTCGGGGGCGTGACCGAGGGCCATGGTCGCATGCGCCTGCGGGTCGAGATCGACCAACAGCACACGATGGCCCAGGGCAGCGAGCGCCCCGGCGAGGTGAACGGCGGTGGTGGTCTTCCCGCAGCCGCCCTTTTGATTGACGAATGCGAGGACCTGTGGAGAGCGGTGGTCGGGCATGGAGGGTGCGGCCTCCGGGCCTTCCGTAGGGGACAACGTCGACGGGTCAACGGCGTCGGGAAACAAGCGAACGGCGTCGTCGCGCAGTGCGAGTCAGCGCAGTGTAGAGGAACGCTGGCCGGTCAGCGCAGCGCGCGTCGAGCGCGCTCGTAGAATGCACTGGACGTACGTGCGTGGTCAATGGGTCCCCACCGCGCGACGCGTTCGATCGCCTGCGCGGCGGCGCTCTCGGGGTACGAAATGACCACGGGGACACGCTGCTGGACCGCCTGGGGCACCGCTGGGTCCGCTGGCACCCAACCGATGAGCTCGGGCGCGTGCCCGAGGAAGCGCTGGGATGCGCCGCGGAATCGGTCCCACGCCGCGAGCGCGAGCCGCTCGTCTGGAGCGCGGTTGACCACGAGGCCGACCCGGATCGACGGGTTGACCATGTGCGCGCGCTTGTAGAGCGCGTAGCCGTCGGAGAGCGCCGTCACCTCGTGGTTCGTCACGAGCAGCAGCGTGCTCGTCGCGGCGAGGTGCGCGACCGTCGCGTAGCCGAGGCCCGCGCCGTGGTCGATCACGACCAGGTCGAACTCGTCCTCGAGGGGCTTGAGCACCTTGAAGAGGCGGTCGAGGTCGCGGCGCGTCGGGTTCACGAGGTTCTGCCGGCCGACCCCCCCGGAGAGGAGTTTCAGCCCGAACGCGCCCTCGACGAGGGCCTCGTGGGCCGTACATGACCCGTCCGCCACGTGCCCGAGGTCGCGGGGCGGCGCCAACCCGAGCAGGAGGTGGGCGTTCGCGAGCCCGGTGTCGAAGTCGACGAGCAGCACCCGCTCACCCGTCCGCGCGCGCGCGACGGCCAGGTTGGAGGCCATCACGCTCTTGCCGGTTCCGCCCTTGCCGCTCGCGACACACAGCACGCGGGCCGCCAGGCGCTCCGCAGGGCGGACGCGCTCGTCGGTGCTCGCGGTCTTGCGGAACGACCTCAGGCCAGCGAAATGAAAACGGTCGAGCATAGTGGGGCCAGGCGCGAGATCATGTACAGCGAGATCATGCGCGCGTTCTGCACGTAGTCGAAAGGTCTTTTTGAAAAGCTTTTTTGCGAGAGGGTGCCCCGCGTAGGAGCGGCGCGCTCGAGCTGCCGCCGATCAGCGCAGCACGACCTCTTCCCCCACCCGGTGCAGCTTGATCACGTTCGTGCTGCGGGCGACGCCGGGCGGCACACCGGCCACGAAGACGATCGTGTCGTCGCGCTGCACGAGGCGGCGGGCGAACAGCAGCTCGGCGGCTGTCTCGAGCATCTCCTCGAGGCTCGGTTCGCGCCGGAACAGGATCGGCCGAACGTGCGCGAGCACGTTGAGCGCGCGCACGGTGGTCGCGTTGGGGCTGAGGCCGATGATCTCGACACCGGGTCGCAGGTGCGACAGGAGCCGCACCGTGTTGCCGGTCTCGGAGAAACAAACGATGCGCGCGCCGTCCAGTTGCCCCGAGACGTGCGCCGCCGCGACGCAAGTGGCGCTCGAAAAGTGGCCGAGCTCCGGCGTCGGCACATAACGCGGACGGTCGCGGTAGCGCGGGGAGGTCTCGGCCGCGCGCGCCACACGCGCCATCGTGCGGACGGTCTCGACGGGGTACTTGCCGATGGCGGTCTCGGCCGAGAGCATCACGGCGTCCGTCCCGTCGAGGACCGCGTTCGCGACGTCCGTCACCTCGGCGCGGGTCGGCCGAGAGTGTTCGATCATCGACTCGAGCATCTCGGTCGCGGTGATCGTGAAACGACCGGCGCGCACGGCGCGATCGAGGATCTCTTTCTGCCGCAGGGGTAGCTCCTCGATGTCGAGCTCGACGCCGAGGTCGCCGCGCGCGACCATCACGCCGTCTGTCGCGCTGAGGATCGAGTCGAGGTTCTCGAGGGCTGCCTTGCGCTCGATCTTGGAGACGAGCTGAATGCCCGGCGCGAGGCCGCGGATCTCCTCGAGCTCCGAGGCCTTGCCCACGAAGCTGATGCCGAGCATGTCGACGCCGATCTCGCGCGCGACCTCGATCCAGCGTCGGTCCTCGGCGGTCGGCAGGTCGTAACGCACCGGCGAGTCGGGGAGGTGCACCCCCTTGCGGTCCGCGACGTCACCCGCGCGCACGACACGGCAGCGCGCGACGTCCGGCCCGACGGACAGCACCTCGAGGTTGACCTGCCCATCCGCGAGCAGCACGCGGTGCCCCGGCGCCAGGGCCTCGATCGCGCCGGGCACGTCGACGCGCACCTCGCCGGGCGCGGACATCTGGGACCCTTCGCGCAGGTCGATCTCCTGGCCCTCGACGAGCGAGCACCGGCCCCCGGGAAAGCGCCCCATGCGCATCTTCGGTCCGGGCAGGTCCGCCAGGATCGCCACCGAGACCATGCGCTCACGCGCAGCGCTCCGGATCTTCGCGGCGCGACGCCGGTGTTCTTCCGGCGTGCCGTGGCTGAAGTTCAGGCGCGCGACCGCGATGCCGGCGTCGAGGAGCTCCCCGACCCGGTCCTCCGACGCCGGCCCGATCGTGGCGACGATCTTCGTGAAGCGCACGGCGCGACGAGGCAGAGCAGGCGGGAGGAGTGCGGCGAGGGGTGAGTCACCCATACGAATCCACGGTAACGACAGCCATCACGATAACGATCGCCAAGGCCCGATTCCGAGGACGGAACGGGCAAACCAACCCACGCCAGGGTTCTTTCGGTCCCCGAATCGAGACAGGGTTCGGGCAATCCACGAACGGACGTTGCGGATCCCGTAGAGCGCTGCAAGCTGAAGGAGTCGGGCGTCCGTGCAACGTTCGCCCGACGCCTCTGCTCTCTCCTTTCCGGAGTTTCTTTCCCTGGTTCTCTCCCCAGGATCCCTGACCATGGCGCATCGATCCCGTTCCCGGGGCGCAGTCCCTGCCAGCACGACAGCCCTGCTGTTTGCGCTCGCGCTGGGCCTCCTGATTTATGCCGCATGACCGATGCAGCCGCATGGCTGCGCGATCCAGCGCACCCCGATTGCCGCGCGAGCGGCGCCCGGGATGCGACACGGCACAAACGCTGCCGACGCCCGCGCCGAATTCGGCGCGGGCGTCGTCATAGGTGTCTGGAATCCGCCCAAGCGGACCCATGGATCGGTAGGGAACGAGGGCGCTTCGGACCGAGCGCGGTCGAGGTCTCCTCAGGGCTCGAGTCAGGGCTCGAGCGCGAGCACGAGCTTCGGCACCTCTTGGTACTCAGGGAAGCGGTCGAGGCGGGCCTTCGAGAAGACCCTCTGGCCGTCTACGTCGACCTCGAACAGGCCGCCACTGCTGGCGACGAGTTCAAATGTCGAGCCGGGGAAAGCGCTCACGAGCTCGGCGGACAGACCGTCCGCCTGGGGGCGATAGTTTCACTGCGTGCAGTATTCGATGCGGATGTGCATGGGTGGCTCCGGATGGGACGGCGCTCTCGATCCGGCGACCACCGACCCGAGGCGGGTGCGCGCGGCGACAGTGAGACCGGTGTGAGGTCGAGGCCAGCGAAACCAAGAAGAGGATGACCCGCCGCCTGCAATGGGGTTGGATAGCCTTGAATGGCCGCGAGGTCCAGGACCATCCCGTGAGGGATCCTGTGCCGCCGGGACCGCGACACGATCGACGACCTTCGAAGCCGCCGGCTGCACCGGCAATCGAAACGCGCCCTCGAGGGCGCCCTCCCTCTCTCTCCGACTTCACGTCAACTCCACACCCCACATGACGAAGCGCTTCTTCGGCATCGCTGCGCTGGCAGCGACCCTCCCGCTCTGGGCCCAAGAGACGGACCGTCCGGGCGCGTCCTTCGCGAGCAACGCGGCGAGTCCGCAGCGCCAACTCGCTGACTGGCGCCAGACCTACGGTGACTCCTGGGCAGCTCACTGGAACCGTCTCACCGGAACGGTCGAGATGCTCTACGGCGGCAACGCGCTGCCGAGCTTCGAGCCCAACACGAACGTCGAGAAGGACTGGTTCCAGCTCGGCCGCGAGTGGATCGCGACCACCAGCGGGATGCACGGTGTGCAGCTCGGCGACCTCGTCGACGCGCGTTTCATGTACCTGCCCCTCGGGCAGGGCAACACGACCGACAAGATCACGGTGCGCTTCGACCAGATCGTGAACGGTGTGCCGGTCGAGGACGGGCGGATCAATGTGCTCTTCGACACCAGCGGCCGCTTGCTCTCGTTGCACTTCACGGCGGCGCCGGTGATCCTCGATCGCAGCACGAACCCCACCTTCGACGCGGGCTTCGCGAGCCTGATCGCGCGCGAGGCGTTCGCGAGCACTGAAGCGGTGGAGCCCAACCACTACGGCAAGCCCCAGCTGCTTTTCGCGCACGTCGACGACGGCGAGGCGCGGCGCTGGACGCTCGCCTGGCAAGTGGACGCGCAGTGGATGGAGCAGGACTTCGAGCCGAAGGGCTACACGTACACCATCGACGCGCGCACGCGCCAGATCCTGAAGCGCGCGACGTCGATCCATTACTTCGACGTCACGGGCACCATCAGCACGATGGCGACACCCGGCACGGCCGCGGACCACGCCGGCAACCTGCCGACGATGCAGCCGATGCCGTACGTGCGCGTGCAGTCGCCATCCGGTACCACGTTCACCGACGCGAACGGCAACTTCACGTTCGCCGGCATCAACACGCCGCTCAATCTGACGGTCGGCTACTCGGGCACGTTCACGAATGTGGCGAACCAATCCGGCGCGAACCTGACGCAGACGTTCACTTCCGTCCAGCCGAACCAGCCGAACGCGCTGCTCATGAATCCGACGCCGAGCCAGACGCTGACGTCGCAGGCAAACGGCTTCATCTGGGTCAACAAGCAGCGGGACTGGATCCGCAGCATCTTCCCGAACGACACCACCGCCGACTTCCTCTCGACGACCAACGTCAACGTCAGCAACACCTGCAACGCGAACTTCAACGGCTCGGCGACGAACTACTTCCTCGCCGGTGGCGGTTGCAACAACACGGCCTTTAGCTCCGTCGTGGCGCACGAAATGGGTCACTGGCTCAACGTGCGCTACAGCACGGGCAACGGCCAGGACGGCATGGGTGAGGGCAACGCCGACGTCTTCTCCATGTACATGCTCGATGACTCCGTCGTCGGGCGGTTCTTCTCAACGGGTGGCGGCTCGATCCGTAACGGTACGAACAACCGCCAGTACTGTGGTGACGGCAACGGCGGCTGCTACGGACAGGTGCACAGCGACGGCGAGGTCTGGATGGGCGCGGCCTGGAAGGTCCGTACTCGTCTCAACACCTCGCTCGGCAACAGCCTCGGGGACATGCAGGCGAACCTGATCTTCCTGGGCTGGATGAATTCCTACAACCAGTCGTCGATCAACTCGATCATCGAGACCCAGTGGGTCACCCTCGACGACAACGACGGCAACATCGCGAACGGCTCGCCGAACTTCGATCAGATCGACGGGGGCTTCCGTCAACAGGGTTTCCCCGGCATCGACCTGCCGTTCGTGGTCATCACGAACGTCACGCAGCTGCCGACGACGACCAATCAGAACGGTCCGTACCTCGTCAGCGCCAACATGGTCGCCGGGATCAACCCGCCGCTCGTGAGCCCGACCTTGCGCTATCGGGTCAACAGTGGCCCGGAGCAGACCCTCCCGATGACCAACACCGGGGGCGACGGCTACGCGGCCGCCATCCCCGGCCAGTCGGCGCCCTCGGTCGTGGAGTACGTCGTCGCGGCCTCCGATAGCCTCAACAACTTGGTCTCCTTCCCGTCGTCGAATCTCGAGTTCGGCCTCTCGTTCAGCATCGGACAGATCAACACGATCTACACGAATACGTTCGAGTCCGGCGCCGGCGGCTGGCAGCTCAATGGCGGCAACGCCACGACGGGCCAGTGGGTCCTCGTCGACCCGGTCGGCACTCTCGCGCAACCCGAAGACGACCACACGCCCGCCCCGGGTGTGAACTGCTGGGTCACCGGCCAGGGCGCCCCCGGCGGCGCGATTGGAGCCAACGACGTCGATGGCGGCTCGACGTTGCTCGACAGCCACATCTTCGACCTCTCCGCCTACAACGACGCGAACATCTCCTACTGGCGTTGGTACGACAACACCCGGGGTGGCGCGGCGAACTCGGACGTGTTCGTGGTGCAGATCTCGAACAACGGTGGCTCGAGCTGGTCGACCGTCGAGACGGTCGGCCCGGGCGGCCCGCAGGCCGAGGGTGGCTGGTTCCGGCATGAATTCCGGGTCGCCTCCTTCGTGTCCACAACTAGCGGGATGCGGCTCAGGTTCAACGCCTCGGACCTCGGCACGGGCTCCATCGTGGAGGCCGCGGTCGACGACGTGACGATCACTGTTCTCGAAGGCCTCCTCGCGACGCCGACGAACTACTGCACGGCGGTGCCGAACACGACGGGCAACACGGGCTCGATCGGATTCGCGGGCAGCCAGCGGGTGCCGCTGAATGCGGCGCTCCTGACGGGGCAAGGGTTCCCGGCGTCGTCCCTCGGCCTCTTCTTCATGGGCTCGCAACAGGGCCAGGTACCCCTCACGAACTCACAGGGTTTCCTGTGTGTCAGTGGGACGCTGTTGCGTCTGCCCGTCGTGCAGGTCGACCCGGCGCTCGGCGTCGTCTCGTTCGCGCTCGATTTCACGAACGCCACGACAGCGGCCTCGCTGATCACAGGCGGATCGACCTGGAACTTCCAGTTCTGGCACCGCGACACCGTGGGCGGCATGCCGACGTCGAACACGTCGGACGGTCTGAGCGTCGAATTCGGCAATTGACGGCCGCGCTCGCGCCGCGCCCGGACGGGCATGGCGCGGGGCTGGCGCTTGGCGCGGGGCGCCTCCACCCAGCCGGGGGGAGGCGCCCCGCGCCCCCTTTTGAGGCGCCCGCGACACCGCGCCGCATCGACGCCATTTTTCGCGCTTTCCCTGAGGCGTTCGCGAAGGCATCGGCGCATGCCTTGTTGCCGGGGCGAGGACGCCGCGGCGCCCTCTCCCCCGGCACTCCACTGGTTTTCCTCTGGTTTTCCTCTGGCCCTCCTCTGACGGGCAGCCGAGCGCCGGGCACTGCGACCCAAACGACTTCTTCCTAGAGATAGGCACACCGATGAAATACTCCCTCACCTTGGTCGCGACCGCGGCCCTCCTGCCGACGCTCGTCGCCTTTGCGCCGAAGGCCGACTCGATCAAGTTCGCGCCCAAAGCGGACTCGACGGTGACGAAGACCTTCAACACGACGTCGAACTTCAGCCTCGACAACATGGAGATGCTCATGAACGGTGAGCCGAATCCCATGATGCCGGAGATGAACATGCAGATGGTGATCACCCAGAACGTCACCGTCACCGACACGTACAACACGATCGCCGGTGGGCGCCCGACGAAGCTGACGCGCAAGTACGACACCGGCTCCATGGACATGGAAATGAACACGGAGATCGACATGATGGGCGAGGTGCAGGAGCAGGACGCCAATGGCTCCGGCGTGTCGAAGCTCGATGGATCGACGGTGATCTTCACGTACGACGAGGAGTCCGGCACCTACACCCCGACGTTCCCCGAGGGCAGCGAGGGTGACCCGGAGCTGCTCGAGAACCTGGCCGAGGACATGGACCTGCGCGGCCTCTTGCCCGCAAGCGGTGAGCTCACGAGCGGCGAGACCTACGAGATCCCGATGACGTCGCTGATCGACATCTTCGCGCCGGGCGGCGACCTGAAGCTCGACGTCGAGATGGACGGTCAGGAAGCTGGCGGCGGCCCGGACCCGTCGATGATCGCGGACTTCCGTCGCATCTTCGAGGAGATGGTCCAGGGCGAGGCGACGGGCAAGTACGTCGGCACCCGCGAGGTCGACGGTGTCACCGTCGCCGTGATCGAACTCGCCTTCAACATCAACGCGAGCCGCGACATGAGCGACCTCGTCGCCGAGCTGATGGGCGACCAGATGCCCCCGGAAGTCGACATGAGCGTCGACCGCATGGACGTCGAGTTCACCTACGAGGGCGGCGGCGAGCTGCACTGGAACATGGCAGCGGGCCGCGCCCAGGGCATGACGCTCAAGGGCAACGCGAACATCAAACTCGACATGGAGATGTCGGTCGACGCGCAGGGGCAAGCGATGACCTTCGCGGTCGAGATGGCCATGTCGGGTGACATGGAGAACAAGCTCTCGGTCGAGTAGTTAAATCCGAAGTACTGAGCCAGGGTCGTTTGTTCGTATTTGCAGCTGGCTCGCGCTCCGCGCGAGCCAGCTGCAAATACGAACAAACGACCCTGGCTCAGTACTTCGGATTCAACTACCGGGGGTAGGGGCTGTCGAATCGTCGTACGGTACCCGGCACCCCGCGTGAATCGGCGCCGCGTACCTGGTACCGTACGACGATTCGACAGCCCCAAGTGACACAGACCATGCAGCACAACCGCAAGGACAAGGTCCTCATCGCCAACGGTCAGGGGTTCTGGGGCGACTCGATCCTGGGCCCGATCCGCTTGGTGAAGGAGGGTCCCCTCGACTACCTGACCCTCGACTATCTGGCCGAGGTCACGATGAGCATCATGCAGAAGCTCCGCGCGCGGCGCCCCGATCAGGGGTACGCGACGGACTTCGTGAAGCTCATCGAGCGCATCCTCCCCGACCTCGTCGACAAGGGCATACGGGTCGTCGCCAACGCTGGCGGTGTCAACCCACACGCGTGCAAGGACGCCGTATTGGCGGTCATCCGCAAGCAGGGTTACAACGGCATCAAAGTGGCCGTCGTCGAGGGTGACGACATCCTCGCAGGCCTCGATGGTCTGATGGCGGCCGGCGAGACCTTCCGCAACATGGACACCGGCGCGCCGTTGACCGACGTCCGCGAGCGCGTCTCGAGCGCCAACGTCTACCTCGGGGCCTTCCCGATCGCTGAGGCCCTGGGTCAAGGGGCCCAGATCGTGATCACCGGTCGCGGCACGGATCCGGGCCTCGTGCTCGGCCCGTTGATCCACGAGTTCGGCTGGCAGAAGGGCGATTGGGATCGCCTCGCGGCCGGCACCGTGGCCGGCCACATCGTGGAGTGCGGCGCCCAGTGCACGGGCGGCAACTACACGGACTGGCGCGACGTACCGAACATGGCGCTGATCGGCTATCCGATCGTCGAGGCGCACCCGGACGGCTCGTTCGTCGTCACCAAACACGCCGGCACCGGCGGCATGGTCACCCGCGACACGGTCGTCCACCAGCTCGCCTACGAGATGGGCGATCCGGCGGCGTACATCACGCCGGACGTCGTCGCGGACTTCACCTCGTTCGAGCTGACCGACGAGGGCCACGACCGAGTGCGCATCTCAGGCGTGCGCGGCAAGGCCGAGACGCCGACCTACAAAGTCTCGATGAGCTTCCAGGACGGCTGGAAGTCCGTCGGGCAGCTGACCGTGTCGGGCCCCGACGCCCTCGCCAAAGCGCGCCTCTCGGCCCGCGTCGTCTGGGAACGCCTCGCCTACGACGGCTTCGAATACTCCCCCGCGGAGCGGCTCGAAGAATACGTCGGCGCCAACGTGTGCCACCGCGGCCTCGAGGTCAAAGGCGCCGACGCGCCGAGCGAGGTCGTCCTGCGCCTCGGCGTGAAGGGCCCGGACTTTCACAAGGTCGAGCGCTTCGGCCCGGAGCTCGTGCCGCTCGTGACGAGCGGCCCGCCGGGAGTCACCGGCTTCGCGGGCGGGCGACCGAAAGCGACCGAGATCATCGGCTATTGGCCCGCGCTGATCACGAAGGACAAGATCCAGCCTCGTGTCACGACGTTCGAAGCCTGAGACTCTTCCACGCTCCTCCGCACGCCGCTCACTGAGCATCCTTCCCGGATCATCGTTCACCATGCCCGTCGTACAACTGCAGCGCATCGCCCAGGCCCGCTCGGGCGACAAGGGTGAAGGCTCGAACGTGGGCGTCCTCGCGCGCTCGGAGGCCGCCTACGAGTTCCTCGTCAAGGTCCTCACTTCCGAGCGAGTGCGGGCGCATTTCGCCGCGATCAACCCCGGCGGCGTGAAGCGCTACGAGGCCCACAACATTCGCGTGCTCAACTTCCTCTTGGAGGACAGCCTCGGCGGCGGCGGGTCCGCGTCCCTCTTGACGGACGCGCAGGGCAAGACCCACGGCCTCGCGCTGCTGCGCATGGAGCTCGACGTGCCCGAGGCGGTTCTGGCCGTGACCCCTGCGCCCGCGCCCGTGGGCGCCCAGCGCTGATGGACCTCCTGCTCGAGCTGCACGAGAAGGCGCGCCGTCTGGGTCGCCGGATCGTCCTCCCGGAAGCCGGCGACGAGCGTGTGCAGCGCGCCGCGCTGCGCCTCGCCAAGGAGGGCCTCTGCCACCCCGTGCTCGTGGCCACGAAGGGCATGGGCACTCCGCCGCCCGGCGTCGAGGTGCTCGACCCGCGTCGCGATCCACGCACAGGCGAATTCGCGGAGCGGCTCTTCGAGCGTCGGCGGGCGAAGGGGCTGACCCTCGAGGCGGCGCGCGAGCGACTCCTCGATCCGCTCTTCTTCGGGGCCTCGCTCGTCGCGACCGGCGATTGCGCGGGTGGCGTCGCCGGCTCCCTGGCGGCGACGGCGGACGTGCTGCGCGCGGGGCTCTTCTGCATCGGCCTCGCGCCCGGGATCCGCACGCTGTCGTCGTGCTTCTTGATGATCCGCCCCGAACAGGCGTTGACCTACGGGGACTGCGGCGTCGTGCCGGACCCAGACGAGGACCAGCTCGTCGACATCGCGCTCGCGAGCGCCGAGACCCACCGCCGCCTCGTCGGCACGACCCCCAAGGTGGCGCTGCTGTCGTTCAGCACCAAGGGCTCCGCCGAGCACCCGAAGGTCACCAAGGTGCGCAACGCTGCGGCCAAGCTGCGCGAGCGCGCGCCGAATCTCACCTCGGACGGCGAGCTCCAGGTCGACGCCGCGCTCGTGCCCGCCGTGGCCCAGCAGAAGGCACCACGTTCACCGCTCGCGGGTCAGGCGAACGTGTTGATCTTCCCGGACCTCGACTCGGGGAACATCGCCTACAAACTGACACAGAGGCTCGGCGGCGCGAAGGCCCTCGGCCCGCTCGTTCAGGGCCTCAATGCGCCGTTCATGGATCTCTCGCGCGGCTGCAGCGCCGACGACATCGTCGACGTGGCGTGTATCGCAGCGATCTTGGGCGGTTGAGCGAGCGCGCGTGAGGCGAGCGACGAGAGTCGCAAAGAGACGACCCTCAACGAACAACGGCCCCGTTCGGGGCCGCTGTCGAATGCGGACGCGATCCGCGCCAAGCGGCTCAGTTCGTGGCGCGCTGACCGGTGACGGGGCACACTTCGCCCGCGCACTCGGTCTTGGCTTTCGCCTCGTTCTTGGCGGCGCAGCACTCGCCACCGCTCGAGCACTCGGAGGTGCACGGGGTCGGGACGGTGGCCGTCTCGGCGCTGCCGACGGCGGACTTCTGGGTGTTGGCGCAGGCTGCGAGGCCCAAGAGGGTCGCGGCGACGAGGAAGTTCTTCATGGATGTGGTCATCTCGAGAGCGCGGGGCTCTGTGCCCCGGAACAAGCTCCTCGAATCTTCGGTCAATGGGCCTCCATTAGGAGGCCTGAATAGACGATTTTCGAGGTAAGGAATGACGCGCCCATGTCCCGATTCGATTCAACAGCGGCCCTCGAGGTCGACCTCCACGGGCTCACCATCGAGGCCGCCCTGCGGCGGCTCGTAGCGGAGTTCACACGCGCACGGGCGCTGCGCATGTCCCCGGTGCTGGTCATCACAGGCAAGGGCCACGGCAGCGCTGGGGGCACGGCGCGCCTGCGTCCGGCCGTCGAGGCCTGGTTGCGCGGCGTCGCGGGGCGCTCGTTCGGGGTGCAGAACCTCCGCGACGCTGGCCGCGGCGGCGCGTTCATGGTCGACGTGGTGCGCCCTGTGGCGAGCTGACCACCGAATGCCCGTCGCGCCGCGCGATGGACCCGAGTCCGATGGACTGCGCCGCGGGCACCCCTGGTTAGACTCGGCGCTCCCCTGATGCGCGCCCTAGCCCCCCACCAGCCCCTCGCCCTCGCCCTCGTGGCGAGCCTCGCCCTCCTCGCCTGCCGCTCCTCGGGCCCGTCGGCGAATGCCCCGGCGACCCCTGACGGCGCGCGCGAACGGGCGCTGTTCGAGGCCGTCCTGAAGGACCTCGGCCGCGACGGCGGCGCCGCGGGCCTCAACACGTCGGTCCTCGACGCCCAGCAGGCCCGCTTCGACCAGGTGGTCGCCTGGCACGATGGGAACGAGCTCGTGAGCGGCCCGCAGAACTTCTGGGCCGGCGCGGCCCTCGTGCGCTCCGACGAACCCAGCCACCTCGTGCTGGCCGAATCGCTCGGCGCGTCGGCCGTCGTGCTCGGCGAGCGCCGTGGGCTCCTGGTGCAAGCGGAGGCGCGCGACCGCACCGCGATGCTCGTCGGTGAACCCCAGCCCTTCGGGACGCAGATGGTGTTCGTCCCGATCACTGGGGAATGGCGCCTCTACTCCGTCGATTCGCGCACGACGGACGACGAGCGGCGGGCCTTCGACCTGCCGACCTTGCGCGAATTCCAGGCCAAGGCCCAGGCCCGCAACAGCGAGCCGCTGACCAAGCGCTTGCGCGAAGAGCTGATCCATCCGGGCAACCTGCCGAGGTAGGGGAGCGAGCGGCGCTCCGAGCCTATGCGCTGGCATCCCTACGACGAAGCGACACGCGCCGAGGCGCTGGAGCGCGGGGTGCCGCTGCTGCTGCTCCTCGTCGCGCCCTGGTGTGAGCGCAGCCGCCAGGTCCAACGCGCGCTCGAATCCTCGGAGACCGCACGCGCGCTCCTGGCCGAACGCTTCGTCGCCGTGCGAGTCGACAAGGACGAGTCCCCCGAGCTCGATCGACGCTGGCGCGGACGCGGCTGGCCGACCGTGCTCGTCATCGCGCCGGCGACCACCGGCGACTCACACGCGACCGACCGCGTGCTGTGCGAGCTCCCGACCCATGACGCCGACGCGCTCGTGGAGGCCCTCGCTGCGGCGGCGCCCAGAGGCCGTCACCCGGGGGGGGGCCTCCAGCAGGCCGAGGGCCTCCGACAGGCCGACGGCGACGTGTCGGCTGCGGAGGACACCGTCCGCGCAGATGGCCTGACCGAGGCGCTCGTCGAGCGGGTCGTGGCCATGCTCATCGAGACATCCGATGCGGTCCACGGTGGCTGGGGCGCGCGGCAGAAGTTCCCCCACCCCGAAGCCCTGCACCTCTTGCTCGTGCGCTGGTCGGAGACCGGCGACCCGCGCACACTCGACACGGTGCTCCGCACTCTCCGCTCCATGCAGCAGGGCGCGATCCACGACCGTGTCGAGGGCGGTTTCTATCGCTTCTCGCGCGGGGCAGATTGGAGTGTCCCCCACACCGAGAAGCCCCTCGAGAGCAACGCCAAACGCCTGTCAGCGTACATCGAGGCCTTCCAGGCGCTGGGCGAGGTCGGCTTCGAGACGACGGCCCTCGGGATCCTCTCCTGGATGCGTCGCGCCCTGCTGGATCCAAAGACCGGCGCGTTCCGAGCAGGACAGGACGAGGACGCGGTCTACGCGAATCTCCCGACGCTCGAACAACGCACGCGCCATGGCGCGCCCAAGGTGGACCCGCAGATCGTCACCGATCAGAACGCCGCGGCGATCATCGCCTTGTTGAAGATCGGAGTCGTGCGCGGCGACGAGGAGGCCTTCGCCGAGGCCCGCGCGGCGCTCGATTTCCTGCTCGAGCACCTCTGGGATCCGGCCCGTGGCGCCGCGCACTATTGGAACGGCGCTTGGAACCAGATCGGCGACCTGCGCGACCAAGGCGCGCTGCTGCGCGCGCTCGTCGAGGCCGTGCATTGCGCCGGCGCGAATCGCTACCTCGAACCGGCGCTCACCCTCGCGAGAACGACCCTCGAGTCCCTCGCCGACGACGACGGCGCCTTTCGCGCAGAGCCCTTCGCCGCGCCCCGGGGCGGTCGTGCGCGCGACGGGCGCGAGCTGAGCGAGAACGCCGTTTGCGCCGAGGCCCTCATCCGCCTCGGCCATCTCGCGCGGGAGCCGGAGCTCGTCGAACGCGGGCGGCGGACCCTCGCGTCCTTCGCGCGCGACCACTTGCGTTTCGGCTTCGACGCGGCCGCCTATGGTCGCGCGGTCGACCTGCTCGTGCATCCCCCCATCCACGTCACGGTGATCGGCCCGCTGGACGCGACGCTCACGGCGGACCTCCGTCGAGCGGCCCTCCGCCCCTATGTCGCGAGCCGCCTCGTACAGACGATCGACCCCGACCTGGAGCCAGAGTTGCTCGCGCGCACGGGGCTGCCGGCGCAGCGGGCCCGAGCGGTCGCCCGGGCGTACGTGACTCAGGGTGGGCGCTCGTATGCCGAGACCTCGGACCCGAGTCGCTTGCCGGCGCTGATGGTGCGCTCCGAGCGCTCCGACTGACCCTGGCGTCCCCGGAGGCGAGGAACGTTCGTCCCGGAGGTGGGATTCCGAGCAACTCCAGCTCAGTGAAGCGCGAGAGCAGGTCGATCAGAGATTACCCCATTGGGGTCCCGAGTACCTGTGTCGACCCCCGAGCCCCCCCCGAGCAGCGCAGCTCCGTCAGCGCGGCGCGGAGAGCAGCTGGTCCTGGACCCGGTCCAGGAGCGCGACGCGAAGGACGCCCGCGATCGCCGACACAACGTCGTCGACCTGCCGCGCTTTCGGGCGGCTGGGTTCCTGACGCTGCTCTTCTTGGTGTGGGCGAACCAGACGTTCGTGCCATCCGCGCGCGCCATGCCGTGGCCGCTGGAGCGAGTGGAGGGCCCGCCCATTGCGATCCCGTTCACGAGTGGCCTGACGTTGGGGCCGTTCGCTGTCCTCGTCGCGGCGTACGTCAGCGGCTCATGGTGGATCATCGCGCGGTGGTACCGCCGCGACCGTCCTGTCCATCTGGGCCGCCTCTTCCTGCTGCTCGACCTCATCGTGCTCGGCGGCGCTGTGTGGGTCACTGGCGGCTCGCAATCGTGGCTCTTCATGCTGCCTTACGTGCGGGTCTTCGACCAGGTGCACGTCGGCATGCGTTGGTGCCTCACCTGCACGGCCGCAGCGGTGAGCACCCACGCCGCCCTGATCCTGCTCGAGTACTCCCAGCTCGGCGCAGTGCCGCTCGAGGTCGAGTTGTTGAAGCTCGTGGTCTGCGCGACGCTCGCCCTCTACCTGACGTCCACATCGAGAACCGCGGAGCGCCTGCGTCGGCGCAATAGCCGCACCGTCGCCTTCGCGTGCGATCTGGTGCGCGTGCTCGAAGAGCAGAACACCGACCTCGAGCGCGCGCGAGTCGAGGCCGAGAGCGCGGCATTCGCCAAGAGCGCGTTCCTCGCGACCATGAGCCACGAGATCCGGACGCCGCTCAACGGCGTGCTGGGGATGCTCGCGCTCGCGGAAGAGACCGATCTGGGGGCGGACGCTCGAGAGTGCCTCGATACCGCACGCGCATCGGCCGAGACGCTGCTGCAGATTCTCGGCGACGTGCTCGACACGTCGAAGATCGAGGCGGGCCAGATGCACATCGAGAGCACCGTCTACGCGCCGTCCGAGGTCGTTCGACGGGCCGTGGCGCTCATCGAGTCAGCGGCCTTGGCCAAGGGCCTCGTGGTGACGACGACGATCGAAAGCGACGTCCCAGAGACGCTCATCGGCGACCCGCTGCGCCTCGGGCAAATTCTCTTGAATCTCCTGAGCAACGCGCTCAAGTTCACCGCGCGCGGTTCGATCGCCATCCGCCTGAGGTTCCAAAGCTCTGCGATCCAAGGCGACGCGACCGGTGCGTTGTGCGCCACGGTGCGCGACACTGGCATCGGGATCGATCGCGCCCAACAGGCGCGGGTCTTCGAGGCCTTCACCCAGGCCGAGATGACCACGTCGCGGCGCTTCGGTGGAACGGGGCTCGGGCTCACGATCTCACGCCGTCTGGCCGAGCTGATGGGCGGCACATTGACCGTCGAGAGTCAAGCTGGCCGGGGCAGCACGTTCACCCTCACGCTGCCACAGGTTCAGCCTGCGTCCGAAGTGGCAACGGATCCGGTCGGACCGCTGCCGAGGGCCGCGACGCCCGTGCATGCGGTTGAGTCGTCCGGCAATGCAAGCGAGCGCTGGAGTCCGCCATCCCGGCCTAAGAGCGTGAGGCGCTCGAGTCACCCGCTCTCGATCCTCTTGGCCGAGGACCACCCCGTCAACCGACGAGTCGCGCAGCAGCTTCTCGAGCGTTGGGGCCACCGCGTGTCCGTCGCAGTCGACGGCGCCGAGGCGGTTCAGATGGCGATCGGCCAGTCTTTCGATTGCGTGCTCATGGACATCCAGATGCCCGAGGTCGACGGCATGGAGGCCACGCGCCAGCTGCGCGCCCTCGACTCACGCGCCGCTTCAGGGCAACGCTTGCCGATCATCGCGATGACGGCCAACGCGCTGTCCGACGATCGCGACCGCTACCTCGCGTCCGACATGGACGGCTATATCGCGAAACCGATCGACATCGAGCAGCTGTTCGAGCTGCTCGAGGGAATCGGCGCGACGGCGCAGGCGGGTTCGGCCTGAGATTTGGTGTCCGCGGCAAGTCCGTGGTGGGTTGTCGAATCGGCG
>Ga0163144_10008624_pt1 | contig 22047 bp, 25 predicted proteins | sample OliLak19BULKMAT1_FD_123175 | JGI IMG/M metagenome (GOLD analysis project Ga0163144, IMG submission 123175) | Freshwater microbial mat bacterial communities from Lake Vanda, McMurdo Dry Valleys, Antarctica - Oligotrophic Lake LV.19.BULKMAT1 | ecosystem: Environmental > Aquatic > Freshwater >... | reverse complement strand
ATGACGTCAGGAGATTTAAACGACGCAGTCGGGTTAAATTTCTGACGCACATTTTTAACGCAAGGAAAATGACGTCAGGAGATTTAAACGACGCAGTCGGGTTAAATTTCTGACGCACATTTTGTAACTACAAAAATTAGCAAGTGGAAAACTCAAAGATTTATTTAGTTGGTCTTTGCTATAATACTTCTGTCTATGTCCTTTCTTTCTTTTCTAAACAAAAAAAAATACAGCACATCTTTGGTGCTTGATATTGGAAGCGGAAGTGTTGCCGGAGCTCTTGTGAGATTATCTGGAAACACACCTTCAATTCTATATTCTATCCGTGTACCTATAGCAGTTCAAACAAAAAAAACTTCTGGAAGACTTATGGAGGGAATGCTCAAAGCATGTGAAGATGTTGTAAAAACTCTCATTCATGAAGCATGCACACTTCATGCTGGTAAAATTCATACCGCAACATGTTTCCTTTCTTCGCCTTGGTATGTAAGCCGTGTTCATCTATCTCGAATCGAGCGACAGGATCCTATAACAGTAACTGAACATTTTCTCGATGATGTTATTTCAAGTGAGGCCAAAGATTTTACCGTCTCACTCAAAGAAAAAGAAAAAGAACAGATCCTTTCTGGTAGAGTCTCTCTCATGGAGCACAAAATTTTCGGTGTTGCTTTAAATGGCTATCAGGTAACTAATCCTTATGGAAAACGTGCGCGACAAATCGAAGTTACTTCATATCTAAGTCTTGTCTCATCTGATCTCAGGCAAAAAATTGAGGATATTGTACATGCCTTTGCTCATGTGTCACAACTCCAATTTACGTCATTTCCAGTTGCGCTTCAGTCTTTCGTTGACAGTCATTTTCCGCACGAAGAAGAGTACGCACTCTTTGATATAACAGCTGAAATGACAGATATGGCATTGGTGCGAGATGGCAAAATTGTGTTTGTCGAAGCTTTTGCTCAAGGAAAGAATACGCTTGTGCGAAAGGTATCAGAGGCATTTAACATTGGGCCAGATCTTGCTCTGTCATTCATTCATTTGTTTGCAGAAAAAAAGATGGAATCAGATTTAAATAGTCGAATGGAGAAAATTGTTTCGGAGGTAGGTGACATGTGGGCAAAAGATTTCAATGATCTTATTCAAAACAAAGAGAGTGTTTTGTTCCCAAAAAAAGTATTCATTACAACTGATGAAGGTGTGGCAAAGGTTTTTGTGCAGTTTCTGACAAAGAATTCGGTTCTCAAGGGAGAAGGTGAAGTGATTGTGCTTGGTAGTAATATACTCTCATCACTGACACATGTAAGAGGTGGGGTTGTTGATCCGTTTCTGCTTGTTGAAGGGGCTTTTATAAGTGACGTAGGGCGAGTGAAATGAGGAAGTGAAATTTTAACAGCTTTTATACACAGTCTGCATTAATTTGAAGCTTTGCTCTAATCATTGTAATATAAAAACTATGGCAGTAAAAAATCTCTTACAAGATGTAGTTCCACCTCCACGACGTTCAATTCGAAACGTTCCTGTTCCTTCGTACCGTAAAAAAGAACCTGGCACAAAGATTCCTCTTGAGATAAAGGAAGATGTTAAAATGCCACCTCCTCGATCACCGAAGAAACCTCTACAATCAATTGTGCTTGGTGAAGAACCTCAAAAACCTCAAAAGAAATCAAGGTTTTTTTTGTGGCTTATCCTTTTAATTCTCATTATTGGCGGCTTGTTTGTGTATACGACGTTTTTGGCGAGTGCAAAGGTGGTTATCACTCCACGTCAGCAAAAAGTTACTTTTGATGAGATGTTGCGAGCGGGAGATTTGGATACTGGTATATCATACGAAGTTGTTACTCTTTCAAAAAGTGAGGGAAAAACTGTACTCGCAACTGAAAATGAGGCAGTAGAGGATAGGGCTTCAGGGATTATTATCGTCTACAATAATTTTAATGCCTCAACACAGAGGCTTGTAAAGAATACTCGCTTTGAAACTCCTGAAGGTTTAATTTTCCGCATCAAAGATTCAGTTAATGTGCCTGGTCAGACAAAGAAAGATGGCCAAACAGTACCTGGCAGCGCTGAGGTTGAGGTGTATGCAGATACTCCAGGGGAAAAATACAATACCGGACTAACAGACTTCACTATCCCAGGTTTCAAAGGTCATCCACGTTACCAAGCTTTCTATGGACGTTCAAAAACTCCTATGACAGGCGGATTTGTGGGAGTAAAAAAGAAAATTTCTGCTGATGTAAGGAAGGGAGCGCTTGGTGAAATTGAAACAGGACTCCGAGACATGCTTGCAACTGAGGTAAAAACTCAGATCCCTGAAAATTTTGTATTTTTCGAAGAAGTTTTGTTCTATGAATTTGAAGAAGTGTCACAGACTGAAGTAAAGAATGATTCAGTTAAAATAAATCTTAAAGGAACTGTACGAGCTGCGATATTTGACCGTGATGCACTCGAGGAATTCCTCGCAGATCAGACAACACCAGCGCTCAACAACGAGAAGGTCGAGGTTATTGGACTCGAAAATCTTACAGTTATTACAAAAAACAAAGATAAGATTGATATAAAAACTCATCCTATTTTTGAGGTCGGTATAGCAGGTCAGGCAGTTGTTGCGGCTCTTTTTCCGGAAGATGTTATTCAAAATGAGCTTGTTGGAGGGTCTAAGAAGAGTCTCCAGTCTGTTTTGTCTAAATATACCTCAATTCAAGAAGCTGAGGCTGTGTTGAGGCCTTTTTGGAAGAGGTCATTCCCAACAGATGTGAAAAAAATCAAGATTGAAAAGGTTATTTTAGAGTAAAAGTCTTTTATATGGCTATAAACAGCAGTTTTGTATTGACTATTTAGCCTCCTGTTGCTAGTATATTTTCCATTGCCCAAAACGGTAAATGCAGAAAGAAAATTCACAACCTCAAATAGTTGTCGGAAGAGTTACGGAGGCTTTGCCTAATACATTCTTTCGGGTAACCCGAGAAGATACCAGTGAAGAACTTATTGCATATCTTGCGGGCAAAATGAGACTTAACAGAATCCGAGTTCTTGTAGGTGATCGAGTCGAAATAAAGATCGATCCTTACGGAGGAAAAGGTAGAATTAGTAAACGTTTGTAGGCAGGTCTTGTTTTAAGACTTCACTCGAACATTAATCGGGTGAGCTTATTTTTTTGAAGAATTTTATACCTATTTCATGAGAGTAAAAGCATCAGTAAAGAAAATCTGTCCAAAATGTCAGGTTATCCGCCGAAAAGGCCGGGTCTTTATTATTTGCAAAGGAAATCTTCGACATAAGCAGCGACAAGGATAATTTTAAATACTTATATGAGAATTTTAGGAATAACCATCCCAGAAGAAAAACGCTTAGATATCGGTCTCACGATTCTTTTTGGTGTTGGTCGTTCACGCGCAAAGAAAATTCTTGATGAAGCAAAAATCGAACACGGCAAGCGTCCAAAGGAGATTTCTCCGGATGATGAGAACAACATCCGACGCGCTGTTGAAAAACACACAATCGAGGGAGATTTGAAGCGAGAAGTTTCAGGAAATGTAAAACGACTTAAGGATATCAAGGCATACCGAGGTATTCGCCACCAAAGAGTTCTTCCTGTTCGAGGTCAACGCACAAAAACAAACTCTCGCACACGCCGAGGTAATCAGCGCAAGACTATGGGTACCGGTCGCCGTGCAGCTGACAAGAAATAATATAAATATATGGGAAAGAAACGAATTGTTAAAAAAGGAGAAGGAGAAACAGGAGCAAAAGAAAATGCTTCTGTTTCTGCACTTTCTAAAAAAAGAGTTGACGCTGGTGTCCTTTATGTTCAGTCAACGTACAATAATACAAAGGTTGTACTAACTGATCCAAAAGGAAACGCTCTTGCATGGTCATCAAGTGGCTCATTAGGGTTCAAAGGTGCAAAAAAAGGAACTCCTTTTGCAGCAGCAAAGATCGGTGAGGTGCTTGGTGAAAAAGCAAAGCTTATGGGTGTTAAAGAGGTTGCTGTGGTTGTAAACGGTGTAGGTTCAGGTCGTGAATCTTCAATTCGAGGTTTTATTTCGAAAGGCATCAATATTTCAAGCATCAAAGATGTAACACCTGTACCTCATAATGGACCTCGTCCACCACGTCCACGACGCGTTTAATTTTTTACATTTTTATGATCATCGGACCAAAATACAAAATCGCACGCCGCTTGCGCGCACCAATATTTGAAAAAACTCAGACGCAGAAATATGCGCTTAGAGAAGCACGCAAGGCAAAGACTGCTCGACCTGCACAGAAAACTGAGTACGGTCTTCAGATGCTTGAAAAGCAGAAGGCTCGTTTTACATACGGAATCAATGAACGTCAGTTCTCAAAATACATCCGTGAATCAGTTGCAAAAAAGGGTGTAAAGTCTACCCAAGCTCTTTTTGAACGTCTTGAAACACGCCTTGATAACGTTGTGTACCGTTTAGGACTCGCAACAACTCGTCAGTTTGCAAGACAAATGGTTTCTCACGGTCATATTTTGGTTGATGGAAAGAAACTCAACATTCCTTCAGCAGCAGTTGAGAAAGGTTCGGTTATTTCTGTAAGAGAAGGCAGTGCAAAGACCCGTCTTTTCGATACACTTCCGGAACGCCACAAAACATATACGACACCAGCGTGGCTCAAGTTCAACGTGGATAAGAAAGAAGGTACCGTTAGTGGAATGCCAAATATCCTTGAGCAGAAAGACATGTTATTCAATCTTGATGTCGTGCTCGAGTTCTATAGCAGATAAGGCATTGATTATTTTGAGTATTTAAAGTATAATTAATAACCTAATTTTAATACGTAAATCATGTCTGATTACAACATAGTTTTGCCTTCAAAACCAAAGATTGTGTCGGAGGTCGGTACTCTGGGCACTTATGAGATAGACGGACTTTATCCTGGGTATGGTCATACTCTTGGAAACTCACTCCGCCGCATCATTCTCTCATCATTACCAGGTGCTGCGATCACATCTGTAAAAATTACTGGTGTAAACCATGAGTTTTCAGTTATCGAAGGTGTAAAGGAGGATGTTATAACTATTCTTCTCAACCTTAAGAAAGTTCGCATCAAGATGCTTACCGAAGAGTCACAAACTCTTACGCTCCACATAAAAGGAGTAAAGGATGTAACAGCTGGTGATATCAAAGCATCGGGTCAGATTGAAATTCTCAACCCTGAACAACCTCTTTTCACAGTAACAAACAAAAACACTTCTATTGACATGGAACTCTTCCTTGAACATGGACTTGGATATGTTCCTAAGGAAGTTTTGCAGAAAAATCGTGTTGAAATCGGATCAATTGCGCTTGATGGTATCTTCACTCCAATTCGAAAAGTAAACTACGAAGTTGAAAACATGCGCGTTGGAAACCGAACAGACTTCAATCGTCTCAAGGTTTTCATTGAAACAGACGGAACAATCACTCCAAAAGAGGCTCTTGAAAAGGCGATTGAGATCATGATTCATCAATTGAAGGCTATTATTGGATTCAAGGAAGAGGAACCAATTGTAAAAGATCTTGGCACTCCAACACTAGAAAATGAAGAAAAAGATGCTGATCCTGAGTTTCTCAAAACTCGCATCGAGACTATCGGTCTTTCACCACGAACACAAAACGCTCTTACGAGTGCTAATATCCGCACAATCGGAGGACTTGCTCGAAAGAAGGAAAAGGATATCCTTGAAGTCGAAGGACTTGGAGCAAAAGGTGTTCAAGAAATCAAAGACAAACTTGCAGAATTCAATATTTCCCTTAAAGATTAAGAAAATTTAAATTATAAGCCATGAGACACCAAAAGAAAATCAGAAAATTCAACCGAAGTAAGAACCAGAGAGAAGCTCTCTTGAAGTCTCTTGCGCTGTCTCTTGTGCTTAAAGAAAAGATTCGAACAACAGCATCAAAAGCAAAATCACTCCGCCCATTTGTTGAACGTATTGTTACATATGGAAAGAAAGGTACACTTGCTTCAAAACGAGATATTATTGCGCTCGTAGGTACAACTGGAGTAGATAAGGTTTCTGATCTTGCAAAGCGATATGAAGCTCGAAGTGGGGGGTACACTCGTATTATAAAACTCCCTCGAAGAGTTGCTGACGGAAGTACGATGGCTGTTATTGAATTTGTATAAAAATCAAAACCATGACTAAAGAACAAAACCACACAATAGACGCACAAGGAAAAAGATTAGGAAGAGTTGCTTCAGAAGCAGCGATTCTTCTCATGGGTAAAAACCTTCCCTCATTTGCAAAAAACAAAGTAGCTGACGTTACAGTAACTATTGTAAATGCATCAAAGTCATATATTTCTGCAAAAAAGCAGGACACTAAGGAGTATGCTTCTCACTCACAATATCTTGGAGGTATTCGTATCGACAAAATGTCTTCTGTTATTGAAAAGAAAGGATTCAGTGAAGTTTTCAGAAAAGCTGTTTGGGGAATGCTTCCTACAAACAAACTTCGCAGTGAGATGATTAAGAATCTTATAGTTACCGAATAACATGGAAACACACGCACACTACATAGAAACAATCGGTCGTCGAAAAACAGCATCTGCTCGTGTTCGTTTAACACCTGCAAGCAAACTTTCTATAACTATCAATGACAGAGATTTGGAAAATTTCTTTACAGTTCGTGAGCTTCGAGAAATGACTATTGCGCCTTTTGCAATAAGTAATATCGAACCTAAGTTTAAAATTACAGTTTTAGTAAAAGGAGGAGGTATCGCATCACAAGCTGAAGCGGTTCGTCTCGGAATCTCAAGAGCACTCCTTGAAGTAGATCGCGAAGTTCGCGGTAAACTAAAAGCAGAAGGATTTCTCAAGCGAGATCCTCGCGCAAAGGAGCGCCGGAAGTTCGGTCTCAAGAAAGCGAGAAAGGCACCACAGTGGAGTAAACGTTAGTTTGCGGAGTCTGGTGTAAGGAGGGGGTCGGAGAGGACGGCGTTCCTGTCCTCTCCGTGGAAGAAATTATTCAAAACCGACGGTTTTGAAAGAGCTAAGCGACACCATATTGGTCAAAACGATAAAAAAGACACTCGAAAGAGTGTCTTTTTTTGACTATTGAGGTGTGAGAAATGGATCGAGAAAACTTTGGTTTTTCCGTGGAGGAAGACAACGATCTTTGTTTGTGTTGGAAAACCTCAGGTTTCCAAAGAGTGAGAGCGACCACACTGGAACAAACAATAACAGAAAGACACTCAATAATATCAAAAACAACCCTTCTCCATGGGTTTTTGTTTATTGAGCGTACTCCCACCAAAGGGCTATTATTGACAATATATTTATAATATGCTAAAATATACAAGTATCTTCAACAAGGAGGTTTATGATAAATTTCCCGGTAGAATCCAGCATTATGTTTCTTCTGAATTTAGTCGCCCTCGGTTTGGCGACAATTCAGAAATTTCATAAATAAACCACCTCACAGAGGGCACCCCACAGTAGCATGCGGGGTGTTTTTTTTATCTTGTATTACAGAGCTGTTTTGCTACAATGGTGTTCTCATGAAAGATGATCTAAACAATGAAAAAGATGAGGTCGTAGAGGAGGAAGTCATTCCTGAGGATGACTCTGACCATGCACGTCCAGACAAAACCCAAAACGAAGTAGTTCGACTCAAGGAAAAACTTAAAGAAGTTGAAGCAAAAAAACAAGAGTACCTCGATAGCTGGCAGAGAGCACAAGCTGATTTTATAAATACCAGAAAACGAGATGAGGAAAGAAATAAAGAGCTTATAAAGTATGCAAACGAAGATCTTATTCTTCAAATTATCCCTGTTCTTGATAGTTTCGATATGGCATTTAGCAATAAAGAAGCTTGGGAAAAAGTTTCGAAAGAGTGGCGAATTGGTGTGGAGTTCATCTATTCCCAGCTCGTAACAGTACTTCAAAACAATGGTGTGTCACAACTCAATCCTGCAGGTGAGATATTCAACCCAGAGCACCACGAAGCCATTGAGGAGGTATCTGTAGATAAAAACGAGGAAGGAAAAGTGGTTGTAGTGATACAAAAAGGTTATAAAATTCAGAACAAAATCATTCGAAGCGCTAAAGTTAAAGTAGGTGTACACGCACAAGACGACAATTTGACATAAAAAACTAAACTTTTATAATATCTTTCATCTTACAAGCTAATTTCTTAAAGCCATGGCAAAAGTAATAGGTATTGATCTCGGTACAACATTCTCAGCTGTCGCTGTCATGGAGGCAGGCAGTCCAAAAATACTCGAAAATGCAGAAGGGGCGCGCACAACACCTTCTATTGTTGCAATCTCAAAGACAAACGAGCGACTCGTAGGTCTTCTTGCAAAGCGTCAGGCTGTTACAAACCCAAAAAATACTGTCTTCGGTATCAAGCGCTTCATGGGTCATTCATTTGAAGACCCAGCAGTTCAAAAAGATAGAGGAGCGGTTCCGTATGAAGTAAAAAAAGGTCCTGACGGAGGAGTGCAAGTTGCTATGGGTGGCAAAGACTACCGACCAGAAGAAATTTCAGCCATGATCCTTGCAAAGCTGAAGCAAGATGCTGAAGCTCGTCTTGGAGAAAAAGTAACTGAAGCAATTATCACAGTGCCTGCATATTTTAACGATGCTCAACGCAAAGCTACAAAAGATGCTGGAAAGATTGCAGGTCTTGATGTAAAACGTATTATAAACGAGCCAACAGCGGCAGCTCTCGCATACGGATTTAATAAAAAGAAAGATGAGAAGATTGTTGTTTTCGATTTTGGAGGAGGAACTTTTGACATCTCAGTCCTCGAAGTAGGTGATGATGTAGTTGAAGTAAAAGCAACTGACGGAGACAGTCACCTTGGAGGAAAGGATATTGATCAAAAAATCATTCACTGGTTGGGAGATGAGTTTAAAAAAGAGTCCGGAATTGATGTGAGAAAAGATGCGCTCGCACTTCAGCGTCTCGACGAAGCAGCTGAAAAGGCAAAAATCGAACTCTCAACAGCAGTTGAAACAGAAATAAACATCCCATTCATTACATCAGGAGTAGACGGCCCAAAACACCTTCTTGTAAAGATAACTCGCACAAAGCTCGAAGAGCTCGCAAGTGAATTTGTCGAGCGTGCAATAATGATTACAAAACGCGCAATGGAAGCATCCCCATTCAAGATTGGTGAAATTAATGAAATTGTACTTGTAGGAGGTCAGACTCGTATGCCAAAGCTGAAGCAGGCGGTAAAAGATTTCTTTGGAAAAGAACCAAATCAATCGATCAACCCTGATGAGGTGGTTGCACTCGGAGCTGCTCTTCAGGCTGGTATTATCACCGGAGACGTTAAGGATATTCTTCTTTTGGATGTTATTCCACTTTCACTTGGTATTGAAACTATGGGAGGTGTTGGAACTAAACTTATCGAGCGAAACACTACGATTCCCGCATCAAAATCACAGGTCTTTTCAACTGCATCAGACAATCAAACTTCAGTAGAAATCCACATTGTGCAAGGAGAACGCCCTATGGCTTCTGATAACAAAAGCTTAGGACGCTTTATTCTCGACGGTATTCCTCCAGCTTCTCGTGGTATGCCTCAAGTTGAAGTTACATTTGATATCGATGCAAACGGAATCCTCAACGTAAAAGCAAAAGACAAAACAAGCAATAAAGAGCAGTCTATTCGTATCGAAGCAAGCTCAGGACTTACAAAAGATGACATTGCTCGCATGCAAAAAGACGCAGAGACACATGCAGACGAAGACAAAAAGAAAAAAGAACTCATCGAAGCTCGTAATACTTCTGAACAACTTGCGTACAGTGCAGAAAAGTCTTTGAAAGACAGTGAGGGTAAGATTCCAGAAGAGCTCAAAAAGTCCATACAAGAAAAAATCGACGCCCTTAAAAAAGCAAAGGAAGGCACTTCAACCGAAGACATTAAAAAAGCATCAGATACTCTCTCAACTGAGATGTCTAAAATTGGCGAGCACATGTCAAAGCAAGCTCCACAAGACGGAAATCCAGGAGACGTAAAGCCAGACGATAAGAAAAATGAGGGCGGAGAAGGGTCAGTACGCGACGCAGACTTTAAAGAAAACAAATAACTAACTCCTGTTCTGCTTGTCATTCCAAAGATATTTTTTCGTAATAATTAATTTATGAAGAAATAGTGGCATTCAAAAACCCTTTAGAGTAAACTACTAACGTATGGGAAATAATTACTACGAAATATTAGGTGTATCTAAAGAATCGACCAAAGATGATATCAAAAAAGCTTTTCGCAAGCTTGCCCATAAATATCATCCAGACAAGAAAGATGGTGATGAGAAGAAATTCAAAGAAGTAAACGAGGCGTACGGTGTTCTGTCTGATGACAAGAAACGCGCTGAGTACGATGCCTACGGCAGAGTTTTTTCTGGAAACGGTGCACAAGGTGGAGCTCAAGGCTTTGATGGTTTTGATTTCTCACAGTTTACCCAAGGTGCTCAAGGGTTTGATTTCGACCTTGGTGATATCTTTGGCAATATCTTTGGAGGTAATGGAGGCTTTGGAGGTGCACGAGAAAAGGTTCGTCGTGGCCGCGATATTTCAATGGACATAGAACTCTCTTTTGAAGAGGCTGTTTTTGGCGCTGAAAGAAAGGTCCTCCTTAATAAAACATCTACCTGCGAAGTCTGTCAGGGTGGAGGTGCAAAGCCAGGTTCAGAAATGATTACCTGTACGATATGTAATGGAAAAGGTTCTGTTCGTGAAGCTCGCCGATCGCTCATTGGAACTTTTACCACAACTCGCACCTGCGAAAATTGTCACGGTGCAGGAAAAATACCTAAAGACCCTTGCACAGAATGTCGAGGTGCTGGAGTTTTAAAGAAAGAAAAGGAAATTACTATTTCCATACCTTCCGGCATTGAAGATGGAGAAATGGTTCGTATTCCAAAAAGTGGAGAAGCGATTCCTCACGGCACTTCGGGAGACCTCTACGTCAAACTCCACGTTAAACCGCATGCAATCTGGAGAAAAGAGGGAAGTAATCTTGTAACCGACTTAAGTATCCCACTCTCAGACGCTCTCCTGGGCACTGAAAGGATTTTAAAAACTCTTGATGGTGACATTACCTTGAAAGTTCCTGAGTGTGTCTCCTGGGGTGAAATTTTACGCATCAAAAGTAAGGGAGTTCCACAAGGAAAAGATGGTAGAAATCGTGGAGACCTTCTGGTAAAGATTAAAATTGAACTTCCTCACAAGCTCTCTAAAACTGCTAAGAAAATTGTTGAAGAATTAAAGAAGGAGGGTGTCTAATCTTTCTTAGGGCGCCTTATGCTCGGCTTTTAGTGTAGAGACTGAAGAGGTACCCTATTTTTCTTTTCAAGAAGAGTTAGCTACCAAGTCGGCTAGGTAACAAAGAATGCTATGTCTAATATATAAAACGTAAAGATTTATATATTAGACTTATAAAGATAAAAAGAGTTGAAGAGTGGATGAAGGCAGGAGAGAAATTACAATTACGAGTTTGTCGAGGTTCTAAGCATCCTTCAACCATCAGAAATCCTAGAATGCCTGACGATGGCGGTAAAGTAAGTCTTATTACCGTTATACCGAACAACCTCCACAAGACTATAAATGAAAGTATATTCAAATCTCTACTGAGATTCGGCATACCAGAGGATGATATCTGGAAAGCAATAGGATTTTTAAAATAAATTAAACAGAGCATAACTAACAAAAGCCGCAGAAGCCCAAGGGCTTCTGCGGCTTTTGCCATATCCACTTCACGCGTTCAGCTTTGATTTTGAGGTGGGGTATACTAAATAGATGAATCTTGGAACTCTCCCAATCGAAGTCTTGGCAGGAGCTGTAATCTTTGCTCTGGCATTTCTGTATGCTTTTATTCGCGGAAAGGAAAGAATCATCTCGGCAATTCTTGCCTTCTATCCTGCATTTCTCCTTTTTTCTTTCTTTCCATACTGGAGTGCAAAGATCTTTGAAAAACAAGGTATTCATATGTTCGTAGCGTACCTTGGTGTATTTCTACTTTTTTATATTCCTTCACATCTCATTTTTTCACGATGTATTGAGTCGTACTATTCTTCGAGCTCAATTGGAAAGATAATTCAGATCATTCTTCTCTCTGCTTCTTTTACGGTGCTAACTTCAGTACTCCTTGTTCGTTTCTTACCTCTTTCATACACAATTTCAGTAGGTGGATTTATTGGAACCAATGTCTTCTGGTTTTTAGTAGCTCCAATTTTAGCTATCCTCGCTTCAGTAAAAGAATAGACAACATTACCGCTCTGCTAGCAAATTAAACAAATATTTGATAAAGTGTTCTGGGGCACAGAGTCTTTAATGTTCTTTTTCATCAGGGTACCGTCTTGGTAGGGGACGAAAGCACGAAAGGAGTCATGCTATGAGTCAGAGTATCTTAGAAACCGTTAAGTTGACGGGGGACAGTGTCGAAAACGTAAGGAAAGCACGTCATGATGCTTTCGAAGCCATGGTGCATTCAAGTGATGATGCTACAGATGGAGTCAGAATCCATCTAAACAAACATCATTTGAAAACGGCACGCTTCTTCCTTCTTCTGCAAGGATCACTTCGAACTCGGAGACGCAAACACATCTCCTGAACACCAACCAAAAACCAGCTCGGGTACGCCCCAACCCCAGCTGGTTTTTTTATATCAAAATTGATTTGACAAAACAGTGATAAATATGATGTAATGGAAATTACCCGGCTAAGTTAGATTAACTTGGTCATTGAAAAAATGCTCTTCATAGAAAGGAATACAAATGTTCTGGATACTCGTGATTCTGTTGGGAGGTCTGAGAGCAGTTGCAGATGTAGCACTAAGTGCGTGGAAAAGAAAGAATCATTTCAGCAATCCTCTCTTTTTATCCAGCACTTCTCCTTTTCTCCCTCTTCCCCTATTGGAGTGCTAAAATCTTTGAAAAGGAGGGTTGGCACATGTTTCTCGCGCATCTTGGAGTCTTCCTGCTTTTTTACATTCCGTCACATCTCATATTCTCTCGTTGTATTGAGTCTTATTATTCCTCGAGCGGTGTTGGCAAAATAATTCAAATCATCCTCCTTGCATTATCGTTTACAATCCTTACCTCAGTTCTTCTTGTTCGTTTTCTACCCTTTTTATACCCAGTCTCAATCGGAGCTTTTATAGCAACACATTTCTTCTGGTTTTTTATTATTAATATTTCATATTAGATGTTAAGATATTAAAATGTTGGGTTTTACAGCAGGATTTGGAATTGCCGCAGGCATTCTTTCCTTCTCTGCATACATTTTCTATATTGTGGCAATCATAAGAGGTACGACCAAACCAAGCAGGACAACATGGATCATTTGGGCTGTGATTGGGATTATTTTGGCTTTTAGTTACAAAGCATCTGGAGCAGAAGATACGGTCTGGGTTGCAGTGAGCGAAGCGATTGCACCAACATTTATTGCATTACTCGCGCTTAAGTATGGGGTCGGTGGAACTGACAAAATAGATGTTTTTTGTTTCTTAGCTTCTTTATTTAGCCTTGTATTGTGGTGGTGGTTTAATTCTCCGGTAATTGCCCTTGTAACAAACTTAGCTATAGATTTTTTAGCAGCTCTGCCAACAATTCAAAAATCTTGGCACAGTCCACACGAAGAGGATAAGTTCGCCTGGACGCTTACTCAAGCAGGAAACCTACTTAACCTCTTTGCTATTGACAAGTATATATTTAGTGTACTAATATATCCTATATATACTTTTATTGTTGACGGGGTTGTTACAGCGCTTCTATACATAAAAAAAGATGTACCGGTGCCACACCGTAGAATTAATCCTTAAAAATACTGTCTAGAAATATATTTGTTATGAGTTCAAAAATTTATTCTGAAAAAAGTAAGATTCACGGAATGGGCATCTTTGCCAAAAGAGATCTTACAAAGGGTGAATTTGTTGCATACATTAAAGGCAATACATCAACGGTAAAGAGGCAACTGCTCCACACACCAGAAGAAGCCCTCATGAATCAAGACTGGGTTGGCTTCTCTATGTCCTGCTGGATAGATCCAGAAATACCATTCAAGTACCTAAATCATTCCTGCGAACCCTCTTGTGGGATAAAAGGTAAAAAGGGTTTATATACTTTAAAAGCTTTAAAAGCTGGGGACGAAATAGCTATTGATTACTCAATCGTAGAAGGAAATCCTCATTGGAAAATGGATTGCACATGCGGAGCAAAAAAATGCAGGAAGGTCATAAAATCAATAGCTTTTTTGTCCGTCACAACATTTAAGAAATACTACCCACTTATCCCTACCGCTCTACGTAATTTTTATATAAAATATAACCACCCCAGTTAACTCACATCTTGAGATCGAATTCTCCTTTTTTGACCCTCTGAATGAAGGCACCCCACTCCTCTTTATTAAAAGCGATAGGGAAAGCTGTTTTTTTATTTGCAATAACATATTTTACAATGTTATTTATGTGTTATAATATCCGGATATGAGCACAACTAATTTTGGTGAACACCTAACCATAGATGGTTACGGAGGTGATAAAGATGCTTTAAATAATCAAGAGTTTGTTTTGAATTGCCTTAATGATCTACCTAACCTTCTCGGAATGACCCAGCTAAGCAAGCCAGAAGTTTATTTCGCACCCGGTAATAATCTAAAAGATCCAGGAGGCTGGAGTGGTTTTGTTGTAATCCAAGAAAGTCATATTAGCATCCACACATTTCCTGCACGCGGTTTTGTAAGTGCAGACGTATACACATGTAAGAATGAAATGGATACAGATAAAATAATCTCATTTTTTAAAGAAAAATTTCTATTACAAGATATAGAAACAAATCTCATCAAGCGAGGTACGAGATATCCTATTTGCAGTATTGAGTAAAAAAATTGACAAGTAACCTTACTTATATGTATAGTCTAGACAGAAAAGGAGGTGCTTATGCAACTATTTTTGATAGGCATTCTCGTTGGAATAGTAATAAGTAGCTTGGTAACAATACGCGTTGTACTGTGGCTACTTAAATCGATGGAGAAAGTGGAAGACTTCATTGACCCTGACGGGGTTGATGGCTGTGTTGGCCCGATTGATGGGCAACCCTGCGGACACTGTCGCCAGTGTCAACTTCGCGAAAGCGCGATGCAGTCGGTTGAGACAATAATGATGTAAAATCAGGGAGGGCTAAACACCCCTCTTTTTAATTAAAAATATATGGATATATTTTGTAAAATTATAAATAAAGAAACTGATGCCACTATCATTGAAGACAGTAGTGATTTTTTGGCTATTTAGATATCCAGCCACGTTCAGAAGGTTACACATTGATTATTCCAAAGAATCACATCAGAAATCTTGATGAGCTTACTCAAGAAAGTCTCACTAAGATATTTACATATGCTCAAAAAAGAGAAAAAGGATTGCGTCACATGGGATATACAGGTATTTGTTTTCGTATAAATACAGGAACTACTCAAGATGTTCCACATCTTCACATACATATTTGGGGTGAAGTAAAATAGCTGGGAAAAAATGTCAGAAACCTTTCTCATCTATTGCTCCTACTTATTGGAGTAATGGGGTAGCAATGGGTAATGGTAATGTGAGTAAATGGAGTCAGACAAGATGGTGGTAAAATATAATCTATTGGCTACAACTCGAGAAAGGGAAAGACCCAAAAAAGGTACCTGACCCCATTTACCCCTAACGGGTTGAATGTGCCGTTTTAATGATTGACAAATAGTTCAAAATTTGCTATTGTATAGCAGAAAGCTGAGGTCTGTTCCTTAGCCTTAAAAAGGTTCTTTACATAAAAGGAGGCAGCGATGCCAGCCACGTTCCACCAAATCATGGGGGTTGCGGCAGGGATCGTATCCTTTGTCGCATTTGTGCCATACACATTGGCAATCCTCAAAAAGGAGACCGTGCCGAACCGAGTGACATGGTTCATATGGACGATCAACGGATGGTTAGCGCTCGCGAGCTACCACGAGGTTGGCGCAGATACCACGATTTGGCTCGCCATCAGCTACGCGGTCTTTCCCGCACTGATCTTTGTGTTGTCGATCAAGTGGGGAGAGGGTGGATGGACAAGGTTTGATCATGTCTGTCTAGCGACAGCTATTATAGGGTTGATACTCTGGTGGTTTACAGCCTCGGCATTGACTGGACTTATCTGCTTCCTTGCAGCTGATTTTGCAGCAGCATTACCAACAATCTGCAAGAGTTGGTATCGACCGCAGACAGAGGACAGGTTGGCCTGGATGATTACCGCCATTGGCGCCGTCATTAACCTGCTGGCAATCGATCGATTAAACATTGGAGTGATGGTTCATCCGCTGTATATGCTAGTGATGAATTGCTTGATCGTGGTATTTATTTGGAGACCAAAGGTATCCTACAACTGGCGTCTCAGATCATGAGATGCCAGTTTTTATACTTAAAAAATAGCAGTAAATTAAATTTAGTGATAATCTGTTACAGATACATAGAAAATATTTATGACTGAAGAACAAATAATTTCAAAAAATAAAGAAAGAGTCAAAACCGCTAAGTCAAAAAAGGGTTATGGTTTTACATACTTCGCAAAGCAAAATTTTAAAAAAAATGAAATAGTAATGTCTGGTTTGGGCAAAATTATCAATCATCAAACTGCTCATTGTTCAGTTCAAATTGGATCGAAAAAGCACTATATGCCAAAAAAATGGACTGGCAAATATTGGAATCACTCTTGTGAACCAAACACATATGTAAGAACAAGGACTGATGGATTTCCTGATCTAATTACACTTAGAAATATTAAAATTGGTGATGAGATAACCTACGCGTATTGGATGACTGAATATTCATGGATAAAAAATGCAGATGAGCTAAAAGTAAAATGTAAATGTGACAGTAAACAATGTCAAGGTAAAATTTTTTCATTTTCTACTATGCCAGAAAGGACAAAACAAAGAATAATTAAAAAAAAGCTTTGCTCTAGCTATCTTTATGCACAATAAGGGATTTGCGATTTTTGTAGGTGTTGATACAATTGAAGCGTCATGAAATCTACACTCAGAAGCTTAAATCTTAGTTCTCAGATTCTGTTATTTTTTTTTGGGATTATGGTTTTGTGGTGGGTACTAATTGCAACCAATAACCTCGAGAACACACTCCAAAATTTTTATTATGGGGCACTATTAGGAATCTTGCCTTGTTTGACTTCCGTATTCGGCTTCATGAATATGAAAAAATGGGGAGGCTTAGGTAGTTATGTGGGTAAATCCTGTTTCTACCTATCACTAGGTCTACTTACATGGGGTATCGGCACGTTGACTTTTGCTTACTACAATATTAGTTTACAAATTGAGGTTCCGTATCCATCACTAGCTGATCTGTTTTATATTGTGAGTTGGCCTCTTTGGATTATGGGTATGATTAATCTCTCTCGAGCAACAGGTGTTAGATTTCAGTTAAAAACGATCCTTGGAAGAATAACGCTTTTTCTAATTCCAGCAATTACATCAGTAATTTCGTACTACTTACTTGTTGTTGTAGCTAGGGATGGTGTCTTAATTTACGAGTCAGAAAATTTGCTAAAAACTTTTTTTGATCTGGCATATCCAGTTGGAGATCTTGCCATTTTAACAATGGCGCTTTTAGTCTATGGCCTGTCTTATAAATTTCTTGGTGGTTTTTTCAAAGGGTCAATTCTATTCATTCTGATTGGCTTTATTCTAAATTATTCTGCTGATTTTAGTTTTGTGTACACTGTTACTAAGGAAACATTTTTTGTTGCAAACTGGGTTGATCTTGTTTATACGTTCGCATTTTTCTGTATTGGTTTTGGCGTAACTCTCATTGATCCACGACGACTAGGATCCATCGAAAATGAAACTATTGAATAAATACCATGGATATCTTTGAACAAATCGTGAAAAACATCATTAAGGAACAGGAGCGAATCATTGGTCCTTTAGCATGGGATGAGGCACGAAAGGTGCAGGGTATAAAGATAGTGAGCCAATTTACTGGTGAAATTGCTATTGATAATGGAGACGAGCGAGATGTGGTAAATAGTCTTGTTAACAGATACGAGCGTCTCTTTGGTAGAGCGTCACACGAAGTATGCAAGCAAGCGGTAGCACAGCTCATTCTCACTATGCCAAGATCTTCTATTCCATCTAGTCTGATTTAAGTTCAGAAAAATGCCCGCATCTCCTAAAAACGATAATACGAAAGAATCAGGTGGCTCCGAACAGGCTGACTACAGCCATCTTACACAAGAGTTATATAAAAGAAGTTTAGAACTAGTTGAACTCCGAGAAAAGGCGGACAAACTTTCTCAGGAACTTGAAATTGCAAACGATCAACAAACCAAACTCATCCACTTTATCACTCACCAAGTTAAAGGCTTCTTTACCAAGTCACGCAATGTATTTGCGAGCGTTTTGGAAGGGGATTATGGGCCAATTTCCTCAGAAACAAGACCAATCCTCGAAGAAGGTTTCAAATCAGACACCAAGGCTGTTGAAACAGTTCAGGAGATTCTTAATGCAGCGAATATTAAAAAGGGAACTCTGACATACGACATGAAAGAGATTGATTTTAAAAATTTAGTTTCAAATGAAGCAGAAAAATATAGAGAAGTATTCAAAAAACACGGTTTGAATCTTGAACTTAACTTTAGCGAGGGTACTTATACGATACTCGGCGATCAAGCACAGCTTGAACATGTATTAAGAAATCTTCTTGATAACTGCCTTAAATATAAACAACTAGAAAAAAAGGAAGGTTTAGTAAAGTTTCAACTAAAAAACACTGCCAGTAAAATATTTTTTAGCATTGAAGATGATGGTGTTGGCATAACCACTGAAGATATGAAAAAACTCTTTACCGAAGGCGGCCGAGGCAAAGACTCAGTTAAGGTCAATGTTGAAAGCACTGGTTACGGTCTCTACATCGTCAAAAACATCATCACAGCCCACAAAGGCACTATCCGTGCTGAGTCAGAAGGTCACTGCAAAGGCTCTAGGTTTGTGGTTGAATTGCCTATAAAATAATAGTGAAGAATAGAGATAAGTCCAATTAAATGGACATATTACAGAAATTAAACTTATCGATCCAAAAGATTATAAACAGTATTTTGATTGGGGAAAGACAGGGGATCGTATTATAAACAGAGCCCTTGAGTTAAAAAATAAATTTAACTCATGATTTCTCTTACGGCTTTATTTAGTTTGCATTGTCCAATAATGTGAAGTTCTTTTATTGCACGAGTAAGAGCGACGTACAAAAGGTCTTTATCGATACGGCGTTTTTCGACTTGAATCGTTTCAGGCAGTACTTTAAATCCGCTAAACATTTCAGAGTTGATTCCAGCAAGTACAACAAGATCGAATTCAACACCTTGTGCCTGTGCCATAGTTAGTACATGAATATGAGCCTCAGCTTTAAAAAGAGTTTTGTATTTTTCAACAAGTAATTCTTCTTTGGCTAAAATACCAATCCGAATATTAGATCTATCTTTTACTAAAGATTGAATGTGTACCGATTCATCTTCAAATGTGGCACATGTTTTTTCGACAACATGAGGACCTTCTTTAATTCCTTTCGGTATCGAGACTTTATATCCTAGTGATTCAATGAAATACAAAATCTGCTTAGTATTTCGATACACTTTTTCAAGCATAACTTTTCGCTCTGAATTTATTTCTTCACCGATTTCACTCCAGTCCTTAAGGGTTCCAAATTGTACCTGCTGAGCCATATCACCCACATACACAATCGATTTATTATCCTTTCGCAAGGTTTGTTTGTAGAACAAAAGCTGTTCAGGCAAGGAGTTTTGAAATTCATCAACCACAATAAGTGAGTACTCAATTGGCAAGCGACGTTTTCTTTTTTTAAGCTCACCTTTTTTATTTGGTGAAAAATACTCTTTAACTTTCTCGATTTTAGGATATTTTGCAAAGTATGCCTTGAGAAGAATTGTTAGATCGATTTTATCAAAAGTCTTTTCTTTCTTTTGATTTTCAAAAAGAGCTACAGATTCACCTTTTAGATATGATTTGTAGACCTTTTCAAGTAATACATGATGTTTTTTTCTATAAGGCTCATGTTTGGAATTTCGAAGAGCTGTAATTTTATGATGTTCGTACAAATCTCGTTCTTTTTCAGTAGATCCAGGACGTTGTACAAACAAACCAGCCTCCTTGTTTATGTCTAATATTTCCATAGCCCACTCTGCAAAGGTTGCGATAGTTACCCCCTTGATACCGAGCTCGGGAAGTAAGTTTGAAAAATAATCTTTTGTTCCAGTATCTTGTACAAAGACAATGATAGACTCTGTCGGATAGTCCGCTGTTGTATCTGGTGCTTGCACCAAATAAGCAACACGGTGAAGTGCAAGCGTTGTCTTTCCTGAACCTGCAGGGCCAGCAATCACAAATGAACCACTATGATGAGCGCGAATAATCTGATCCTGCGCTTTTTCCATCACTGCCACGATTTCTGGCAATACAAACCCAGTTCCACGAGACAAGAAGTGCTCTTGATAGATAAGATCTCGAGGAGATCCTTCTTGTTCAATTGCAAAAAACAATACCTTCCCATCAACAATCATGTACTGCTCCTTCCGAGAAAGAAAAGCTTTCTCAACAACCCCATTCGGAAGAGTGTACGTAATCGGTCCAGGGTTTTCAAAACGAACAGATGAAAGAGGTGCAACCCACGAATAAATAGATTCTTCGGTTAACTGGTGCTTTGCAAAATAGTATGTTTTTTGTTCACCTTTCTTTTCATGAGTAAGATCGCACCTAATAAAGAAAGGTGAGCTATTAAGGTGACTCAACTCTTCCAAACGACGTTCGGCATAATACTGAAGTTCAAAATAAACCACCTGATCCTCTTTGTTTAGAGTTTTAATTTCACCAATACTTTTACCGGCGAGCTCTTTTGTATGCAGAACACTCTCTGCAATGCTTTTTTGCACACTCTTGATACGTTCTCTGAGTTTCTCTAATAGTGAAATTTTATTTGCTTTCATATATAAGTTTTAATTTAAATCTAGGCCTTAAACAAACAAAAACTGCCATTTCTGGCAGTTCTAGCTAAGGTCCCTTCTCTAATGAGAGGTTTCTTACAAGTTTGATACTCACATATCATATGAGTATTTAATATATCATTTTTTTAAAAAAACTCAAATATTTTCCTTGTTGAAGTTAGTGCCATGAAAGGTTACTCTAAGGCCATGCCTCAAAAAGACGTCTGGGAAAGGGAATATAAGAATCCGAAGCTGGTAACTAAAGATGATAAGCCTCAAGAAGATGTGAAGCGGTTTTTGAAATTTCTTAAAAAAGAGCAGGGTGTTGTCTTGGAAAATTTACAAGTTCTTGATTTAGGATCGGGTACTGGAAGAAATGGGAACTATGTTGCTGAGCTGGGCAATCAAAGTATTGGACTTGAGATTTCAAAAACAGCTGTAGACATTGCCAACACAAGAGCAAAAGAGCTCGGTGTAAAGGCAGAATATTTTGAGAATGATATAGGCTCAACATATCTTTTTCCGGACAATATGTTTGATATTGCACTCGACGTAACCTCGTCAAACTCTCTCAACGAAACAGGAAGGGAAGTGCATCTCAAGGAAACACACAGAGTTTTAAAACCCGGTGGTTATTTTTTTGTAAAAGCACTCTGTAAGGAAGGTGACCAAAATGCAAAAACACTTCTTAAGGAAAGCCCTGGAAAAGAAAAAGATACTTACATCATGAAAGATCTTGGCCTCACTGAACGAATATGGGAAAGAGCCGACTTTGAAAATACTTACAGTCCACTTTTCAAAATCCTTCATCTTGAGAAAAAAACAAGCTATACCCGAATGAAAGGAAGAGTCTACAAACGCAATTTCTGGATCGCATATCTACAAAAAAATTAGGATTCTCGATCTAATTTAGGATCTTTATTTCTTGATTTTTTAGGAATTTCAAACTTTCCATTGACCTCAGTAAAATAAACGCCCACAGAAGCAAAACTTAAAAAACATTGTGTGGAAAGAGAGCGACCACTACGTCGCCCAGTGTTTAAATGTTGACATTTCAAGCTT
>Ga0163144_10008623_pt1 | contig 22048 bp, 26 predicted proteins | sample OliLak19BULKMAT1_FD_123175 | JGI IMG/M metagenome (GOLD analysis project Ga0163144, IMG submission 123175) | Freshwater microbial mat bacterial communities from Lake Vanda, McMurdo Dry Valleys, Antarctica - Oligotrophic Lake LV.19.BULKMAT1 | ecosystem: Environmental > Aquatic > Freshwater >... | reverse complement strand
GTTCGTGCGTGTGCCGCTGAATGGCCGCATCGTGGCGGCGGGGCTCTACAAGCTAACAAAGAATCGCCCCCTTTGCCGTGTCTGTTGGCGGGGATGAAGTTGAACACTCTGAATGTCCCTCTGAATGTCCCTGCGGCGCCCGCCGCAGCCCTCGCAGTGGCCCTGGCCATGGCCGCCGGCGTTGTTGCTCCCGCGCTGGCGCAACAGCCGCAGCTTCCGCCGCCGACATTTGCAACCACGCGCTCGAACGCTGCCATGTCTCTCGATCAGGGCGGCCAGCGCTACATGGACCTCGGCACGGACGCCAAGACGACCAAGAGTTTCGTCCTCGAAACCCGTGGGTCTGTCGTCCTGCTCCAGCAGGAGGGCTCGAAGGAAATTCTCACGCTGATGCCTGTCCCCGGACAGCGCGGCGACACCTTCTTCATGGACTATACCGGCCGCATCGTTCTCAAGGTCACCAAGGCGAACAACGTCGTCTCCTATCTCCACAATCCAGCCGGTGCCCCGGCCGACCCAGCCGGCCGCGTGCCGCCGCTGTCGGCCCCTGCCATGACCGCGTCGCTGGATGCGATGCGCGCCAACGCCGTGAACGAGCTTACCAGGCTGGCGGGTCACGACGTGACGATCTGGGGCACGCAGGCGTTCTCGAACGATGAGGCCTGGGCGGCCGATGCGCTGAGCATCCTTGTGCTCGGGGTAAAGAGCGCAAACGGCCATGCCGGCAAGGTCGCCTCGAAGATCGACAAGGTGACGGTCCGCAAGGCAAAGGCCCCCAGGGCGTCATTCAAGGGCGGCGAATTGCTGATCGAGATCAACCCGGACGACGCCTGGGCTGGCCGCGTTACGCCCGAAGATGTCAGCAAGGTCCTGACCGCGTCCCGCTCCAGCGGCTGACGCTCAAACGTCGGTTCTAGCCGCCAGGCGACCAGTCCGGCGGCGCCATCACGAACCCCGAAAAATCAAAGCCCGGCGAGACAGTGCAGCCGACCAGCGTCCATGCGCCCAGCGTGCGCGCCGCCTGCCAGTGATGCGGGGGCACGACAAGCTGCGGGCGCTGGCCTGCGGCGAGGTCGGGGCCGAGAATGCGCGCCTTGGCTTTCGACTTCTCCGTTACCGCCAGGCTCAGCTCCAGCGGGGCGCCTGCGTAGTAATGCCAGATCTCCGTCGCATCGACCTTGTGCCAGTGTGAGCGGTCGCCCTCTCCCAGCAGGTAGTAGATTGCCGTGCCCGGCGAGCGATGCCCGTGGCCGTGAGGGTCCGGGATGCGATGCGTCTCGGCATACCAGCCGCCTTCCGGATGCGGCTTCAGATCAAGGGTGCGGATGACGTCGTCGAGGGTCATGTAGGTGCTCTTGCCGATGTATGCCGGGGATGATGTCACCAAGTGATAACAAGCGACAATGTCCCCATGCGCACCCTGATTGATCTCAAGGAAGAAGAGCTTGCGGCCCTGGACGCCCAGGCAAAGCGCGATGGCGTATCGCGCGCTGCGCTGATGCGTCAGGCGATCGCCGAGTTCCTCGCACGTGTTGGACGTCCGGAGGACGACGCGGGCTTCGGTGCGTGGAAAAACGGTTCAAGGCCAGCCGTCGATGGACTGGCGTACCAGGAAAAGCTGCGCCGGGAATGGTGAAGGCGCTACTGGACACGAATGTGCTGATCGACTTCCTGGGCGGGGCAAAAGCCGCACGGAAAGAGCTGAGCCGGTACGATGACGCTGCAGTCAGCATTGTGAGCTGGATGGAGGTCATGGTCGGCACGCCAAAGGGGGCGGAGGACCAGACGCGACAGTTCCTGTCACGTTTCTCTCTGGTCGCCCTCAGCCAACCCGTCGCCGAGCGCGCCATCGAATTGCGCCACGCGCATCGCCTGAAGCCTCCGGACGCCATTATCTGGGCGTCGGCGCAGGTTGAGCATCGCCTGTTCGTGACGCGCAACAGCAAGGATTTTCCGATCAGCGATCCGGGCGTGCGAATGCCTTACCGCCTCTAGAAGTTGTTCTTCCGCTCACGTACCTCGGCGAATGTGCCGACCACGTCGCCCGGGTGGCCGACGAAGGCCTGCAGCTTCGGATCGTCGGCGCGCAGGAAAGGGTTGGCGCGCTTCTCGGCGCCGATCGTGGTCGGCACGGTTGGAATATCCTGCGCGCGTTTCGACCTCACGCCGTCTGCGTAAGCGACGAGATCGCGGTTGGCGCCATCGACGCTCAGCGCGAACGCGGCGTTGGACGCTGTGTATTCGTGCGCGCAGTAGACGGTGGTGTCGTCCGGCATTGCGCGCAGCTTGCCGAGGCTGTGCCACATCTGGCTCGCCGTGCCTTCGAACAGGCGTCCGCATCCGAGCGCAAACAGGGTGTCGCCGACGAAGGCGATATGGTGTTCGGGCAGGTGGTAGACGATGTGGCCGAGCGTGTGGCCCGGCGTGTCGATCACGCTTGCCTTCAACGAACCAAGCTCGACGACATCGCCCTCATGCAGAATGCGATCGGGCGCGGCACCAATGCGCGTGACTTCCTGCGGGCCGATGACCCTCGCGCCGGTGGCAGCGACGATGTCCGCATTGCCGCCAGCGTGATCCGGGTGCCAGTGGGTGTTCCAGATCTGCGTGATCTTCCAGCCTTTTGCTTCGGCTTCCGACATGATCTTCCCGGCGTCCGGCGTGTCGATCGTGGCGGTCTCGCCGGTTGCGGGGTCGTGGAGCAGGAATCCGTAATTGTCCTTCAGGCACGGGAACATGTGGACGATCGGCTGGCTCATTCGGTTTGCCTTTCGGATGACTGTCCGCCCTATATAAGCGTGTGGACCCGCCAAAGGTTAGTGCATGCGCTTCGATATCGACAGGCTGCAGGCCTTCTACGGCTCTTCGCTCGGCCGGATGGCGCATGAGATGGTGGACAAGCGCGTCGGCGCGCTCTGGCCCACACTCGACGGGCTGGACGTGCTGGGGATCGGCCATGCCGACGGGCTGCTCGACCGCTACCGCGCTGGCGCCCGCCGTGTCCTCTCTGCCGCGCCCGGAGAGCAGGGGGCTGAACGCTGGCCCGAGGAGGGACGCAGCTGCACCACGCTGGTCGAAGACGAGCGCCTGCCATTCCCCGATGCCCTGTTCGACCGCATCATCGTCCGTCATGCGCTGGAGGAAGCTGACAGCCCGCCCCGGATGCTGCGCGAGATCTGGCGGGTCGCCGCGCCGGAGGCTCGCATTCTGATCATTGTCGCCCACCGGCGCGGTCTGTGGACGCGCGCCGAAGCGACCCCCTTTGGACACGGGCGCTCCTACACAAGGACCCAGCTCAACCGGCTGCTGGAGGACGCCATGTTCGCGCCCCAGGCCTCCGCGCGCGCCCTGTTCGCGCCGCCGATCGGATGGGGCGTGATAACCTCAGCCAGCGAGGCCTGGGAGCGGATTGGGCGGGTCGCCTGGTCGGGATTTGGCGGCGTACTGATGATCGAGGCCGTGAAGCGCATCTATATCGAGCCGGGAAAGCCCGTTCGCGGCCAGCGCCTCGTCAAAGTTCCGCGGAAAAAACATGTTCCAGAATCGATACGTAAAAACATCAAAAAAGATGTTGAACATGTGTAAGTAGTGCAATATATACATGTCGCACGGGACCACCGATCCTCGCTGACCGGAGCCCCAAGCAGGAAAGGCTGAAACCATGAAATATGTAACCGCCGTCTTCAAACCGAGCCGCCTTGATGCGGTTCTCGATGCAGTCACCGCCGCCGGCGCTTCGGGCGTCACGGTCACGGAAGTTCGTGGCTATGGCCGCCAGCAGGGCAAGACCGAAGTCTATCGCGGTGCCGAGTACGAAGTGCGCCTTCTGCCGAAGGTTCGAATCGAAGTGGCGGTGTCTGACGCCGTGGTCGAGAAGATCGTCGATGCGATCACGCAGGCGGCCAATTCCAACAAGATCGGCGACGGCAAGATCTTCGTGATGGACCTTGAGTCAGTGCTGCGCATCCGCACGGGCGAGAAGAACGAGGCGGCTCTCAGCTCCTGATTGGAAGCTCGCGTCGTGAAATCAAGCCGCCGGGGTTCGCGCCTCGGCGGCTTTTTGCGTTGCGGTCTTGCCCCCTGTTTCCAGGCCCCTGTTTCCAGGCCCCTATTTCCGGCCGCGCAGGGGGATGTAGCCGCGTTCCACCAGGCGGCGCAGGGCGTCGTAGGCCTCTGAGAGTTCCTCGAACGCGCAGCGCAATGCGGCGAGTTTGGTGATGTCCTCCGGCGTCTGCTCGGGCTTCTGGGAAAGCGTGATCGCGAAGGCCACCCAGCGGCCGCGTGCGTGCGCCGTCGCGACCGCAAGACGCTGGAAACGTTCGAGGTCGGCATGGCCGACGGTCTTGGCCATCACTTCGCGGTTGGCTGCGAAGCCGGCGTAGTCGATCTGCTCGAGATGCCCGCGCAGCGCGCGCTGCTCCTGGGGGTTGAGCGGTGCCTCGGGCTCGAAATGCTCGGAGACCTTGCGGACTGTCGATGTCATCGTGAAGGACATGGCTGCGTTTCCTGTCCTGGGCTTGTGCCAGGTCATTCAAGTCTGCGCCCCGAAGGTTACCGGGGGCTTTTGTCGATCAGGCGAAATTTCAGGATACGCGCAGCGGAACTGCTCAGCGCTTCACTTTCCGCTCCAGCACGAACACCAGTTCTTCCGCCGTCCAGTTGAGGCGGCCGAGGGACTTGCCGTTGACCGGCTTGCCGCTCACAGCGGTGGCAGCGGAGATCGAAAGCCCCGCCTGGTCGGCGAGTTCAGCCATGTCGCGGGCGGTGCAGGGGCGGCGGGCGCCGTCCGACCACCAGCCGACATCGTGGCCGAGATTGGGGATGCGGCCCGTCGTCAAGAGGGCGGTGCGCACGCGCCAGTGGCCGTAATTTCGGAAGGACACAATCACCCGGCGGGCGATGCGCGAGAGTTCGTCGAGCACGAATTTCGGCCGGGCCAGTTCCTGGATGGTCTTCGACAGGATGGCCTCGTCGAAGGCGTCATCGGGATAGACGGGCAGGTCATCGTCGGCATTGCCCTGCACGACGGCCAGGCCCTTGGCGACGCAGCGGTTGACGCCCGTCTGTTCGACTTCAAGGCCTCGCGTCCGCGCACCGCGATCGTGCTGGAGCAGCTCCATCAGTTGTCCGTCGCCGCAGCCGACATCGAGCACGAGGTCGCCGCGGTTGATGAACTTCGAGATGGTGATGTGGTCGGCGCGCCGGATACCGGGAGCGGTCGTCGCCGTCATGTGGCGCTCCGCTTCTGTAGTCCACGCGCGGAGGCTGCCGCGTCGATGAAGCCGCGCAGGCCAGCCCAGAATTCCGGCTCTTCGACGAAGAAGGCGTCGTGGCCCTTGTCGGTTTCGATGTTGACGTAGCTGGTCTCGCAGCCAGCGGCGTTGAGCGCGCGCACGATCTGGCGGTTTTCTTCCGGTGCATAGTGCCAGTCGGTGGAAAAGGAGAAGACGCAGAAGCGCGTGTGCAGGCCCTTGAATGCATTGCCCAGCACGCCGCCATGCTCGGCGGCGATGTCGAAATAGTCCATCGCGCGGGTGATGTAGAGATAGGAGTTGGCGTCGAAGCGGTCGACGAAGGTCTGGCCCTGGTGGCGCAGATAGCTCTCGATCTGGAAGTCTGCGTCGAAGCCGAACGTCTTGGTCGTGCGATCCTGCAGGCGGCGGTCGAACTTTCGCTTCAGTGCGCTTTCCGAAACGTAGGTGATGTGCGCCGCCATGCGGGCGACGGCGAGGCCGCGCTCGGGGCGCACGCCTTCGGCGAGGTAGTTGCCATTGCGCCAGTTCGGGTCGGCCATGATCGCCTGGCGGCCGGTCTCGTAGAAGCCGATGTTCTGCGCCGACTGCCGGGCGGCCACAGCGATGGGGATCGCTGCGAAGACGCGGTCGCGCGCCTGCACGGTCCATTCGAGAACCTGCATGCCGCCGATCGATCCGCCGATGGCCAGGAAGACGTTTTCGATGTCCAGACGATCAAGAAGCGCGATCTGGGCGCGGACCATGTCGGCGATGGTGATGACCGGGAAGTCGGTGCCCCAGTAGGTTCCGTCGGGCTTACGGCTGGCAGGACCGGTCGAACCCATGCAGCCGCCAAGGACGTTGGAGCAGATCACGAAGAAGCGGTCGGTATCGACGGGGAGGCCGGGACCGACGACGAGATCCCACCAGGCCGGCCGCCCGGTGACCGGGTTGGGGCTCGCCGCGAACTGGTCGCCGGTGAGGGCGTGGCAGACGATGACGACATTGCTCTTGTCGGCGTTCAGCTCGCCCCAGGTTTCGTAGGCAATCTCGACATTTTCGAGCGTGCGGCCGCTGTCCAGCCGGAGGGGCTGGTCAGGCGTGGCGACGGACAGGCGTTTCAGCCCATCCGCCCCGCTGAGCGTGCGGGCGGGCGCGTTCATGGCTAGCGAACCTCGTTCAGGCCCCAGACTTATGAAGCAGCCGGAATGAAGCATTCGCGCGCCGGCTGCAAGACTCACCTGCTGAAGGGTTCTGGACTGGCCCGATATGTCGTATGACAAGGTGCACTGGGGAGCGCGCAGGTAGTAGAGCATGATGGCCGCAGATAGCTTCCATCCTTCGTCCGGAGCCGCCGATGACGGCTTTCTGGCAGCATTTGCCCAGAAATGGCGCGAGATGCGTGATGCGCCGCTGCCGGCCGGCGGTGCTGTAGGTTTCCGGCCCGCGCGTGAAGCGGCCGAGATGCGCAGGCTTTGCCGGGAGGCGGTTCGAACCGGCGCGCCTGCTGATGCGGTCGCTCGCATGTGGCGGTCGCTCTGTGGCGACGTGGCCGCTGTGCGTGGGCTCAAGGCCGTTTTCGTGGCGGGGGGCGATGTCTCGCTCACGCTGGAAGCCGGACGCGGCTATTTCGGCTTCGGACCGGATCTCCAGCCCGTCGTGGGTATCCGCGACGCGCTCGATCGGACGATGACCACGCCGGGCACGCTGGCCTGCATTCCGTGGCCGGAACATGCCGGGGGCGGACAGTGGTGGCCGATCCTGAACGAGACCCGGTTCCACGACCTGAAGATCGTGGCGGGATGGCCAGCCATGCCGAGCGCAACGCCGGGCATTCCGCAGGTCGCCATTGTCGGCCGGCTGCCGATTGAACCGTCCGGCGATGACGAGATGCTCGCCACCGCGCATGATGACCATTGGACGGCGGAGAAGCTGCTTCTCGAGGTCGGCGTCAAGGCCGAAGTGGTGACGCGGGCGCGCTCGCTCGCGCTGATCCGGATTTCTGAATATGTCGCGCCGGATGATCGGCGGATCGAGCTTGCCCGGCTCGCGGGGCTGGACGGCCTCCGGGTTGTCGGGGTACGGCCTCGGCCCTGATACGGGGCTCCAGCCATGACTGACCATCCCAAGCCTTTGCCGCAGCTTGCCGGCGTGAACGCCTATGTTCCCGGCGAGGCACCGAAGAACACGGGCGGCAAGACATACAAGCTGGCCTCGAACGAGAATCCGCTCGGCGCGAGCCCGCTCGCCAGACAAGTCTATGCCGATCTTGCCGCAAAGATGGAGCTCTACCCTGATGGCGCCGCGCGTGACCTGAAGGCGGCGTTGGCGAAGAAGCATGGGCTGGACGCCTCGCGACTGGTGCTGGGCGCGGGATCGGACGACATCTTCCTGATGCTGGGTCGCGCCTATCTGGGGCCGGGAGACGAAAGCATCAACACGAAGCATGCCTTTGCGATCTACGCGATCATCGCGCAGCAGCAGGGCGCAAAAGTTGTGGAAGTCGGCGAGGACAATTTCACGGCGGACGTCGATGCGATCCTGAAGGCCGTTACGCCGAAGACCAAGGTGGTGTGGCTGGCTAATCCCAACAACCCGACAGGCACCTACCTGCCATATGACGAGATCAAGCGCCTGCATGCAGGCCTGCCGCCGCATGTGCTTCTGGTGCTCGATGGCGCCTATGCGGAGTTCGTGAAGAAGAACGATTATGCATCGGGTATCGAGCTGGCGTCGCAGTCAGGCAATGTGATCGTCACGCGTACCTTCTCGAAGCTTTACGGGCTCGCGGGGCTGCGTGTCGGCTGGGGTTATGCGCCGCCGCACATCGTCGATGCGATCGAGCGCGTGCGCATGCCATTCAACGTCAGCCTGCCGGCGCAGGCGGCGGCGATCGCGGCGCTGCAGGACGATGCGTTCACCGAAGGGTCGTTGCTGCACAATGAGCGGGAGCTGCCGCGTCTGGCAGATGGGCTGGCGGCGCTGGGGCTCGAGGTGATCGATGGGGTCGGGAACTTCGTCGTCGCGAAGTTTCCCGATACGAAAGGCAAGACGGCAGGGGAGGCGCTGGCGTTTCTGAAGGAGCGCGGCGTCACCGTGCGTGGGCTGGGCGGATATCACATGCCCAGCCATCTGCGCGTGTCGGTTGGAACCGCCGAGGCGAACGATGTGGCGCTCAGCCTGCTCAAGGAATTTCTGGGCAGGTGATGGCAGCTGTTTTCAACCAGATCGCCATCATCGGGGTCGGCCTCATCGGCGGCTCGATCGCGCGCGCCGCACTTGAGAGCGGCGCGGCGGGTGAAGTGGTGCTGTTCGACGGTGACGCAAATGCGCTCAGGCGCGCGGGCGAAATCGGATTTGGCAGGCCTGCCGCGAACATACAGGAAGCGGTCAGCGGCGCCGATGCGGTGTTTCACTGCGTGCCCGTGGGCGCGATGGCAGCGACGGCGCGGGCGAGCATTGGCGCGATGAAGTCCGGCGCGATCCTGACGGATGTGGGATCGGTGAAGGGCAATGTCGCGCGCGAGTGGCGGGCGCTGGGGCGTGCGGATGTGCATGTCATTCCCGGCCACCCGGTCGCGGGTACTGAAAAGTCCGGACCGGATGCGGGGTTTGCGTCGCTGTTCCAGGGGCGCTGGTGCATTCTCACGCCCGAGCAGGGCGGATCGGCGGAATATGTCGCGGCGACGGATCGGCTGGCGGCGTTCTGGACGATGCTTGGCTCGAAGGTCGAGCGGATGGACGCCCAGCGGCATGACCTTGTGCTCGCCATCACCAGCCACCTGCCGCACCTGATTGCCTACAACATGGTCGCGACGGCGCACGACATGGAGCAGGTCACTGATGGCGAGGTGGTGAAATTCTCCGCCGCCGGCTTCCGCGACTTCACGCGGATAGCCGCGTCCGATCCGACGATGTGGCGCGACGTGTTCCTGAACAACAAGGACGCTGTGCTGGAAGTGCTCGGACGCTTTGATGATGATCTGACGGCCCTGCGGAAAGCCATCCGCAATGGCGATGGGCAGAAGCTGTTCGACATGTTCACGCATGCGCGCGGCGTCCGGCGCAAGATCATCGAGGCAGGGCAGGATACGGCGGCGGCGAATTTCGGGCGGGACAAGGCGGAGGAATAGAGTGCGCTTGCCTGCATCATGTCAGGTCGGTGTATCTCGAAACGGTTCGGCAATCACCTGTACGTCGTCCTCGTTGGTGACGTATCCGGGGCGATCGCTCCTGATCATTTCCCTCGCATTACCATTTCGGCCCAGCAGCGACGCGAGTGCGCGCATTCATCCGACATGGGAGGCTGCGGTCGGCTTGAGCCACGCAATAACTGCCGTTGTCCGCCGGTCGTAGCCCCTGGAGGTCGTGCGATTGAGCCGATCTGGTACAGCCGGATTGTCATCGAGCCAGGTCAGCAGGGTCTGAAGTTCTTCCCCGTCCGGGGACGGCAGCCGGCCTTCGCGTCGCAGTGCATACGGACGGCAAAAGCCCTTCCCGCACGCCGCTGCCCCCCTTTGAACCTGCTGACAACGAACCGAAGAAACAACCAACCCTCCTGCGGAGCGTCTACTTGCCCTGCGCAGCGCGCCCCTCAGCCACCAGCCGCTCCGTCGCTGGATCGAGCGCGTCCTTCAGCGCTTGCGTGAACGCGTCGCGCTTCAGGCCGGGGGCGATGGGCGGCAGGACCTCGAAGACGATCTTGCCGGGCTTGCGGATGAAACCCGAGCCCTGCCAGCACAGGCCTGTGTTGAGGGCCACCGGCACACAGGGGACTTTCAATTCGTTGTAGAGCAGCACGATGCCCGGCTTGATGTCGGTGGGGGTGTCGGGCAGCTGGCGCGTGCCTTCCGGGAAGATGATGATCTGCTGGCCCGATGCCACGCTGAGTTTGGCGGCGGCGAGCATCAGGCGCATCGTCTTGGCGCCGCCGGCGCGGTCGATCGGGATGCCGATGCGTGATGCGTAGATGCCGAACACCGGGGTCTTCAGCAATTCCTTCTTCAGGATGTAGGCAGGATTTTCCACGAACATGAAGGGTGCCAGCGTGTCGTAGGTAGACTGGTGCTTCATGGCGATGAGGCCGGCACCGCCTTTCGGCAGATGCTCGCGGCCGCGCACTTCGGTGCTGATGCCGCACAGCAGCCAGAGACCGAACGCCTGGGTACGGGAGAAGCAACGCACGACGCTCATGGCAAAGTCGCGGGAGAAGAGTGCGACGGGCAAGGCGACAAGGCCGATGATCGCCATGGTGAGGTAGAACCACACGGCGTAGAGAAGCGAGCGGACCAAGGTCATTCTGTCTGGCCTTGCTGAGCCTGCTTGACCGGCGCCGCCGGCTTGACGGCGTCCGCGGGTTTCGCGGCATCGAGTGTTGCGCCGCGCAGGCCGGCGAGGCGGTATTTGATCCACTCATCGAGCAGCAGCTTGGCGGTCGAGGCGTCCTGGTACCAGTCGGCGGGCCGCACCTTGGTGGTCATCACGGCGTGGGGAATGAAAGTGCCCTCCGGCATCGCGCGCTGCAGCTCCAGCAACGCCCGGTCCATGTGATATTCGGAAGTTACGACGATGACACGTGTCACCTGCGTGCGGCGCGACCAGTCGGCCACCTCCATGCCATTGCCTTCCGTCGTCGCCGCCGCCTTGCCCAGCGTGACGCAGCAATCGATCCGGGCGATGTCGACGCCGGTAATGCGGGCGATGTCGGCCGCAGTCGTGTCGATATTCACGCCGGAGATCAGCAGGGGCACGTCGAGCGAGTCGGCCAGTTGAATCGCGGTCGTGATACGCACGTCAGCGCCGCCTGTGAGGGCGGTCACGGCCTGCGCGTTGAGCGGCGGGTCGGGCGTCACGGCGCGGTCGGCGCGCGCGACAAAGCGCGAAAAGTCCCACCCCGCGACCAGGAGCCCGGTCGCGACGATCATGACGACGATGCGGATCAGCGTTTGCACGGGGTCAGCTCATAGCAGAGGGAGCAGCAAGGCACATACCTGTATCGCCTCAGACCATGTCCGAAAGCGACCGCTTCACGGTCATATTCGCGGCGAACATGGCGGCGGCGCCGGCGATGAGTGGCGACAAGCCCAGGATCAGGCCGTCGGCAAGCGACAGCGAGAGCTGCGGCAGGAGCCAGGCCTGTTCGTCTGTCTGGCGAACCGCGAACAGGATGAAGGCGGCCGCGCCAAAGGCGAGCAGGGCGCCTAGCGCGCCTGCCTGCACGCCAAGCATGAGGAAGCGGCGCTCGAAAAGGCCGGCGATGAAATCATCCTTCGCGCCGGAAAGATGCAGCAGCTCGACGATATCGCGACGCGCCAGCATGGTGGCGTGGGTAGCGAAGGCGATGACGGCGATGCCGGTCGCGCCAAGCAGCGCGACAGCGGAGAGTGCGATGAGGCCGATCGTGTCGGTCGCGCGCTTTGCGTCGGCCGACCAGGTTTCATGATTGTCGACGGTGGCGTTGATATTCGCTTGCCTCAGTGCCGTTGCGACGGCGTCGCCCGCGCCGGCAGCGCCTTCGGCAGCGATAAGCCGCGGCAGCTGCAGGCCGGCTGGGATGCCGGCAGTGCCGAGCCATGGCTTCAGCAGCTCTTCGGATTCCGCGCGCGTCAGTGCGTGAGCGGAGGCGATACCGCTTGTGTTCACGATGATATCGACCGCGCGCTGCGTATCGGCCTCCGGGCCGCGCACGCGGATGGTGATCTCGCCGGCGACTTCGCTGGTCCACGCGTCGGCGGCGGCGTAGGCGGCGCGCGCCACGAGGCCCGAGAACACCGCGAGAAAGCAGAGCGCGCAGACGACGAAGAACAGCGCTGCCTCGCGCGCATCTTCCCGCGGCAACAGGGGTGCGGCGCGGCTCATGGCTGGCCGTCGCGGGGGTCGAGCGGGACACGGACCACCATGCCCTCGGCGAGGCGAAGCACATCGTTCTTCGCGCGACGGACCAGCGCCATGTCGTGAGTGGCGATCAGCACCGTGGTCTTGAGGCGGCGGTTGAGTTCGCGGAAGAGACGGTAGAGCCGCTCGCCCATTTCCTCGTCGACATTGCCGGTAGGTTCGTCCGCGATCAGCAGATCGGGCTTGCCGACGACGGCGCGCGCGATGGCCACGCGTTGCTTTTCGCCGCCCGACAGTGTGGCGGGACGCGCATCGAGGCGATCGCCGAGGCCGACCCAGCCGAGCAGGTCGGCGACATCCTGGCGATACGAGGCCTCCGGCCGGCCCATGATCCGAAGGGGCAGGGCGACATTGTCATAAGCCGAGAGGTGGTCGAGCAGCCGGAATTCCTGGAAAACGACTCCGATCCGCCTGCGCAGCGGTGCCAGGTCGCGGCGGCGGAGGCGATTCGTTTCGACGCCAAAAAGTGAAACCCGGCCGGCCGTCGGTCGCAGGGCGAGGTAGGCCAGGCGCAGCAGGGTGGACTTGCCTGCGCCTGACGGCCCGGTGAGGAAGGTCATCGATCCGGGGCGCAGGGAGAGCGAAACATCAGCCAGAACGTCGGATTTCGGCCCATAGGACAGGCCGACCCGGTCCAGCCGGAGCACCGGTTCATCTGTTGAAACGTCATATTCCGGCATTACATTCCGTAGCGGCACCCCGGGGACCCCGGCAATCAGATTCCAGCCCTAATTGCACTATATTAACCGTATCTGTGATTCCGATAGTGCGATGATCCTTGTCTGCCCGTCATGCGATACGCGGTATTTCGCCGACGACACCTCCATCGGGAAGGAGGGTCGCCGCGTGCGCTGCGCAACCTGTGGCCATGCCTGGCATGCGAAGCTGCAGGAAGAAGGCGATGTCGCCGTTGCCCCGGAGGATACCGGGCTCACGCGCGAGCAGGTCGAACGCCTGCGCCGGGCCGCCCAGGAAAACTCCAAGGCTCGCGCAGGCCCTCATGCGGAATTCCGCGCGCGTGAACACGCCAAGCGCAAGAAAACCCGCAACCGGGTGGTCACGATCGCCTGGGCGACTTCGGCCGCGATTTTCCTCGCCCTGCTCGGGCTGGCGGTCTTGTTCCGCAACGAGGTGGCGGAGGCCTTCCCGCGGTCGGCGTCGATCTACCGGCTGGTCGGGCTGGATGTGAACCGGTTCGGGCTGACGCTCGAAAATGTCGAGGCCAAGCGCTCTTTCGATGGGACCACGCCGGTGCTGACCGTGACGGGGGCCGCTGTGAACCTCAGCGAGGAGCCCCGGACTGCGCCGGAGCTGCGGGTTACCCTGAAGGACGAGGCCGGCAACGAAGTCCAGAGCTGGACCGACAAGCTGGCCGTGCCGACGCTCGGGCCGGGTGAACGCTCTGAATTCACCTCCCGTTTCGAGGCCCCGCCGGTCGAGACCTACCGGCTGACTGTGACCTTTGCCTATCCGGAGGGCGCCAATCCTGAGGGCGGGGGCGCCGGAGCGTCTGGCGAAACAGAGGTGCAGGCGACCGAAGCCGCCCTGGCACCTCATGATCATGGCGCTGGCGGTGCTGATGCGGCCCATGCCGAGGGCGCGGTGACGACCGGCGAAACGCCCGCTGCCGTGGTTGATCACTCACCGGAGGCTGGCGATCACTGACCCCTTCATACCTCCGAATGTTGATGTCCTGTTGACTGCGGAGGCGGTGCAGGCGCGCGTGGGAGCGCTGGCCGACAGGCTGGTTCCCACCGTGTCGCAGGGAAGCTGGACCGGGGTCGTAACCCTCATGGGGGCTGTCCCGTTCGCCGCCGACCTGCTGCGTGCGCTGGCGGCGCGGGGGGTGGACCTTGGCTTCGATGCGCTCTGGCTTGAAAGTTACCATGATGAGCGGGTGAGTTCGGGGCGGATCGTGGTGCGTGCCGACATTTCCCGGTCGGTCGAGGGGAAGGGTGTTCTCCTGATCGACGACGTGTTCGACAGCGGCCGGACCATCGCATTTGCCCGCGCGCACCTGCAGGCCAAGGGTGCGGCACAGGTGCTGACCGGCGTTTTTGCCCGCAAACCTGAAGCCGTGACTGACGGACTGGACGCATGGGCGTGGGATGCGCCGTCGCGCTATCTCGTTGGTTACGGGATGGACGACGCCGGAAAGATGCGCGGCCTGCCTTTCATTGGCGCGATCAGAGGAGCGTGAGCGAACGCTCACTGGTGGTCGACCCATGTGAGCAGATGCTCACTTCTGGAGTGCAGGTGTGAGCGAACGCTCACTTCGCGCAGTTTCTCGCGACTCACGAGTCGACTCGCTTTCGTCTCCATGCTTCCTATTTTTCCAGCATGGCTCACCACGAACCTCGCACCGAGACCCTTCGACTGCTCCGCGAGCGCCGCGAGCGGCTGGCGACCGAACTGGCTACTCTCGAGCCGGTCTCGCCAGCCCAGGGCGGCCTGACGGCGCGCGAGCTGGCGATCTGGCGGCAACGCCTCGCCGAGCTCGACGGCCGTATCGCGCGCTACGACGCCCCCGCGGCGAAGTAGGGCAGCCGAAGCCACCGGCGTCTCTTGCTCCCCGCCTGCGGACCTTCCGCACGGCACCAGAACCCTTCTCTGAATCAGCACGCGGGGCTCACGCCCGCGCGATTCTCCGCAGGGCTTGGGGCGGTTGGCCGAAGGCGCGGACGAATGCGCGGCGCATGCGTTCGGGGTCGCCGAAGCCGACGCGGCGAGCGACCACGTCGATCGGATCGGCCGAATGCTCGACCCGCTCTCGGGCGCTTTCCAGCCGCAGCCGCTCGACCGCCTTGGCAGGAGTGATGCCCGTTTCAGCGAGGAAGGCGCGGGAGAAATTGCGCGGGCTCATCGCGGCCTGACCGGCCAGCGCCTCGACTGAGAGTTCCTCGTCCAGCCTTTCCCGCATCCAGGCGAGCAAGGGCGTGAAGCGGCCCTCAGCGCGTTCGATGTCGAGGAGGGCGGAGAACTGCGACTGACCCCCGGGGCGGCGATGATACACCACCAATTCCTGGGCGGCGCGGCGCGAGACTTCCTCGCCGAGATCGTCGGCGATCAGGGCGAGGGCGAGGTCGATGCCGGCGGTGATGCCTGCCGAAGTCCAGAGCTTGCCGTCACGGGTGTAGATACAGTCGGGGTCCAGTTTGACCTCGGGAAAGCGCTTCTGGAAATCAGGGGTGCGGCCCCAATGGGTGGTGGCGCGCCTGCCGTCCAGCACGCCGGCCTGGGCAAGGATGTAGGCCCCCGAACAGACCGAGCAGACGCGGCGGGCGGTTGTCATGGCGGCGCGGACAAAGGCCTGCACTTTGGGATCCAGCATCGCGGCGCGCGTCCCGATGCCGCCGACAATGACGACGGTGTCGTATTTCGGCTGGCGCGGCATGGCGTCGGCCATCCAGACGGCGCCGGAGGATGAGCGGATGGGGCCGGATGTGGGGGCGATCACCTGCAGACTGTAGGGCGGCGGCTGCATTCCGCGCATCGGCATCTCGAACGCACCGATCGGGCCGGCGGCGTCGAGCAGCTGGAAATCCTCGAAGATCAGGACGCCGATGGGGCGAGGCTTGAGGGCAGGTTGTCGGGCCATTTTCGCGTCTTGGCTGAAAAAGCGGGAACATTGTCATTTGAGCCAGACGGTAAGTCCGGCACAAAGGCGGCGTCAAGCGAGGATCCTCCCCATGCCCAAAGATGCCGGACACCAGTTCACGATCGTCTTCGCGATCTGGCCGGGCATGACGCATCTCGACTTCACGGGCCCGCACCAGGTGCTGAGCAGACTGCCGAACGCAACGGTGATCGTCGCAAGCCCGGCGGGCGGAAGCGTGGACGCGGACGGGCTCAGCTTCGGCAACACGGTCAGGATCGCGGACGTCAGAAGCTGCGACCTGATCTGTGTTCCCGGCGGCGTCGGCGCGGCGAAGGTGGCGCAGGACGAAGCATTCGTCGGTGATGTGCGACGCCTGGCGCTTGGCGCGAAATATGTGACGTCGGTGTGCACGGGCTCTCTCATTCTTGGCGCGGCCGGTCTGCTGCAGGGCAGGCGGGCCGCGTGCCACTGGGCGTGGGCGCACCAGCTGGCGCTGTTCGGCGCGGTGCACGATCCGGCGCGGGTGGTGCGCGACGGCGAGATCATCACCGGCGGTGGCGTGACGGCGGGGATCGATTTTGCGTTCACCGTGATGGCTGAGATTGCAGGCGATGAGTTCGCGCAGACCGTGCAGCTTGCGCTGGAGTATGCGCCTGCGCCGCCGTTCGACGCAGGACGGCCAGAGACCGCGCCGGCGCATGTGCTGGAGCAGTTCCAGAGCGTGCGGCGGAAGATGATGGAGACGCGGGAGGCTGAGGCGCAAGTAGCGGCGGAGATGATGGCGGCGCGTGGGTATGGCGATGCACTCCAAGTCGCGCGGGAGCGCTGAGGTGTGAGTGGGGTGATTGCCGGTTTCTGGAAAATGGAGGCCCCTCGCGGGCGCTGGCGAGCCCCGCGCTGGTGCTTCGACTGACGCGCGCTTTGTGCGCTCCCAAGCATGAGCGCTGGTTGAGAGCCGTGGGATAAGGACCTGGCGAGGCCTGCCAGCTTCGGATTGGAGCCGAGGCGGCGACAGGCTTCCCGCCTTGGGGCGTAAGCCAGCGTTGCTTCTGCAGCGAGGAGCGGGTCGGCGTGGGCGTCGCGCTTGCGCGGGTCAGGTTTGCCGCCGCGGATGAGGCGGCAAGCCTTCGGCGATCAGCGGGGTGATCAGCGCAATGACGAACAGCCAGAAGCACACGAACATTGCGGCGAGAGCGGACATGTCGCGCAACAGCCATGCGGGATTGTGGCGTTCGTGCTTCATGGGCGCGATTATGAGGCCGCATTTTCCCCGCCGATCTGGTGCCACTGTTTCCTGCTGAATTCCTGGCGGAACTGGTTGAAATCGCGCCAAGACTTTTCTGTCTCCCCCAAACGCGAACAACGGTCATCCCCCGAACTCGGGCATCCGCCTGCTGCGCCGGGAGCTCCTTCGGTCACGCTTCGCGTGCCACTTTCCCCGGCTTTGTCGGGGCAGGACTTCGCCGTGTGGTGCGATGTCCTCCCTCGCACGCAGTGCGGCGAGGTGGACACGAAGCGGACGGCGAGATCAATCCACGCGCTTGATGCGGCCCTTGTTTGCGCTCGCGAGTGGACTGTTGGCAGTCACGTAGGCTTCGAGGGCTTCGAGGTCGGAGCCGACTGTCACCTTGTCCTTGCCAGACTTGAAGGCAACGAAGCTGTCGCCGCCGCCGGCGAGGAAGTTGTTGGTGACGACGCGGTAGGTTTGCGTGGCGATGAGTGGCTGGCCATTGAGCTTCACTGAGCCCGCGACGATCTCGATCGGCTGGCCCGCGGGTTGGCGCCAGGTGAACTCCAGGCCGTCCGAGACCTGCAGGATGTTGTTGCCGCTTGGCTGGTACTGCTGCTTCAGCACGGTCTCGATTTCGGCCCCGGTCAGCGTGACGACGACGAGGTCGTTGCCGAAGGGCTGGACGGCGAAGATGTCGGCGAAGGTGAGCTGGCCGCCGGGGTTCAGCGGCAGGTCGGCGCGGATGCCGCCGGGGTTCATGAAGGCGATCTGCGTGCCCGGTTCGGCGCGGCGGGCGGCGTCCAGCATCGAGTCGGCGATGATGTCGCCGAGCGGCGTCTCGCCGGTCTGTGTGCGGCCGCGGGCGATGACGGCGCTGGTTGAACCGACAACGCGCTTCATGAGTGGCTCGGCCTGGGTGCGGTAGGCATTGATGAGCGCGACCTGGGCCGGATCTTCGGCGTAGGCGTCGGTGGCGATCATCACGTCGCGCGCCTTTGCACCGATGACGTCTTTCGAGACCGGGTCGATCAGCAGCTGGATATCGGTGAGGCGCGTGCCGTAGGCGCCGGCGCTGGTGACGAGGCGACCGTCGACGGTGCAGATGTAGATGCCGTTGGTGTGGCCAGTGACGACGACGTCGACAGCCTTGTCGAATTTCGGGACGATGTCGATGATCGTGCCGGACAGGCCACGGCAATCATCCTGTGCCCCGGTGGTGAAGCCGCCTTCATGGAGCAGGACGACGATTGCTTCGACGCCTTTCGCCTGCAGTTGCGGGACGAGGGCGTTCACCGTCTCGGCTTCGTCGGCGAAGCGGATGCCGGCGCGGGCCGCGGGGGTGATGACATCCGGCGTGCCTTCGAGCGTCATGCCGATGAAGCCGACCTTCACGCCGTCGAACTCGCGGATGGTGTAGGGCGGGAAGAGCGTCGTGCCGTCGTCCATGAATGTGGAGGCGGCGAGGTATTCGAACTTGGCGCCAGCGAAGGGCTTTGGCCCTTTGCAGCCGTCGACCGGGTGGCAGCCGCCGGTCTGCATGCGCTTGAGTTCCTGCCAGCCTTCGTCGAATTCGTGGTTGCCCACGGACGTGATCGCGAGGCCCATTTCGGAGAGCGCCTCGATCGTGGGCTCGTCGTGAAACAGGCTGGAGAGAAGCGGGGAGGCACCGATGAGATCGCCGGCGGCGACCATCACCGTGTTGGGGCGTTTGGAGAGTTCACGCACGGCTGTGGCGAGGCGCGGGGCACCGCCGCCAGGCACGCTGGTGCGGGCGTTGGGATTGGCGCGGTCGATGACGAAGACGCCATTGCCGGGCGGATCGAGATTGCCGTGAAAGTCGTTGATGGCGAGGAGGTTCACCTGCACGGGCGCGCCGCTGGTTATGGCGGCGGGCGAGGTGGCGCAGGCGGCGAGGGCGAGCAGGCTCGCGATGGATAGAAGACGATTGAGCATGGTCCGAGCCCCGCTGGATCGGTCTAGCCCTTAGGCGAGGAGTCATTCCCCGGCAAGCGAAGCCAGACCCGGGACCCTTCCTTCACGCGGCCGTCACAGTGCACCGCGACAAGAAATGTCCTCGGGCCAGGCCGAGAACAATCTCTGTGCAGGATCAGTTCGCCTGGGGCTGTGCGGCGGCGCGGAACGCCATCAACTGACGCAGGGCTGCCTGCTGGTCTGCCGGCAGTTCGATCTTCGGGCAGCGCGGGTCTGTGTTCTGGATGGCGCGGGCCATCACGGGGGTGACCGGGATTGGCGCGCAGCCATGGGTCTGTTCGCAGATCATGTCATATTTCGCTTCGGCCTGGGCGTGGCAGGTGAGGCAGTTGCCGCCGAACTGGTTGACGACGTCGGTGGTGCCACGGACGCGGATCTTGGTGCCGGTGGGCAGGGCGTCGAGTTCGAAGAACTCCCAGTCGTTCGTGGCAGCGTTGTAGCCGGGGTGGTGCTTCACCATGGCCTCGCCGGGGACGAGTTGCACGACGGAGCCGGGCGGGTATTTGGCACCGTTGGTGTTGTTGGCGGCAGCAAGCGTACCGTCCATGTCGCCGAGCAGGTTGCCGACATAGAAGCCGCGCACGGGCTTTAGGTCGCGGATGCAGCTGAAGCTGGCTTCGCTGATCTGGAGGGGCTTCGGCGCAGCGGGGGCGGCGGCCGGGGCTGCCACGGCCGGAGGAGCTGCGGCAAGCGTCGCGGGCGCGTCAGCCGTGGGCGGATTGGCGCAGCTGGCGGCGGCCAGCATGACAAGCGGCAGCAGCAGTTTCTTCAGCATGGTTCCGAATCCCCGTCGTTGATTGACGCACTCGTAAGGCGGCGCGGGGCTTGCCGCAATCCGGTGACGTGGTGTCAGGGCCAGGAATTTGTTCAGTCTGCCGCATATCGCGCCTGACACAGCATCAGACCGCCGATAAGGAACTCACCGGGTTCGGGCTCACCATGCCCGAGACCTGGGCGGGGCCGGGATGGCCGCGGACGCGGGCAATGTGCTTCCGCAAGAACAAGACGATGTTCTTGCTTTTTCGGCGACAGGAAAGTGCCCGAAGGCGCGCTGACCATCACCAGGAAGCTGCCATTTTCAGCGGAGATGGCGGAGGACTTCTGTTTCGTGCGGGAGAGCACGGGCTGGTTCAGGCAACACGATTGGGTGATTACCAGGTTCGAGGCTGAAGACGACATCCTGGCAGAAATGCCCACGCTGAAAGCGTGGATGACGCAGAGCTATTGTGCGGTTGTGCCGAAGAAGTTTGGCCGGCTGGTGCGGGGGGAGGCCTGACAACCGCCTTAATGACTTGCTTTCAGTAGCGTGAAGCGGCTGGATTGCCCCAACGTAGAACTGTCTGGGATGGGTCGCGGACTCTCCGGAGGAATGATGAAACTTCTCAAGCGTGTCGCCGTGTGCCTTGCCGCTGGTGCTCTCATTGCCGGGACAATGGCCGGCGGGGCATTCGCCCAGACCGTCAACGTGACGCAGGTTGCGCCCGCCGGTCCTGGCTGGGCCCGAGACCGGAGCGACCTGCCGCACGACACGGACTATGTGCTCGGCGAACTGCCGAACGGCATGCGCTACATGATCCTTCCGAACCAGACGCCGCCGCGACAGGTGGCGCTGCGGCTGCTGATCGACGCGGGCTCCATGCAGGAACGCCCGGGCGAGGAGGGCGTGGCGCACTTTCTCGAGCACCTCGCTTTCCGCGGCACGACAAAATTTCCGGACGGCGAAGTGCAGCGCGCGCTCGAAGGCATCGGCCTGCAGATGGCGGCAGATGTGAACGCCTCGACGGGTCCGGACACCACGACGTTCATCATCGACCTGCCGCGCAACAATCCAGAATCGCTGACGCTTGGTCTCGACGTGATGCGGCAGCTGGTGAGCGACATGCTGATCCAGCCTGACAAGGTGGACGCCGAGCGCGGCGTCGTGCTGGCCGAGGAGCGCGCGCGTGCGGGCCCGGGGCTCGCAGCGGCGACAGCGATGCTGAAGATGCAGGTGGGCGAGCATCCCTATGGGCGGCCTCCGATCGGCCTGCGCAAAGTGATCGAGACGGTGACGCCGCAGACCATTCGCGGCTTCTACGATGCGTTCTACCGGCCCGAGCGTGCGACGCTGCTGATCGCGGGCGACGTGAATCCCTCGATCATTCCGATGATCAGCCAGGCGTTTGGCGACTGGAAGGGCCGCGGGTCTCCGGGCCGCGATCCTGCGCCGGTGACAACGAAGCCGGTGACGCCCGACATTGCGATGCTGATCACGCCGGGCGCGCCGGACACATCCGTCATGCTGCGCTGGTTCGAGCCGTATTCGGAGCGGATGCATACCAAGGTGGAACGCCGCCGCATGCTGGTGGAAGTTCTGGCCTCGCGGGTGGTCGGCCAGCGCATGCTGAGTCTCAACGATGCGGCGGGCAAGCCGGCGCGCTCGCTGGGCAGCCCGTCGGCCAGCGCAATTCATGGTGTGTGGCGCGGACAGATTGCCTATTCGGGCGGCGTGATCGATGTGCCGAAGACGATCGAGCTTATGGTAACGGCACACCGTCAGGCGGTGGAGTACGGGATCACGCAGGACGAACTGGACCGGCAGCGCGCGCTGTTCCTCGATGCCTCGCGGCGCGAGGCGGAGCGCGGGCGCACGGGCACGTCCGTGGCGCAAGTGGAGGCGGCGGCGGACTATGTCTCTGCCGACATTCCGTTCACGTCGCTTCAGCAATCCTACGCCCTGATGCTGGAACAGGCGCCGACCATCACACTGGCCGAGGTCAATGCGGCGCTGAAAGCGCGTTTCAAGGATACGCCGACGCTGATCTACAGCAGCAGCGTCGTGCCGGCTGGCGGCGAGCAGGGCCTGCGTGATGCGCTGAAGCGTGCGATGGCGGCGTCGATCAAGCCCTACACCCCTGATCCGATCAAGCCGTGGCCGTACACGAATTTCGGCGAGCCGGGGACGGTCGCCGAACGCAAGCAGGTGCAGGATCTCGGCGTCACCCTCGTGCGGTTCGAGAACGGCGTGAAGCTGACGGTGAAGCCGTTGCCGTCCAACAAGGACCTGATCAGCGTGCGCGTGCGGCTGGGTCTGGGGCGGCTGCAGATGCCGATGAATGT
>Ga0163144_10008622_pt1 | contig 22050 bp, 22 predicted proteins | sample OliLak19BULKMAT1_FD_123175 | JGI IMG/M metagenome (GOLD analysis project Ga0163144, IMG submission 123175) | Freshwater microbial mat bacterial communities from Lake Vanda, McMurdo Dry Valleys, Antarctica - Oligotrophic Lake LV.19.BULKMAT1 | ecosystem: Environmental > Aquatic > Freshwater >... | reverse complement strand
TGGCGCTTCGGGCGGCCCGCGCCGAGTTGGTGGAAAGTGATTCTGAGGCGGTTTCTTCGAAGGACTCGGCGGCCCGCCGAACCCCAAACCGGTCTCAGGCCTGGTGGCGGCACCTCGCGGCCGCGGTGGTCGTTGCAGCGATTGGGCTTTATTTCTTCAGGCCCTCCCCCGAGACCACTCCGGACCGCCCGTCGGTGAGGGGTGGGTTGCCCTCGATCGACCGACTGGAGCCGACAGGCCCTCTCTCCCGCTCAACGCGCGAAATGGTCTTCACCTGGGACGGGCCTGAAGGACTTGGGTACCGGGTATCGTTCCTGTCAATCGATGGACGACTGCTCCACACAACCGAGGTTGCGGCTCGCCGCCTTGTTCTGGGCGGTGCGACTCGCGCCATCCTCGAGCGGGAACCAGAATGTTTCTGGAAGGTCGAGGCGTTGCCTGGAGGCGGCGGCCTCCTGCCCCAAGAACGCGTCGCCCGAATCTCCTGGAACCCCTGAGCGGCTGATGACGGCTGAGTTTCGGCCGGGGAAGTTCCTGGGTGTTTGCCGCGCGCTGCTGCTTGCGTCCCTCGTATTGTCGCCGGTTACCGCCTTTTCTCAGGCGCTTTCACCGCGGGGGGAGCCCTTTTTGGGGCGCTCGAAGCCGGCGGCCGGCCCCAGGACGCCCGCCTGACCGGCGAGGCGCTCTCACGGGTCCTGCTGGCGCCGGTGCTTGGGGTGTTGCCCGCAGGGACTCGGCGACTCTTGATCGGCGCCACCGGGGAACTCGCCGACCTCCCCTTCGCGGCACTCCCGCATCCGACGAAGGGAGATCTGCTGTTGCACCACTTCGAAGTCACCTACGTGCCAAGCCTCCAACTCCTGGCCGCGCTTCGGACCTCCCCTAAACCAACCGCCGAGAATGCTCTGGTATTCGCCGATCCTGTGGCCAGTGGACGGGTGCCTTCCGCGCGGCGCGGGATCGACCTCGGGCCCCTGCCTCACGCCCTGCGGGAAGGAAAGGAAGTGGCGGCGTACTTTCGCGAAGCCCGTTTGCTGGAAGGACGGGGGGCCACGCCTCGCGCGGTCATCGCAGAGGCGGGGCGCTTCGGCGTACTCCATTTCGCCACTCACGCGGTCACCGATCGTCAGGCTCCGATGAACTTGGCTCTCGTGCTCTCGCCCGAGGACTCGTCGCGCAGCGGTTGGATCACCGCCCGCGAGATCTCGTCCCTCTCACTCGATACCGCCCTCGTAACGCTGTCCGCGTGTCAGTCCTCGGCCGGACCCAGGACGAAAGCGTCGTCGGCACCTTCTCTTGCCAAAGCCTTCCTCCAGGCAGGCAGCCGCTCGGTGGTGGCCGGGCTCTGGGATGCGGACGACGCCGCCACGCGCGATCTGATGAATCTGTTCTACGAGGAACTCTCGCGCGGTGAAACGGTAGGGGGCGCGCTGCGCCTCGCTCAGCAGACTCTCGCCCGCACCCGCGATGTCTCTCAGTGGGCCGGGTTCGTGGTGGTGGGCGATCCAGACTCCCGACCGCTCGGAATCAGGCAACCGCGAGCCTTATCAGCCACATCCCCTATGGGCGGGTTCGCGCTTCTGGTTTGCGCGGTCGGGGGTTTGGTCTTCTACGCGCGCAGGTCCTGACCGGTCAGCCTGCGGAACGCCTCCAGGTAGCGTTTCCGCGTCCCTTGGATGACCGAGGCGGGCAGATCGGGGCCGGGATACGTCTTATCCCAGGGCAGGGTTTCGAGATAATCGCGGACGAACTGCTTGTCGAAACTGGGCGGGGTCCTTCCCGCCTCCACCATCGACGCCTCCCAGAAGCGGGACGAATCAGGGGTGAGCGCCTCGTCGATCCAGATGAGTCCCTCGGGCACGATGCCGAACTCGAACTTCGTATCGGCGATGGTCAGCCCGACACTTTCGGCATGACTCCGCGCCCCCTCGTAGATGCGCAGGGAAGCGCCGCGCGCGGTCTCGGCGTGTTCGATGCCCGTGAGCTTCACCATTTCGTCGAAGGAGATGTTCTCGTCGTGACCGGTCTCCGCTTTGGTGGCCGGAGTGAACAGCGGAAGCGGGAGTTTCTGTGATTCGAGCAGACCGGCAGGAAGGCTGAGGCCGCAGATCGCGCCGGTCTTCCGGTAGTCCTTGAACCCCGACCCGGACAGATAGCCGCGCACCACACATTCGACGGGCAGCGGATCCGTCTTGCGGACCACCATCGAACGGCCGTCGAGCAATTCGCGGTGGGGCTTGAGCTCGGTTGGAAAGTCGGCGACGTCGGCCGCAATGACGTGGTTGGGAATCGTGGCCTCGAGCTTTTGGAACCAGTAGAGGGAAAGCTGATTGAGCACCCGGCCCTTGTCGGGTATCCCCTGCGGAAGAACGACATCAAACGCTGACAGCCGGTCGGTGGTGACGATCAGCAGTTCGGTACCGAGGTCGTACACATCGCGGACCTTGCCCCGTCGAAGGAGGGGAAGGTCGAGGGCGGTGGTGGTCAGAGCTTCGCGCATAGACCGGGATCTTAGTAGGGCCGCCTCTGCCTGCGGCCACACGCCTCTCCGTCCTCGCGCAAGGCGGCGATCAGAATCAGGCCCTGGCCCGCCTGCGGGCGTCGCGTAGCGGCGGATCCGCGTCGCCGAAGTCTCTAAGAAGGGCGACAGAGACCGCCCTGAAGTATCGCCGCCTGGGATCCTGCGGCCCGTTGCCGAGTTCCCGCACATGTCCCTTGTCGACGAGTCTCGAAAGGCGTGTACGCGTTGCGCGAGTCGATAGGCCAATACTCTTGGCAAGTTCGCTCGTAAGCAGTCCCTTGGGGTCTCGTAACGCCGTCATGATGGCCAGATCCTTCGGGTCCAGCACCACGATTCCTACCTTCAAGGTGAAGAGCGTTACCCGAAAGCGGGTGCTGATCTCCTCAAACAGCGGCGGTCGCAGCCCCGCTTCATGGCACGCGGCGGTCATTCGCTGAACTCCGCTGCCCCACTGCTCAATCAGTCCAAGGGTGTTGAAGACCCGGCCAATGACGCGATTGCGGAGCTTCGATACGCCTCGGGGAAGATCCTCTATCAGCATACCGAACGGCAACAGGCCCGGGTTCTCGACCTCGAGACGATCGTCGAAGAGCGACACACGAATCGGCGCGCCCCGCTGGGAATAGTCGGCGTGGGCCACCGCGTTGATCACCGCCTCGCGCACCGCGACCGGGGGCAGGTTGGGTCGCTCCTTCCGGCGCACGGGTCCTATTTCGGCGCCGTGGAGCGTGTGCTTATCGACGAAGGCGATGGCCTCCTCTACGGCACGGGTCGGGATGGAATGGATGTCCACCCGATCGATGATCTGGCTCTTATCGGCGCCGCGAAAGCGGCCGGCCTGGATCCATGCGTCTGGAAAGTGACGCTCCCGATCCTTGCCAAAGAGCAGCATCCCGCCAGTCGTGGGCACCATGAGCCCCTGGTGGTCCGTGACAAGCCTCAAAGTTTCCAGGTCTCGCCGGGCGATGACCCGCACCGGGCGAAACGACTCGGAAGCAGCTCGGAAGTCCAGCGCTTCCGAGCTCAGGCCCGGCATCGGCTGTTCGTCAAAGGACTCGCTGCGGGAGAACCGGCGGAGCTCTTCCGTCAGCTCCTTGTCGGCCCGGCGGTTGGTTGAACCGATTCGGACGTAGACCCCGTCCGTCTGACGCTCTCGTTTGAAATGGTGTGGACGGTTGGAGCTCGGGTGGACCTGGATGGCGAGAATGTGGGTGCGCCGCCAGGACAGGAGCTCGATCTCCGGAACGATCCGCGGCGAAACCAGATCGCTGACCAGGCTCGCCACGCGCTCTTCCAGGTTCAGCGGATCGTGGACGCCCCGAACACGCCGGCTGCTGTCCTCGACGCCAATCAGCAGTATTCCCCCGGAGGTGTTGGCGAAGGCGATGACGGTCTTGATGACCCCGTCCGGACTCGACAGGTCGCGCTTGAACTCGAGGGTCTTGCCCTCATCACGTTTCAGCAACTCCAACAGGTTCATCTACTCGGAAGTCTACTCGGAAGCGGCGCGCTCCGGTAGGCTTCCGAGTCGGTCCGACGTTCGTAATCCCGAGCCGCTTCGTCTTGAGGGCGAGGCCGTTGCGGGCGATCCCGAGGCTTTGCCTGTCCGCCCGCACTATTCCCGACCGTACCATTGAATCATGCGCCGCGCGGAAAAGTAGGGGCAGGCCTTGTGCCTGCCCCTACCGGGGGCGGAACGCGATGCATGCGATCGACAGCGTGGCCACAAGGCCCCCCCCTACATACCTTCAGGCGTAGGCGCCGGAGGGGCCGGCGGAACCGCAGGTGTTACCTTGGTGGCAGGGCCTTTCCCTGCGGTCGGCGCCTTCGACGACTTAGGTGCGGGAACCGCGGGTGGCTCCGGTGCGATGGGCCGCGCCGGGCGCGGGCCTTCGCCGAGCGGTGCGCGGAACCGGGCATCGACTTCGGGGGCGTTCGGCGAATCCGGCTCGGACACCTCCATGTCACCTTCACGCGACACGGTGATGTCGCCCAGACGCGACCGAAGGGTCAAGAGAGGACCACCGGTTCCGATGGTGGCCTTCAGCAACCGCTTGCCTTGCTCGCTCGAGTTGAGGGCGCCCACTTCGCCGCGCACGTCGCCCCGTTCCACTTGCGCGTCGAGAAGAGCGTTCACGGAATCGGGCAAACCTACGTGAATGTCGCCGATATCTACCTTGACGTCGATGGGAGCTTGAACTGTCCGGATGGGCTTCACGGAAACTCCGCCGCGGCTCGAAATCACGGTCAGGGGACCAGCGAAGTCCATCGCGTCGATATCCTCGCTATCCGACTCGAGACGCGCGCCCTTCAAGAAGCGCTCCGCGCGGATGTTGCCGTGTTCGTTCGTGATCTCAAGCAATCCCGCCACGTCCGAGGCGGCCACGTCGTCGAAGGAGTTGCGGATCATGACGCTCGATCCGGCCTTCAGAAGGCGGACATGCCCGCGCCGGTTCTCGATGGAGATTTGTCCGGTGATGTTCTGAATATCGATATCGCCCCGGTTCTTGACCGTCACATCCCCCTTCACGTCGTCGATGCGCAGGTCCGAGTGTTCACCGTCGCACGACAGCGCGCCGGTGATCTTGCGGGCCTGAAGGTCGGAGAACTTCAGCTTGGCGGAAAGCGCCACCAGGTCGACCGCACTGAGGTTGCCATGGGAGACCACCACTTCGGACGGCGCCATCAGCCGCTCCACGTGTACGTCCCCGTATTCGACCTCGACCCGGCAACCCAGGGCGGCCGAGACCACCTCCAGGCTGCCGTGCCGGTTTTTGGCCACGCAGTCGCCGGTCACGTCGCGCACCTTCATCTCGTCGAATTCGCCGGTCACATTAAGAGCCTTCGCCCCCTCGACCACGATGCGGCCATGCCGGTTGGTCACGCGGGTGTCGAGCGACTCCGGGGTGTCGATCTCGATGTGAGTCTTGACCCTGTAGTTCGCCTTGGGGTCACGGGTGGTGGAGACCTTCAAAAGGCCGCCCTCGCGCACGATCACCAGTTTCACTTTCTCAGAGACGGATTCGGCGCTCCCCGAACGCCCGGTGAACACCTCTTTGCGCAGCGCGATGCCGATCTGGCCGTTGGGAGCGCTGGTTCGGCGCACCATGACATCGCCGAAAGCGTTCGAGATTTCGACGCCGCTGATACCGGCGGACGCGCTCGTCTGGGTTTCCGTGAATTCCTGCGAAGGACCGCGGAACCTCGAAACCCGGAACGGAAAGTCGCCGTCGAACTGGAGGCCGCGGAAACCTTCGAAGGACTCATCATTGACGAAGTTGCGGGTGACGTTGATGCCTTCAATGATGAGGCCGAAGGAGACGATCAGGAAGAAGAGGGCGACCTTTCGGAACTTCATTGACCACCTCCACTTCCATCCTGCGAGGCCCGCGAGGCCACGATCTCGGCGGCGCCCCAGACCACGAGGAACCCGGGCCAGATCTTCTTGAGGAGAGGGATCGCTTCGACGACTCCCAGGTTCGCGAGGAGGAACACGACCCCTACGGTGGCCAGGAAGACGCCGAAGCCGAATGCCTCGGGAGAAAACCCGCGATTCATTGCCGGTTACCGAACAAGGAGCCGCGGAGCAGAACCACGCCGGCCACGATCATCAGCAGGGGCCACATCTTGGCGATCCACTGGAAACTGAAGAGGCCCAGATTGTGCAGGAGCAACAGGCCGCCCATGGCCACCAGGGACCAGCCCCACAGACGGTTGGACTCGGGCTCGTTCACCGTGTTCACACCCGAGAACGACTGGAGGTTGATGCGCTCGGCGGAGCGGTAAGCCTCGATCATGTTGTAGAAGACGATGAAGGGCAACAGCAGGCCGAAGAAAACGCTGCCGCCATCGGTTTCCGCTATCACGAAGATGCAGGTGGCAAACGCGGAGAAGAAGGCGAGGGCCTTCCCGATTTCGCCGTTGTAAAGGTGTCCGAAACCCGGGAAGAGCGAAAGGAAGGCGGCGAGAGCGGGGCTGCGCTTGTGCGAAGACCCCGTATACGACTGGTCGAACTTCGGAGACTGGGGGAGCTGGGGTTCGGCTCCGGCCTCGACTCTGACATTTTCTTCCATGATGGGCGACCTTTCTAGGGGCGTTTGGGGCTCCGAGATCCCTCGGTCGGCCCCGGGGAGGGCTGTCCCGAGGGGTCGGTTTTGGGGTCTCTGGAATCCAATACGGCATCCGAAGCGGGTTTGTTCTTTCCGTTGGATGTTTCGGTTGGGTTGGGGGAATTCACGTATTCGTCGAGGGTTTGGCTCAATTCTTCGGTCCGCCCCTCTACGGTGCCGACGGCCAGGGCCTTCAGCACGCGCAGATCGTCGACCAGTCGCTCGCCGCGGCTGCGCCATCGCGAGAAGCTGGCGCCTATACGGTCCATTTGATCGGTGGCGGCGGCGTTGAGGCCCGGATGCAATTGGACCGCGCTGAGCGCGAGTCCCACGGCGAGAAGAACGAGGCCGGCCCGCCTCTGGGTGCGGGAAACCGTGTCGAACGAAAGCGAGAGAGTCTTCCGCGCGTCGGGGGCTCCGACCAGTTCAGGCGGGGCCTCGATAAAGGGCCGGGGCGGGGCGGCCAGAATGGTCTGAAGATGGTGGTCGATGGTCGAGCACTCGCGGCATTCGCGCAGATGTTGCGCGACATCGTCGGCCAGCGGATCCGAGAGCAGGGCCTCTCGGAAATCCGACAACAACTCGCGCGGTCGTCGACACTCGGGTTTGGGGATGGGAAGCCGGATGAGGGTGGCCACTTGCTCGATCCGGGCCCGGTGAACCAGATGTCTCGCTCGGTCCTCCGAGACGAGAAGTGCGGTTCCGAGGTCGTCGTACGTGGCGTCCCACGCATTTACGAAGAAGAGGAGGATCGCGGGCTCTTTGCAGTCGCGGGCTTCCATCCGAGTGGGCCGCGAGCGGTCCATCTTCGTCCAGCGGGCGAGGGCCAGGCGCCGCAGCAGTGCATCGGCGAAGGGAGACTTGAGGCCGCTCTTGCGAACGTCCTTAAGCAGATCGCGGGCCAGGGCCAGGGCCTTGACCGGATCGCCGACCAGATCCATCGCAGACGTGTAGGCGAGGGTCTCAAGCGGCGAAGCCCGGCCTACACTCGGTGCCGGACGCACTGAGCTTTGCGGGCCCCCGAAGAGGGGCTGAAGGTTCGGGTTCGTCAAACGTCAATGTCTCAAGCGAGAATACGTCTTTGCGGGCTGGGATTGTTCCGCCTCATCAACCTCACGAAGAAACTACCTTGATGCTCCCTCAAGCCCCAATTGAATCGCGCCAAGCCACACGTCTGCGCGCCCTCCGAACGACTGCGGCCGGTTCCTTCCGATGAAGCACGCCCTCCGATTGGCCTTGGGCCTGGCCCTCGCCGCCCTGCTGCTTTGGGCGGCGACCCGTGGTGTGGATCCAAACGAGCTGCTTGGGGCCATGTCGCGGGCCAGGCCGGTGGAGCTGGTGCTGATCGTCCTCCTGACCGTGGTGATGTACGTGATTCGGGCCATGCGCTGGAGGCTTCTGCTGCCTGCACTGCGGGATGCCTCCATCCTCGACCTGTTCGGAATTACCAACATCGGCTTTATGGCCGGTCTCTTCATTCCACGCGCAGGCGAGGTTCTGCGACCGTATCTCGCGGCCCGCAGGTACAACGTCTCGGTGAGCGCCGGGCTCGCGTCCATCCTCCTCGAGAGGCTGATCGACCTCATCACCGTGTTGTTTCTTCTGGCCTTGTACATGTTCGTCCTGCCGCGGCCGGCGATGGAGCGTTCGGACACCCTCATGACCACGCTGCGTGCCGGGGCGGGTGTGGTGTTTCTGATTTCTCTCGCCGGCATGGCTTTCCTCGCCGCCCTTCGCGTCGAAGGGGGCCCCGCCCGCCGGTTGCTCGACTGGAGCCTTGGTCTGCTGCCGATGAAGATCGGCACTCAGGTGCGCGGCCTGGTTTCATCCTTCGTCTCCGGCCTGGATGTTTTTGGCTCGTCACCCGCCCAGTGGGCCCGGCTGATCGCCGAATCTCTGGCCCTTTGGCTCTCGATCGGCCTGATCATCCACCTCAACTCGCAGGCTTTCGGATTCGACATCCCGTTCCAGACGTCGTTCCTCATCATTGCCTTTCTCACGGTCGGCGTCGCCATTCCCACCCCCGGCATGGTCGGCGGCTTTCATGCCTCGTACACTCTCGCCCTCAACGGCATCTATGGAATGGACCAGGGCCAGGCGGTGGCCGCAGGCCTTGTGCTTCACGTTCTTCAGAATCTGCCGGTGCTGATCCTGGGGATCGCGTTTCTGGGTCGCGAGGGGCTTTCGTTCGGCAGCATGAAGAGGATTACCGAACAGCCCACTTCAGGTTAGGGGGTTTTTGGGCGCTTCGGCGCCGGTCCCTGCCTCTGCTAAGTCCTGATAGGATAAGGGTATGCGATGCCCGTTCTGCGAAAGTGTCGAAGATAAAGTCGTCGATTCGCGAGAAAGCAAAGAAGGCGATGCGATTCGAAGGCGTCGGGAATGCCTTAAATGCGGAAAGCGGTTTACGTCGTATGAGCGCATCGACCAGGTTCCACATCTTGTGGTCAAGAAGGATGGGCGTCGCGAACGTTTCGACCGCAACAAGGTGATCGGCGGCCTGATGAGGGCCTGCGAGAAGCGCAACGTGTCGATCAACGCCATCGAGGAGATGGCGTCCAAGGTCGAGCAGATGGTTCAGGAAAGTCCCGACCGCGAGGTGCCCACCGAGAAAATCGGCGAGTACCTGATGGAGCGACTGCGCCAGGTGGACAAGGTGGCGTTCGTGCGCTTCGCCTCCGTCTATCGCGACTTCAAGGACGCGTCGCAGTTCATGTCGACCCTCAAGAACCTGCTGGACAACTGACGCGGGGTTTGGACCAATCCGGTTCAGGGCGTCCACAACCGCTGCATCCCTAGGGATCGTCTCTATGGTCGAACAGCCGCAAGGCGGAGTGTTCGCGTATCGCGTCGAAGTCCTGGTCGACCGCAAAAAGTTGATGGCTCCCGGCGATGCTTATGGTGGCGATGAGGCAGTCGATTCCCGAGACGTTGGCGCCCTTGCTGACGCACAGATTTCGGAGCCGTGCCGCCTCAACGTGATCCTCGGCCGTGGCCACCACCACAGTGAACGCGCCCTCGAGCCGGGCGCGCATGTCTTGAAACTGCCTCTCGGAGGGAAGGCCGGTCAAAACCTCCTGTAGCACTATCCCAGGTAGCCCAAGTGATTCATCGCTCGCCATCAACGTCTCAAAGGCCCGCGTCAGCTGGACTTCTTGGGGGTCCGGTCTTCTCCTCCTGAAGATCCGGGAGAGCACCGAGGTGTCGAACAGAATCACCGCGAGCGACGCTCCTTCTTGTAGTGATATCGGGGGTCGTACTCGACCTTTCCCACGAGGCTCAGAAGTTCCACCCGCTTCCGTCGCTGGATGAATTCGCGCAGGGCCTCGTTCACGGTGTGTCGCTTGGTGCGGAAGCCGCCGACACTGAGAGCTTGAGTGAGGAGCTGGTCGTCGATCGCGAGATTGCTTGCCATACACAAATAGTCTACACATAAAAGCTGTGTGTATTGGTAGCCTGGTCCGACCAAAGTCACGCCATGAGTGGTTCCTGTCCGCGACCAGGTCCGAGGTCGAAGCCCCCGGACCGCGCTTCGAAAACCTTATCGCCGGCCATCTCCTCAAGGCCGTTCATTTCTGGACGGATACCGGCGAAGGAACCTTCGACCTCCACTACCTGCGCGACAAAGACAAGCGCGAAGTGGACTTCCTGATCACGCGCGATCGAAAGCCGTGGCTCGCGGTGGAAGCCAAGCTGGCCGACACCGCCCTTTCCCCCGCGTTTGGCACTTTCCTGCCGCACCTAGGCTGCAGACGATTCGTCCAGGTGGGGAAGGAGCCGAACGTGCGGTCCGAGACCGCCCTCGGCGATGCGCGTGGCCTGGTTATGAGCGCAGCCGATTTTCTCGCGGTCTTGCCGTAGGTAGCCCTCGACGGCTCGGGGCAGAGCGATGGCGAAAGGTCGGCTTCGCTACCAGCGGTGGTAGGCGGGGTGACCGGGCTTCACGGCCACGAAGGTTCCGCGGCAGGTTGAGGTGACGAGGCCATCAACTTCGATCGTGGATTCGACGGTGGCGCGGTCTTCGGTCGACTCCACCACCTTCGACTTGATCAGGAGCGGGCCCTTCGAGGGCGTCGGCCGTTTCAGCTTGACGTGAAAGTCCGCGGTTACCGTCGGAGGCAGGCTGTCGCTGCCCGCCTTCTTCATCAGGTGGTAGGCGGCCGCCCAGTTGCTATGGCAGTCGAAGAGGCACCCGACGATGCCGCCGTTCACGACACCTTCCCACGCTTCGTGATGTGGCTCCGGGGTGAACCGCGCGACGATGAACTCGCCTTCGGGGAAGCTCTTGATCCTAAGCCCCTTCTCATTGGTGGGGCCGCAGCCGAAGCACTTTCCGTCGGGGCCGTAGATGTCCTGAAGAGCCTGGGTCATGGCCGATGAAGATAGCACTGCGCCTTCGAGAGATGGGGGCTTCCTGGAAGCCCGCGCGACGCCGGTCTATTCAGGTGGGGTTTCTCGAGAGCGTTCACCGAGGGCGGCGGCGCTCCTGCTCCTGCTTTTCGACCATCGCGGCCACGTCCGCGAGCAGGCTGGCGAGAAGGAGCGCGGCGGATCCGTTGGGTAGGCGCTGCGGACAGTAGGCGAACTCAACCACCGAAAAACGGCCATCGTTTGGGCGGGCTCGGCGGCGTCCACCCCACGGCATTCGCGGTGCTCATTCCGAATTCGCGGACGCAGCGCCGGCGCAGTTCGGCCAGCGGATAGAACGTGCCGCGCCACACGATGCCGCGTCGGACGAGGGCGAGCAGAGTCGACCAGGCGATGACCCCCCCGAGAGTGACCGCGGCGAGAGGGGCCACCAGGCCTTCGAGCCCGGTGCCTCCCGAGGCACGACGCGAGGACGCCGACACCAGAAGAACCGGTAGCACGGCGGCGAAGAACGCGGGGCCCACGGTCCAGGAGGGTACGGTCACCAGAAGCGGAAGATAAGGAAGAAGCGCTGCGGTCCAGACCCCGAAGACCGCGAGGGCTGCCACTATCGTGTTCCACTCGCATCCGGCGAACGCGTTCTTCTCGAGACCGCGCAGGGAGGCGATCAGACCGTTCTGCCAGCGCACGCTGACCATCCCGTCAGAACCAAGACACCCCTGCGCCACCCCGCCGCGCCGCAGGAGAAGCCCGAGCTTCAAGTCGTCGGCCACTTCGAAGGCGAGGCGTTCGTGGCCACCGATGCTTTCATAGGAATCGCGGCGCACCAGGCCGAAAGCGCCCACGCCCACGTACCCCCACGTCTTCGGCACAGACAGTGCGGCGGGATCGAGCTTGAGGGCGAGAGCGATCGCGAAGGTCGAGACGAACGCCCGCTCGAGGAAGCCTTCGGCCACGAACTGCGGAAGGGCCACGAAATGTCCGAGGCCGTGCGTTTCCGCGAACGCGACCGAGCGTTTCAGGGCGTCCTTCTCGAAAACCACGTCCCCATCCGTGAAGAGAAGCCAGGCCCCGCTCGCTTCCTGTGCGCCCCGGTGCATCGCGTGATTTTTCCCGAGCCACCCAGAGGGCAAGACCTGGATGTGAAGTACCCGCAGCCGAGGATTTTTCGCGGCCAGAGCATCCAACAGGGCACCCGTCTGGTCCTCCGACCGATCGTCTATCGCGACGATCTCTAGGTTCGGATAGTCCTGAGCCAGCAAGGACGACACCGCCCGCTCGACGCCGCGGGCCTCGTTCCGGCAGGGGACGATCACGCTGACCCTGGGCCAGGGCATCTCGGAGGGCCTCGGGCTCTCCCATTCGCGGAGAGTCGGAAAGCGGCGGTGGAAGGCGTAGAGCCGCGCGAACAACATGAGATTGAGGATCACCAGCGCGCCCACCGCGAGACCGTAGCCCGTCCCCAGACTCATGAGGGCTCCCGGCTCGCCCGCCGCTGGGCGCCCTGCATGGTCTGGAACAAGGAGCCGGTTTCGAAGTCGTCCACCTCGATGGCCTCGCGGGCGAGTTTGCGTGCGTGCGCCACCGCGACCGCTTCGTCGCCCCCGATAACCTGGCTCCGATACGCCTCGCTGATGTCGGAATCGCGGTCCTCTTCCAGCGTATCGGCGTCGAAGAGGCCTTGTTTGCACGCGTCGGCGATTCGCTTCTCGAGGGGTGCGGCGACTGCGAGGGCCGCGAACGCGGCATCGAGCCGGGTCAAGGGGTCGTGCGGCGAGCCGAGGGATATGCCCGTGGTGAGGGTATCGCGCGCCCCGCCGGGCTTCGAATGCGCATCCACCACGGCGTCGAGATCCTGGTCCGAGGGCCCTCGGCTCAAGGGATTAAGACGAGCCCACCACAACGCGGGACCGCGGAGGAGTGCGCCTATTACGGGAGCGTCGAACTCCCGCAGCGCCGCCACGAGGGCCTGGTCCGCGCGAGCAAGACACGTCTCGACCGAGGTGCGCACGAGCGAGTCCTTTTCGTCCCGCCCCTCGTGGAGCGCGCGGCGCACGGCGCTCAGCCCGAAGAAGATTGCGGAGAGCGCATCGGCGAGCCGCCCATTCAGATGACCTTTGCGCTTCAGCGCCGGACCATTCACCAGCAGGGTCAGGTCGGCAAGGACGGCGAAGCGCAGGGCCGCCCAGGACAGTCGACGCTTTTCTGACCTGAGGGGTCCACGGAAGGCGGAAGGCTCGGCGAGGAAGCCGCGAGTCAGTTCGGCGAACAGCAGGCGCAGCACGGTCCAGATCGAGAACACCAGGTGCCGGTAGATCTGGTAGACCGTGCCGAGAATGAAACCGCTCTCAAGCGCCTTCAGGTGCTTGAGGGCATAAGGATGCCCGCGCAGCACTCCCTGGCCGAAGATGATGAGAGTGCGGGTGAGGATGTTGGCGCCCTCGACCGTGATCTGGATTGACGCCCCTTCCATCGCCATCAGCAGAGGGTTTCTCGGCCCGCGGCACAAGGCCGCCCCGCCCAGTACGTCCATGGCGTCCATCACGGTGCGTCGGGTCATCTCGGTCTGTTCGTACTTTGCGACTGCGGAGATCACGGAAGGACGATGCCCATTCATCACGGCACCCGCCACGAAAATCCGCGCCGCGTCACTGAGGTAGGCGTTCACCAGGATCGACGACACTTTCTCGCGGATGCCTTCAAAACGCCCGATGGGCATGCCGAACTGGCGGCGGACCTGAGTGTAGGCGGTGACCACGCGCGCGATCCGTTTGATCCCTCCCGCGGACTGAGCGGGCAGTGAGAGCCCGCGTCCGGCCGAGAGCGCCTCCATCAACATCGCCCAGCCTTTACCTGCGCCTGAGTAACCGCCGATGATTTCGTTCGCGGAAATCACGACGTTGTGCCCTTCCGTGGGCCCGTTGGGGAAGGCCACGCCCATGGCGTCGTGACGGCGTCCCACAATCGCGCCGCTCAGCGAGGTCTTCACCAAGACGCATGTGATGCCAGGGTTCGGCCCTTCGCCCAGCAGGTCTTGCGGGTCTTCCAGGACCACGGCAAGGCCCAGGACCGTGGCGATAGGTGCGAGGGTGATGTATCGCTTTCGCCAGTTCAGTTCGATCTTGAGGTCGTCGTCGTCTCCGCGAAAGACCCGGCCTCGCGAGACGATCGACCCCGCGTCCGATCCCGCTTCCGGTTCGGTAAGGGCGAAGGCCGGCATCTCGTCCCCACGCGCGAGTGCGTCCAGATACTCCGCCTTCTGGCTGGACGTGCCGTAGCGCTCGATCAACTCGCCCGGGCCCACCGAATTCGGAATCAATACCGCTACCGCGAGCGGCATCGAATGAGAGCCCAGCTTGCCCACGATCGCGGTCAGGCCGAGGGCCGAAAAACCGCGCCCACCGCGATCACGGTCCAAGGTGAGGCCGAAGAACCGCTCCTTCTTCAGAATCTCCCACGCGGTGACCGGCAGGTCCATCGCCTCCTGGCACAACCACGGATGAACCGCGCGGCACACCGCCTCGCACGGCCCGTCCAGAAAGGCCAGCTCTTCGGGGCTGAGGGTCGGATAGGCCTCCCGCGCGATCTCCTTCCAGTTGAGTCGGCCCGCGAAAATGGGGCGCTCCAGCCAGACCGTGCCGGCCTCCAGGGCCTGGCGTTCGGTGGCGGAGATCTTGGGGGCGAAGCGGTCGAAAATCATGGATCAGCGTTTGCCCACGAGGCCCGCTTCGAACAGTCGCCGGTCCACTCTCGAATACCCGCGAATCGCCGCCAGGCTCGCGATCTGGGTGTGCCGGATCTGGACGAGGTGATTGGGAATGTCCCACAGATCCCCTTCGGCGGTCATCCAGGGCAACCCATCGAAACGCGAGAGATCGACCGGGCGTGAGTAGGCGCGCAGGGATTTCTGCCGGCGCAGATTGAAGTACGACTCGAAGTACGACATCACCAGCTCGCGCACGCTGCGATACACGGGCTCGCGGTAGCGCAGGCCTGAGTAGTTCGACCGGCCGATGGCGCCCCAGCCGTGATCGGTCTTGAAGACTGCGAGCACATGGTCGTCGTCCTGCTCCGCCTCGAGATCGAGGATCAGGGGCGGGCGCCCCTGGACCCGCAAGGCGGCGGCTGCGAACAGAGCGCCGTCCATGCATTGGCACAGGCCCTCGCGCATCACCCGTCGGGGCGACCGGCAGGCTCCACCTTGGGTGTCGTAGAGGAGTTTCGTATCCAGATACTCCTGGATCCGCCATTCGGGCGAAAGCGACGCGAGGAGGCGGGCCTCGGATCGGGTCAGGTTGAACGGTGGCGTCCCCTCGGCCGTCATTACCCCTCCCTTCATTATCCCTCCCTTCACTACCCCCAACGATACGAGAGTCGCGCGGCCTTTGGCACCCACCGTCCTATACTCGGTCATGCGCAGAAGGATGTCGTGGGCGGCAGGTGCTGCCTTAGTGACAGGGGCCTGGATGCTGATCTCAGCAGAAGGGCCGCTCGCGGTTCCGCAGGTAGCGGCGGACGATGGAATCCGGGCTCTCGATCCGGCGGTCCAGGAGGAGCGGATCGCTCGCGGTCCCCGCGTGGACTATGAATCGCGGGTGATTGTCGCCTTTCACGACTCGGTCGACGATCGTCAGGCCGAGCAATCTATTCGAGACGCCGGGGGAGCCCGTGGTTCGCGCAGCGCCTTCGGTCGGCGCTATGTGGTCGAACCCATGTCCGGGATCGACGCCCTCGGCCTCACTCGGCGGCTCCTTGCGATGCCGGAGGTGGACTACGCGGAACCGGACGGCGTGGTGCGCGCGCACTTCCTGCCCAACGACAGTCTCTTCAACCTGCAGTGGCACCTGAAGACGATCGGCGCGGAGCGAATGTGGGACATCCAGCGGGGCGACCCGTCCGTGGCGGTGGCGGTGCTCGATACGGGAATCGCCTATGAGGACTTCGGTCCCTATCGGAAGGCCCCCGATTTCGGAGGTACGGTTTTCCTGCCCGGATTCAACGCCTTCACCCGCGATTCGCACGCCAATGACGACAACTTCCACGGAACCCATGTGGCCTCCATCATCGCCGAGGCCACGCACAACGGGACCGGCGCTTCAGGGATCGCCCACCTCACGGCTCTGATGCCGGTGAAGGTCCTCGACAAAGACGGCTTCGGTTCGAACTCGGTCATCGCGGAGGGTATCGACTACGTGGTGAACTTCCGCCAGAACGGCGTCAATCCGGTGAAGGTGATCAACATGAGCCTGGGCGGGTCGACGAGGTCACAGGCCGTGCAGTCCGCCATCGATCGCGCGGTGGCCGCGGGGATCACCGTGGTCGCTTCCGCCGGTAACGACAACGTGAGTCCGGTGGACTTTCCGGCCGCCTTCGGAAACGTGATCGCCGTGGGTTCGATCGACTTGCGCAAGGTGAAAGCTCCCTATTCGAGCTTCGGCGCCGATCTCGATCTCATGGCTCCAGGCGGCGACAACCGACGGGACGACAATGCGGACGGACGTCCCGATGGTGTGCTGCAGCAGACCTTTGACCCCGATCTGGCCGAGCGGGGCCGGTACGACGCCTTCGGCTACTACTTCGTGACCGGGACGTCTCAGGCGGCGCCCCAGGTGGCGGCATTGGCGGCACTTCTGGCCCGGCAAGGGATTAAGGATCCCCGCGCGATTCAGGCCATCATGGAAAGGACCGCGGAAGATCTGGGCGCCGCCGGTCGCGACGACCGCTTCGGCTGGGGGCTGATTCGTCCGGCCGAGGCGCTCAAGGGTCTGGGGTTGAACAAATGAAACGCGCTTTCTCTTTGGCGTTTGCCGCCCTCCTCCTGTCCTCCGGGCTCGCGGAAGCCGGTACGTTCGCCGTGTCCTTCGATGCCGGGCTGCGCGCGATGTCGAATTCGCCTGAAACCGAGAAGGCGATCTTCGGAGAGAAGCGCGGAACCGGAGCCGGACTCGGCGTGTCCTACGACCGGAATTCGCGCTGGCGTTTCGCCGTCGATTTTCGTCGGGTCAGTCGTGAGGGCCAGCGGGCCTTCGCCATCGACCGGAATTCGGAGGCGTTTCAACTGGGGCACCCGCTCAAGTTCAACCTCACCGAAGGAGTCGCGTCGGCGTCGTTCCTCATTGGACAAATTGGACCGATATCCCCCTATCTCACCCTCGGGGTCGGCCGCGCCTCCTGGAAAGAAGAGAGCAACATCGCGGGCCTGATCGAAAAGTCGGACGGGAGCGCCACCCTCTTCGAAGCGCGGCTGGGGATCGAGCGCCAGCAGGGCCCGATTCGACTGGGGATCGAAGGAGGCCTCACCATGATCCCCAATTCCGTCGGCGTGGGCGGCATCTCGAAGGTCTACGAGGAAACCGACATCGGCGGTCTGTTTGTGGTTATGAAGATCGGTTTCGCGAAGCGGTAACGAGAGAATGCATCGCTACCACCGATTGGGGCAACTCCCGGCCAAACGTCACGTGGCTCTGCGGCGCGGCGACGGATCCCTTCATTATGAGGAACTGATCGGCAATCGCGGTTTCAGTGGACCGTCTTCTCTCCTCTATCACCTGTATCTTCCGACGTCGATCGTGGCCAGCGAGTTCGTCAAGGAAGTGCGGCCCGAGGCGGCGCCGCTGCGGGAACTGCGCAACCGGCACTTCGACTCGGGCAAGGTCGCCTGCGGTTCGAGCCTCACCCTTGACCGGGTTCCTCTTCTTTTCAATTCCGACGTGACCTTCTCCCTGGCGCGGCCCACCGCGACCGACACCGCCTTCACCCGCAACGGACAGGCCGACGAGATGTTCTACATCGCCAAAGGTTCAGGGAAGGTCGAAAGCGCGTTCGGCGACATCGCTTATCGAGCGGGCGACTATGTAGTGGTGCCTCGCGGCATCGTCCATCGTTTCGTGATCGGCGAAGGACCGCAACGGTATCTGATCTTCGAGAGCCCGGGTTACGTGCGCGCTCCAAAGCGCTACCGCGGCGACCACGGCCAGCTTCTCGAAGGTGCGCCCTACTCCGAGCGCGATTTTCGCGTGCCGGAGAACCTGAACCCCCGCGACGAGAAGGGCGAGTTCGAGATCCTCGTGCGCGCGAACGGCGCTTTGACCCGTGTGGTGTTGCCCCATCATCCGTTCGACGTAGTGGGGTGGGACGGCTACTACTATCCCTACGCCTTTTCAATCCACGATTTCGAGCCGAAGGTGGGGCGAACTCACCTGCCGCCGCCCGTTCATCAGACTTTCGAGGCCGAGGGCTATGTGATCTGCTCGTTCTGCCCTCGTCCTTATGACTTCGACAAGGACGCGATCCCCGCCCCCTACGCTCACACGAACGCGATGTCCGACGAAGTCATCTTCTACGCGAGCGCCGAGTTCATGAGTCGCAAGGGTGTCGCCTTCGGTTCCATCACCCTTCATCCTGATGGCCTCACTCACGGGCCCCAGCCCGGCCGGACCGAGGCTTCGGTGGGGGCGAAGTGGACCGACGAACTCGCAGTGATGCTGGACACGTTCAAGCCGCTTCAGGTCGCGACCGGGGCGACCGCAGTCGAGGATCCGAACTACTGGAAGTCCTGGATGACTTAAGGGCTGCCCGTTGTTCGTTCCAGCCAGCGGTGAGAACGCATCCAGCCTTGCCACCGCTCCGCCCCTCGTCCAAGAGCCCGCGTGAGTTCGGTCTTCATTGAGTCACATCCTGAAGACGCCGAAGCGGGTTTCCGGAATGGGGGCGTTGAGGGCGGCCGAAATCCCCAGGCCGAGAACCACACGGGTATCGCGCGGGCGAATGACGCCATCGTCCCAGAGGCGCGCGGTCGAGAAATAGGGGCTGCCTTCCTCTTCGTACTTCGCAAGGGTCGGGGCCTTGATCGCGTCGATCTCTTCGGCGGTCATGGTCTTCCCGCCGCGCGTAGCCTGATCGACTTTCACCTGGGCCAGGACGGAGGCCGCCTGTTCGCCGCCCATGACCGAGATGCGCGCGTTCGGCCACATCCAAAGCTGACGGGGTGAATAAGCGCGGCCGCACATGCCGTAGTTCCCTGCGCCGAAACTGCCGCCGATCACCACGGTGAATTTGGGCACCGCTGCGTTCGCGACCGCGTGGACCATCTTGGCCCCATCCTTGGCGATACCGCGCTGCTCGTATTCCTTCCCCACCATGAAGCCGGTGATGTTCTGGAGGAACACGAGGGGGATCTTGCGTGCGCAAGCGAGTTCGATGAAGTGCGTGGCCTTGAGGGCGCTTTCGGAGAAGAGGACGCCGTTGTTGGCGAGAATCGCCACGGGGAAGCCCATGATGCGCGCGAAGCCCGTTACCAGAGTGGTTCCGTAGAGCGCCTTGAATTCGTCGAATCGACTGCCGTCCACGATTCGCGCGATGACCTCGCGGACATCGTAGGACTTTCTTGAGTTGGTGGGAATCACTCCGCCAAGCTCGCCTGGGTCGGAGGCGGGCTCCTCGGGCGTCGCCACATCCCAGGGCGGGTCTTTGCGCGAGGTGAGGGTGGCCACGACGTCGCGCGCCTTCGCGAGGGCCTCGTGTTCGTTGAGAGCGTAGTGATCGGCGACTCCGGAGATCCGCGCGTGTACGTCGGCACCGCCGAGGTCCTCAGCCGATACCTCTTCACCGGTGGCCGCCTTCACCAGGGGCGGTCCGGCCAGGAAGATCGTCCCCTGGCCTTTCACGATGATGGTTTCGTCGCTCATCGCGGGGACATAAGCGCCGCCCGCGGTGCAGGAGCCCAGCACCACCGCGACCTGAGGAAGGCCCACGGCGCTCATGCGGGCCTGGTTGAAGAAGATCCGGCCGAAGTGATCGCGGTCGGGAAACACCTCGGACTGAAGCGGAAGAAACGCCCCGCCGGAGTCGACGAGGTAGATGCAGGGGAGGCCGTTTTGTTGAGCGACCTCCTGAGCCCGCAGATGTTTCTTCACCGTGAGAGGGAAGTAAGTGCCGCCCTTCACGGAGGCGTCGTTCGCCACGATCATCACCTCGCGTCCCGAGACGCGCCCCACACCGGTCACGATGCCGGCACTCGGAGCCCCGCCGTCATACAGGCCCAAGGCAGCCAGTGCGCCCATTTCGAGAAAAGGCGAACCCTCGTCGAGCAGCAGGTCGATGCGCTCCCGCACGGGGAGCTTCCCCTGCTCTCGTTGCCGCTTCTGCGCGCTTTCGCCGCCTCCCGCCCTGGCGGCCGAAAGGGCCTTCGATAGTTCGGCTTCGAGATCATCCATACGCGCGATATTCGCGGCGAAGTCGGAGGAAGTCTTGTCAATTCGCGACGGGAGAAGACTCATACGCTGTGGAGTATGCCAGCCGCCAAGGCTTCGCGGTTGGGGCCCGCGTTCAGACCTTCGAGAACTCCGGCGGATACGCGACCTCGCCGCCCACGCCTTCAAGAGCCCCGGCCTGGAGTGCGCAAACCATGAAGGCCTCATCTGGGACCCGGAAGGGGGCCTTGATTCCGGCGCGACTAGCCGGCACGAAGCCGAAACGCGGGTAGAAGTCCACATGGCCGAGCACGATGACCACGGAATGGCCGAGGCGGCGCGCTTCGTCAAGGCCTTCATGCACCAGGGCGCTGCCGATGCCGCGCCGTTGATGCTCGGGAGCCACCGCCATCGGCGCGAGCGAGATCGCCCTCCGCGCGTTCTCGTCGCGGCCGATCGTCACGTGGGTGAAGAGGATGTGGCCCACGACCTCTTTGCCCAGACAAGCCACGAGGCTCAGTTCCTTGATGAAGTGAGCCGAGTTTCTGAGGCCGGCCACGAGGTTCGCTTCGTTGGGCCGGGCGAAGGCCAGTTCGTTGACTCGGTCGATCGCTGCTTCGTCCTGCGCGGTTTCAGGGCGGATTGCGAGTGGCTCTCCACCCGCGAGCGAGCGTGGTTCGATCATGTCCGTGATTCCACCGTGGACATGAGTCTATCGAGGCGGGCCGCCCACGGCCCAGACGGTTCAGACGGATAAGCTTCCAGGATGTCAGAGCAGAATCACCATCCAGTCGTCATTCTCGGATCCGGCCCCGCCGGCCTCACCGCCGCGATCTACGCGGCTCGGGCCGAACTGAAGCCCCTCGTTATTGAAGGCGGGGGCAACGACGACCCCACCGACGTGGCGGGCGGGCAACTCATGTTGACCACCGAGGTCGACAACTATCCGGGTTTTCCAAAAGGAATTCTCGGGCCCGAGCTGATGGAAGGCATGCGGAAGCAGGCCGAGCGCTTCGGCACGAAATTTGTCACCGGGTCGGTCAGCTCTGCCGCCCTTGGCGCGCGCCCCTTCGTGCTGAAGACGAGTGTGGGCGACCTCACGAGCGATGCTCTGATCATCGCCACGGGTGCCCGCGCGAAATGGCTGGGCATCGACGACGAGGTCGAGTTCCGAACGAAGATCGGAGGAGTATCGGCCTGTGCAACCTGCGATGGCTTTTTCTACAAGAACAAGCACGTGCTGGTGGTGGGCGGCGGCGACACCGCCATGGAGGAGGCGACTTTCCTGACCAAATTCGCCTCGAAGGTGACGATCGTGCATCGGCGCGACAAGTTGCGCGCCTCGAAGATCATGCAGGAGAAGGCGCAGAAGAACCCGAAGATCGAATGGATGCTGGACTCTGCGATCGAGAAGTACCTGGGTAAGGCCGAGGGGCGGCTCAAAGGGGCCCTCGTGCGCAATCTCAAGACCGGCGAGGCCACCGAGGTTGAATGCGGTGGCGTTTTCATGGGCATCGGCCACGAGCCCAATACCGGCGTGTTCGCCGGACAACTCGAGACGGATCCGAGCGGGTATCTCATAACGAAGGCCGGAAACACGGCGACGAGTATTCCGGGAGTGTTCGCCGCGGGCGATGTCGCCGATCACCAGTACCGACAGGCGGTGACCGCGGCGGGAACCGGTTGTATGGCCGCGATCGACGCCGAGCGCTTTCTCAGTCATTGATGAGCGGGGGGGCCGCAGGAGTCCCTCATCCGCCGTGCTCAGCCCCCCCGGACCCCCCGCGCTCCGGCCCGAGTAAATCGGGCCTGCGCTATGGCTCGCGGGCACCGCAGGAGTCCCTCATCCGCCGTGCTCAGC
>Ga0163144_10008621_pt1 | contig 22050 bp, 22 predicted proteins | sample OliLak19BULKMAT1_FD_123175 | JGI IMG/M metagenome (GOLD analysis project Ga0163144, IMG submission 123175) | Freshwater microbial mat bacterial communities from Lake Vanda, McMurdo Dry Valleys, Antarctica - Oligotrophic Lake LV.19.BULKMAT1 | ecosystem: Environmental > Aquatic > Freshwater >... | reverse complement strand
GAAACCGCGCGCTGCCGAAGAGCCGGATGTGCGACCCACAAGTCCGGTTCTGTGAGAGGGGCTCCCCTGCAATGGGGAGCCCCTACTCGACCCGTTGTTGGTGCAGATTGATCTGCCGACCCACCCAGTGCCCGGGGGTAACTCAACCTCACCGGGAACCGCTGTAACAATCACCGGAGACGATCATGGAAAAACCATCTGGTCAGGCTGAAGGACGGACGCGGCACAAGAGCTTCACCTATTCAACCCGGCTGCAGCGCGTGGCGGACCGCGCGGGCACGTTGTCCTCGGAGGGGAAGCCGCCGCTGCGGGTGGCCAGCCCGCCGGAGTTCAAAGGAGAAGCGTCCGTGTGGACGCCGGAGGACCTGCTGGTGGCGGCGCTGGAGGCCTGCACCATGACCACGTTCATCTCCGTGGCGGAGAAGAATGGCACCGCCATCCGGGACTACCAGAGCAGCGCGGAAGGGCAGCTGGAGTATTCGGACGGCGCGTTCCGGTTCACGCGCGTGGTGGTCCGCCCGCGCGTGGAGCTCATGCCACCCGCCACCGAGGAGACTGCGCGCGCACTCTTTGAGAAGACACACGGCACCTGCTTCATCACCAACTCCGTGCGCTGTGAGGTTGTCATTGACCCCACCGTCATCATTGTCCCCACGGTGACGTGACACGCCGCGCAAAAACCCGCACCCAGGCCCCACCCGCATGCAGAAATTGCGCGGTTTTGCGGTCCGTGCGCCTGGGCGCCGTGGCACGCGCCTTGCGGTCTCCAGCGGGTTGGAGAGTGGAACCATGGAGCAACCGCAACTCATCACGGTGGACGGCAATGAAGCGGTGGCCCGCGTGGCGCACCGCCTGAGCGAGGTGGTGGCCATCTATCCCATCACCCCGGCGTCCCCCATGGCGGAATTGTGTGACTCTTGGAGCGCCGCCGGCCAGAAGAACCTCTGGGGTGCGGTTCCTGACGTGGTTGAGATGCAGTCCGAAGCGGGAGCGGCAGGCGCAGTGCACGGCGCGCTGCAGGCGGGCGCGCTGGCCACCACGTTCACCGCGTCCCAGGGTCTGCTGCTGATGCTTCCGGACATGTACAAGATTGCCGGTGAGCTCACGCCTTTCTGCATGCACGTGGCGGCGCGGACGGTGGCCACCCATGCGTTGTCTATTTTTGGGGATCATTCAGACGTCATGGCGGCGCGGCAGACGGGGTTTGCCATGCTCTTTGCGTCCAGTGTGCAGGAGGCCCAGGACCTGGCGCTGGTGGCCCATGCGGCCACGCTGCGCTCCCGCATTCCCATGGTCCACATCATGGACGGGTTCCGCACCAGCCATGAGCTCACGCGGATTGCCGGTCTTGAAGATGCGGATCTCCGTGCCCTGGTGGATGAGCGGGACATCCGCCAGCACCGCGCCCGCGCCCTCTCACCGGACCATCCCGTCATCCGCGGCACGTCCCAGAACCCGGACACCTTCTTCCAGGCCGCCGAGGCCTCCAACCCCTACCACCTGGCCTGTCCGCGCATTGTGCAGGAGGTGATGGACGCGTTTTCCGCACGCACCGGACGGGCGTACCGCCTGTTTGAATACACCGGGCATCCGCGCCCGGAGCGTGTGGTCATCCTGATGGGGTCCGGCGCAGAGACGGCGCGGGAAACGGTGCGCATGATGGCCGCGCGGGATGAGCTGGTGGGCGTCATCACCGTGCACCTGTACCGCCCATTCTCCGTGGAGCATCTGCTCCAGGCCCTTCCCCGCAGCGTGCGCGGCATCAGCGTGCTGGACCGGACGCGTGAGCCCGGTGCACCAGGTGGTCCGCTCTACCTGGACGTGGTGGCAGCGCTGGCGGACGCGGTGCAGCGCAACGCGTGGCCCCAGATGCCGCGGGTGCTGGGCGGGCGCTACGGCCTGGCATCCAAGGAGTTCACGCCGCGGATGGTGCATGCTGCATTGGATGCACTCCGCCGTCCGGCGCAGCGCACCCCGTTCACGGTGGGCATCAATGATGACGTCACCGGCGCCTCGCTGGCCACGGATTCCACGTTTGAGCTGCCGCTGCCGCAGACACGCTCCGCCATCTTCCACGGGCTGGGCTCAGACGGAACGGTGGGCGCAACCCGGCTGCTGGTGAAGCTGCTGGCAGAAGAAGAGGGCATGCACGCGCAGGCGTATTTTGTGTATGACTCACGCAAAAGCGGCCAGCTGACGTCATCCCATCTGCGCTACGGGCCACATCCCATCCGCGCGCCGTACCTGGTGGAGAAGGCCGGCTTTGTGGGCGTGCACCACCGCAGCTTCCTCAACCGCCCGGATGTGCTTGACCGCGCCGCGCCGCACGCCACGCTGCTCCTCAACGTCCCGTGGTCTCCCTCTGAGGTCTGGCGGCACATTCCCGCTGCCCTCCAGGAAACCATCCGCCAGCTGCAGCTCAAGGTGTTCACCGTGGACGCAGACGGCCTTGCCCTGAGCGCTGGATTGCCGGGCCGCGGCGCCACCGCCATGCAGGTGTGTTTCCTGGTGTTGACGGACGTGCTGCCCCGGGACGCCGCCGTGGACGCAGTGAAGCGCTGGGTAGCGGACGCGTTTGAACACAAGGGCGGTGGCGTGGTGACGCGCAACCTGGCCATTGCGCAGAACGCGCTCTCCACGTTGGTGAGGCTGGTGATTCCGCGCGCAGACGGAGAGCACGCGCCGGCCCACCCCATGGTGCCCGCAGCCGCGCCGGACTTTGCGCAACGCGTGACGGCGCTGCTGCTGGCCGGACACGGTGACAGCCTGCCCGTCAGCGCGTTCCCCGTGGACGGGACCTGGCCCACGGGAACCTCCCGCTATGAAAAGCGCGGCCTGGCGCGCGAGGTCCCGGTGTGGGCCGCGTCCCAGTGCATCCAGTGCAACAAATGCACATTGATGTGTCCGCATGCCGCGTTGCGCGCGCGCGCCTATCCCGCAGAAGCCATGCTGGACGTGCCGCTGGGCTTCCGCGCCGCGCCATTCCGCGCGCAGCCCACCCAGAACACGCGCTACACCATCCAGGTCTCACCGGATGACTGCACGGGATGTGGACTGTGTGTCAGCGCGTGTCCGGTGCAGGACGTGGACACGGGCATCAAACCACTGCAGATGGAACCAACAGACAGCGTGCGCACCACGGAGAACCAGAACTTTGCGTTCTTTGACCAGCTTCCGGAAGGTGACCGCATCCACGCGCACCTGGACGTCAAGGGCAGCCAGTTGCTGGAACCGCTGTTTGAGTTTTCCGGCGCGTGCACCGCGTGCGGTGAGGCGCCATACATCAAGCTGCTCACCCAGCTCTTTGGTGACCGCCTGGTGATTGCCAACGCCACCGGATGTTCCTCCATCTTTGGCGGCAACCTTCCAACCACGCCCTACACCGTCAATGACAACGGGCGCGGGCCTGCCTGGTCCAACTCGCTGTTTGAGGACAATGCAGAATTTGGCATGGGCCTCCGCCTGGGCTCAGACCACCAGCAGCACACCGCGCAGGCGCTGCTGCGGGACCTGGCCCCCCACCTTCCCGCAGCACTGGTGGAGGAATTGCTCACCGCGTCCCAGGCGGATGACGCCGGGATTGCAGCCCAGCGCAACCGCGTGCGGCTGCTGTTGTCCGCGCTGCGCGCCGTCCCGGGTGAGGCAGCACGCAACCTGGAACAACTGTCAGACCTTTTGGTGCAACGCAGCGTCTGGGCCATTGGTGGTGACGGGTGGGCCTATGACATTGGCTTTGGCGGCCTGGACCATGTGCTGGCGCAGGGACGGAAGGTGAACATCCTGGTGCTGGACACCGGCGTCTATTCCAACACCGGCGGGCAACAATCCAAGGCCACGCCGCTGGGCGCGTCCGCGCGGTTTGCAGCGGGTGGCAAACGCAGCGCGCGCAAGGACCTGGCGTTGATGGCCATGACGTATGGCAACGTCTACGTGGCGCAGGTGGCCATGGGCGCCAAGGATTCGCAGACGGTGAAAGCGCTGGTGGAGGCGGAGGCGCACCCCGGACCGTCCCTGGTGATTGCCTACGCCCACTGCATTGCCCACGGCTTTGCCATGTCTGCCGGGCTGGAGCATCAGCATGATGTGGTTGCCTCAGGCGCGTGGCCGCTGTTCCGCTTTGATCCGGCGCGCACGCTGCGCGGCGAGCCTGCCCTCAAGCTGGAATCCGGTGAGCCCACACTGTCCATCACGGACTTCATGCGCTCAGAAGGCCGCTTTGGCTGGCTGGACCAGGCGCCGCCCCACGTGGCGGAACACATTCGCAACGTGGCCGCGGCGGACATCCAGACCCGCCGCGCGCTCTACCACCAGCTTGCAACCCTGCGCCCTCCTGAAGCTCCCAAGCGCGGGACCTGAAAGTTCATCGCTCGGCATCTGCATCAAGGAGGGTGACCCATGACACGTCCAAGTCCGTGGAAACGCCGGCTCCAGCTGGGCGCTGGGGCCGCAGTGGCGGTGCTGGTTGCGGCGCAGCTTGTTCCGTACGGGCGCAACCATACCAACCCGCCGGTGGTGGCAGAGCCGGCGTGGGACCAGCCGGAGACCCGCGCCATGGCGGTGCGCGCCTGCTTTGACTGCCACAGCAACCAGACGGTGTGGCCCTGGTACACCCACGTGGCGCCGGTGTCCTGGCTGGTCCAGCATGACGTGGATGAGGGCCGCCAGATGCTCAATTTCTCGGAGTGGCAACGTCACCATGAGGAAGCCGGTGAAGCTGCAGACGAAGTCCTGGAACAGGAGATGCCCCCGCGCATCTACCTGCTGCCGCACCCTGAAGCGCGCCTCTTGGACAGTGAGCGCCAGGCGCTGGCCAGGGGCCTCAGCGCCACCGTGGAGCGCAGCCCACCAGGCCGGCCCGCGGCGGCGCCCTGACCGCGGCATGGCAGATGGCCCGGTTGTTGAACTCCACCTGCCCCATGGATGACCACTTTGCGCAGCAGCGGTGGGTGATGGTGGAAACCCAGCTTGCCGCCCGCGGCATCCAGGATCCGCGCGTGCTGGACGCCATGGCACGTGTGCCTCGGGAGCGGTTTGTGCCGCCCCTGCTGGTCCACCTGGCATATGCAAACGGGCCGCAGTCCATTGGAAATGGTCAGACCATAAGTCAGCCCTACATTGTTGCGCTCATGGCTCAGGCGCTGCGCCTGACGGGGACGGAACACGTCCTGGAGGTGGGATGCGGCAGTGGTTATGGCGCCGCGGTGCTGGCGCAGCTCTGCGCACGTGTGGTGTCCGTGGAGCGGGACGCGGTGCTCTGCAGCCGCGCGCGCGCACTGTTGATGTCCCTGGGCGTCCACAACGTGCGCGTGGTGCTGGGAGACGGCACCCTGGGTGTGGCGGATGAGGCGCCGTTCTCTGGCATCTGTGTCACCGCGGTGGGCCCGGAGATTCCGGCATCCCTGGTGGCCCAGCTTGCGCCGGGTGGCCGCCTGGTGATGCCGGTAGGCACGCTGCATGACCAGCAGCGGCTGTGGTTGATGACCCGTGACGGCGGAGAAACGCTGAACGCAGAAGACCTTGGTCCCGTGCGCTTTGTTCCGCTGATTGGCGCGGAAGCGTTTGCGGAGGAGGCGCCCGCCCCCACCGACCCGTGAGCAGGGCATGCGCGCAAGAGGTTCGTACGTTGGATGTCTGGCGGCAGAATGGGCGCGGCACATGTAACCCCGGCAAGGAGGCAGACATGGCAGATCACATCAGCGGAGAATGGGTGAACCAGCACGGTTCCGTGGTGACGTTGGAGCTTGCTCCAGATGGCGGCCTCAGCGGGACATTTGCCGCCGGGGCCGGGTTCCCCTCCAAGAAGCCGGTGAAGGTCACCGGGCTGTGCCGCGCAGACCTGGTGTCCTTCTGCGCAGACTTCCATGAGCACGGCTCCCTGACGGCGTGGACCGGCCACATTGTGGACCGGGACGGCGGCCCCACGCTGGAGCTGGGCTGGCAGATGGCGGTGCACGTGGATGAGAGCGGAACCTGGAAGGGCCTGTGGACGGGCCATGACCAGTTCACCCGCACCGCCTCCCGCGGCCCACCGCTGAAGTCCGGCCACCGCCCATCCCATCCCACCGGACGGCGCTGACGCTGCGGACCACGCGTGGCCCCGCGCTTGCACACGGACGGCGTGTTCCCCGGGAGCTCACCCCTGAGCCCCCTGTCATACCATTTCTGACCTCAGCCTGAGGGCCAACACCATGAACCGTTCACGCCTTGCCGCCGCCGCCACATCCATCCTGGTGGGCATCACCGCCACGTTCCTGGTGGGCGCTGCGCCCGTGGTGCCGGAACGTACCCAGGTCAAGCAGCTCTCCCCGGAAGCGCGCGCCGTCCTGCGCCCGCGCATGCAGCGCCACGGCGCCGTGATGGATGTGCTCATCCGGTCCGTGGTCATGCTGGACCGCGCGCGCACTGCAGATGCCGTGGACGCGGTGATTGGTGAAGCGCGCCTGGCGCGGCCGCTGCCCGGTGACACGGAGATGATCAACGCCGCCATTCCGCCGCTGTTCTTTGACCTGCAGGACCACCTGCAGCAGCGCGCCCAGGCACTGCGCACCGCGTCCGCCAAAGGTGATGACGTGGAGGTGGCAGTTGCCTTGGGTCAGGTCATGCAGACGTGTGTGGCGTGCCACTCCGCGTACCTGGAGCCGGCGCGCCGCACCATCACACCCCGGTGAGGCACTCAGCGCGCGCTGGCGGGCGCGTGGCAGTGCAGACAGGACCCGGTGATGCTGCCCGCCGCGTAGTAGTTGGGCGGCGTGCGCTGCGCTGAAGCGCGCGCCAGCTCCACTTCTGCCAGAAACGCATCCAGGTTTTCCGTCAGGCGCGGATGGTTGGACGCACGCTGCGGCGAACGCAGCGCCCGCGCGGCGGCGTCCACCTCCGTCAGCAGCCGCACCACCTCCTGCTGCTGCGTCTCCGGTGGCGCACCGTCTGTCTTCAGCAACGCGTCAAGCTGGCGGACCGCAACGGACATGCGCTGCATGGCGCCGCGGACTTCCTGCTCGTCGTAATAACGGAACTCACGCGCGTAGGTGAAGTTGCGCACCGTGGCTGCCTGATCACTGTTGCACGCGGCAACCGCCGCCAGCGCCAACAGGCTGCCAGCCAGAACACGTCTCATGGGATTCTCCACGGGCTTCAGCCCGGCCGCTCAAAGTTGGTGCGCCGCCCAGTTCCGGAGCGCGGGTCAGCGTCATTCTTGAGCAGCTCAGACAGTGCGTTCAAGGCGTCCACGGTGGTGAACACACCTTTGATCTGCGTGCCTTCCGCCACCACCGCGCAGCCAAATTTGTGCTCGGCCATCACGCGCGCCACCGTGCGCAGCGGCTCATTGGGCGCCGCCACATACGGGTCTGGCATCATGGCGTCCTCCACGGTGAGCGCCTTCTCCTTGGTGCCAAAGCGCCGGCTCAGCTCTGCATCCCGGTCACTCAGGATTCCTACAATCTTGCCGCCGTTCAGGACGGGCAAGTGGCGGATGTGGTGCTCTTTCATCATCCGTTCCGCAACAGCCAGCGGCTGCGCCACGCCAATGCTGTGCGGATGTGACGTCATGAATTCTGAGATGGAGACGGTCATGGTTGCCTCGCGTGAAGTTCACCACTGCCCGTTGCTCACCCCGTGCCATCACATGGCAGGCGCAACCACGCACAGGGCCACCACGCCGTGGAAAGTCCTGCGTTCACCGGGTCCCGGGGCGCAACACTTGCGCGCTTCTGCGTGGCGGCGTGCCCACAGCTTCAGCATGTGGTGTGCGCGGGTGTTTCTTCCCGGCGCTTGCCAGTCAGCGTGTGGTGGGCGCCAGCACCTGGGATTGGGACAGCTTCTCCGCGCGGTCCTGGATACCCAGCATCATCCTCCGCATCATCACAAACCCAATGGGGTCCGTGAGCACGTGCCAGATGAGGAAGTTCATGGCGGATGGCGGGTTGTAGTCCAGCCGCCCGCGCATCAGCAGCCGGGTCTGGTTGGGGCCCCCATCCGTCAGCACAAAAGACCAGGTGCTGGCGGTGTACGGCGCACCTCCCGGCGTGGGAAGACCCAGTTGCTTCGTCTTTGGATCTGCCCCAAGCGCATGGTTCACGCCAGCAGCGTTTCCAGGTGCTCACGCAACCTGGCGGGCGCTTCACCCACCACGTCCCGCGGATGTTCCTGCGTCACCGTCTTGCGCAGCGGCGCGCCCATGCCGTTGCGCAGCGAGCCCAGCATCTTGGGCGGCGCCACCACAATCAGCTTCTGGAAGAGACCGTTGTTGCGGCCCTGCTCCAGGTGGGCCACCAGCTTGCTGGCAAAACGCTCCAGCACGTTCTCCTTGTGCGTGGTGTGCGGCGCCAGGGCGTGTCCGCCGTTGCCATGGCCCATATGGCCCATGCGGTCATTGTGAGCCTCAGGCGTCAGCGCCTCAGGGTTTTCTTCACGGTGCACTTCCCGCGCGTGTTGCACCGTGCCGGTTGTTGCCAGCACCACCGCGCGGCTTGCGTCTGCCACCAGAATCCACGTTGTTGTCATGTCTTCCTCCAGATCCAGGGAAGTCACGCCGCCAGGCGCGCTTCCAGCCATGTGAGAATGTCCACCGTTGTCAGGATGCCCACCAGCGTCCCGTCTTCAGCGACAACGGGGAGCGCGCCCACTTTCAGCGTCAGGAGCGTGCGCAATGCATCCAGCAGCGGCGCATCCGGACGGCACGTCTGCGGCTGACGGCTCATGGCCGCATCCAGCGTGACGTCCACCGGTGAGCGCAGCGGGTTGAGCGGTCCGTCCCCCGCCAGCGGCGGCAGCGGGAATCCCAGCAGGTCACGGTCACTCACCATCCCCACCAGCTTGCCGCGCTCATCCAGCACCGGCACGTGCCGGATGTTCTCATGGCGCAGCAACATCATGGCGTCATTGACGGACGCCCGTGCGGGCAGCGTCCGGGGATCCGGCGTCATCACTTCATCCACGCGCGGAACGGGTCTGGTGGTGGCCACGGCAAGGATGGCGGTTTCTTGGATCAGCATGGCGTCCTCCAGGGTTCAGGTGAGCAGCATTCCGCCGTCAACAACCACGTGTGCGCCCGTCATGTACGCAGCCGCAGACGAGGCGAGGAACACCGCAACCGTCGCAATATCGTCAGGGTCACCCATGCGGCGCATGGGAATTTTGGCCTTGATGAAGCCGTCCATCATGGCCTTCTGCTGCTCCGCCGTCATGCCGCTGCCCTCCAGCGGCTTGGACGCACCTTCCGTTGTCACGCCGCCGGGAAGAATGGCGTTCACGCGCACGCCGTACTGCGCCATCTCCAGTGCAAAGTTGCGCGTGAACATCAGCACGCCGCCCTTGGAAGCGTCATACCCGGCCAGCCCCACCATGGACGGATGCAGGCTGTCCACGGAGCCAATGTTGATGATGTTGCCGCCCTTGCCCTGCTTCTCAAATTGCAGTCCCGCCTGCTGGGACATGAACGCCAGGCCGCGGAGGTTGATGCGGTAGATGCGGTCAAACATCTCCTGCGTCATCTTCAGCATGGGAACCTGCGGAAAGATGCCCGCGTCATTGACCAGCACATCCAGGCCGCCAAAGCGCTCCACACACCGCTGAACGGCGCGTTTTCCGGCGTCATCCGCGCCAACATCCAACGCCAGGGCGGCCACTTTGCCCGGGCCCGCCGCCAGCTTCTCCGCTGCAGCCATGGCGGCGCGCTCATCCACGTCCACCACCAGCACGTTGGCGCCGCCCTCCACAAAACGCCGCGCAATGCCAAACCCAATGCCCATGGCACCGCCCGTGACAACCACGTTCTTGCCTTGCACTGAAAAGGGTCCCCAGGTGGACATGGCGTCTCCGAGCCAACCGTGACAACGGCCGGCGTGGCGCGGCCCGCGGGACGCGCGTTGATGAGTGTCAACGCAGGAACAAAGAGCACGGGATGTGCCAGCGGAAGACGCCCAGGGATGGGGTCCGGTTGCGCATCGCTTGCGCCGGAGCAGTCCGTGGCCGCTACCCTTGCGCGGTGCTCAGGAGACTCGGTCCGGGTGTTTCATTTTCCCACTCTCCGACGTCACCGGAGCCCTGAGGAGCCACCCTGGAATACCCGGAACACCCAGCGCCGGCAGCACCCAGCGGTCCAGCCCCCACAGGCCTGCCACCTTCCACGCCAGCACCATCCACGTGGCCAGGATGAACAACAGCGGGTTGGCAGACACCACACCAACACTGCCGGCAAACATGAACGCCACGTTCATCACGCCGCCAAAAAACGCGGCAATGCCGGTGAACAACCCAAGCACCAGCGCCGCCCCAACAAAGATCTCCCCCGCCGTCACCAGCACGGAGAACAGCACCGGATACGCCAGCACCGCGCCGTGCAGGAATGACGCGTACCAGGCCATGATGTGCGGGACCATATTGGCGGCGTCCCGCTCCAGCGCCTGCGTGACGTAGCCCGTGACGGCAACACCCGCCTGCCGGCCAACCCACACACCGTCTGCGTTGAAGAGTTTCTCCAGGCCCGCCGTCAGCCACAGCGCTCCCAGCAGCAGCCTTGGCAACAACCACAACGGCGCAGCGCGCGCGTCTGAGAAAAGCCGGCGCGCCAGCGGCGGATCCGGAATCTCCGCCGCGGTCATTGCCGCGCACCGGGGTTGAGGTACGCAGCGTGGCACTGCACGCAGGTGCGTGAGAGTTCCGCAAACGCGTCCCCAATGTTTGTGTCATCACCGCCCCGCGCTGCATCCCGCAGCGCCAGCGCCTGCACGTGGAGCTGCTCCTGGAACGCAAAGAACCGGGGAGGAATCCTGCGGTTCACCACGTCCGCATCCCCCACGTCCGGCGCCATCCGCGGCTCGGATGCAATGCGTTCTGCAACCTCCGCAGTGCCGGTTTTCTGCAGCAGCAACACGGACCAGATCAACACCTCCATGTCATCACCGTGCCGCTTCATCTTGGGCCACACCATCATCCGGGCTTCCGGCGGAAGGACGCCCGCAGCCGGCGGGTCTGAACGAGCCACCGCAGCGCCACCCAGGCCGCCAATCCCAAGGAGAAGCACGGCCATCAGCACTCTGGAGGTGGTTGTCATGCGGCGCAAAATTGCATGACTGATGCCATGACCTCAACGGCTCAGGCGTGCCGCCGTCACACGGTTGGCCTCCGTCACCGCTCCCCGTTCAAAGTCCGTCAGGTTCTGCAGCGTGGTGTGCGCAATGTTGCTCACCGCTTCCCGTGTGAAGAACGCCTGGTGCGCGGTGATGAGCACGTTGGGAAAGGTCAGCAGGCGGGCAAAGACGTCGTCATGGAGGACTTCCTCGGACAGGTCACGGAAGAACAGGTCCGCTTCCTCCTCATAAACATCCAGACCCAACGCCCCAAGCTGCCCGGACTTGAGCGCCTGAATGACCTTGCTGGCGTCCACCAACCCGCCGCGGCTGGTGTTGATGAGCATGGCGCCACGTTTCATCCGCTGCAGTGCCTGCGCGTTGATCACGTGGCGAGTTTGCGGTGTCAGCGGCGCGTGCAGCGTCACAATGTCTGACCGCGCCAGCAGCGCATCCAGGTCTGTGTACTCCACACCCAGCGCACGGCATTCGGCGTTGGGTGCGGGGTCAGAGGCCAGCACCTGGCAACCAAAGCCCTTGAGGATTTGCGCCACCACCTGGCCAATCTTGCCCGTGCCCACAACGCCGGCGGTCTTTCCCGCCATGTCAAAACCCATCAAGCCATCAAGCGAGAAATTGTGCTCACGCACGCGCGCATACGCCCGGTGGAACTTGCGGTTCAGCGTGAGCATCAAGCCCACCGTGTGCTCCGCCACCGCATGTGGCGAATAGGCCGGCACCCGCAGCACCGTCAGCCCCAGCGCGTCCGCCGTGGGCAGGTCCACGTGGTTGAACCCGGCGGAGCGCAGCGCAATGACCCGCGTGCCCTGCTGCTTGAGCGTGCCCAGCACGTCTGGACCAAGCTTGTCATTCACAAAGGCGCAGACGCCGGGCGAACCCTTGGCCAGCGCTGCAGAATGCTGATCCAGCGCAGCGTCCAGAAACACCAGCCCATGACCATGCTGCCTGTTGGCTTCCGCAAGCCAGGTCCGGTCATGGGGACGTGAGCTGAAGACAGTGACCTGCATGGTGCACGCTCAAGAGGGGTTGGCCGTGAGGCCGGAGCCCAGCGTTGGAGTGAGGACGGGGATGGGCTTGGACTGCAGCGGCCCAAAGGACCGCCAGATGACATACAGCGCGGGAATCACAAACAACGTCAGCAACGTCAACGTCACCAGGCCGCCCCACATGGGCGCCGCAATGCGCTTGGCCATGTCCGCGCCAACACCATCATCCACCAGCACGGGAATGAGGCCAATGAGGTTCATGCCCACCGTCATCAGGAGCGGGCGCACCCGCGGTGCCGCGCCTTCCACCGCCATGTCCACCAGGTCCGCGTGGCTGCACAGCCGTCCTTCCGCGCGCCAGCGCTCAAACGCACCATCCAGGTAGATGACCATGACGGACGCCGTCTCCGCAGCAATCCCCAACAGCGCAATCATCCCCACCCACACCGCCACGGAGCTGTTGAACTTCAGCGCCCACAACAGCCAGAGCGAGCCCACCGCCGCAAACGGCACAGACACCATCACCAGCAGCACCTGACCCACGCGGCGGAAGTTCAAAAAGAGGATCAGGAAGATCAACAAAAGTGTTACCGGAACCACCACGGCCAGGGTCCGCGCGGTGCGCTCCATGAACTCATACTGGCCGCTGAACTTGAGCAGGTAGCCCGCGGGCAGGGTGAGCTCCTTGTCCAGCAGTTCACGCGCTTCCACCACGTAGGATCCAATGTCCCGCTTGCTCTCATCCACGTCCACGTAGACCCAGCCGGTGAGCATGCCGCCTTCATCTTTGATCATGGCCGGGCCGGGCGCGGTCTCAAACCGGCCAAGCTGCGCCAGCGGCACAAAGCCACGCGCCGCAGCCGGTGCGGCCACCGGTGTGCGAATGCCTCCCCCCATCCCGCCCGCCGCCATTCTGCCGGGCGCCGCGCCGCCTCCCGCACCCATGGACGCGCCCATGGATCCGCCAGCACTTCCGCCGCCACCCATACCTCCCATGGGACTGCTGGCCATGGCGGCGGCACCCAGTGAACGTGGGACCGTGCCGCCGGACATGGGCAGTCCACCGCCGCCCGCCATGCCCGCCATCCCCGCCCCGCCCGCGGCACCGCCGGCGGTGGCCACCTGGGGAACGGCAATGGGCACCAGGATCTTCTCCAGGGCATCCATGGTCTGGCGGACATCCCGCGGGTAGCGAATGACGACGGGAACCCGGCTGCTGCCTTCATACGCAGTGGACACCTCCATGCCACCAATGCCCATCTCCACCGCGCTGAGCACGTCTGTGATGCGCAGGCCGTAGCGCGCAATCGCATCACGGTCCGGGATGAAGTCCAGGAACTTCCCGCCCATTTCCCGTTCTGCGTAGACGCTGCGGCTGCCGGGGACGTTGCGCAGGAGCATCTCCGTGTGCTCCGCCAGGCGCGCAATCTCACCCAGATCCCTGCCGTGGATCTTCACGCCCACAGCGGTGCGGATTCCCGTTGACAGCATGTCCACACGCGCCTTGATGGGCATGGTCCACGCGTTCTGCAGGCCGGGCAGTTTGGCGGCCTCTTCCAACTCCGCCTGCAGCTGCGCGCGCGTCAACCCGGGGCGCCACTGATCACGCGGCTTGAAGCGGACCACCGTCTCAAACATGGACAGCGGCGCCGGGTCCGTGGCGGTGTCCGCCCGTCCCAGCTTGCCAAACACCAGCTCCACTTCCGGAACCGCTTTGACGCGCCGGTCCTGTTCCTGGAGCAGCCGTTTGGCTTCACCAATGGAGACGCTGGGCAGTGTGATGGGCATAAGCAGCGCGTCTCCCTCATCCAGCGGAGGCAGGAACTCTGAGCCAATGTGCCGGAAGGGATAGACCGCACTGCCCACCATCAGCAGCGCAACAAACGCCACCAGCCACCGCGCCTTCAGGCACGCGCGCACCAGCGGCCGGTAGATGGCGGTTGCAATACGCGCCACCGGATTTTCTGCATCACTGCGGATGCGGCCCTTGATAAACGTGACCATCAACGCCGGCACCAGCGTGATGCCCAGGATGGCCGCAAACAACATGGCAAAACCCTTGGTCATGGCCAGCGGACGGAACAGGCGTCCCTCCTCCGCCTGCAGCGCAAAGACCGGAAGGAAGGACACCATGATCACCAGCAGAGACCCAAACAGCGAGGGCCCCAGGTCCTTGGCCACCCCAATGATCACGTCCTCACGGCGCGCCGCCTTGTTGGCCGCCAACCGCCGGTGCGCTTCTTCAATCATCACCACGGCGGAATCCACCATGTCTCCAATGGCAATGATGATGCCGGCCAAGGACATGATGTTCACCGTGATGTTGAGCGCCCCCAGCGGCAGGAACGCCAGCAACGTTGCTGCCGGCAGCGCAATGATGGGCACCAGGCTGCTCCGCACATGCAGCAACGCCAGCGCAATGGTCATGATCACCACCAGCATGACCAGCAGCAGGTTCTCCATCAGCGTGCGCACGGAACCGCGGATGAGCAGGGAACGGTCATACGTGGGCAGGATCTTCACACCTTCCGGAAGGGATGGTTCAATCTCGGCAATCTTGGCCTTGATGCGGTCAATCACCTGCAGCGCGTTTTCTCCCTGGCGCATGATCACAATGGCGCCCACCACCTCCTGGACGCCGTTGAGGTCCGTGATGCCGCGCCGCATGCCGCCGCCCACCACCACCCGCGCCAGATCTGAGACCCGCACCGGCACACCCCGCGCATCCACCTTCACCACCGCAGTGCGCAGCTCGCTCTCGTTGTTCACCAGTCCGCGGCCGCGGACAATGTATTCATGGCCGGCCATCTCAATGACGCGGCCACCCACATCCACGTTGGAAGACCGCACCGCATCTGCCACATCCGCAAGTGTAACACCAACAGCCGCGGCCTTCAGCGGGTCCAGCTCAATCTGGAATTCGCGGACAAAGCCGCCCACACTTGCCACTTCCGCCACACCCGGGACGGACGCCAGCCAGTAGCGCAAGGTCCAGTCCTGGAAGGTCCGCAGGTGCACCAGGTCATGTTTCCCGCTCTCATCAACCAGCGCGTACTCAAACACCCAGCCCAGGCTGGTGGCGTCCGGCCCAATCTTGGGAGTGACACCTGGCGGCAACTGGCCCTGGACCCGGGGCAGGTACTGGGTCACCGCCGTGCGCGCATCCACCGGGTCCACGCCGTCCTCAAAAATGACATACACAAAGCTCATGCCCACCATGGTGAAGCCGCGCACCAGCTTCACGTGCGGGGCGGACAGGAAGGTGGTGATGATGGGATAGGTGACCTGCTGCTCAATCAGCGTGGGGCTCTGACCCATCCAATCCGTAGCAATGATGACCTGCGTGTCTGAGATGTCCGGCAGCGCATCCAGCGGCGTCCGGCTTGCCTGGATGGCGGCAAAACCGCAGAGCACCGCGGTGGTCAGGTAGACGGCTTTGCGGTTGTGGCCGCACAGCTCAATGAGGCTGCGGAGCATCAGTGTCCACCATGACCAGCGTGGCCACCTGCGGTGCTGCGCAGCTGGCTCTCAGCGTCCAGCACAAACTGCGCGCTCACCACCACCTTCTCATCAGGATCCAGGCCGCGCCGGACCTCCACCAGGCCAGCCATCCGCCGGCCCAGCGTGATGTTGCGTGCGCGGTACCGTCCCGGGGACACCTCCACAAAGACCACCGCACGGTCCCCAGTGAGCAGGACTGCCTGGTCAGAAATGGCAATACCCTTTCTTCCCGGAACCTCCACGGAAAGTGAACCATAACTTCCCGGCTTGAGCTTTCCATCCGCATTGGACAACGTCACCCGGATGGTCACGGTGCGCGTGGCGCTGTTGACCGTGGGGGCAATGAACTCAACCGCCCCTTCCTGGGGGTCCGTGCCCTGGTCCACCAGGAACTGGGCGGGCGCACCTACTTTGATGTCCTCCACTTCATACGGATAGATGTCCGCCACCACCCACACCTTGCTGAGGTCCGCCACTTCAAACAGGTGCACCTCCGGCCCAACAAACAGGCCCTGCACCGCTTCCTTGACGGTGATGGTCCCGGTCAGCGGACTGTTCAGCGTGACGGTGCGCCGGGCCTTGCGGGACGTTTGCACGGCGTCAAGATGGGACTGGGGCAGATCCCAGAGCGCCAGCCGCTGACGGGCGGCGTTGGCCAGCGCCATGCGGGTCTTCAGCTCTCCCTCTGCGGCGCCGCGCTTGCGGGCGTCATCCAGCTGGTTGAGTGCGGTGACCCACTCAGACTGCGCCGCCAGCACTTCCGGTGAGAAGATCTCCACCAGCGGCTGGCCTTTGCGCACGGATTGGCCAATGTAGTTGGCGTGCAGCTTTTCAATGTAGCCAGAGAAACGCGTGTGGATGTGCGCAATGCGGCGCTCATCCGCGCTCACAATGGCCACGGCCTTGATGGTCCGCGCAAAGTCCTCCTCACGCGCCGTCTCCGTGCGCAGGCCTACCGCACGGATTTCATCCGGAGACAGGGTGACCTCAACCGGCGGGGGCGGCGTGCCTTCCGGCCGGGGCGCGGTGGCCTGGGCGGAGGATGCTGGGGCGCCATGCTGATGCCCACCCTGCGCAACCATCACCAGCAGGACCATCTGGACGGCAATCATGGACGTACCTCCGGACCGGCAACACCAAGGACCGCATCCAGCTCAGCCAGTGCGGCTTCACGCTCCGCGCGCACGGTGGCAAGCTCAAGCTCAATGCCCTGCAACTGACGCCGTGACTCAAGCACTTCCAACGCGCTGGCCTGGCCCGCGCCCAGAGCCGCCAGCGCCGCTTCCAGGGACTCATGGGCGCGCGGCTCCAGGGATTTCACAATCAGCTCCTCCCGCTGCTCCAGGATGGACACCCTCACCAGCACGGTGCGCAGCTCTGCCGCAATGGTCTGCTCCGCAGCGCGGCCGTCTTCCACGGCGGCCCGTTCACGGGAGCGCGCAGCGTCAGCGTCCGTGAGCTGCCGCCACGGCGCAAACACCGGCAACGGAATGGTAATACCCACGCCCACCATGGGCGTCATGGGCAGTGGTACGCCCATGGCTCCCATGCCGGTGGGAATGTCCAGAGGACGCGCTTCCGCCATGGCCATGACCATGGGGTCCGGAATCAGCGCGCGCATGGCCATGGTCCGCTCAGCCTGGGCGGATGCCTGACGCGCGCGGGCCATGGCCAGCTCAGGACGCGCGGACACCGCCTGCGCCATCAACTGGGGTTCATCCATCACGCGCCGTGGCGTCAAGCGGGCATTGAGTATTTCCATTTTGGCAGACGGCGTGGCGCGCAGCGAATTGATGAGCGCCACCAGTGCGCCGCTCTGCTGCTCCAGGGTCAGCGCCTCCACCTTGATCAGCTCGCGCTCTGCCTGCACCCGCAGCACGCCGTGGTGCATAGGTTTGCCGGACGCGTATTGCGCCAGTGCGCTCTCCTCAATGGCGGCCAGTGTCTCCGCGGCTTCCGTGTTGATGCGCAGTGCTTCTGTGTTGAGCCACAACTCCCAGAACGCCACACGCGCAACCCGGCGCAGTCCAACGCGGGTCATCCGCTCATCCGCACGGGCCATGTCCGCCATGGCCTCCGCCATACGTGCGCGGCTGAACGGCATCCCGCTCAATGGAACCATCCAACCCACCTGGCCCATCACCATGGGCTGCGCCAGGGCCGCCTTGGGCGTCATCCACATCCGCGGGTCCGTGGGAACCTCCTTGAGCTGCACGCCCACCAGAGGCTCATCCAGCGCCCACGCGCGCCGGACCGTGGAGCGTGCCGCCGCAACCCGGAACTGCGCGGCACGCGCGTTGGGATTGGCCGCGTCCACCTGCGCGGCAAGCTGGTCCGCGTTCAGTTGCTGCGCCACAACCATCATCAGCAGCATTGCACCCATGCTCACCTCCCTGAGCAAAGACTGCGCCACCGCGCGTGACGTCGGTGGGTGTACCCTGGCGTCGCTCGCCAACGCCATGCGGACGCAGAGATTTCGCGGGGGGGCAGCGCTGCCGAAAACCTTGCGCGGGTGGTTCTCATTCCTGCGGATGAAGACGCGCGGGCCGTTCAGCGGATGGGCAGGGCGCTTCAGACAACAAAAAAGCCGCGCGCTACTCCGCCCCGTCAACACCTACGACCTTGTGCGAGCGGCAGCACTCCGGAAGCTCTGCACGGACCGCGGCCAGGGCCATCCTTGCTTTTGCAAGAAAGTCCGGCTGGCTATCAATGAACACGCGCCGCGGATGGTCTTCCCACGCGCGCACAATGGCGGCGTCCAGTTTTGCGGCGTCCGCAGCGGACTCCACGCGTAACGGATTCTGATGGTTGTAACCCAATGCTGCGCTTGGTGTGCGCAGGTGGATGACGGCCTGGTAGCGTTGGAGAAGTTGCTGGCGTGAAACACGCGCTTCCTGGAACAGTTCCTCTGGATCGCCTGGCCAATATGCAAGCCCGTCCAACATGCCGCGGTCACACAGCAGAATTGCGGCACCCCCTGACTCATGGGCGCGTTCCATTTCACGTTGCAGGTAGAAGATGGCGCGCTGCGCAGCCATGCGCGCTCCGTCCTCAGCAAGGCGTGGAAACCCGCCGCCAAAAACAACGCTTGCGGCTTCCGGAAGGACCTTCACGTGTTCACAGAAGGACTGGCGGATGAGTTCAAGGACCGCGGTCTTCCCGGCGCCAGGTCCGCCAGTCAGGACCACCCGTCCCTGATGGTGGAGCCCTGAACACTCGCACGCGGCGGCGCCGGTCATTGCCGCACCACCAGTCTAAGCTTTCCAAGCGCTGTACGCGGAATCTCCGCAACCCTGTCCACCTCAATGTTGGCGCCGGAGACTCCCGCCTCAGTCAGCGCCCTCCTGAGCGCTCCCTGAAGCGCCAGAGGGTCTGCATGTTCATTGGCAAGGATGAGCTTGATGGCCCGCTCGCCCGTCTGGACAATCTGCCATCCGCGGGATGGCGTGGCATCAAGAATGCGGTGAAATACCAGCGGGTGGACAATGACGTCCGCGCCCTCTGCGCTGCGCATCCGCAGGATGTCCTCGGCGCGTCCTTCAATGCCAGCAATCAACGCAAACGGCCGGCCACAGGGGCACCGCTCCGCAGAAGGCGCAACCCGGTCACTCATTTCATACCGGATGAGTGGCTGGGTCTTGTTGAAGAGGACCGTGACCAACACCCGCGCGCCGTACGTCCCCGGCGGTACGGGGCAGTTCTTCTCATCCACAAATTCCGTGATGACCAGGTCTTCATAGAGATGAAGTCCGCTGTGTTGCTCGCACTCGGAAGCAATGCCCGCCGTTTCCGTTGCAGCGTAGACATTGAAAGGTTGCCTCCCAAATGCGCTTGCCATCTTCTCTCTTGCAGCCTGGGTGAGCACTTCTGACGCTGAGAACGCCGCTTCCGGCTTGATTTGCAACCGGCCTGCAAGCTGATCCTCCGCAAGCAACGCGCCCACGTCAGCGTAGGCAATGAGGATGTCCGGTTGAAACGCATTGAGCGCGCTGAGAATCGACGTCCAAGGTTGGGTTGCATCAAGGCGGAGCGTGTCAACAATGGGAGAATGCAGGCTGGCTCCCACCAGATTGCTCTGATGCCACGGCGTGCGCGAGCTGACGACTCCGACGCGGAGGTGCCGCGTCAGACCCGCCCGGACGCCAGCCCAATCATTGGCGCGGCTGTAGGATGCCAGGACCGTGGCCCATTCACGGGTGTTGCAGACAAAAAGCCCGCGCATGCCGGTACTGCCGGAGGTTGCGGCAACCCAGTAGTGCCCGTTGAGCGCCTGGCCCGGCTTCATGTCCTTCACGTGGCGCTCAATGTCGTCATAGCGGAGCTCCTGGTTGGTCAGGACGTCATTGTACCGCGCCATGACATCTTGTTTGGTGACCACGGGCAACTCATGGAGCGGCCGGTTCTCAAGCCCCTGATGAAGCTCCGCGTAGAACCGCGAGTTGGCGACCGCGTGGTTCCGCAGCCGGCGCAGTGCTCTTGCCTGATGCGACTCAAGCTCTTCACGCGTCCAATGGTCATGCCGCCGCAGCTGCTCACGCCGCACCAGCACACGTCCAATGAGCCCAGGGTTCATGACGTGAAATAGTTCAAGGCCCGTGCCACGTCCGCGCGCGCTCGCGTGGGCGGAACCGCGAAATGCCTGCGTGTGAGCAACCTGCAGGCCATGAACAGCCGGTTGCCCCGGGTGGTTCAGTCAGAGCGCAGAGCCGGGCACAGCGGAGACCTGCGCAATGCGCTCCCGGAGGGCGCTACTGGCATGCCGGTACTCCCGTTTGACGTAGGCGTTCAGAAGCGGTCTTGGAATCCACGCGTTCAACTTCACCACCTGGTAGTAGCGAATCAACGACATTCCGGGCTGAATGCCGCGCTCCAAGACGTAGCGAGACCTGCTGGCGTCAACGACACAGTGGGTGATGACGCCGTCAATTGTCTTTCGCCGCCCCTCATCTGTGATCCGGTACATCTGGTGGCAGTCCCATCTGCCAAGCGGTGCCACGGAGTGCGTGACACGCGTCTTGATCACGTCACCAGCGCGGCTTTCAACCGTGGACGCAACCACCGTTGGCATCCACTCCTTGAAATGCTCAAAATCCGTGAGCACCTTGAAGGACTGCTCCACAGTGGACTCAAGCCGCGCCAGGCCTTCAATGACAACGACACCATCACCGGGTGCGTCGCGCATCTCGTAGGTGACGCCGTCTCTTCCCAGGTCTTGTTCTCGCAGCAGGTACCTGACGTCTTCCAGGAAGCTACCCTCTATGGGCCGCGCGCGGAGAAACTGGGCGTGCGCAGCGCGGCCCTGCACCAGACACAGAGCGCCAGCGCCAAGCATCAGTTCGCGCCGGGAGATTGCGGCAAAGCCGGATGCGCTCTCTGTGTTCATGATGGCTCCTCCACCAGGTGCTTCCGCAAGCCTGATGCCACTCCAACGCAAGCCCTGCTGGTCCTGACTGCGTCATGCCCAACCATGGCTTGGGTCAGAGCACGCTGCGGACTGAAGAGATGTCCACAGGGCAGATGAAGAATAGTCTCCACACCGTGGGGCTGACTTCCTGGCGCTGTTGAGCAAAGGTGGCGGCACATCTGCGGCCCACATCGGCATGGCGTTTGTAGGGCTGCACTGCAGGCTTGGAGGCAGACATGAAATGCGCATGGTTGGGCTTGGGTCTTGCGGCAGGGATGACTTTGCAGGCGTGTGGAAACACGGGCACCTCGGGGACCACCGCCTCGTCAAGCAGCTCTTCCGGCGGGGCAATGGCGCCGGCGGCGCCAACGGGCCTGGGCGCGGTGGTTGCCGGCACCACGGTCACGCTCTCTTGGGTCAACAACGCCATGGACGCCACCTCCATCCTTGTTGAGCGGCAGATTGGTGATGACGGCGCCTATGAACAGATCCAGGAGCTGGCAGGCACGGCAGTTGAGGCCACGGACCCGGACCGCACACCTGGCGTGATGCACATGTACAAGGTCCGTGCACGCAACGCGGCGGGTGACTCCGCGCCCACCAGCGAGATTCACGTTGTGATTCCAGACGCTGCGCCCATCACACCAACCGCACCCACCAACGCGTCCGTGTTGCCAATGCACGGTGGTCTTCACCTGGTGTGGCGTGACGCTTCTGACAACGAGACGGGCTTTGAAGTTGAGCGGATGCCGGCGGGCGGACAGTTCTCCAGGATCCGTCAGGTGGCTCAGGGCGTGACGGAATGGATGGACCTGGCCGGGCTCAGCGCGGGAACTGTTTACACGTACCGGGTCCGCGCCGTGAATGCCGGCGGCCCCGGCCCGTATTCAAATGAGACCAGCGGCACCGCGCCGTGACGGCGCCAAGGCTGAAAGCGGAACAAAGGTAATACCAACCGTGGCACCTGGCCCGCGCTGGACGCGGGAGCATTCAAAGGAGTTGGACATGGTTCATACGCGCACGTTGTTGCAGTTGTTGTTGGGGTCCGCTTCGCTTTTTGCCGTTGCGG
>Ga0163144_10008620_pt1 | contig 22050 bp, 17 predicted proteins | sample OliLak19BULKMAT1_FD_123175 | JGI IMG/M metagenome (GOLD analysis project Ga0163144, IMG submission 123175) | Freshwater microbial mat bacterial communities from Lake Vanda, McMurdo Dry Valleys, Antarctica - Oligotrophic Lake LV.19.BULKMAT1 | ecosystem: Environmental > Aquatic > Freshwater >... | reverse complement strand
GGTGCTTCGGATTCGGTGCGGACAGTGCGGTTCACCGTCTTTTCGGCGCGGGCGATCGCGGATGTCGCGTTTGTGGCGCGACCCGGCGCGGGACCGAAGAACGTGGCATTTTATCCCACTGCGCGTTCGCCACGCTACGAGTATCGCGGAACGATGCCGCTTCGTTTTGTTGATTCAGTCAGCGGTGCCGTGATTGCGGAGGCAGTGATCCCGCCCGATATTCGCGACGCCCTCCTTTTATTTACCCCCCTCGCGAGCGAATCCACCCCAGGTGGATCTGGTTTGCGTTTTCAGATCGCGGTGTTGGATGACAGCGCGGCGAGACACGGCGCGAGCGGACTCGTCATCATCAACTTCAGCGGCCTCGCCCTGGGAGGGACCGTCGGGACGCAAGCGGTCACGCTCCGTCCGGGGCTAAACCCCTCGTTGACGATTGGACGTTCGGCAAAAATAACGCTGCACACGAGGCTGAAGGAACGCAGTTATCAGTCGTACGCCCACACACTCGCGCTCTCCGGAGCTGAACGCGCGCTGTTAATCTTGTTTCCCCCGTTCTACAAAGGTTCGGTTGAAGTGCAGGCCCGCGTCTTGATCGATGCTCCTCCGGTCGCTCGGGAGTGAGGCGGATTATTCATCCTAGAAAATGCAGTTGAAGCCACAGATTTCACAGATGGACACAGATTGCCAAGGCATTCTGTATTTCGGGCACTTCACCTTGCAGGTTAATGGCAGTCAGGTGCTCCTTGATCTGCAATTCTCTCTATCCGTGCCATCTGTGTCATCCGCGGTTAATCTGAAATGCCGAATTTAGGTTCATCGGCGGTAAATGCCGACGGGAGCCGCGCGGAGGTGTTATCCCGGCATTCGAGCTCTCCTGTCGTCCTGTCTTTCCGTCCTGCCGTGGTCGCACCACGGGTTTCGCGGTGAGCGGTTTCTCCTAATTAACTTCGGAATCCAGCCGAAGGTGCGGGCCTCCCCTCGGTGGTTCTGACGGATCGACGGAGCAACCGCGCCGGGATCGGGCCCGTGTTGAAAAGTTGTTTCGGTGTATTCAAAAATCGGACACAGCAAATTCCCATTACCCCTGAATGCGACCAAACGGATGTCGCATATGCGACATCCGTTTGGCTCCGTTCTTGAATATGACTCCCCGAAATGAAGAACTGCTATACGTTCTTTTATGGACAGCTGACACGCTCATGCGGCCGACTTGGCGGAATTTGAACGATTCGTTTGAGCAGTGGGCGTGGCGGAATCGCCTAAGCCGGCGTCTGGCAGAACTCGAACGGCAGAAGTTTATTGAGCGGCACCCCGAGCCCGATCTCGAGCGCGTAGTGAGGCTCACGGCCATCGGCCGACGACTCGCGTTGGGCGGTCGCGATCCGATGACGCAGTGGTCGAGGACGTGGGACGGTTGGTGGCGAATGGTACTCTTTGATTTGCCGGTTCATCGGACGAACGCGCGACAGCAACTACTGCGGGTTTTGCGCCGGAATCAGTTCGGGTATTTGCAGAAAAGCGTGTGGATCACCCCCGATGCCGCCGTTGCGGTGACGGGTTTGCTCGGGGATGCGAAAGTGCAGCCGGATGCATTATTGATCATCGAGAGCCGGCCGGCCGCTGGAGAAACAGACGCCGAGATTGTCGGCGCAGCCTGGGATTTCGCCGGGATCAACCGTCGTTATGATATTTACGAGCGGTTTGTGAAGCAGCTGCCGCGAGCCACAGCGCTGGCCGGCTGGGCACGGCGGGAGAACGCACTCTGGAAAGCTGCCGTGAACCTGGATCCGATGTTGCCCATCGCATTGTTGCCGGCGGGATATCGCGGTCGAGAAGCTCTCCAGGCTCGCAAACGGGTTTTCGCTCAATTGGCTGGTGGCAAAGTTGCCTGAGCTGGGATCGCTCGAAAGTCCCCGGAATAATGTATGACTTGAAATCCGGCGGAGCGCGCCGACCAGTTTCATGTCGCATATGCGACATGAAACTGGTCGATGGTATAATTGTAACCGGAATCTGGTTACGCAGAGTTCAGGCCCGCACGGGGGCCGCTGGTCGGGTCACAGGTCGGGCCACAGGTGGCTGTTTAAGGCGCGTTCTTCGGCGGACGGGGGTGGGTTGCTCCGGTGATCCGCCGCGAATTCTACTGCGGGGACCCAAAGCCAAGCAGCGCGGATCTGGCGGTGGCTTGGGCGTGGGGTGGTGGTCAGGCGACGATGGTCACGCGGCTCCAGCCGCCGGACTCTTTGGTCACTTTGATCTGCGCGGGAATTCGCTCCTGCATGGCCGGAACATGCGAGATCACGCCAATGGTTTTACCGCGGGATTGCAGATTCTCCAGTGCCGCCATGGCGGTCTCCAAGGTATCCGCGTCGAGGGAGCCGAACCCTTCATCGATAAAAACCGACTCGATCGTGGTGCGTCCGCTCGCGAGTTCCGACAGTCCCAGCGCGAGCGCAAGGCTGACGAGAAAACTTTCTCCGCCCGATAGACTCCGCATGGGGCGCGCCACGTCCGCCTGGTAATGGTCGACGATTTCGAGCTCCAGGTCGCCCGCTTCCTCCTCTGTGGCTCGGCGAATGGAATAACGCGGGTTGAGTTGTGTGAGGTGACGATTGGCCAGAACCGCGAGTTTCTCCAGCGTCAAGCCTTGGGCAAAGCGGGCGAACGAGGAGCCGTCCGCCGAGCCGATGAGCGCCCGAAGCTTGTTCCAGCGGACGAATTCCCGGTGCGCGGCTTCCAGTTGTACGGCAAACGAAGCGAGGCGGACACGCTGCTCGTCATCGCTCTTAATCATTGCGCGGATCTCGCCGAGCGACCCTTGCAAGGCATCTCGCCCGGTTTCACATTTCGTGTGCTCGGCTTGCAGCGTCGCGCGTTGCAACGCGTCCTCGCCCACGTTTGGCGGAAGCTTGAGGCGTTGCGTTGCGAGTGACCCCGCCTGCGCGGCTAACGTGATGCCCCGGGCTTCCATTTGCCTGCTCTGAGTGGAAAGTGCGCCGACTTCCCCGGGTGAGAGGCGGGCGTCGCGTACCTCGCGTTCATCCTCGAAGCCCACGGTCGTTAGATTTGCGATCAACCGCTGGGCGATTGCGGTGCGCTCGGTTGTTCGGGCGACAATCTCCGCGGTGAGACGGTCGTGTTCCCGCAGCGCCGTAGTTTGAGATTGGCGGAGTTCTTCGACCGCCCGGTGCGCCGACTCGACGGCTTCGCGTGTCCGCCTGAGCTGGAAATCGGCCTCCTGTTGTGCGTCAGCCACAAGGCGGTCACCGAATTTATTCCGGCGCACCTGCTCCTGCTGGACCACGGCCGTCGTCGCGGCCGCGAGATTCTGCTGTGATTCCAAGATGGATACGGTGGACGCGGCGAGTTGTTGGGCAAGGGTATCGACCCTGGCCTTTTGTACGCCGGCTTCGGCTTCCACCGTTTGCGCATCGGATTGCCGCCGGGCGAAGGCCGCGGCGCGGGCCTTGAGGGATTTGAGCAGCGCGGGCACGGCCTCGGGATCAACCGGGAACAAAGCGAAGGTGGACACTCGTTCGCCCATTGCCGTCTTTTCCTGAAGGGCTTTTTTCCGGTGTCCATCGAGGACGGTTTCCAAGTCAGGCCACTGGCCGCGCGACTGCGCCACCAACGCGCCCTGCTTTGCGATTTCGGTTTCAACCCGTTCCAAGTCGGATTGGGCCGCTTGCCGGGCGGTTCGGGTGTGCTCGAGTTTTTCCTGTACGGCCCGGACGGATACGAGCTGAGTCTTGCGCTGGTCCTCCTCGTTCAGCGCGACCCGGAGGAATTCGGTGAGTGCCGGCTCATCGTTGAACCGGTCCGTGAGGTCGTGGGGCGCGGCCAGGGTATTCCAAGAGGCCTTTAAGGAGGCGTGCTCCGCGCGAAGTTTTGCACGCTGGTGGGTGAGCCGCTTTTGATCAGCGAGTAGCGACGCATGACGTTTCTCTGCTTCGGTCACCCGAAGCTGAGCTTCGGACAGGTCGTTTTCGGTTGCCGCGACGAGCCCGCGGGCGGCTGCCAGATCGTCCGAGGGCAGCCCGTCGTTCGCCGCATACGGGTGGTGGACCGCTCCGCAGAGCGGGCAAGGCGCTTCGTCGCGAAGTTCCGCTCGATGAGCCTCGAGCGACTGAATCTTTTCAGCGAAACTCAGGGAGGTCCGATGCGCGGTGAGCAGCTTCGCTAATCCCTCGTACTGCTGCCGCAACGTGGTTCGGGCTGCTTCGGTTTGCGTCAGTTCGTGCGTGATTTGATCCTCATCTTTTTCACAGCGGACGATGTCCGCCGATGACGTTCGCAGCCGGCTAGCGTTGGTGGCGAGTTGTTCGATGATTAGCCGCCGGTCACGCGCGTGATCACGTTGGGCTTCGAGTTCAGCCAATGGGCGGTGCCCGCTGGCGGTTTCCAGGCTGCGAGTGATGACAGCCACGGCTTCCCCGAAGGCTCCCAATTCACGCTGCAATGGCGGTAGTTTCGCTTCGAGGCTGCGGATGGATCCGGTGAGGGTCTCCACTTCCCGTTGGAGTTTCGCGAGTCTCTGCTGGGCTTCTCCAGCGGCAATCTCGCTCGCTGACCAACGGACGTGAGCGGCTTGGATGTCCGACAGTTGAATCGCGAGGTTCGCATCGACGTGGTGTTCGGCGAGCCAGGCGACCGCGCTCCTATGCGCGTCCGCGGTTTTGACCAGGGCAGCTTGATGGTTCGCGATCGAAGTTTTGAGCGTGGCGGCTTCGGTTTCGTGCCGGGTGTGGTATTCGCTGACTTGGCGCTGGGTTTCGCGCAGCGTCGCGATGGTTTTGTCCAGCTCGGTTACTTCGGTCCACACGACGCGGAGTTGGGCGTGGCGATCGGTTTCGGTGGCGAGCGCGGACCGGGTGGTTTGGGCGGTGGTCCCGGCAACTTGAACAAGGCGCGCGAACTCCGGCAACGTTGGAGCAAGCTCGCGTAAAGCGGGAAGATTTTTTGCCAGCTCCACGTCCAGGCGGTCGAGCGACGTGAGATCGGCGATGAAGGGCGCCGCCTTTTCATGGCGACCAAGCCGTGCGAGCATGGGCGCGGCGGCGCGACAGTCATCGGCGTGCTGCTGCGTATCCGATTCCAGGATGCGGGCGGCCTGTTCGATTTCCGTCCAACGTTGGATTTCGGTGAGACGCTTCGCCAGCGCCTGCAGGTTTACGGAAAGCTCCGCGAGGCGGGTGACATTTGCAGCGAGAGAGGCTTCGTGGCCCGCGCGATGGATGGCGTCGAGGACCGGGACGGCCTGATGGTCGCGCAGCAGATTGGCGTGCGCCTGTTCGGCGTCCGCGGCGCGACGAAACGCCGACTGGGAGATCTCCTGGTACACGCCGGTGCCGGTGACCTGTTGGAGCAAGTCGGTGCGTTCTTTCGGGCCCGCTTTCAAGAACGCGGCGAAGTCTCCCTGCGCGAGGAGGACTGAGCGGAGGAAACGTTCGTAGTCGAGTCCGGTGAGTTCGAGGATCTTGGTATCCGAGTCCTTGATACTTTCGGCGATGACCGTTTCGGCCGGAAGGGCGATGACGCGTCGTTTCGCCGCCTGAAGTTTGCCGTCGGGCTTTTTGCGGGCGCGCTGAAGTTGCCAGACACTGCGGAAGGTTCCGGCGGCGCAGGAAAACTCGATTTCAGCGGAGCATTCGCCGGTGTGGCGGCTCATGACGGCGTCGGGGCTCGGCGTTGAGCCGTAGCGCGCGACCCGGCCGTACAAGGCGAGTGTGATGGCGTCGAGCAACGTGCTCTTGCCCGCGCCGGTCGGGCCGGTGATGGCGAAGAGTCCCGAGTTCGCGAGCGGCGGCAGGGTGAAGTCGATCGCGGTGGTTTCGCGAAGCGAACTCAGGTTGCAGAGCCGGAGCCGGAGGATCTTCACGCGGTGGACTCCGTGATTTCCGCCGGCACGGTCTCGTGCATTTTGCTCAGCAATTCGGCGAATGTGGCGACAAGGTCGCACGCTTCGCCGGACGTGGGATCGATCTGCTCGCGGCGGAGTCGCTCGAGGAAGACGTCCTCGGGCCGCAGGTCGTCGAGGGAGGGAGCCGTTGCGGAACTCGTGGGGTGATTGGCGTCACCCAGCGGAAGCAACGCGGGTGTTAGAACTTTGAGCACACGCAGTCTCAGCTCTCTCGCGGCGTCTCGCACCTGGCGGTCAAGGTCGGGATGCGAGCGTCCATCGTTCACCGTGAGTTCCACCCAAGGCCACAGCGGCTCGCTCGACGTGGCTTGATGGCGCGCGAGCTCCGTCATGAGATCGGCCGTGGCAGTGGTCAGCCGCAGGACCCGGCGGAATATTGGAATGCTGATCGCACGATGCGCGAGTTGGTTTCCCTCGACGTCGATGACGCGGATTTCCTTGGCGAGATCGACCTCGGCGAAACTGAGTGGAAGGGGCGATCCGGCATAGCGCACGCGATCATCGCCGCCGATGGCTTGCGGGCGATGAATGTGGCCGAGCGCTGTATAAGCGAAACCCTCGAAGCACGCGGTGCTCACGGAGCCAAGATTACCAATATGAATGATTCGTTCGCTGGGGCTGCTCTGGCTGCCGACAGCAGTAAGGTGACCGGTGGCAATGATCAGGCGGTCGGCGGCCTTCGAGCGGGCAAAGGCGTACATCGCGCGGTAACGCTCCGCGACGCCCTGCCGGATGGCGGTGGCCACGTCGTCTGCCGTCTGGCCGGGAGTCGCGAGGCGGACATCACGTTCGCGCAGGAACGGCATCGCGCCGACGATCACGTGTTCGAACTCCAGCAGGCCGTCGGTTGGATCGTCGGGAGGTGACGCAATGACGCGGACGTCGAGGGCGCGCAGGACTTCACGCGGCGCATGCAGGGTTGCAGGTGAGTCGTGGTTTCCGCCGAGGATAAGCGTCTGGCACCTGGCTCCCGTGGCAAGACGACTCAGAAAACGGTAATAGAGCGTGAGCGCTTCCTGCGGGGGAGTCGCGCCGTCGAAGATGTCGCCGGCGACGATGAGCAGGTCGGGTCGCAGCTCCTCGAGTTGTACGAGCAACCAATCGAGGAACGCGCGATGCTCTTCGTGGCGGTCGCAGTCGATGAGCCTCGCCCCGAGATGCCAGTCGGCAGTATGAACAATGCGCGTCACGGAACGTGGTGGATTACCACGAGGCGACGGTGGCGGCGAAGGCGGGTTTGTCGGCCGCGCGATAAAAAGACGTGCCGGCGACAAACGTATCCGCGCCGGCCGCACGGCATTCGGGGCCGGTGGCGAGATCAATGCCGCCGTCGACTTCCAGGCGGAAATTGAGGCTGCGCTGCTGCCGCCACTGATGCAGTTGCTGCAGCTTGGGGAACATGTCGCGGCGAAAAGGCTGTCCGCCGAATCCCGGCTGCACGGTCATGACCAGTACGAGATCCACGTGATCGAGCAGGTGCTCGATCGCGGAGGCGGGGGTGCCGGGGTTCAGCACGATACCATTCTGGCAGCCTAATTCGCGGATGCGGGCGAGGGTGGCGGCGTGGTTGTAGGCAGGCTCGATGTGAACACTGATCAAGTTGGCGCCGGCCTTGGCGAACGACTCGATATAGCGGTCCGGCTCCGCCAACATGAGGTGGGTGTCGAAGAAGAGCGTCGACCCGGCCCGGCGCAGGGCGGCGAGGGTTTCGGGTCCGAAAGTGAGGTTGGGCACAAAATGCCCGTCCATGAGGTCGAGGTGCAGCCAGGAAAGGCCGGCGGCAGCGACAGTGTCGGCGCTGGCGGCAAGGTGGGCATGGTCACCGGCGAGGAGAGACGGACTGAGAATGGACGCGTGAGGAGAAGGCATGAGCAAAAACTGCCTTCATGGAGGCGTCCACGCGCAAAAGCTCAACCGTGGACTGCGGGTAACGAAACTTCGTTGATCGCTCCGGGTCCGGGTGGAGGGTGGGAGGCGCGTCCCGCCCTTACCAGACATTCAGGGCGGCGTGGGCGACTTTGGCGGACAAGGCCTCAGCGAGGAGCGGGAGCGTCTGATATTCAGCCTGGAGCTGTCCGCTGTCGGTGAAGACTTCACGCATAGCCGTGATCGGCCGGTTCTCAAAAATCAGCCGGCCGGTACGATTTTCGCGCAAGGTGCAGATGGCGCCGAGCGTGACATTGAATTTGCGGGCAAGGCCGGTGTCGCCTTCGCGCACCACGGCGACTTCCCGCTGGTACAGGTTGATGACGACGGTCAGCGTTGCATCGGCGGCACTGGCTGAGTTGGTGAGTGCGACGCGCCCGTCGCGGGCAAAGGTTTCCCGGAGGCGGGTCGACAGCAACGGCTGCGACTGGGGCAGCTGCGTTTGGTTGCCTACCGGCTCGATATAGAGCGTGCGAAACGCGAGGGCGGTGCCAGTGCCGAGCTGGTAATTTGCGCACCCGGCTGTGCACAGGAAACACGCGGCGGCGCAGAGGAGAAGGGACAAGGGCCGGACCATGACGTGAGTGAGCGGACGCTGAAGAAACGGTCCGCGGAGCCGGTGACTCAGAACAGGAGGAAACGCTTCTTCTTTGGTTCTCCGGGCGCTCCGGGAACGGACGGGATGGGCTGGTTGGACGCTTTGGCTTCCACGGCGACGAGGCGATCGCGGGCGATCGCCGCGATCTTGGATTCTGGATACGCGGTAATGGCCTCGTTATAGAACACCCGGGCGGCTTGGAAATTCGAGCGCTTGTAGAAGTAGAAGTCCGCGATCCTGATTTTGCTTTCGGCGAGCATCGTCTTCATTCCGTCCAAGCCTTTTTCCGCGGCGGCGATATTGGTATCGCTGGGGAAGAGCAGCATGAAGTCGGTGAAATAAGTAATCGATTCGGCGGTGGCGCCTTGATCGTAGAAAGGACCGTCGACGAGCGAGGCGTGCGTTTGCGCGAGCTTCAAGTAGGCGTCGGGGGCGAGCAGGCTCTGGCCGTAGTTGTTGATCATGCGATCGAGCGCATCGATGGCATTCTCGATATTGCCGAGGCGCTGGTGGCCGCGGGCGATATTCATCAGCGAAAGCGGGGCGTAATCACTGTAAGGGGCGTTAACGAGGATCGTTTCAAACAACTCGAGTGCCTTGTCGCGCTGGGTAAAGCCGGGCAGCAATCCGAAGAGCATGCGCCCGCGGGCTCCGTCGAGCATCGCGCTCGCGATGCGATACTGTTCGCCAATGATTTCGTTGAAACGGCGGGTATTGGGATACCGAGCGAGGACCTGCTGGAAATCGTCGAACGCCTTGGCGTAGCTCTTGGCCGCCAGCCGCAACCGGGCGGAACGATACAAAGCCTCGGGAGCGTAAATGGAATTGGGGTAGCGCTTGGCAATGGCGGAATACGCGCGGATGGCGGAACGCCCGTTGCCGGCTTCCTCATTGGCGCGAGCCTTGTTCATTTGCTCCAAGGCATTGCGACCTTCGGCGCCGGCGAGACCGGACAAAGCCCCGCCCTCGACGCGCCATCCCGTCTGTGGAGTCCATGCGAGATCGGCGCGCGCGGCGGTCGACAGCAGGCCCGAAACAGCGAGCAGGAAACAGAGAGTGGCAAAAATCCGGGCAGAGAGGGGACGCATCGAAAAAAGAGTTACCAACGAATCAGCGCGCTTCCATAGGTCAAGCCCGCCCCAAACGCGACCAGGAGCGTGAGGTCACCGGGCTGAATGCGGCCGGCACGCCGCGCCTCATCCAGGGCGAGGGGAATGGAAGCGGCCGAGGTATTGCCGTAGCGGTCAAGATTCACAAAAAAACGTTCCATCGGAAGTCCAAGATACTGGGAGATGGCTTCAATGATGCGCAGATTGGCTTGGTGGGGGATGACGAGGGAAATCTGATCCGCAGTAATTCCGTGTTGTTCCAGAATATCGCGCGCGGATTCATCCATGCCTCGGACGGCCAATTTGAACACTTCCTTCCCCTTCATGCGGATGCAGTGCTCACGGGCGATAATGGACTCGGCGGTCGCCGGAGAACGGCTGCCGCCACGGGGAATGCATAATAGCTCCGCGCCTTCGCCACAACTGCCCAGCCGGGTGCCGATCAGGCCCCGGGTGGAGTCGTCACTTGCACCAATGATTATGGCGCCCGCGCCGTCTCCAAACAGGACGCACGTGGTCCGGTCCTGCCAATCGATCACGGCGGAGAGTTTCTCCACTCCGATGATGAGCGCTTTTTGGTACCGGCCGGACTCGATCATCGCGCAGGCTGTATCCAAGGCGTAGACAAAGCCGGAGCACGCGGCGTTGATGTCGAAACAAGCGGCTTTCGAAGGAATTCCGAGCTTGTGTTGAATGAAACAGGCGCAGGCCGGCATCGGCATGTCGGGTGTGACCGTGGCGACGACGAGCAGGTCGATATCGGAAGGGCTCAACCCAGCGTCGTCGAGCGCGCGGCGCGCCGCCTGCACGCCCATGTCGGACGAAGCCTCGCCGTCCGCGGCAATCCGCCGTTCGCGGATTCCAGTGCGGGTACGAATCCACTCGTCGGACGTATCGACTGTCTTGGACAGCTCTTGGTTGGTCAGGATGCGCTCGGGAGCGTAGGAACCGGTGCCGAGAACGGCGGTGAAGCGGGAAGGCATCAAAAGGAGCTGGAGGGCGGAAAGGAGAGTGACCGTCCGGAAAACCGGAACCGGTCGCGATCAATGAGAGCGTTATCGCTCTTACGAAAAAGCGGGTTGCGCAAGCAGTTCGTTTGCTCGCGCGATATCAGCCTCGATGAGCTGATTCATGTCCGCCTTGACCATTTCGTTGCCGGCACAGATCGCACTCTTGATGGCGCGGCGGCTGGAGGAGCCATGGGCTTTGAGAATATGGCCGTTCAGTCCCAGCAGAGGGGCGCCGCTATAACGCTCAGGATTGATCCGCTCCTTGAGGGCGTGGAATGCGCCTTTGGATAACAATGCGCCGGTGGCCCGCAGCGGGTTCGCGCGCAATTCCTCCTTCAGCATGCTGGAAAAATACTTCACGAGCGATTCCCAGCTCTTTAGCATGATGTTGCCGACGAAGCCGTCGCAGACGACCACATCGACATGTTCTTCGAAAACGTGAAAGCCCTCGATCGCGCCAGAGTAATTGATCAGGTTGCCCATCCGGCGCAGCTGGTCATTCGTCTCCGTGATCAGGGCGTTGCCTTTGCCTTCTTCGGTGCCGATCGTCATGAGGCCTACCCGAGGCGACTTCACGCCGAGCATGACCCGGCAAAAATGGCTGCCTAAAATCGCGTTGTGCACCAGATGCTCCGGTTTGGCATCGGGGTTTGCGCCGGCATCAATCAGAACAAAATGCCCGCCTTCACGGGGACAAATCGCACCCAAGGCCGGGCGGGAGACGCCCTCCATCATGCGCAGCTTCAGCGTGCCGCCGGCCATGAGGGCACCGGTGTTTCCACAGCTGACAACGACTCGGGCATCACCGGATTTGACGAGCTCGATGGCGCGGACCATGGATGAATCCTTCTTCCGTTTGAGGGCGGTCAAAGGCTTGTCCTCCATCGTAATTACTTCGGTGGCGTGATGCAGCGCAAGGCGCTCATCCTTATCCAAGCCGGCTTGGCGCACGAGTGGGCCAAGCACAGCGTCATCTCCGACCAAGGTGATCGGGTTGAGGCTGGGAAACTGGCTGAGCGCGAGCTTAACTCCCGCAACAACTTCGGCGGGGCCGAGATCGCCGCCCATGGCGTCGACCGCGATTCTCCCCGTGGAACCGGATGTGGTAACCATCTCGACGATGGCGTGAAGACTGGCTGAGAAGAGGCTTAAACCTCGACGTTCAGCACCTGACGACCGCGATACATCCCATTCTTAGGGTTCACGCGGTGAGGGCGGAACAAGCTTCCGTCCGTCGGATCCTTTGCGAACTCCGGAGCTTTGAAGGCGTTGGCTGCGCGGCGATTAGCGCTACGGCGTTTGGACTGCTTGCGTTTCGGATTTGCCATGGGAGTGAGGGTGTAGAATGCGGGCGTTGATGATTAACGCGCGCAAAATTGTGGTGAAAGGGTTTGGAGTAAAGGGCGGCGACCAGGCGCGTCAAGCGCCATCATCATCGGTAGCTTAGAGGTAAAATACGACCACGAGCACGGCAGCCAGGGCGAGGCGGTACCAAGCGAAGACCGCGAGACCGTGTCGCGTCAGCCAATGTACGAGGAAGCGGACTGAGATGGCGGCGGTGATCGCCGCGACGATACCACCGAGAATCGCGTTGGACCAGCCGAAGACTTGAATCATCGAGGCTCCGCTGCGGTAGCCTTTATAGAGAGACGCTGCGCTGAGGGTGACGAAGCCGAGCAGGAAACTAAATTCGGCGGAGCGCCTTGGATCCAAGCCAACGAAGTAACCGCCGACGATAGTCATCATCGACCGACTGGTGCCGGGCCACATCGCCACGCACTGGAGCAGGCCGATAATTGCCGCGGAGCGCTTCGTGAGTTCCTTGATTTCAGTGAGTTCTTCGGGGTGGGGCAGACGGCGTTTGCGCCACGCCTCGGCGAAAAACATCAGGAAGGCACCGGCGATCAAGGCGATGATGACCGCTCCCGCTGAGAACAGATTTTCATCAATCCAATCGTGGGCGAGCAGACCGAAAATCGCGGCGGGGATGAACGCGATCAGGAGGTTGATCAGCAGACGTAGCCCCCCGGGATCGCGTCCGATCAGGCCTTTTAGCATCGAAACGAATCGTGGCCAATAAAGGAGGGCGACGGCGGCAATCGCGCCGGCCTGCAAAACGATGTTATAGGTGTCAGCCGCGAGTTTGATCGTGAGCGGTTCACCGGCGGGGTTCTCCTTCGAAGGCTTTTTGTGCCACAAGGCCTGACCGTCGGGGCCGGCGAGCGGTTGATCCGATTCCAGGCCGAGCGCGCGAGAGGCGATAATCAGATGTCCGGTCGACGAGATCGGCAAAAATTCGGTGACGCCCTCCACCACGCCCAGGATGATTGCATCCGTGGCGCTGAGTTCGGCAACGGGGCGGGTGACGGGCAGTGGTTCAGTGACCGGCCCGGGCGAAGCCGGCATTTGCGCCAGAGCGGCAAAGGCGCTGCTGGCGATCAGCGCGGTGACCAGGAGTAGTTTTCGCACCCGCGGTTGGTTTCAGTTTTGGCGGACTCGGGCAAATTTATTTCCGGGACTGCGATTTGTCGTTGCGACGATCAGGGGGAGGCCGGCATTCACTGTGCTCTTCGCTGGAGGGCTCCGCCGCTGCGCTGCCCGAATGGCCAAGGCCTTTTTTATGTCCATGCTTGTTGAAATGACCGCGCGGCTTGTCGAGGGCCACGATCTAACGTCCGCCGAGGTGGAGTCGGCGGCGGCTGCGCTCGCAGCGGCCACGGAAGGGGATGAGGTAAAAGGCGATTTTCTGACGGCGCTGGCGCGCAAGGGCGAAACCTCCGCCGAGGTCGCTGCCTTTGCGGTCGCGTTTCGCGCGCGGGCGGTCAACCCGGGCGTCGAGGCCTGGTCGGATCGTGCGATCGACATCGTGGGCACGGGGGGAGATCACGCCGGCGGTTTTAATATCTCCAGCATCGTCGTGCTCCTGCTCGCGAGTGCGGGGGTGAAGGTGATGAAGCATGGCAATCGTGGCATCACCTCGAAGTGTGGCAGCGCGGATTTGCTGGCGGGCCTTGGGGTCAATCTCGAGGCGACGCCCGCGCAACTGGGACGAGCGCTGGACGAGCTGGGTTATGTTTTCTTTTTCGCGCCGGCGTTTCACCCGGCTTTCAAACACATCGCGCCGGTGCGCAAGACGCTCGCGGCGCGCGGGCAGCGTACCGTATTCAATATTCTGGGACCGTTGATCAACCCAGGGCGGCCGGCGCATGTCCTGTTGGGGGCTTTTTCGTCCGCCTGGGTGCCCCGGCTCGCGGGTGCGCTGGATGCGCTCGGGACCAAGTCCGGCCTGGCGGTACATGGGGTGATCGATTCCACCCGGGGGATCGATGAGCTCACGACGGCGACGATCAATTGCGTCCGGGGATTTGGCACGCGGCAGGAAATCGAGACGGAGTGGAACGCGGGGGACTTTGGTCTGGACCGGGCGCCGTTCCAGCATCTCGCGGGCGGTGATCTGACAACCAATCTCGCCATCGTCGATGCGGTGCTGGAAGGGCGGGCACCGTATGGGCTCGTTGATACCATTGTGCTCAATGCAGCGGTCGCCATGTGGTTGGTCGGAAAGGTCGCGACCGTGCGCGAAGGTCTGAGTCCGGCGCGCGATCTCCTTCTGGGCGGTGCCGTGAAGCAAAAAATCGCTGCAACCCGGGAGTTCTACCGCGCATGAGCAGGAAATATTTCGGGACCGATGGTGTGCGCGGGGTCTATGGCGGCCCGGTCATCAACGAAGCGTTCACCACCCAGCTCGGGTTTGCCGCGATTCGCTGGCTGAACGCGAATGCAACCGCGGGGTCCTCCGCGACTGCGGCGGTGGTCGGCAATGGGGAAAAGCCGTTGCGCCCCCGGGTTCTGATCGGGCGCGATACGCGGGCCTCGGGGGCCGTGTTGGAGCAGGCGGTCGCAAAAGGTCTGCGCGCGGGAGGCGCCGAGGTGGTTTCCTTGGGAGTGCTTCCCACCCCGGCAGTGGCCCGGGCGGTGCGCACTTCGGGCGCGCAACTCGGAGTGGTCATCACGGCCTCGCACAATCCGGCCCGCGATAATGGGATCAAGTTTTTCGGACCTGGTGGAGTCAAGCTGACCGACGACGCGGAGTTGCAGATTGAAAGCCTGCTTTCCGATCCCGGAATCACACCGGCTGAGCCGGTGCCGTACATCGATGGAGCCCTTGGCGACTATGTTTCCGCGGCCGAGGCCTTATTGCCGCCGCAGTCGCTCAAGGGGTGGAGAATTGTCCTCGATACGGCCAACGGCGCGACCTGTGACACCAGTGGACGGGTTCTGCGTGCGCTGGGCGCCGAAGTGATCGGCATTGGTGATGCGCCGAACGGAGAAAATATTAACGCGGGGGTCGGCAGCGAGTATCCTGCGGAGCTTGCCGCCAAGGTCCTGGCAGTAGGAGCGCGGCTTGGGATCGCACACGATGGGGACGGTGATCGGTGCGTGTTGTGCGATGAAACGGGAGGCGTTTTGGATGGAGATGAGTTACTTACCTTGCTGGCGACGCATGCGCTGTCGCAGGGACGTTTGGTGAAAAACACGCTTGTGATTACCGTTCAGAGTAATCTCGGAGTCGACGCGGCGATTGCGGCGGCGGGCGGGCGCGTGTTGCGCACGAATGTCGGTGATCGGTATGTGATCGAGCGCATGCTTGCGGAAGGTGCGACTCTCGGCGGGGAATCGTCGGGTCACATTATCTGTTCGGAAATTTCCTCCACTGGCGACGGCCTGGTGGCCGCCCTCAAAGTCATCGAAGTGATGTTGGCGATGGGCAAGCCCTTGGTTGAGTTACGAGGTGTGTTGCGAAAATTCCCCCAGCTTTCGGCGGCGCTGAAAGTGGGTGAGAAACTCCCGCTCCACGATCTTCCCACGCTCCCGCGAACGATTCAGGCGCTCGAAAACGAGCTCGGCGGACAAGGCCGCGTGTTGGTGCGATATTCCGGGACGGAAGCGAAGTTGCGGTTGCTGATTGAAGGCCCCAGCACTGCGGTGATTCGGGCGGGGCTCGCCCGTTTGGAAGCCGCCACGCGCGCGGATCTCGATGTGCTGTAGGAGCGTTTCGCCCGCCCGGCCATTCGGCGGCGCCGGGTGCGGATCGATTCGGGATGTCTCCAGCGTTGACCGCATCGCGCATCGTGATTTCCCTTCGTTCCAACGTTATGCCTGAAATTCTCGTCGCGTCGTTGGACCCCCGCCATCAGAAGCTCGTCGAGAATGCTCGTGTCGCGCTTGATCGGGGAAATTTCGATTACGTGATCGAAGTGACCTCACAGGTGTTGACACTGTTTCCCGGATGCCTGCCGGTGCGAAAGCTGCAGCGGATCGCCCAAGTCCGACAACAGCGTAGCCGGAGCGGTGGCTTTCTCGGTCGTACGCTGAGCGGGTTGTCCACGGCTCCGTTTTTATTGGGCGGCGGCCGCAAGAATCCGGATAAATTGCTGACGCGGGCGGAGGCGATGCTGGCGAAGGATCCGCTGAATGTGACGGCGTTGAAACTTTTGGCCGAAGCCGCCGGCGCGCTGGGATTGCTGGAGACGGTGGCGTTTGCCCTCGATTGTGTGCGGGAGATCGAACCGGAAAATCGAGCCAATCTCCTGGCGCTCGGCGAAGCTTGGTTCGCGGTCGGCAAGCCCGCGGAAGCATTAGGGATCGCGGACGAGATCCTTCGGTTAAAGCCGACCGACGTGGATGCGCAGGCGTTGATGCGCAAGGCTTCAGTCGCGAAAACCGTGACAGATCATCATTGGGATCAGCCCCGGACCGATTTTCGCGAGAAGCTGCGGGATGCCGACCAAGCGGTCTCGTTGGAGCAGTCGGCCAAGCGGGTTACCGGTGATATCATGACGCAGCGGCTGCTCGACGAAGCGCTGGCCCGGGTGGCGAAGGAGCCGGATAATCTGAACCACTACCGCAGTGTGGCCCAAGCCTATCGCCAGCAAGGGCAGCTGAACGATGCCCTGGTCTGGATCCGCAAAGCGAGGGAGCAACCAATCGGGAAGGCGGACGCAGCGCTCGAGAAACAGGAGTCGGAGCTGGCCGTGGCCATTATTCAAGAACGGGTGCGGACCGCAGAAGCGGCCGTGGCGCTCGCGCCCGGAGATGAAGCATTGGCGGCCGATCTGGAAGCGACGCGGCGGGAGTATAAGGAGTTCAAGCTGGCCGAAACCAAGCGCACGGTGGAGCGCTATCCGAATGACTACCCGGTGCGCCATGCGCTCGGTGTTTTGCTGCTCGAGCTAAATCAGGTTGATTCGGCGATCGCTCAGTTTCAGCAGGCGCAGAAAGGCCCGACTGTTCGGGTGGCCGCCCTGGTTGGACTCGGGCGCTGTTTTAAAATGAAGCGCCTTTATGATCTGGCCGCAGCGCAGTTCATTCTGGCGAAGACCGAGCTCACTTCGCTCGACGAGATCAAAAAGGAGATCGTTTACGAACTGGGCTGTTGCTACGAGCTGATGAGCAAACCGGACGCCGCCATGGTGGAGTTCAAAATCATCTACAGCGAAGACATCGGGTTCCGCGATGTGGCGGTTAAGATCAATCTATTTTACTCCAAGGCCTGACGAAGGCGCGCGTTTCATCTGGCCGTCAAACCGTCCCAGTAAAACGGTATTCGAGTTCTTTTACCCCCTATGAAAAATCTCATCCGCTCTTTTCGGACGACGCTCTTCGCGACGGTGTTATCCGCCGGTTTCGCGTGCGCCGACGAGAAGACCAAAACGCTCGATTTCTATTGGATCGATTCCGAAGGTGGCGGCTCGACGTTGATCGTCACGCCGACCAACGAGTCGGTCTTGATCGATACCGGAAACCCCGGCGGGCGTGACCCGGCGCGGATCATCGCCGCCGCAAAGGCGGCCGGCCTGACCAGAATCGATCATGTGCTCATCACTCACTGGCATACCGATCACTACGGTGGTGCGGCGGAGGTGGCGCAGCAGCTTCCGTTTGGGGCGCTCTATCAACGAGCCATTCCCGAGGGCGACCCCGATGGGCGCAAGCAGTCGACCTTTCCACTGCAAATCAAACCTTATCGCGAAATCGCCGCGCGGCGCGTGCCGCTGGCCGCGGGGGCTGTGATTCCACTCCAGGCGCCGGCCGGTCGCGGGGCGCCGAAACTCGAGCTGCGTTGTATTGGCGCCGATCAGAAGTTCGTGGAACCGACGGCGGCGCAGATGAAAACCAAGAATCCCCTGACCGGCTCCGTGCCCTCGCGGGCGACCGATCTGAGTGACAACGCGAACAGCGCGGTCTTCGTCCTCGAGTTTGGCCCGTTCCGGTTTTTTGACGGCGGCGACCTGACTTGGAATAATGAGGAAAAACTCGTCACGCCCTATAATCTTCCCGGCGTGGTCGACGTGTATCAGACGAATCACCACGGCCTCGAATCCAGCAACAATCCGCTCCTCGTGCAGAGTCTTGAACCCACCGTTGTCGTGATGAATAACGGTCCGAAAAAGGGCGGTCAGGCCGGTTCGTTTGCGGCGATTCGTTCCGCCAGGTCAGTGCAGGCGCTGTATCAAGTGCATAAGAGCTTCAACGTCCCCGCGGAGGAAAATGCCGCGCACGATCACATCGCGAATCACGAGAATCTCACCGGGCCGGATGCCGTCAAATGTCCTGCGAATGTGATCAAAATGTCCGTCGCGGCGGACGGTAAGAGCTATACAATCAGTGTGCCGTCAACCGGCCATTCCAAGACTTACCAGACGAAAGCCCGCTGATCGGGCGGTGTGATTCGCTCTCGCGAACTCGCCATCGCCGCTCGGTGCCAAAACCGTCGTCTATAAACTTTCACGGCCGGCCCGTCATGGTTTAGCGCTGCGCCAGCCAGACTGCCGCGCCCAGAACGGCGAGACTGGCGAGAAGCCGCGAGAGGTCGGCGTTGCCACCGAAGAACAGGAGCGAGACGGCGACGCCGAGCGGGACTTTGGCGTTGTTCATCACCGCAAGCGTACCGGCGGCGACTTTCGTGGCCCCGACATTCCACAGGAAGAACCCGACGCCTGAGGCCAGCACACCCAGATAGAGGAGCGTCCACCTCTGCGTGGCGGTGAGCGCGAGCGAGACGTCGCGCGTGACCAGCAGGCTGAGCGCGACTGCCAGCCCTCCCGCGTACATCAAGCCGAAGACATCGCGGTCGCGTAATTCGATCCGGCTCCGGAGACGCCGGTACAGCACCTGACCGATTCCGAAGGCGGCGTTGGAGAGCTGTACCAGCACAATGCCGGTGAGCGTAAGCGAAAGATCTTTCGCCCCGCGCGCGACGGGAAGGGTGCCCAACACCGCGAGCAGCGCCGCCGCCAGCGCAACCCAGCGCAGGCGGCGATCCATCGCATCGGCAAACAGGGTCACGAAAATGGGCGTCGTGATCGTGAAGAGCGCCGCCTCGTGCGGTTGCAGGTACTGGAAGCTCTGAATGTAGAGCAAATACATCACGCCAAACTGCAGCCCGCCGATTCCGGCCAGCGCCAGCCCGGTGCGCCAGGGCAATTTTCCGAGGCGTAGCAGCGGGGCGAATATGAGCAGGGCCAGACCCAGCCGCACGGCTGAAACGACGGCGGCGTCCACCCCTTGAAGGTATCGTCCGATGAGTCCGAACGAGAACGCCCAGATGATGGAAACCACGATCAGATAAACCATGCAGCCCTCATGGGTTCATGCTCCGGTAGCGATGGCAAGACTCCGGAAGCAATCGATTAACCAGGTAATCGGGCGGCGCGTTGTTCGGTCGGGGTTACTCCAGATTCCACCTGCCGCGATGCCAGCGCGGCTGGCCCGCTCTCGGGACCTACACGCGGAAGATCGCGCCGAGCCGCTTGCCCAACATCAAACTGAGACCCGTGATGGTGACCCCGAGAAACACCATGGCCCATACGCCCAGCGCACTGGCGATGAACTTGCCGTCGCCGAGTAATTGGAAGAGTTCCATGATCGCCTTGGTGATTGGATAATACTGCTGTTTTTGGGCAAGAATCAGGGAGTCACTGACCTCGAGCATCGCGAACGCGAATGCCAGCAATCCGCCCGCAATCAGGTTCGCGGTGATCAGCGGCAGCGTGATCTTGATGAGCGCTTTCAACGGGGTTGCGCCCAGGTTTTGCGCGGCTTCCTCCAGCGTTTCGCTCGTCTGCTGGAAACCGGCGGCGGCGGCGCGCACCACATAGGGCAGGCGGCGCACGGAATAAGCGATGATGAGGAGAACGGTTGGATCGCGCGTGGGATTGATGAAGTCGAAGAATTTTCCGTCCTGCGACATCGCGAGATAACCGAAAGCGAGGACCAATCCGGGCACGGCGAGCGGGAGCATCGCAAGAAAATCGAGCACCTGGCGGCCGGCAATTTTGCTGCGGACGACGACGTACGCGATGGCCACACCGAGCACGAGATCGATCACCGTCGAGATGCTCGCGAAGCGAAGACTGTTCGCGATCGCGGGGACGGTGAGGTCGTGTCCGAGGGCGAGTTCGAAATTGCCCAGCGTGTAGTTCTCCGGCAGCACCGTGCCGTACCAATCCTGCGAGAACGCCACCAGGATGACGCCCATGTGGGGAAGCACCGCGATGAACGTCACGCCGCCGAACAGCAGCGTGCACAACCAGGCCCGGCCGAGGGGGAGTTTTCGCGCGCCGCCGGCATGAGTCGCCTTGGCCATCATGGCGTGAGGGGCGCGGCCGAAGAGTCCTTTGCTCACCGCGTAGATTGCAACCGAGCTCACCAGCATTACGGCCACGAGAGCGAAGGGAAACGGGTTGGCCCCGATATCTTTCAACCCGTAATAAATCTGGACGCTGGTGACGCGGTCGTAGTCGAAAATGAGTGGCGTGCCGAGTTCGGTGAACGACCAGATGAACACGATGGTGCCTCCGGCAAACAGGCCGGGGCGGATGAGCGGCAGCGTGATTTTCCAGAACCGGCGCAGACCGGTGCAGCCGAGATTTTGCGCGGCTTCCTCCATTGCCGGATCGATATTGGCCAGGGCGGCGACCGCGTTGAGATAAATGATCGGATAAAGCGAGAGCGCCTCGACGATCACGATGCCCCAGAACTGATTCGCGGCGAACCAGTCGATCGTGGCGCCGGTTTCAAGCAGACCGACGTGTTGCAGCAAGGCGTTGAAGGCACCGTACTGGCCGAAGATTTGTTTAATGCCGATCGCGCCGACAAAGGGCGGCAGGATCATGGGCACCAGCACGAGCGAGCCCAAGATTGCCTTGCCGGGGAAAAAGAAGCGATCGCTCACGACGGCGAGCGGCAGCGCGATGAGCATGCCCAAGGTGGTGGTCGCGCAGGCGAGCAGGAACGAGTTTCGCAGGCCGGCGAGATACGTCGGGTCGGCGAGGACGGCGGTGAGGTAGGCAAACGTGATGTTGCCGTCCGCGTCGATGAAGCCGCCCTTCATGATCTGGATAACTGGCCAGATGAAGAACGCCGCGAAAAAAGCGGCCGTGGCGAGGAACACAATGCGCGCGAGCGAATGTGACATTCCGAGCAGTGTGCTCACGGCGCGCAGCGCGCCGCAAGGGGGAAAGCGGAATACGTTGCCTTCAGGGGCGAGCAGAGAGTGGGGCGTTCGGAAATCGATCCACCGCTGATGGCGCGGATGAAGCGGATGGCCGAAGTTGTCGGCCCCTGCTCAACGGAGTCGCGCCCCGGGTCGCTCCCATCAATCAGACCCTCCGGATCACGCCGATTCAGACGTAATCCGGTGCACGTCATCGGCCTCGGAGCGAAGGTCTTCCTCAACGCGGACCTGTAATGTTTTTGCCATGATTTCAATTACGTTTGTCATGCCAATTTGCGCACGCTTTCTGCCGTCAAGCCGACCCTCCCGTTGCAGTCTCAAGGCTAGTTACCACTGCCTCCGCCGGAACCACAGCGCGAAGATTGTAGTGGTGCGGCGGCTGCGCGAAACCACAAACGCGTGTACTCGCTGGATCCTGTTCCAATCCGCATGAGTACCCCGTCATCCGTCCGCGCGTATTTCGCGTTAGCTAGTGACCAGCGGCCCGCCCCCCTTGGATTTTTCCTCACCATCCGTCCATTTTCATTCCTGATCGCCCAATTAATCTGGCGACCAAAGAGCGCTCTCCGACGTAACGCGTTTCCCAATCCTCCAGATCCAGCGGCGAGCGCACGCCTAACCCCGGCTTTTTCATCACGTGCCAATAAATCTGCGTCGTTTCGATTTTCTCGTGTCCCAGCAAGTCTTGCACGGCGCCCCCCGCAAGATCACCGAACCCCGCTCCATATCCACATCCTGAATGCGTAAGCGCACCAGCTCCGACACTCTCAAGCCGCCGCCATAATCCAGCAATATCATCAGCCGCATGGTGGACTCGAATTGCGCCATGATCGCGCGGCATTCAGCGCCGGTCAGCACCGTGGGCATCCGGCACTTCGGCTCCGCCCGGGTAAAGTCGGAAAAAGCGCCCAGGTCCACGTTGAGGCTTTCTCGATATAAATATACCAGGGCGTTGAGCGCCTGCTTCT
>Ga0163144_10008618_pt1 | contig 22052 bp, 20 predicted proteins | sample OliLak19BULKMAT1_FD_123175 | JGI IMG/M metagenome (GOLD analysis project Ga0163144, IMG submission 123175) | Freshwater microbial mat bacterial communities from Lake Vanda, McMurdo Dry Valleys, Antarctica - Oligotrophic Lake LV.19.BULKMAT1 | ecosystem: Environmental > Aquatic > Freshwater >... | reverse complement strand
GCATCCACGCCCGCATCCACGCCGGCCAGGGTCGCGAGCCCGGGCAGGGCCAGAGACGCGAGGAAGCACCCGACCACGAGGCGCTCCCACAGCGGGTGCAAACGCCACTCGGAGCGCTCGCCTCGTGGCAGCGGTGCCAGTGGCGACGACGATGACGGGACGAGGGCGTCAGGAGGCACGGCGCACCGTCAGAAGCGGAAGTAGATGAACGGGCTGTAGGTGCGCGCGGCACTCAGCATGATCGATGCGCCCAGCAGCACGGCGAGCCCCACCGTCGCCACGGCCGACGGCGCCCACGGCAGCATCGAGCCGGTGTTCCCGGTGGCGCCGCTGCCCGCGCGCAGCAGGCAACGCGTGAGTCGCGGCAGCACCGGCGTAGAGCCAATCACGCCGGCGCCCATGGCCAGCAACAGCTCCGGCGTGAGGTACCACGACCACGTGTAGGCCGTGGGTGCACCGTCGCCCAGGCCCACCAGCGCGCCGAGCATGGCGCCGGCGCCGCTGAGCGTGTCGGCGCGGAACAGCACCCAGCCGACCATCACGACGGCCAGGGTATACGCGTGTCCGGCCGCGCGTCGCGCGAGGCCACACGCCATGGGCGCGGCGCGGCGCGACGGCGTCAGAGGCGCCCGCCCGGGCTCGCCGTCTGCACCCGCGCGCAGGCGCTCGATCACCAGGAACGCGCCGTGGAAGAGCCCCCAGGCCACGAACGTCCAGCTCGCGCCGTGCCAGAGTCCGCACAAGAAGAAGACCGTGACGAGATTCAGGTGCGTGCGGCCCGGCGACACCCGGTTGCCACCGAGCGGCACGTAGACGTAGTCGCGGAACCACGACGACAGCGAGATGTGCCAGCGCCGCCAGAAGTCCTGCACCGACGCGGCCGCGTAGGGATAGCGGAAGTTCTCGGGGAAGCGGAAGCCGAACAGGCGCCCGAGGCCGATGGCCATGTCGGAGTAGCCCGAGAAGTCGAAGTAGATCTGCAGGGTGTAGCAGACCACGGCCAGCCACGCGAGCGGCGCGGTGAGCTGCGCGGCCGGCAGCGCGAAGATCTGATCGGCCGGTCCGGCCACCATGTTGGCCACGAGCATCTTCTTGGCCAGGCCCACGATGAAACGCCGGGCGCCGTAGGCGAGGTCGGCGCGTGCCACGGTGCGCGTGGCCAACTGCGCGGCGATGTCGCGATAGCGGATGATCGGGCCAGCGATGAGCTGCGGAAAAAGCAGCAGGTAGAGGGCCGCGTCGACCGGGCCCTTCTGCGCCACCGCATCACCGCGCTTCACGTCGACCACGTACGAGATCGCGTGGAAGGTGAAGAACGAGATGCCGATCGGCAGCGCGATGGCCGGCACGGCGAACGGCGCGAGGCCGGCCACACCGAGGGCCGTGTTCAGGTTGCTCACGACGAAGCCGGCGTACTTGAACAGGCCGAGCACGAGCAGGTTGGCGGCCACCGTGAGCCCCAGCAGGCGCGCGGCCGAGCGTGTGTCGCCCAGGTGGCCCAGATGATCAATCCGCAGCGCCGCCAGGTAGTTCACGGCAATCGACGCGAGCATCAGCCAGGTGAAGGCGCCGCCGCCGGTGGCGTAGAACGCGATGCTGGCCACGAGCAACAACGCGTTGCGCGAGAAGCGTAGCGGCAGGGCATACAACCCCAGCAGCACGGGCAGGAAGACGAAGAGGAAGGTGGGCTCGGTGAACAGCACGCTACGTCGGGTCGATGCCTTCCAAGCCGACGTGGCCGCAGGCCCGAAGCAGATGCTGGTCGTTGGTGTAGACGCGCCGGAACTGCTCCGACTTGGCCGTCACGAGGTGGAGCGCATCCAGAGAGCGGAGGTAGACGGAGCGCTCCAAGCCAGCGAACAAGTCACGCACCTCCGCCAGTAGCGCCTCGGTCGGCCCGATACACGTCCACAGCCCGGCCTCGATGTCGTGTTCGAATTGCCCCTGCAGGGCTCGGAACACGCCAGGCGTCACCGCGCCCTCCCTGAACTTCCGGTGGAACGCCGCGGAGACTTCGGCGATCGCGATACCAGACGTGACGACGACGCCGGCCCGTGCCGCCAAGTGGCGCACGGCGTCTCGCCCGGGTTCGTTCAGGTAGAATTTCGCGACGAGGGCCGAGTCGAAATACGCCGGCTCGACGGATCCGATCGGCTGCGGCATGTCAGCGCTCGCGATCCTCGCCGATCAGCTCCTCGACGGGGCGGCCCGCGACGACCCGATCGAGCGCCGTCGCGAATTTCTTCATCGGCCGCCATCTGGCAAAGCGATTGACGGCCGGCTCCACCGAAACCGGCATCAGCACGGCCACCGGCAGGTTGCGATCGCGCACGAGAATCGACCCGTACTTGCGGGCACTCCGCACCCAGGCTCCCGTGTTGCGGTGCAGTTCGCGCAGGGAGATCGCCTTCATGTCTGACAGTGTCACACGTTGACCTGACACCGTCAACCGACGGACCGTCGCCCGGATCCGTCGCGCCAGGTGCTAATCAGCGGCCGTCGCCGAAGGCCTCGAGCAGCACGGGGGTGAGGGCGTGCATCTTCGCCACCGACGGTCGGCGCGGGGTAAGGCCGGTCGTGAAGCCGCGTTGCCGCAGCCGGTCGAGCACGGCCCGCCGACTCGTGATCACGTGGATCGGCACGTCCCACGGCGCGCCCTCGCCACTCACCATGGCCGGCGGCTGGTGATCGCCAATCAGGATCATCACGAGGTCGCGGTCGGCGCGGTAGCGCAGATAGCCGCCGAGCGTGGCGTAGGCGTAGTTGAGCGCGCGCACGTAGCCGGGGCCCAGGTCGAGCCAGTCGGCCGGCCCGTCCCACGCCTCCTGCAACGCCTGCGCGTCGTACGGCTCGGGCGAGAGCGCACGGCTCCAGTCGGGTTGGTAGGGCGGCGTGGGCGTGAACGGCGTGTGCGTGCTGATGGTCGGGAACACCACGAACACCGGTGCCCGCGGTGACGGCGCCACTTCGAGCGCGTCCATCCTGGCGAGGCAGAACTGGTCGGTCACGTCCCACCAGCCAAACGGCGGGCCCTGGTAGTCGAGATCGAGCGCGGAGTAGATGCGATCGAAGCCGTAGAACTCGCCTTCGGGCCACCGGCTCTGGATGCCGGGCATGAGCGCCACCGACCGGTAGCCCTGGGTCGTGAACGCCGTGACCATCGTGTCGCGCTGCTGGCCCATGAGCCGCGTGTTGGTGGCGCCGTCGCGCACCTCGGTGCCCGAGAGCAGGCTGATGTGGGCGAGCCACGATTCGCCGCCGAAGGTCGGCGACTCGACGTAGGCCGACACGACCTCGCGACCAGTACCGGCGATGTCGGCGGCGAGGCGCTCTCGGCTGGAGGCGAGCCCGGTGGCAAAGGCCGGCCGTTCCCAGCTCACCGCGCCGTAGGACTCGACGAAGATCAGGAACACGTCGGCGCCGCGCACCTGCGCCAGGTTCGACGCCAGGTCGGGCGCCGGGCCGAGATCCCGCATGCCCGCGCCGCTCCACTCGTAGGCGAGCTGCCGCGCCTGCGCGGCCCACACGAGCGTTACCGGCGTGGCGACGCCGGGGAACTGCGGTACCCGTTCGTCGAGCCGCTGCACGCCGCCGACCACGAGCACGCCGAGCGACAGCGCGACCAGCGCGCGGCGCAGCCGACCATCGCCCGTGGCCGCCATCACCCGGTCGAGCGACCACCGGATCGGCAGATAGAGCACCACCGGCACGAGCACGAGCGCGGCCAGCACGCCGGCAATCACCCACGGCTTGGCCACGAAGGCCAGCATGGCGCCCACGGCCGGCAGGTGCGGCATGTCCCAATACAGATTGATGTCGCGGCCCCAGAGCGACTGCGACGTCACGGCGGCATAGCGGCCGAACACGAGCGCCACCCACACCGTGGCCAGCACGCGCAGCACCGCGGCCCGCCGGGCCACGACGGGACGGCGCAGGGCCACGAGTGCCAGCGTGCACACGGCCAACTCGGCCGACACGTCGCCGCTCAGGCGGATGAAGGGCGTGGGCCACAGGTTGGCCATCGTGAGCGACGCGTTCAGCAGCGCCAGGGCCAGGGCCAGCGCGGCCCAATGGGGCACGTCGCGTCGAGAATGCTGGTCGGTCACGGGATGCTGTCAGCGTACCTCAACCCCCGCGAATCGCTTCGAGCGTCTCCCCGGCCGCGCGTTCCGAGCCCCGAGCCCCGCTGTTCTAAGGCGTGAAGTCGCGAATCGCCGCCACGGTGGCCGCGTCGAGCTTCTGCAGCATCGTCACCAGCAGCTCCACCATCTGATCGAAGTCGCGCCGGTTGATCACGCCGTTGTGCGCGTGCGTGTAGCGCGCCGGCACGAGCAGGTTCACGGTGGGCACGCCGCCATTGCTCTTCTGTATCTCGGCCGAGTCATCGCCGTAGCCCTGCACGAGATCCAGTTGGAGCGGCAGCTTCTTCTCTGCGGCGGTCTGCTTCACGAAGGCACTGCGGGCCGCCCGGGGAACATGTCGCCGGTGATGCCGCCTTCGATGGCGATTCCCAGGTCAGGCTTGATGACGTCCAATGCGGTGTGCGCGCCGCGCAGGCCGATCTCTTCCTGGGTCGTGAGGGCGTAGATGATCTGATTGGGGTGGGGCGTGGTGGCCAGCCGCCGCATCGCCTCCACCACCACTGCGCAACCGACGCGGTCGTCCCAGCCCTTGCCCAGGTAGTTGGCCGTGCCGTTCAGTACTTCAAACGGCGCGTCGGGCACGATCGGGTCGCCCACCGAGATGCCCATCGCCCGCACCTCGGCCTCGGAACTCGCACCCACATCGAGGAAGAGGCTGTCGCGCGGATAGACGCGCGTGCGCTCGTCGGCCGGCACCATGCCGCCCAGCTCGTCCATGTGCGCGTCGACCATGATGCGCGGGCCGGTCGTACCTTGCGTGGCGATGATCGAGCCCATGCCGTCGAAGGTGATCGACGTGGCGTAGGGCCGCATCTGGTCGACCATCACCTTGCGGATCGGCTCCTCGAAGCCGGGTGCGCCGGCGGTGTTCGAGAGCAGTCGCAACAGCTCCACCGTGCGGTCCTGCGCGCCCGCCGAGACGCCGAATAGAGCGAGCGCCGCGGCCGTGAGGGTGAGTTGCAGACGCGAGACGGCCGTCGCGCTGCTTGGCGCTTGACCCGGCGCACCCGTGGTGGTGAGATCCGCGGATGCCGACCCGCCTGCTCGCCGTCGCCCTTGCCATGTTCTTGGCCTCGTTGTCGGTGGGCGCCGCGGCGCCGGGCGACGATCCGGCCGCCGGATGGGACCAGGCCGCCGCCGCGCGTTACCTCGACGCCCGCATGGACGTGTGGTGGCAGAAGGCCAAGCCGCTCGAGAGCGGGGAGACCACGACCAAGTGCCTGTCGTGCCATACGGCGATTCCCTACGCGCTGGCGCGTCCCGCGTTGCGCAAGGCGATGGGCGTCACGACTGCCACCGCGCACGAGACGACCATTCTCGAGACCGTGCGCACGCGCATGGCGCACCTCGATGACCAGCAGCCGTTCTACGACCACACCGACGACAAGAAGATCGAGTCGCGCGGCGTGGAGGCGGTGCTGAGCGCGTTCGTGCTCACCAGCCACGATGCCGGCCCTGGCACGACGATCCCCGATGCGCACACGCAGAAGGCGATCGCGCGCCTGTGGCAGGTGCAGCGCGCCGACGGCGCGTGGGACTGGCTCAACTTCGGCCTCGAGCCATACGAGACAGCCGACGCCGTGTTCCACGGCGCTACGGTGGCTGCCATAGCCGCCGGGTCGCCCCTGGGCGCGGCCGCGAGTCGCAGCGCCGACGGGGCGGCGGGCCTCGCCAGGCTGCGCGGCTATCTGACCGCGAACCTGGCCTCGCAGCGCCTCTTCAACCGCGCGTGGGCGCTGCTGGCGTCGTCGCGTCTCACCGGCGTGCTGTCGACGGCCGAGCGCGCCGCGATCGCCCGCGAGCTGGAAAGAAAGCAGCGGGCCGACGGCGGGTGGTCGCTCGCCGACCTGGGCGAATGGCGCTGGAGCAAGACCGCCGCGCCGTACGCGTCGCCCGGTACCACCGACGCGGCGCTCATCGGCGCCTCCGACGCGTATGCCACCGGCCTCGTCGTCTATGCCTTGAAGCAGGCGGGACTGGGCACGCGGCCGGCCGTGCTGAAGGGCCTGACGTGGCTGCGCGCCGCTCAACAGGCCGAGCGCGCGAATGATGCGGCCTGGGCGCCGTGGCGGGCCCACTCGCTCAACTTCGACCGCGAGCACGGCGGCGACAAGGGCGAGCCGTGGCGACGGATGTTCATGTCCGACCTGGCCACGGCCTTTGCCGTGCTGGCGTTGCTCTAGCCCAGACGACGTGCGCATCCTCGTCGTCGAAGACGACCCCAGCATCGCGGAGTTCGTGGCGACCGGCCTGCGCCAGGAAGGCTTTGCGGTGGATGTCGCCAGCAACGGCGTCGACGGCCTGGACCGGGCCAGCGCCCACCCCTACGATGCGGCCATCGTCGACGTGATGCTGCCGCGCCTCGACGGCCTGAGCCTGGTCGCGGCGCTGCGGCGCGCCGGCGTCACCACCCCCGTGTTGTTCTTGAGCGCGCGCCACTCGGTGGACGACCGCGTGAAGGGCCTGCAGACCGGCGGCGACGACTACCTCACCAAGCCATTCGCTTTCCAGGAGCTGGTGGCGCGCGTGCAGGCGCTGACGCGCCGCGGTCAACTGCCGATCGAGTCGGCGGAACTCGCCGTGGGCGATCTGCGGCTCGATCGCCTCACGCGGCGGGCCAGCCGCGGTGGCACCCCCATCGAGCTGCGGCCGCGCGAGTTCGCGCTGCTCGAGTACCTGATGCGCCATGCCGGCAAGGTGGTGTCGAAGACCACGATCGTGTCGCAGGTGTGGAACTACAACTTCGATACCGGCACCAACGCCGTGGACGTGCTCGTGCACCGGCTGCGCGACAAGATCGACAAGGACTTCGCGCCGAAGCTCCTGCACACCGTGCGCGGGGTGGGCTATGTCCTCAAGGCCGACTAGCGCCTTTGCCCGCGCCTTTCCGCTGCGCATCGCGCTGTGGTACGCGGGCCTGTTCGTGGCCAGCGCCGTGGCCGTGGCCGTGGTCACCTACCTGCTGCTCGCGCGCGCGCTGGCGGCGCAGGACCACTCGGTGCTGGAATCGATGCTCACGCGCTATGCCGCCGCGTACCCGCGCACCGGGCTCGGCGGGCTGCAGCGGCTGATCGCCGTGGATGCCGGCGAGGGCCGGCACGAGCGCCTGCTCGTGCGGGTGATCGATGCGGGCGCGCAGGTGGTCTACTTCGCCGAGCCGCAAGGGTGGGACGGCTTCGATCTCGCGCGGCTCGATGCGCCCGCGGTGGTGCGGGCCGGATGGATGGTCATCGACAATCCCCCCGATGGCTCGGTGCTCGAGGTCGGCTCGGCGCGGCTGAGCGACGGCGTGATCGTGCAGGTGGGGCGCAGCTCGCACGTGCGCGATGAACTGCTGGGCCATTTCCGTGAGCGCGGGTTGCAGGGGCTCGTGCTGGTGGCGCTCGTGGGGCTGGCCGGCGGCGCGCTGCTCACGCACTTCGCGCTGGCGCCGCTGCGGGCGCTCGAGGGCACGCTGCGGGCGATTCTGCGCACGGGGCGTTTCGACGCCCGCGTGGCCACGCGCGCGTCACGCGATCCGCTCGATGAGTTGGGCGGGCTCGTGAACGACATGCTCGGCCGCATCCAGGTGCTGCTGACCGGCATGCGCGGGGCCCTCGACAACGTGGCCCACGACCTGCGCACGCCGCTCACACGCTTTCGCGCGGTGGCCGAATCGGCTCTGCTCGCCGGCGATCCGGCCGCGATGCGCGACGGACTGGCGCGCGCGCTCGACGAGGCCGATCGCGTGAACGCCACGCTGACGGCGCTGATGGACATCTCGGAAGCGGAGACCGGCACGATGGCGCTCGATCGCGGTGCCGTCCTGCTGGCCGAGGTGGTGCGCGAAGCGATCGACCTCTATGCCGACGAAGCCGAGGACAAGGGCGTGACGCTCGCCTCGACGGTGCCGCCGCATCTGGCGGTGGTGGCCGACGGCACGCGGCTCCGCCAGGTGCTGGCCAATCTGATCGCGAACGCCGTGAAGTACACCAGCCGTGATGGCCGCATCGATGTGGCGGGCACGGCCCAGGCCGGCAGCGTGATCGTCACGGTTCGGGATACCGGCATGGGCATTGCCGCCGCCGACCTGCCGTTTGTGTGGGACCGCCTGTATCGCACCGACGCCAGCCGGGCCAGCCGCGGACTTGGCCTGGGGCTGTCGCTCGTGAAGGCCATCGTCGAAGCGCACGGTGGACAAGTGGGCGTCACCTCGGCCCTGGGAGAGGGCACCGCGTTCTCGATCACGCTCCCGGCCGCGTAGCCCGCACCGCCGTGTGCCAGCGAACCTGTCACGTTTGTCATGGTGGAGACACGACTCGGACACCCTCTGGTGCGTCCAATTCAGTAAGGCGTACGCACCGCGCCACTGGAGGAACGTTCCGTCATGACCAATCTCAACTCGCGTCCGTCGCGGCTGCTGGCCACCTGGGTCCGTGCCGCCATTCTGGGGCTGGCGACTGTGGCCGCCGTGGCCAGCGTGTCTGGCATCCGCGATACGATGTCGGCCGCCGCACAGCCGGGTACCTCCCCGCCGGCGGTAGCGGCCAGCCCCGCACCGCCGGTGCTTCCGGCGCATCCCCCGTCATACAGTGCCGTCGTCGACATGGTGGCGCCGAGCGTCGTCACGATCCGCGTGCAGAAGCAGGCGGAGGCCAGCAATACCTCGCTGCCCGCGCCATTCCGCGAGTTCTTCGGCAACCGCGGCGGCGGGCCCGAACGGCGGCGCGAAGGCGGGCTGGGCTCTGGCGTGGTCGTGCGCGAAGACGGCCTGATCCTCACGAATCATCACGTCGTGGAAGGCGCCGACACCATCCGCGTGGACTTCGCCGACGGCCGCTCCCTGGTCGCCACGCTCGTGGGCAGCGACGCGCCGAGCGACCTCGCGGTGTTGCGTGTGCCGGCCAAGGGGCTGCCGGCCCTGCCGTTCGGCAACTCCGACGACATGAAGGTCGGCGACGTGGTGCTGGCCTTTGGCAACCCACTGGGCGTCGGCCAGACGGTGACGATGGGCATCGTGAGCGCGAAGGGCCGCGCCACCGGCGTGAGCGACGGGTCGTACGAAGACTTCCTGCAAACCGACGCGCCGATCAATCAGGGCAACTCGGGTGGTGCGCTGGTGAACCTGCAGGGCGAGCTCGTGGGCATCAACGCGCAGATCGTGTCGCCGTCGGGCGGCAACATCGGCCTGGGCTTCGCGATTCCCTCGTCGATGGCCATGGCCGTGACCGAGCAACTCGCGCGTGACGGCGTGGTGCGGCGCGCCAAGCTCGGCGTGACGGTGCAGGGGCTGACCGCCGAATTGGCCGAGAGCCTCGGCGCGGCCGACGCCCGTGGCGCGCTCGTGAGCGCCGTGGAGTCCGGCGGTCCCGCCGATCGCGCCGGCCTGAAGCAGGGCGACGTCGTGGTGGCAGTGGACGGCAGGCCGGTGGCCGATGCCAACGCGATGCGCAATCAGATTGCCGGCACGCGGCCTGGTAGCTCGGTGCCGATCGTGGTGCGGCGCAACGGCCGCACCGAGACGGTGACGGCGCGCCTGGCGGAACGGGAGCGTCCGGTCGACGACACGCGCGCGGCGGGTAGCGCGGGCCACGGCGAAGGCGGCTTCGGCATGGCGGTCACGCCGCTCACGCCGCAGGTCGCCGAGGAGCTCGAGCTGCCGCGGTCGGCGGCTGGGCTGGTCGTGACCGGCGTCGATCCGACGGGTCTCGCGGCATCGGCGGGCATGCAGGCCGGTGACGTCATCAAGTCGGTGAACGGCCAGGCCGTTACCTCGGTGACGTCGCTGCGCACCGCGCTCGAGGCGCGTCCCGACCGCCCGGCGCTCGTGCTGGTCAGCCGCAAGGGCGCGGATGCGTTCGTGGCGCTGCCTCGCGCGGAGTCGTAGTGCTCAGGATGCTCGTCGGGGTGGCGGCCGTCGCCGCCTCGACGGGCCGCGCCCTGGCGCCCTCGGCGCTGCACGACGGGCGGCCCCCTTGGACCTGCAACTCGCGGGAATCCCCTTGCCCGACACGCCGGCCACGCGCAGCAGCGTGCGACCGTTCGTCGAAGGGCACGACGTCGTAGACCTCGCCGCCAATCGGCTCGGCCGGTCGTCGCGCCGTGTCACGATGGCGCACCGAAGTCTCCTGGCCGTTCGAGAACTGACTCAGCCTATCCTTGGAGCGCGTTCATGCGCGCTCCGCACTTCCCTTCACGCCCGGCCTGGCGCCGCCTCGGAGTGGTGCTGTCGCTCATCCCTGCGGCCCTGGGGCTGCTGGCGTGGGCGCCGACGCCGGCGGTGTCGCGCACGCTGTCGATTGTGGGCACGACCGATTTGCACGGCCGCATCTTCGCGTCGGAAGGCCGCGGCGGCCTGGCGCTGCTCGGCGGCTACCTGGCCAACCTGCGCGCGGCCCGCGCCGCCGACGGGGGCGCCGTGCTGCTCTTCGACTCAGGCGACACCTATCAAGGCGGCATCGAGTCGAATCTGTCGGAAGGGGCCGTCGTGATCGACGCCTTCAACGCGCTCGGCTACACGGCCGCGGCGGTCGGCAACCACGACTTCGAGTTCGGCGCGGTCGATGGGTGGCAGGGCGAGACGCCGGCTGCAGCCGACCGGCGCGGCGCACTCAAGGCGCGCGCGGTGCAGGCGCGCTTTCCGTTTCTGGCCGCGAACCTGCTGGAGCATGGACTTCCCGTGGCCTGGCCCAACGTGGCGCCGTCGCTGCTGATGGAGGCGGCCGGCGTGCGCGTGGGCGTGATGGGCGTGATGACCTACGACGCGCTCTCGATGACGCTGGCGGCCAACGTGGGCGGCCTCACGGTGACGCCGCTCGTGGCGGCAATCGAGACCGAGGCCGGCGCGCTCCGAGCCAGAGGCGCCCAGCTCGTGATCGTGGCCTCGCACGCCGGCGGCGAGTGCAGTTCGTTCACGGTGCCCACCGACCTGACGTCGTGCGATGAATGGGGCGAGATGTTCGACGTGGCCCGCCGCCTGCCGCGCGGGCTGGTGAACGTGATCGTGGCTGGCCACACCCACGCCGGCGTGGCCCACGAGGTGAACGGCGTGTCGATCGTGCAGGCCTACTCGTGGGGCCGCGCCTTCAGCCGCGTGGACGTGACGGTGGACGGGCAGGGACAGGTGCTGGGCACGCGCGTGTTCGCGCCCCAGGACGTGTGTGCGAGCGAAGACGCCGCCGGGCGCTGCGTGGCCGCTACCGCCACAGGATCGCGGCCGGCGCACTACGAGGCGCGTCCGGTGGTGGCGTCGTCAGCCATCGCCGCCGCCATGGCCCCAGCGCTCGACCGCGTGGCGGCGCTGCGCGCTTTACCGCTCGGTGTCACTCTGGACGGCGTGGTGGCCCGGGGATCGGGCGACGACGAGTCGCCCCTCGCCAATCTATTTGCCGATGCTCTGCGCGCGCTGACCCCCGGCGCCGACGTGGCCATCGGCTACGCCGTTGGCCCGGGCGGCTTGCGGTCCGACCTGCCCGCGGGCGCCGTGTCGATCGGCGCGCTCTACGACGCCTATCCCTTCGACAACCGCGCCGAGCGCATGACGCTCACGGGCGCGGAGCTGCGACAGCTCTTCACCGTGCAGCTCACGCGGCCGCGCTGGTGGGGCCGGGCATTTGGCGTGTCGGGGCTGAGCGTACGGCTGACGTGCGACGACGGCCGGGCGCGCGTGGACGTGCGCCGCGACTCGGGGCAGGCCATCGGCGACGACGAGGTGCTCACCGTGGCCATGTCCGACTTCACGGCGGCGCGGACCCGTCAACTGCGCGCGCCCGTCGCGGGTGCCGGCGTCGCGCCTGCTGGGCCGCGGCCGATCATGCGCGAGCTGGTGGCGCGGTGGCTGCGGCAGCGCCGTCAGGTGTCGGCCGCGGAGTTCACCGATCGGGCGCGGCCACGCTGGGCCTACACGACGGCCGACTCCCTCGCCAACGCCAGCTCCGCTTCGGGCGCCGCTGCCACGTGTCTGCCCCTGCCGCCGCCATGACCGCGTGGGTGAAGTAGCATCGCCTGTTCCGCGGAGGCGGTCCCATGACTTCACGATCGATCGTTCCCTGCATGCTGCTGCTGGCCTGGCAGCTCGGCGTCGCGCACGCCGAGCCGCCGCGCGGCAGCATCACCATCGAGCGCATCGCCGATATCAATTACCCAAACAGAAGCCGGTGCAGCTCACCGACTTCCCGGTGGACCCGCATTTGCTCGTGTCGGACATCGGCGCCGTGGCGTGGACCTCGAACAGCGAGCTGCTCTTCGGCAAAGACGGCCAGTTGTGGAGCGTGACGGTGACGGCGCCGACGCCCGCGCGCGTGAGCGGCGCGCAGTTTGCCGACGATGGCAGCCTCGTCTCTCAAGAGCTCTCGCTCGACGGCAAGTCGCTGGCGTTTGTGAGCGACCGCACCGGCTGGATTCATATGTACGTGATCCCGATCGACGCCACGAGCGAGGCGCAAGCCAGGCAACTGAGCAAGGGCGACTTCGGCGCCGGCCTGGGCAGTTGGTCGCCCGACAGCACGACGATCGCGTACCACCACAGCACCGCCGGCAACCAGATGGAGCGCTTCGTCGACGTGGTGACTGTGGCCACGGGCGCGGTGGAGCCGATTGTGACGGCGCGCGGCGACCACAACTTCCTCGGCTGGCACCCGGGCAGCTACCGGATGTACTACTCGGTGAGTCAGTACCTGCTGCAGCAGGGCTACATCGTGCTCACGCCCGACTACCGCGGCAGCTCTGGCTACAGCCGCAACTGGGCCACCGGCGTGCGCCTGGGCCTGGGCGTGAACGACACGGCGGATGTGGCGGCCGCTGCTCGTGCTGCACGGCACCAACGACCGCAACGTGCAGTTCCGCGATTCGCTGCGGGTGATCGACACGCTGCTGAAGCTCGACAAGCCGTTCGGGATGGGCGTCTATCCCGGCGAGATCCACTTCTTCCGGCGCGCGCACATCCTGCGCGACGCGTGGTGGCGGGCCGAGGCGTTCTTCGACGCGCACCTGAAGTACGGGCCGGTGATGACCAGCAAATAACCGTGCGCAGGTCTTACACCGCCGCCACGCCGCCCGGCAGCCTGACTTCCACCGTAGTTCCCGGCCCGGGCGCATCGCTGACGCGGATCGTGCCCCTGAACAGGTGCACGATCTCGCGGGAGATGGCCAGGCCGAGCCCGGCCCCGCCGGTGCGGCGCGAGCGCGACGAGTCGAGCCGGTAGAATCGCTCGAACACGCGTTCGCGTTCTTCGGCCGGGATGCCGGTGCCCGAGTCGCAGACGTCGATCACGACCTCGTCGCTCACCCAGTCGCCGGCGCTGGAATGCGGGTTCGGGCTGGCTGTTGCCGTGATCGACACGGTGCCGCGCTCGTGGTTGTACTGGATGCCGTTGCGCACGAGGTTGTCGAACACACGCTCGAGCAGGCTCGCCTCACCGTACACGACCAGGTCCGGGTCGGCTGCCACAGCCAGGGTGACCCGGGCGGCGGCAGCGGCGGCAGTTGCGTGCGCACTGACGCGCTGCAGCAAGTCGGCAACCCGGACTTCGGCCAGTTGCGGCCGCTGCTGCTCCTGGGCTCGCACCAGCAGCATCAGGTCGTCGGCCAGGCCCCCCATCACTCCCAGCCGCTCGCGGACCAGGGCCAGCGCCTCGCGGTACTCGTCTGGGGTCCGCTCGCGCTTGAGGGTCACGTCCACTTCGCCTTGCATGGCCGTGAGCGGACCGCGTAGCTCGTGCGAGGCATCGGCAGCGAAGCGGCGGTTCGCTTCCAGCGCCCCGTGCAGTCGATCGAGCACGCGGTTCAGCAGCCGCGTCATGCGCCCGATCTCGTCGTCCACCTGAGGCGCGTCGAGCCGGGTCGTGAACTGACCGTCGGCAATCGCGGCGGCGCGGTCGGTGATCCGCCGGATCGGCTCGAGCGCGCGCGAGGCCAGCGAGAAACCGACGAGCGCCGTGAGCGCGAGCGCGCCGACGGCCACCGTCGTGAGCAGCTGCGCCAGGCGCAGCAAGGTGGCATCGAGCGCGTCGGTGAAGAGGCCCACCGCGGTCACGTGCCGCGGCTGGTCGGGCGCGAGCAGCGCCATCATGCGGCCACGACGGCCGTCGGCCACCACATCCACGATCGGCGCCTCGTTGACGAATGCGTGCGCCAGCGTGGCGGCATCGAGGAGCGATGGCGCACCGTGCAGGCGCGGCGACTGCAGCATCACGCCGCCCTGCTCGTCGATGAGCTGCACGAACTTGTCGGCCATGTCCGCCGTGCCGTGCATCTCGACCGGCAAGTCGTGCAGATGCGGGCCGGCGCCGTCGCTCGACGACGCCAGCTCGGTGCTCGCCAGCGTGCGCAGCTGCGCGTCGAGATCGCGGCGCAGGAATTCCCGGGCACCGGCGTAGACCGCCAGGTGCGCCAGCGCCAGCACCAGTCCGAAGGCCGCCATCCAGCGCAAGGTGAGTCGCGTGCGGAACGAGAGCGTCATCGCGGCCCTGTCATGCGCCGAGCGCCGGGCGGGCCTTGAGCATGTAGCCCATGCCGCGAATGGTGTGGATCACCGGCTCGTGCACGCCGGCCGCACGCAGCTTGCGCCGCAGGTAGCCCACGTAGACATCGGCCAAGTTCGAGAACGGGTCGTAGTCGCCGCCCCACACATGGTCGGCGAGCTGATCACGCGAGACGATGGCTTCGGGATGGCGCAGCAGGTGCTCGAGCAGCCGGTACTCAGTGGCGCTCAAGTCGAGCGCGCGGTGATTGGCGTGCACGAGATGCGTGACCACGTCCATGGTCAGCGGCCCGTAGGTCAGCGTGGCGTCGAGTTGGCGCGTGCGGCCGCGGCGCGTGAGGGCCCGCAGCCGCGCCAGCAATTCGTCGAAGGCGAACGGCTTCACCAGGTAGTCGTCGGCGCCCGCATCGAGGCCCTCGACGCGGTCGGCGACGGCATCGCGGGCGGTCAGCATCAAGACCGGCGTGTCGATGCCGTCGCGCCGCAGGTTCCGGCACAACCCGAAGCCGTTGAGCGCTGGCAGCTGCACGTCGAGCACGATGGCGTCGTACGCCTCCGCTATCGCCATCCGCTCGGCCGTCGCGCCGTCCTCGGCGAGGTCCACCTTGTAGTGTTCCTCGCGCAGGCCCCGCACGACGAACCGGCTGATGGCCGGGTCATCTTCCACCATGAGCACGCGCACGGTTCTATTCTAGGGTCAGTCTTTCACGTCGGTTCGCAACGCCCGCTGCTCGAGCACGGCGTAGAGCGTGGGCAGCACCATCAGCGTCAGCATCGTCGAGGTCACGATGCCGCCGATCACCACGCTGGCAAGGGGCCGCTGGATCTCGGCGCCGGCCCCGTGCGACAGGGCCATCGGCACGAAGCCCAGGGCCGCCACCATGGCCGTCATCAGCACCGGCCGCAGCCGGGTGGAGGCCCCCGTCATGAGCGCCTCGCGCAGTGACAGGCCCTGCTCGCGCAAACGGTTCACCGCGCTCACCAGCACGACGCCGTTCAGCACGGCCACGCCAAACAGGGCGATGAATCCGACCGCCGCCGACAGGTTGAGCGTGAGGCCGCGAAGCCACAGCGCGGCCACGCCGCCCACCAGGGCGAACGGCACGTTCAGCAGCACCAGCGCCGCCTGCCGCACCTTGCCGAAGGTGACGAAGAGCAGCAGGAAGATGATGGCGATCGACAGCGGCACGACCAGCGCCAGCCGCTGCGTAGCCCGGGCCTGATTCTCGAACTGGCCGCCCCATTCGATGCGGTAGCCGGGCGGCAGCGTGAGCTCGCGGGCCACGTGCGCCTGCGCCTCATTCACGAAGCTGCCCACGTCGCGGCCGCGCACGTTGGTCTGCACCACCAGGCGCCGCTCGGCGTTCTCGTGGTTGATGGCCTCGGGCGCCTGCGTTTCGCTGATGTGCGCCACGCGCGACAGCGGCACACGCTCGCCGCGCCGGCCGGTGAGCAGCACCGCGCCGACGGCCTCAGGGTTGGCGCGCATCTCGTCGGGCAGCCGCACCACCACGGGGAAGCGGCGCGGACCGTCGAGCACGTCGGTCACTTCAGTTCCGGCCACCACCGTCTCCACCACCTGGCGCACATCGGCCACGTTCAGTCCGTAGCGCGCGATCTGCGCGCGGTCGATGACAATCTGCAGCTCAGCAGCGCCGAAGAGCACCTCCGACTGCAGATCGCTGGCGCCGGGTACGTCGGCCAGCGCTCGTTCCACCACCGCGCCGAGCCGCTCCAGCGTGGCGGCGTCCTGGCCGAAGACCTTCACGGCCACGTCGGCCTTCACGCCCGAGATCACCTCGTCCAGACGCATGGCCATCGGCTGCGTGAAGTTGAAGGTCACCCCCGGCATCGCCTCGAGCGCGCCGGCCAGCGCCTCCACGAGCGCCTCCTTGTCGCGGCCGGTCGTCCAGTCGTCGATGGGATGCAGGCCGACGTAGACGTCGCCCTGATAGATGCCCATGGCTTCGGTGGCGAGATCCGGCCGGCCCATTTTGGTGACCACCTGGCTCACTTCGGGGAAGCCCTTCACGATCTGCTCGATGCGCGTGGCCAGTATCACCGACTCGTCGAGTGACACCGACGGCAGCTTGCGCGTCTCGATCAGGATCGTACCTTCGTCGAGCTTGGGCATGAACTCGGTGCCCAGGAAGGGCAGCGAGCCGATGGCCACGGCCACGACCACGAGCGCGATGCCCAGGGTGCGCACGGGGTGGTTGATGGCCCAGCCGAGGTCGTGCAGGTAGCGGTCGCGCAACCGCACGAACCAGCGTTCGTCGTGGTGCGCGCCGGTGACGCGCAGCAGGAACGACGAGACGACCGGCACGGCCGTGAGCGAGAGCAGCAGCGAGCCCAGCACCGCCGAACAGACCGTGATGGCCATCGGCCGAAACATCTTTCCCTCCAGCCCTTCGAGCGTGAAGATCGGCAGGTAGACGGCCACGATGATGAGCACCCCGAACAGGATCGGCCGCGCCACCTCGACGGCCGCGTCGCGGAAGAGCGCCATGCGGCTGCCGTGCCGGTCGTGGTGTTCGAGCGTGTGGCCGACTTCGCTGCGCTTGCGCACGAAGCTCTCCATCATCACCACGGCGCCGTCCACGATCAGCCCGAAGTCGATGGCGCCGAGCGACATCAGGTTGCCCGACACGCCGAAGAGCCGCATGCCCATGAAGCCGACCAGCATCGACACCGGGATGACGGCAGCGACGATGAGGGCAGCGCGTACGTCGCGCAGGAACACGAAGAGCACCAGCGTGACGAGCAGAGAGCCTTCGATGAGATTGCGCTGTACGGTGGCGGCGGTGCGGTCGATGACGTCCGTCTGGTCGTAGAAGGGGGTGATCGTGAGGTTGCCGGGCAGCGTATCGACCACTTCGGCGATGCGCGCCTTCGTGCGCGCCCCGACGTCGCGGCCATTTTCGCCCTTGAGCATGATGACCATGCCGGCGAGCGACTCGCCCTTGCCGTCGTTGGTCACGGCGCCCTGCCGCTGCATGGCGCCGATGCGCACCTCGGCCAGGTCCGAGACCAGCACCGGCACGCCGTCGACCTCGTTCACGACGATGTGGCGCAGGTCGTCTTCGCTCGTGACGAGACCCGTACCGCGCACGGTGTAACGCTCCGACCGGTGTTCGATGAAGCCGCCGCTGAACGACGTGTTGTTGGCGGCGATGGCCGCAAACAGCTCGGCTAACGTCACGCTGAAGTGCTCGAGCCGGCGTGGGTCGGCAATCACCTGGTACTGGCGCGTCAGGCCGCCCCACGAGTTGATCTCGCTCACGCCATTGACCGAGCGGAGCTGCGTGCGCAGGTCCCAGTCGTGGATGGTCTTGCGTTCCATCAGGCTGGCGGTCTCGCTCTCGACCAGATACTGGTAGATCTCGCCGAAGGCGGTGGCCACGGGCCCGAGCGTGGGCGCCAGGCCATCGGGCAGACGGCCGCGCGCTTCGGTGACGCGTTCGTTCACGAGCTGGCGGGCCATGTAGGTGGTCACCGAGTCTTCGAACACGACGGTGACGAGCGAGAGGCCCGACTTCGACACCGAGCGCACTTCCTCGGCACCGGGGACGCCCATCAAGGCCGTTTCGATGGGATACGACACGCGCATCTCCACTTCGACGGCAGCGAGGCCCGGCGCGTCGGTGACCACGGTGACCTGGTTGTTCGTGAGGTCGGGAAACGCCTCGACCGGCAGGTCACGATACGCCACGACACCGGTGAGGATGAGGGCTGCGAGACAGATGAGGACGAACAGGCGCTGACCCAGACTGGCCGCGACGAACCGTTCGACCAGGCCCATCTCCGGTCCGGCGGTCTCAGTTGCCACCGTTGGGCTCCTTGCCGAGTTCGGCCTTGAGCACGAAGCTGCCGTTCACCGCTATCCGCTCGCCCTCTTCCAGGCCCGAGGTGATCTCGACCAGCCCGTCGACGTCGGCGCCGGTCCCCACCGGGCGCACCACGAAGCGCCCGCCGGCTTCGGCGACGAACACCGAGATGGCGCCATTCACCGATTGCAGCGCTGCGGCAGGCACGACCACGACCGTGCGCGGATCGCCCTCGCCGAGCGACATGGTGGCGAACATCTCGGGCTTGAGCCGCCCGTCGGCATTGGCCACGGTGGAGCGGATAGTGATGCGCCGTGTCTTGGGGTTGACCGTGTCGGCGATGAAGGTGATGGTGCCGGCGAAGCGCTCGTCGGGATACGCCGCGACCGTTACGATCACTGGGCGTCCGACCTTCACGCGCGACAGATATGATTCGTCCACCTCGGCAATGGCCCACAGCCTGGAGAGGTCGCTCACGACGAAGAGGGGCGAGCCCAGCGTGACGGTGCTGCCCGGGGTGACCAGGCGTTCCAGCACCACCCCGGCAATGGGGCTGCGCACCGGCACGCGCTCCTCGGTCTCATCGGCGATCTCGGGACCGCTCGAGCCTTGTCCCGGTTCGTCTTCGTGAATCGACACGCCCACGTGTTCCAGTTCCTCGATGGAGCGCTGCACTTCGGCGCGTGCGACAGCGACCATCTCGGTGGCCGACACCCGCTCGACCTCGGCGCGCTGCACGTCCTGCTGCGACACGGCCTTGTCGGCGTAGAGGCGCTGCGCCCGCTCGTGCGCGTCCACGGCGAAGACCAGCAGCCGCGCCACGCGCCGCTCGTCGGCCGTGGCTTTGCGGTAGCCTGCCCACGCGTCGTGCATCGCATGGCTGTGCATCGTGGCGAGCAGCTGGCGCGTGCTGACGCGGTCGCCCACATGGGCCGGGGTCTCCAGGATGAGGCCCTCTTGCAGCGCCCCGATGCGCGCCGTGCGCGTGTCGTCCACGGCCATGAGCCCAGGCGCCGCGATCCGATCGGCGCGGGTGGTCGTGCGCACCGCCTCGATCGACAGGCCGGCGTTCTTGATGGCCTCATCCGTGAGCACGACCGTGTCGGTGGACGGCGAAGTCGCGGCCTCGGCGGCTGGCTCTGGGGCGGACGACCCGCAGGCGGCGGTCATGCCCACAGCCGCCGCGAGCATCAGCGCGCGTCCCGTGGACGCAGTGAATCGCATCGTCATGGCAGATCCTCGCCCATCGCTAGCCGCACTTCGAGCGCTGCCGCCAGCGCATCGAGCCGCAGTTCCAATGCCACCCGCCGGACGTCGCTGTAGACCCGCTCGGCATCGAGCAGGCGCACGACGTCGGCGGCCCCTTCACGAAAGGCTGATCGCGCGGCATTGCGCACGACGTCGGCCGGGGCCAGCAGTTCGCGCGCCGCGCGGGTCGAGCGTTCCGACAGCACCCGAGCGGTGGCGATGAGTGACACCGCATCGGCAGTGAGTCGTCGCGCCACCGCAGCGCGGTCGGCCATGGCGGCGCGTTCGTCGCCCTCGGCCCGGGCCGTGGCCGCCTTGCTCCGTTCGAAGAGCGGCACCGACACACTGATGCCGGCGAGCGCCGTGTCGAAGCCGGCGGTGCGCTTGTAGCCGGCGACCACGATCGGGTCGGGCACCGTGCGCGACCGCTCGAGCGCGGTGAGCTGCTGGGCGCGCGTCACGCGCGCCGCGGCGGTGGCCACATCGGGATGCCTCGCGACGGCCTGGGCCAGGGCCGCGTCATCAAGGGCGGGCGGCGCGGCCGGCGGCGGCTCGACCAATTGCGCGGCGGCAATCGGCGCCGGCGACCCCATCACGAACGCCAGCAGGTTGAGGCTGCGTTCGAGTTCCAGGCAGGCCTTGGCCACGTCGATGTCCATACGCGCTGATTCGGTCTGGAAGCGCAGCAGGTCGGATTCGGGCGCCACGCCTTCGGCGACACGCCGCGTCATCGTCTCGATCAGGCCGGCGAGTCCGTCGCGATTGGCCGCCAGCGTCTCGACCAGCGCGCGCGCCTTGAGCGCCTGCAGATACGCCTGCACCGTGCGGACCGACACGTCGTACGAGGCCGACTGCAGATGTCCGGCGGCGACGTCGCGGTCGGCGGCGGCAATCGAGCGGCGCAGGCCGCGGCGCCCGTTCAGCTCGATCGGCATGCTGACCTCGGCGAACACGTCGCGAGGCAACACGCCCGACGGCGCGCTGCTGCCCATGTTCTCCATGCGGAAGTCGAACGTGGGGTTGGGCAGCCGGGCCACCAGCCGCGACGCGTCGGCCGTGCCTTCCGCCTGACTGCGGGCGGCGCCGAGCAGCGGCGACGCGGCCCGTGCCTGCGTGACGGCGTCGTTGAGCGTGACCGGAGCCGGCGAGGCCAGTGAGGTCTGCAGGGGCTGGGGCGTACTGGCGCCTGCCAGGGCCGCGGCAAGGACGAGGGCGAATAGCATGCGCCCACCGTAATCGAGGTCGATGAGACCTGAATGAGAGGTCCGCGCTGCTGCGCGGCTCACCGCTGCGCGGCCGTTTCGGCCGGATAGGCCGCCAGGAAGCCGCGGCGCGCGGCGGCGATGGCGTTCGCATCCTGACCGCGCTCCGCGATCTGGCCCTTCAACAGCAATGGCGGCGAGGTCCAGTCATGGTCTGCCGTCAGCGTAACCGGAATGGGCCTCATCGCCATGACGCCAAGCGATTCCCCGCCGACGTGGAACTGCAGATGCTGTGGGCGGAATCGCTCCTGCTCGACGAGAAGAACCAGCACGGCGCCATCGCCGTGCTCGAGAAGTCCGTGGCCGCGCTGACCCGTCGACGCAGCTACCAGACGCTGCGGACGTGGGCGTAGTCCTGAATGCGCTGGTCAGCGGTGATGAGCTGTGCGCCTCGCAGGCGGACGGTGGCGACAATGATCTGGTCGGCAGGGTCGCCATGGAACGACCCCGGCAAGCTGCAGCTTTCGAGTAGCACAGGGCGCGTGATCTCTGCCACCTCCAGGCCCGGCTGATGCAGCGCCTGATCGATGAACTCAGGCACCGGGCGATCGAACACCAACTGACCCTTCTCGACCCTCTTCGCGACTTCCCAGACCGAGATCATCGAGAGCCACAGATTGCTTCCGCGCTGCGCGCGCTCGATGGCGGCGCGCGCCGGCTTCGACAGTCGGCGATCGGACGTCACCCACCAGAGCCACGCATGGGTGTCAAGAACGGTCGTCATCCCATGACTCGCCCGTGCCGTAGGGGTCGCCGCTCTCCCGCACCACGCATCCGGCGAGCGACGGCGCGCTCGCGGCCATGGTGATCGGGACGAGCTTCGCTACCGGCCGGCCGCGCTTCGTGATGACGACGGGGGTGCGGGTGGCCGCGACGTCGTCGAGCATCTTGAGGCACGCGTCCTTGAACTTGCCGGCCGCGATGGTCTTCACGCTGCCAATGTAGCCATAGCCATATGGCCATGTCAAGGAGGGTCAGGTCGGGTGCCGGTTGCGTGTGAGCAACGTCGCGGCCGCGCGATCGACCAGCCACGTCACCTGGCCCCCGCCCGTGGCAATCCGCTGCGCGGGCAGCGCCGACGGCCGCGCCGGCCCTTCGAGCACGGCGGCGAGCG
>Ga0163144_10008617_pt1 | contig 22054 bp, 25 predicted proteins | sample OliLak19BULKMAT1_FD_123175 | JGI IMG/M metagenome (GOLD analysis project Ga0163144, IMG submission 123175) | Freshwater microbial mat bacterial communities from Lake Vanda, McMurdo Dry Valleys, Antarctica - Oligotrophic Lake LV.19.BULKMAT1 | ecosystem: Environmental > Aquatic > Freshwater >... | reverse complement strand
GCGCTGTGGGGGGGTGACGCCACAACCTGTCTTCAGTGCGTTGGACGAGGGTTGGCGTCCCCCCTTTGCCAAACCTCGTCCAACGTACCGAGACACGACAGCAGAAAGATATCGGCTCGGGGTTTCCCCGCAACCCCCTAAGTTTAGGGGGGGGCTGGCCGACAAACAATGAATACAGCGATATGCAAAGTCAGGGCTGCCGGACAAATAGATACGAGGCTTCGTCGTTTTCTGATGCCGTTAATTGGTGGCATCCCCCTTGCTTCCAGTGCAAATACCTTTTACAGGAGCAAGACAATGGGACAAGAAGACGTAGCCGCCGGGAAAGCCAAGCAGGTCAAGGGCAAGGTCAATGACGTTGCAGGGGCCGTCAAAGGAGACACCGGTCAGCAGATCAAGGGAAAGGTCCAGGGGGCCGTCGGGAAGATTCAGGAAAAGCTCGGCAAGGGCAGTAAGTAACCCGCTGGCTCACCGATCTGAATGAATACGCGTCGTCCTGGGATATGTCGGCGGGTCTCGCGAGACTCGCCGGTATGCTCAGGACGACGCTCTATTGATATCAAGCCGTTTTAGGCACGCCCGAACACGTACTCGTTGAGCCATTCGATCTGCGTCGCCTGGTTGCTCGCGTAGTGCGCGTTGATATCACCAATCGACACAAGTCCCATCAGGTCACCGTCGGTGCTCGTTACCGGTAAGTGGCGTACTCTGCGGGACTTCATGATCGAGCTGACCTGGTCTAGGTCGGCTGTCGGGGGCACGCACAGCACGTCGCGCGTCATCACTTCGGCGATGTAAGTGAACTTCGGATCCCGACCCGCAGCCACCACACGACGCAGCACGTCGCGCTCGGTGAACATGCCGGTCAGTGCGCCTTGGTCCATCACGACAACCGCGCCGATCCGCCGATCGTTCATCATCTGCGTGGCTTCCAGCACCGTGTTGGTGGAGGGAATCGTATGAACATCAAACCCTTTACGGACGAGGATGTCCTGTACCGTGGCCATGGCAATGCTCCTTGTCTAGCCCCCGGACCAATAGAAGTGAACTCAGCGCGACGTGTCCCGCACCGTTATTACAGTATGACACAGAAGCGAAGATGGGCAAGATCGTGAATATTTTCCTTTGCTCGTGTTCGATGCAGTGGGGTTTCCCTTCACCCGGGTAGATCGCATCGCGAATTCTGAATCGCCCCAAAAGCGTCAAGGTGCCTGCGAAACATGCCGAAAATAACGACGTGCAGTTGCAACATGTGCTATACGTCAGTCGAGCCACGCAATTGATGACCCCCGAGGACCTGAAGGGCCTGATCAAGAAAACCACCGCTCGAAACGGATCATTATCGGTCACAGGATTATTGCTCTATAGCAGCGGAAACTTCATGCAGTTGTTGGAAGGACCCGATGGCGTGGTCGGCGATCTCTACGATGTAATCGGTCGAGACGCGCGTCACACGGACGTTCGCGAACTGCTGTTCAAGCCGGTTGCCGGCCGGTTGTTCCCGCGCTGGAAAATGGGCCTGCTGAACCTCGACGTCGACCAGCGACTGGACGAACGACGGCTGTCGGACGTCCTGAACGACTCCAGCCCATCCCCCAACATTCCGTTTGGCACCGATGGCAGCCTCGCCGCACTGCGCGAGTTCCGCCGGCAAGTCCCTGCAATGCGGTAGTCGACGGCGTGCCAGGGCGCACGTCGCATTTATTCAGCTTCAGCACACGGTCGGCCGGATGCACGCGACGATGCTGTGGCGCGCACCGGACCGGCGGTCCTTCGCAGAGATTTTCCTTCAGTCTCCCTGACGAAACCGAGAATCGATCGAAGAAAAGGCGCGCTATGACGCTCGGGCGCGCACCGGGATCGGTAGGGGTAGGAAGTATTGTGCCTGCAGACGGTGTGAATCGGCTGCGACGTTCTTTGACAAGTGAATAGGTCTCCTGAATAGGTCGCAGCGGTCACAATGCGCGACGCTCTGAGTTGTCAATCCGAAAGGAGCCGAAGCGACCTGAGGGATCGAAAATGCGGACACCTCTGGGTTAAACGTGTTTCAAATCCTCTTTCTGCCCGTACCACGGGCGGCCCGCCCGTGTCTTTGCTAACGAAAACACGGGCGGCCGGCCGTGGTACGTTCTTAGCCGATATCCCACGAGGACACGCTTCGTTGGAGATAAACGTACTCCAAAAAAATGTAGGAACTGGGATCATATGGATGGCCGTCGTTTCGTGTCGTTTGTGGTCGTTTATATGTCGGTTACAGGTCGGTTTGGCGGGATGCAAATCGGTGTAAATAGTTGTGAGAAATAGGATTGCAATCTTAAGCAGGTGATTTTCTTTTTTTGGGGTCGTTGGGGGGTCGTGAGGGAAACCGGTCTGGAACCCGGGTGCTTTTCGGGCTTGTCCGTCGTTATGGGTCGCTTTCGTGGGTGATCCCACTACAATCAGCGGAATGCGTCTCCCCATGGTTGCCATTGTCGGCCGGCCCAACGTCGGCAAGAGTTCACTGCTTAACGTCCTGACCGGGCGGTTGATCAGCATTGTCCAGGACATGCCGGGGGTCACGCGCGACCGGATCGAGATGCCGCTGTTCGTCGGCGGGAAGTACGTAAACCTCGTTGATACCGGTGGTTATGGGTTTGTCGACCCGGACCAGTTGACGGAGCACATCCGGCATCAGATCGAGCTGGCGATGAACCAGGCCGAGGTCGTGATGTTCATCGTCGACGCCGAGGAGGGACTGACCGGGGCCGACCAGGAGGTCGCGACGCTGCTGAGGCGCAAGGGGATCAAGACGCTGCTGGTGGCCAACAAGGCCGACAACGCCAAGGTCGACGAGAACTTGGCCGACTTCGCACGGCTGGGCCTTGGCATGCCGATCGGGGTCAGCGCGCGATACAACCGCAACATCGATCAGATCTTGATGGCGATCCAGAAGAACGTCGACCTGACCAAGGCGCCCAGCACGATCCCCGAGCCCGAGCTGCTCGTCGCGATCGTCGGTAAGCGCAACGCCGGCAAGAGCACACTCGTGAACGCCGTCGCCGAGCTGTACGACGGGCGCGGGGATCGGGTGATCGTCAGTGAAGTGCCGGGCACCACGCGTGACAGTGTCGACGTGCGGTTCGAGAAGGACGGCAAGACCCTGACCGTGATCGACACCGCCGGTGTGCGCAAGAAGCGGCACATGGTGACGGATGACATCCAGTTCTACAGCTTCCACCGCGCCGAGCGATCCATCCGCCGAGCCGACGTGGTGCTGATGCTGATTGACGGCAGTGAGCCGGTGAGTGAGCCGGACAAGAAGCTGGCGCGGTACATCGGTGAGCAGTACAAGCCGGTGATCATCGTCGTCAACAAGTGGGACCAGGTGCTAGCGAACGCCCGCAAGCAAGCGGTCGACAAGAGCGCTGCCGTCAGCACGGACCTCTTGATGGAGGAGTATGGCGAGTACCTCGACCAGGAACTGCCTCATGTGAACTACGCCCCGGTGACGTTCATCACCGCCAAGGACGGGCGCAACGTGCAGGTGGTGCTCGACCTGGCGCAGAACCTGTACAAGCAAGCGACCTATCGCTGCGGCACGGGTGAGCTCAACCGGGTGATGAAGACGATCCTGGAAGAACGAAGGCCAACGTCGGACGTAGGTCGACGGGCCCGCATCTTCTACGTGACGCAAGCGGAGGTCGCGCCACCGACGATCGTGGTGTTCATGAACAACCCGGACATCCTCAGCGAGTCGTACAAGCGGTTCATGATCAACCGGATGCGCGAACTGCTGCCCTATGCTGAGGTGCCAATCAAGCTCTACATCAGAGGGCGTGAGGCCCGGAAGCCCGAGGGGACCGAAGAGTTGCCGGATGCGGAAGAGGCCAAGCCGAGTCGCGGTGGCAAGAAGCCACCCGTGCGTTCGAAACTGCCCCGCCGCAAGAAAGACGCGCCCAAGCCTGCACCACGGCGCGATCGGTAAAGCAGATGGGGGTACATTTGTGCAAAGTGCGCTTCAACAGGAGCGACAGTACCAATGTGTCATCCCGAAGGAAGCGGTAGCGACAAGAGGGATCTCGATCGTAGGACATCGCTCGTTTAGCCAAGATCCCTCGGGTCGCTACCGCTTCCCACGTGATGACAGGTAAGTGGGAATGGGCCTCCCCCTTTGCACCGATAGCATCTAACACATCAAACCGAAAGGGGGTGGGACATGTTCAACGCATACCAGCTGTGGAGGTCAATCCACGGACATCACGTTCACCCATTCGTTCCCATTCATGACCAGACCGACCTCTGTCCGATAAGCACCACACGGGCGCTACCCCACGTTGGGTGTTGCACTCGACCTCCACGGACGGAGTTCCATCATGATTCGCTCGGTTGCCCTCGTCGCGTTGTCCTGTGCTTTCGTAGTCCTGTCCACCGGTTGTGGCGAACACAAACGCACGTCGACCACCAAGAACAGCAAGGTATTGGATGTTGCCCCGGTGACGGCGGTCGATCGACCGATCGAGCGCTACTCGTACGAAGCGGCCGCGCCGAGCGACTCGACGACCTACGCGACGGCGGTTCCGACCGTGTCACCCGTGATGTTGACGTCGACACCGACCACGATCTCACCCGCGGCACCGGTTGCGACCACGCCAGCCGTGACGCCCGGTTCCAAGTACAAGGTCAAGCCCGGCGACACCCTCTTCGGCATCGCCCGCGCCAGCTACGGCGACGGCAAACAATGGAACCGCATCGCAAGTGCCAACCCCGGATTGTCCCCGCAATCGCTGAAGGCAGGTCAGACGATCACGGTTCCGTAGACTCGCGGCAATTCACCGCAGAGGCGCAGAGGCGCCGAGAAGATCGAAACAAGAAGGCGGACGACCGGCAACCGGTCATCCGCCTTCCTGCATTGTCTTGGTCTTCTCCGCGTCTCTGCGGTGAACCCGTCTTCCCTACGCGATCTCGCGACGCGGTTCGTCGGCGAACAAGTCCAGCGAGGCCCAGCGGATCGCGGCCTGGGCAAGCGTGCGCTTGGCGTCGATCACTTCCTCGTTCGTCAAAATGCGATGGAACCGGCACCCCACGGCGACCAGTCGCTCGGCGAGTGGTTCCCAGTACGCGACCTGCGCGAGCACCGCGGTTGGGGCCTGGTCCGAACGTGGCAGGACGGCAATGAACGGTTCGTCCAGCCGCATCGGTTGACTGCGCAGGATGCCGATGCCACCGGCCGAGATGTCGCGAACTTGCACCTGGACGGTCTGCACGTCACCGTCAACGGTGTTCAGGGTCAGGATCGCCACGTGCGTCCGTACGCGCACGCGCGGTTGCCTGCGGGCGTCGCGGTCATCGGCCTTGGCTGGGATCAGCGAGGCGATGATCTCCTGCAGCATTTCGGGGGAAACGATCACGTCCTGCATGACAACACGACCCACGTAAAAGGACACGGCACCCGACCCATTATCGATCGGTTAGAAGCTTCACTTAAGCCGACCGCTTTGGACGATGTACTGCGACGCTATCGGACCTACACTGCAGACGCGTCGGTACAACCAACGGAGCGATGTGATGGCCGAGATGGTCAAGTCTGTGTTGAAAGTGAAAACCACCAGTCGCAACCAGATGGTCGATATCACCCGGCGCGTCGAGGCGGTCGTGGGGGGTGGGTTCTTCGACGGCTTCGTGATCGTCTACGTGCCGCACACCACCGCGGGCATCACGATCCAGGAGAACGCCGACCCGGACGTGCAACACGACCTGCTTCGGAAACTCGCGACCCTCGTGCCCAAGGACGAGGACTACTACCAGCACAACGAGGGCAACAGCGACAGCCACGTGAAGACGGCGATGGTCGGGAACAACGTGCAGGTGATCGTCGAGCAAAGCCGACTGACGCTGGGGCAATGGCAGGGCGTTTACCTCTGCGAGTTCGACGGCCCACGCGAGCGAACGGTAATCGTGCAAGGCTTCAACTACGCCCTACCACGGGATTGAGTTGCCCCCCGTTTCACCTATTCGTGGCGAAGGGCTTCAATCGGATTCATCCGCGCCGCCATCACTGCAGGGTAGAGGCCGAAGCCGATGCCGATCAACGCGCTGACGATGAAGCTGCCAGCGACACTCCAGGTCGTCACGTTGGTCGGGAAGTTCTGCTGGCTGACCAAGTTGACCAGAAGTGGCAACAGCTTGGCGACACCGATGCCAAGCGTGATCCCGATCAGCCCACCACCGATGCTGATGGTGGTCGTCTCGATCAGGAACTGAACCGTGATGTGTTTGCGCTTGGCGCCCAGCGCCCTGCGGATGCCGATCTCCTTCGTGCGCTCGGTGACCGTGGCAAGCATGATGTTCATGATGCCGATGCCCCCGACGATCAGCGAGATGCTCGCGATGCCACCGAGGATGATGTTGAACGTCCGCTGTTGGTCCTCGGCCTGCCGGAGGATCTCGATCGGGGCTTTAACGGCAAAGTCGGGGGAGGACTTGCTGTGCGACAATTCCATGATGTTCTGCGCGATCGACGCGACCTGCTCAACATCGGCCATCGACTCGACCTGCAGCCAGACCTCGGTCAACTCGATCTGCTTGCGCTCCATGCTGCCGGCCTGCCTGCGGATGGTCTGGTCACCGAATGCGGCGCGCGACAGGGTGAGTGGGAAGTAGACGTCCTGCTCAAGGTCGCGTTTGATGATGCCACCCCCGCCACTGCCACCGTCTGGGCGCAGGCCGGTGGGCTCGAGGACGCCGATGACGGTGAGCATGATCGTGCTCATCCCACTGACGCCGACCTTGATCTGCTGGCCGAGGGGATCCTGGAAGGGGAAGAGTTGGCGGGCAACGGTTGCGCCCAGGACGCAGACGGCCTCACCCTGGTCGTACTGTTGCTGGGTGAACGTGACACCGCGCGCGGGACGCAGGTTGATGACTTCAAAGACGTCCGGCGTCGTCGCGATCGCGGTCGCGCCGGGCGCGCGGGTGTCACCGAGCGAGACGCGCTGTTCGGTGTCTTTCACCGGGACGACCTTCTTCACCTTGGGCAGCATCTCCAACCGGGCCAGGTCGACGCGCTTCAAGCCATACGACAGGACGCGCTGGGTTCGACCCGACGACTCGGCACTTTCCGGCGGGCGCTCGGACTGGACGACGACGTTCGTCGCGCCCAGCAGTTCCATCTGCCGCTTGGCCTTTTGCTTCCCACCTTCACCAATCGCCACCATGATGATGACCGCCGCCACACCGAAGATGATGCCCAGCGCCGTCAACAGGCTGCGCAGCTTGTGCAACCGCAGGTTGCGGAGGGCGAGCGTGAGGGTTTCCTTGAGGAAGGTGAACATCTATTCGTTGTTAATGGTTAGTTGCTCATGGTTAATTGGAAAAGGCGTGTTGTGATAAGCTGGTGATTAACCATTAACAACTAACCATTAACATCCTATGCCAACCCTCTTCACCAAAATCATCGCTCGCGAGATACCGGCCAGGATTGCTTATGAGGACGACAAGTATATCGCGATTTACGACATCAGTCCGCAGGCGCCGGTGCATTTCCTCGTGATTCCGAAGAAGGAAATCCCCAAGCTCAACGACCTGAGCGCTGCCGACGCGGAACTGGTCGGTGGGATGTTCCTCATTGCCAGCAAGGTCATGAAATCACTAGGGCACAGCGACTTCCGAACCGTCTTCAATTGTGGGCCCGGCGCTCAGCAGTCGGTGTTTCACCTGCACCTGCACGTGCTGGCGGGGCGTGAGTTCACTTGGCCGCCAGGTTGACGGCGTTATTTGGATGTCGTGTCGGAAATGCTCACGTCCGCACGCCAGAGTTCGGGTGGCAACTCGAAGGGGGTCACTTTCCCGGCGATGCGGTCCCTGCTCCAGTGGGTCAACGCCAGCATCACACCGTCGGCAAGCATGGGGTTGCTCTCCGGGTTCAGCCACGACAAGCCTTTGGAGTACTTGCGATTGCCGACCGCTTTGACGGCTTCGACCTTCACGTCGCCACTCTCTTCCAGATTGGCGATGATGCCTGGGAACGACCCGAAGACACGATCCTGATCGGGGCAACCGACGATGCCGATCACCCAGACCGATGCAGCGCGGACGTCACTGGAGATGGTCAACCGTTGCGGAATCAATTTTGCCGCAACCTCACCGACGGGCACGTGGCCCAGTTGCCCCGCTGAGACGATCGCGTTGGTTGCGGCGCGTGCCCTGTCGATCAGGAGCGTCCCCGACGGATCGCTCGCTGCCGGTGGGCTGGCTGTCGTCGCGCGGACGACGGTCTGCGTCAACGGGTCACCGGCGGTCGGATCACCGATCGGTCCGAGGGACTTGGCCACTTGCGCGACGACCGCCCAGTCGGTGTCTTTCAACAGTGCAACGTGCCGCGCGTATCCCTCGTGACTGGCTAGTGTGCCCAGCACGTAGGACCCATCTTCGCGCCGACGTGGGCTGGGATCGTCCAGCAGGCGCACCGCAGCGGGGATGACCGGTTGCCCGATCGCGATGAGCGCTTCGCGCGCGGCGATGTGCAGGGGTTTGTACCCATCGGCCAACTGCTTCACGAGCGGTTCAATCGCGGCCGGTCCCGGCACCTTTGCCAGGGACAACGCCGCCGCGGTGCGCACCGATTCGTCTCCGTCGGCCAGCATCGCAATGCTTTGCGACTGCGCATCGCTCGCAGGCAATACACCGACCAACGCCCCAATCGCCGCCCGGCGGATGCTCGGGTGCGCGTGCTTCAGGCGCTCGACGACCGCGGGTCCCTGAGCCGTTGCTTTGATCTTTCCCAGTGCGTCAAGTGCAGTGATCTGCGTAGCAACGTCGGTGGTCAACTGCTTGGCGACGTCGGCGCCGGCGCTGGCGAGACCGATTCGACCGATCGTCTCAATCGCAAGCAGGCGGACACCGTCGTCCTGCGATACCAGACGAGCCGTGATGGCGGGAGCCTGGTCGGCCGTGGCAACGGCCAGGGCGGCGGTGACAACAATGGGGTCTGCGTCATTCAGACCGGCCGTCACCAAATCACCACGACCAATCGCGCCGGCGGCAGTCACGGCGGCGGCACGGACGTCGGGGTCGGTGTCCGTCGCTAACTTCACGACGGCGTCCGCGCCCGCAGGACGCTTTAGTTTAGCCAGGCCCAATCCAACGGCTGCTCGCACGACGGCGTCATCATCCGAAGCGGCTGCGACGATCGACGTGACCGCGGCGTCCAGGTCCGTGCGCGCCAAGTCGCTGATTAGCTCGGCGCGGCGCTCGCGAGGCTGGTTCGAACGCGTCAGCTCGGCGGTCAGGAGTTGCACGGTCCGGGTCGTCGTTTCATTGATTCGCTCGGCGTTCAGGGGTTCCAGAACCGTGCTGCCAAAGGGCAACGGCTTGTCGATCGGTGGAAGGTCCAGCGCCATCGCGATCGTGGGCATCGCGAGCGTTGCAACCAGGCAAATCAGTCGGCGGATGTGCATGCGGCCTCGGGAAAATGGGTAAGGCGCAAGGATGAAGGATACTGCGAGGAATTACAAGGCCCCTAGCCGCATCCGAAATCACTTGAACAGCGCGGCGAGGTCGACGCGACTGAACTGCCGATCGGCCGCATGGCTGCCCGCAGCGAGGTAGAGCGCGCGGGTGGTCGGTTCGAAGATCATCGCTTGCAAAGTCATCGTGTTGCCGACGTGCTGAAGCATGGACTCAACGGCCGTCCTGTCGATGCCTCCGAAGTCGCGGGTGGTCTGCTTTCGGAGGTAATCGTATCGCGGGCATTCACCGGGCGTGGTGGCATCACTGCCTCGCTGGTGGTTGGTGCTGATGAGGGCTGCGCCCACTTCCGCGCGGCGGACAACGACCGATTCAGGAGTGATCTCTGCGACCGCGCGGTCGCCGGTGGCGTCCATGAGCATGAGGTTGTTGGGGGTCTGACGACCCGTCTTCTGCAGGAACGCGATCGCTTCGTCGACCGTGCGGCATTGTTCGAGGATGGCGCGGTAGAGCAGCGTGTACGGCATGGCCGTCGGCATGCGAACACCACGGTCCACTTCCATGTTCGAGAGAGTCAGCCCATGCTCGTTCATACCGGACATGACACCGATCATGCCGGGCCATCCAACGGATGCGAACGCGTACCGGCCGGTCGGTTTTACGATGAAAAGCGTCGTGACCTTGTCAGCCACGCCAAGCGACGGGAAGTCGAGTGTGCGCCCCAGTCTCGCGACACCGTCTGACGACGCGCTGGCCGGCAACGCGACGGTCGAGCAGGCATTGATCGGGGTAAGGTCGAGAAAACACTGGGTGAGCATCAGGTCCTGGCTGCCCACGCCAGACCCGACTGCGACGCCCATTGTCTCCTGGCGATGTTCAGGCAGCATCAGTGAGCCAAATATGCCCGCAGCCAACCGACCGGTCGCGAGTTGAGTGTCGTTGGCGATGAAGACGTGCAGGTACTTCTCCTGCAGCATGCGGATGTTGCCGGCAAGCTGTTGCCCGTGGGCCGTTCCTATCTCGGTCGGTGAACCACTCAGTACGACCACCGGCACTGGCAGGGTCTGCGGTGCCTTGGTGATCGTGGATGTCGCGCTCGGTGCGATCTCGGCTGGCGCGACGCGCGTCCCTTTCGACACCGCCGGCGCTGCCGGCAACTGCCGCACTTGCACGGTATTCGCCGAACAGCCAGCGAGGACGATGGAGCAGATGAGCGACGCGATGACAGTCTGGCAGGCGGCAGGCATCATAGAGGTCGCATTTATACGGGATTATCAGACCTTTTGTTCATGAACTCGCAGGGCAAAAAATGCAGAGTTCGGCGAAATTTCCCAGTTCCCGTAAGGGTTGGGCGCATGCTACATATAAGTCCGATAACTGCTGTTGCCTCGTCCGTCTTTGAAATTTCTCTTGAGTTTGTGGACTTGTCTGATGGCAAGCCCATCCGAACTGAGTGGATAACCGTTCGTTGTATTGAGCGGTCGACCCCAAATGGCCGATGCACTTCCTGAACGGGGATGTGCATCCCGTCGCCCGAAACGTTTGCAGGAGTAGTTTTATGCAGGCGAAGATTGTCACCGTATTGTCTCACGCTGCCGAGATCGGTCTGTTTTTCGTCGCCGCTGCGGCGATCGTGATCGGTGTGCTGGCGATTAAGTAGTCGCGCAAGTCGACGCGCCTTGCGAGCCCGCACTTCCCGCTGCGATTGTCTTCCGCGCAGCGTCAACGCAATTTGGGGGCATTCACGCTTCCGACCGCTTTCATCCGAAAGTATTTCCGCTACACTGCGCGCGGAGAGAACTGGCCCCCTTAAATCGACCATGGCGATCAACTTCATCGATCAACTGGACACCCTCAAAGGCCGCCTGGCCCGCATGAGCGCACTGGTGCAGCAGGTCGTCGAACAGGCGATCGACTCGGTCTACTCGGGCAACGAAACGCTCGCCAACCAGATCGTCCTGACCGACAACCGCGTTGACAACGAGGAAGTGGAGATCGAGAAGCTGGCCGTCAAACTGCTGGCGCTGCACCAACCGACCGCAATCGACCTGCGGTTGATCACCACGATCATCAAGGCCAATAGCGACCTCGAGCGCATTGCCGACTGTGCCGTCAATTGTGCTCAGCGCGTCACGCAATTGAAGCGCGAGACCGACTATCGCCCACCGGCCGACCTGCGGTTGATGGGCAACAGCGTTATCGCCGTCCTGCGCGACTCACTGCAGGCGCTGAACCTGGGTGACGCGATGCTGGCCAAGAAGGTCGTCCTCAGCGACCACGAGGTCGATGCGCTCTACGCGAACATCGTCCAGGACATGCTCTCAGGCATGGGCAACGGCGACGCGGCGGCGGTCGAGATCCGATTCGCCAACATCATGATCGCCAAGAACCTCGAGCGCATCGGCGACCACTGCACGAACATCGCCGAGGACGTGATCTACGTCTCCACCGGCCACATCATCCGCCATCACGCGCACGCGATTTGAACCGCAGCACACGGACAAGCCGCAGGTTGGTTTCGTCGACCAACGCCCATTCCGCGCGAAGCAGTTGTTCCGTCAATCCATCTGGATCTGAAAAGTCATCGTGCGACAGGACGAGCACGATCTCGTCCCACTTGCCTGAAGAGATCTGACTGCGCATGTGGGCCAGGTCTGCCTCACCCGTCACGCGTCGAATCGTCTTTGGCGGATCGATCTCGAGAAAACCGCTCGGCGCACCGGTCCGAGGCTCGGCGGTGCGGTGTGAATCGTGCGTCGCGTAATACGCGAAAGGCAGTTCCCCCTCGTTAGCGACAAACGCGATCAGCCGGCGGTTTGATTCGGGCATTGCAGCGACCGTGGCGTAGGCACCACGCCAATCTTCCTTACGCGTCTCGGTCCAAAGTGACACACTCGAACAAATGCCCAGCAGCCCAACGATCAGCACGATGGCGCTACCGATCATGCGCGACGCCCGGTCGCGGCCGGTATCGACGACCATCGCCAGCAGAATCGGCATCACTGCGCTGGACGCGATAAAGACCCGTTCTATAAAGATCGGTTGGCGCACCTGGCTATACAGGAACACGAGCAAAATCGGCCCGAGCCCAAAGGCGATCAGCGCCAGCGCATGTCGGCGGCTTTCCCGCGTCACCAGCATTTCGCGTATTCCTATGATCAGGCAGGCGCACAACACCGCCATGACGCCAGCAGTGTTCCAATGCCAACCGAACAGGTTCCACGCGGCGCCGGGGATGGCGTAGACATCAACTCCAGAAACGGCCGACAATGTGATGCCCAGCGCTTGCGCGCCGGGACGTGTAGCCCAAAATGCGCCAGTCATCCACTTCATCTGCTGCAACAGTGTCGGCACCCAGGGCAGATAGAGCAGCAGAATCGCGATGTTGGCGATCGCGACGTCGACAATGCGCTGTCGAAGTGTGCGCTGTCCCGGCCATGCCAGCCAGGCGACGTTTAGGCCGGCGAGGCAGAACATCATCATGTTGTGGGTGTACAAGCCGACCCCGACGCACGCGACGAACGTCACCATCGCGCCGAATGACCGTCGCGACGCAAGGCTCGGCAGGCACGCCAAGGCCGTCATCGCCAGCAAGCTCATAAGCGCGTAGTAGCGAGCCTCGTGGGCATACTGCAACTGCATGTATGAGATCGCCATCAACGCGCAAGCGACCCCAATCGCGAGGCGCGATCTCAGCACGGTGCGGGCGACGAAGTAGAACGGCACCAGCGTTAACACCGCTGCCACGCCCGACAGAGACCGCATTGCGTGCTCGCTGGTGCCAAACGGGATCTGCCACGCATGCATCAGCCAAAAATAGACCGGCGCCGCGACATCCCCACGGATGACGCGCAGCATCTCAGCCGGTGGCAGCGAGGCCAGCCACCAGGTCATGCCCTCGTCAAACCAGAAGCTCTCGTTGCGTCCGAACGCGCGCAGCAACACCGCGACAATCGCGAGCACGACGAGCACAGCGGTAAAGATGTTCAGAGGTCTCTTCATGGATAGAAGACTCGCGATCGTAATCGCACGACCACCAGAATGCCTATGCCACCCCACGGATCCCAGCGATACGATGTCGAGATGCCATCCATTGATGTGATTCGCGGTGATATCACGACGTTGGCGGTCGATGCGATCGTCAACGCCGCCAACGAGTCGTTGCTGGGTGGGGGCGGTGTCGACGGCGCGATCCATCGGGCCGCTGGCCCCGAGTTGCTGGCCGAGTGTCGCACGATCGGTGGCTGTCCGACCGGTGAGGCCCGGCTGACCAAGGGCTATCGCCTGCCGGCCAAATTTGTCATCCACACGGTTGGACCGGTCTGGCGCGGGGGTGATGGAGACGAAGACGCGGCCTTGTCGGCCTGCTATCGCCATTCGCTGTCCCTGGCGCTGCGGAACCATCTTCGGACGATTGCCTTTCCGTCCATCAGCACCGGGGCCTTCGGCTTTCCGCTCGATCGGGCCGCCCGCATCGCGGTCAACGAGGTCGCGAGGTTTCTGGGGACGTATCCCGAATTTGACCGCGTTGTCTTCGTTTGCGTCGACCAACGCACGTTCGACGCTTACAACCACGAAGTGCAGTGCTTAAACGAGCGGTAGGGGTCGCCATACGAATTGGCTTGAGGTCCGTCCAATGGCAGGCCGCGTCCCATAAGCCTTTCCCGGCAGATTCTCATCGTCACACGCCGTACCGTCGTTATGGACGGGCACGCAACGTCCACCAACCATTCACAATTCCTGCGTGTCCTCCGACCGGGTCCAAACACCGTGATAGAGTCCATCTATCGAACAAAAGGACCGCATGGAAACGGTAAGAGACTGGGTGTACTTAATCGAACGGACGTTCCCGAATCTGCACGGGGCCGGTAGCGTCTTCTTGGGGGCGCTGTTTGTGATGAGCCTGTTCTTAGCGATGTATTTAATAACGCGTAAGCGAACGCATCTGCTAGTGTCGGCCACGATCGCGTTGTACCTGATGCCGTTCGTTCGGTAAGGCAAACGCGATTATCGGACCAGTTACAAATTGTCACCACCACTAATGGTGTGACGACGCCCATGACGATGCTAGGGGCATTGGGTAGAAATTTAATTTAGGTATCTGTTTGGTGCTGGCCGATAGCTGTCGGCCGTTCGATCGATTGTGATCGAGCCTACTATCAGGAGAGTCGACGATGATCATCACCAAGAACCACTCCCACAGCGTCGCCGAGCCTATTCTCCTTGCCCTCGGTCGCATCGCTCAGCAGCAGGCAGCAGCCTTCGGCACCGAGAAGACACTTGCCCAGCGATTGGCGGAATTAGACTTGGAAGAAAAAGACCGGGCCCTGATGGAAGAGCCCGAACGCTGGGATGGAATGGCGTAAACGACTTTCTGTTTGATCATTCTACCCTACATCCACGGCGTGCTCACCTCAGGTGACCACCCCTTCGTCATCGAGGCTTCCGATTTTTCCCATTTCCCTCGGGATCTAACCTTGCTCGATATCTGCGTGTCTGGTCCCACATGCATTCGATTCCCATCCAACCATCGTTTCCATAACGAGTTTGAAAAGTCGCGCGTGCCAGACCATGATAGATGGCGGGTCTGGGACGTCGTTTCCCTTCTGCTTGTGAGGATTCCATGACATGTAAGCTTTCGCTGTTGACCGGCCTCTTCTCCGCGTTGTTCGTGGGCCTGCTCGCGCCCGACCATGCCATAGCTCAACAACCCGCAGCACCCGCGAGCCAGCCGACGGTTCGGTCCGCTGCCATCTTTGTCAAGAATCGAGTGAAGGAGATCGACGACGCGAAGGTCATGGCTATTGAGGACATGATCGTGTCGCGCGTGACCGACCAGGGCTTTCACGTCATCAGCCGGGAAGACGTGCTGAACGCGGTCGCGACGTTCGCCAACGCCGGGGCCAACAAGGGTGACGCCAACGAGCCGGGCGCGAAGCTCGACTCGATCCTGTCGAACAACACGTCGGCCTTTCGTCTGGCGCAGAACATGGGCGCCGACTATCTGCTCGTCGCGTCGATCACGACGTTCGGTCAGGACGTGAACGAGTACCGTGACGGCAACGTCAACACGAAGATCACCGAATCGACGATGCGTGTCAGCTACAAGCTGCTCGACGGCGTGATGGGTGGCTCGCTGACCGGTGACGTTGTCACCGCGAGCGTGAAGGACCTGCAGACGCCCAACGCGTCGAACCGGCAGGACACCGTCAACAAACTGCTCGACCAGGCGTCGGGCAAGCTGTCGGATAAGCTCGCTGCCAAAGTCGCCGCCAACAAGATCCGCTCGGCGCCTCCTGGCGCGAAGATGGCCGAGTTCACGGTCAACGTCACGATGGCCGACCTGGCCGTCCCCGAGATCATCAAGACCGAGGCAGGGGAATACCAGATCACCGCCAACCGTTACCGCGTCGAAGCGATGGCCGCCAATGTGATTCTCGATGGCATCGCCCTTGGCTCGACGCCCGGCCCATTCCAGGCAGCACCCGGTCTGCACAAGATTCGCGTTACCCGCGAGTTGTGCAAGGACGTGGAACAGACGATCAACATCCGCGACGGCTTGAACTGGAACGTCGCGATGACCTTCACGCCCGAAGGGTACGACCGCTGGCGCGAGAACACCGACTTCCTGCAGAAGATGAAGGACACCGCCAAGTTCAGTGACGCCGAGGTCAAGCGCATCGAAGCGATCGCCAAGATGTTCGAACAAAGCGGCTTCCGCGTCGACACGCGCAGCGACGTCAAGAGTGACACAAAGATCGACGCCAAAGCCAACGGCACGAGCCTCTGGCCCGAGGTCAACCACGGACGCAGTCGCGATGGTCGCGATGGCCGAGATGGTGCCGACGGACGAGATGGCAAAGACGGCCGCGACGGAAAGAACGGCGACGGGAAGTAAACTTCTGGCCCCTCTCCCATGTACCCATGGGAGAGGCTGGGTGATGGTGATTTGGATTGGCGAGCGACTCTTGCAATTCGAAATCACCCTCACCCACCCTCTCCCGGCGTACCGGGAGAGGGGTAGGACGACCATCCCACTGACAACGATAAAGTTTACGAGAAGAATTTATGAAACGCTTCTTCAATTTTTCGATTCTCACGCTCGCGACGTTCGGCATCCTAGCCCCTGCGACCTTCGCACAAGACCCGACGCCTGCGGTTGCACCGTCGGCACCGGCGACGGGCGCCGAGTCGCTCATGGTCGCACCGACGAAGCTTGGTGATGCCCTGGTGGCTGCCAACACCGGTGAAGGTCGGGCCAACCAGATGCGCCGCGTCTCTGAGGCGCTCGACACCCAGCTGCGTGCCGCGCTCGGTGGCACGCGCAAGTTCAGCATTCACGTCGGCACCAACTACAAGGACGTGATTGACGAGATCGCCCGCCAGAACAGTGGCACATTCAAAAGTGACGACCCGAACCGCGCGACCGTCGGTGAAATGCTGCCCCCGAAGTACAGGGTCATTCCACAGATCGATGATTTTCAGGACGTCGCCGAGCAACTCGTCGCCGAGGGCGCGGCCCCCGTGGCGTCGGCCCGTCGCGTGCGGTTGTCATTGGTGCTGTCGATCGTCGATGCCGCGACCGGCGTCGAGAAGGAAACGACCAACGTGCAGGTCGAGGACCGAAAAGTCCTGCAGGTCAACCCCAACCTGCGGCAGACCGGCGACCAGAACGACGCCATCCTGCTCGCGCTGACCCGCCAGGCCGCCCAGGTGTCGGCCCAGCGCATCCTTGACGTCTTCTTCCCGGCCAAGATCATCGGCAAGGTTGACAAGACCGTCACCCTCAACCGTGGCGACGGCACGTTCATCGCCGTCGGGCAGGTGTGGGACGCGTTTGCGCTTGGTGAAGAGCTGAAGGACCCCGACACCGGCGCGGTGCTCGGTTACGATGAAGTGCCCAGTGGCAAGATCAAGATCACCAGCGTGAGCCCCAAGTTCTCGAAAGGCACGATCATCGAAGACATCGGCATCGACAAGGGCCACGTCCTGCGCCTGCAGGAACCGAAGGCGCAATCCGAAGACGCGCGCGACGCGCAGTAGGACTACGGCCGATCGAGCCATAGGGGCGGACCTCCGCGTCGGCCCTCTTTCGTTCGCGGCAAGGAAAGGGCAGAGGCGGAGTGCTTCCCCTACAATCTGCTCCGCCTGCCAGTACAATCCTCGCTGTCGCATCGGGCACCGAGGGAGCACAACGCATGGGCCGCGCCGCCACCACCATCATTCACAACAGTCTCGCCGTCGCCGTCGGCCTGCTGTCGCTCGGCTGTGCGGCCAACTGGCATGACAACGGCAAGGACTTTCTCAACCCCTACGAAAACGGCCACCTGACCAAAGCTGCCACCGAGGCGACGCGGTCTGCCAAGGATGGGGTTGAGCACGACAAGGTCATCCTGAACCTCGAGGCCGGCGCGATCCTGCGGGCGGTGAACAGGATTCCCGAAAGCACCGCGGCGTTCGACGCTGCCGACGCGCTGGTTGGGGATTACAATCAGTGGCCGGAAGTTCGTTTCAGTGAAGAAATCGCTGCCGCCGTCACCACGGTGCGGAACACGAACTATCGCGGGTACCTCAGCGACCTCGTCATGCTCAACGTCTACCGCGCGCTCAACGCGATGGAGACCGGTAACAGTGACGCTGCCCGCACGAACCTGGTCCGCGCCAGCTTCGTTCAACAGGACATCGCTACGAAGTACGCCGACGCACTGGCCAACGCCCAGCAGAAACTCGACGCCAAGGGCGCCCAGGCAAAGCAGAAAGGCGATTACGACACCAACGCAACGATGAACCAGCGGCTCGATGGTGGGCAGACGGTCGAGGAAAAGCTCGTCGGCTCAAGCGACCTGCAAGACCTGCGAGCCACGAAAAACTACGTCAACCCGTTCGCCGACTATTTGCAGGGCATCTACTTCCTCTCCAGCGGTGTCGACGCTTCCGACCGCGAGCGGGCCGCGGTCGCGTTCAAGCGCGTCGCAGGGATGATGCCCAACAACCCCTACGTTGCGCAGGACGTCGAGGAGGCCGAGCGCGTCGCCAACGGAGCAGCGTTAGCGCCCATCACCTATGTCATCTTCGAGACCGGCCTGCCACCGTACCGCGACCAGATCCAGATCCCGCTGCCACTGTTCATCCTGAACAACCAGGCACCCAGCGTCGTGCTGTACTTCCCGACGATCCACTCGCGCGATGGTTACGTGTCCGAACTAACCGTCTCTGCCGGGGGTGGGCAGTACACGAGCGCGATCGTGGCGGACATGGATGCGATCGTGAAGCAGGAATTTAGAAATCAACTGCCGACGATCATCACGAGAATGATCATCGGCGCCGCCACCAAGGCCGTCATCGACGCCGCCAGTAAGCAGGCGATGAAGAATCAGGACGCGACCGCCCAGTTGGCGGTCAGCCTCGGCATGCTGCTCTACCAGGCGGCGTTCAACCAGGCCGACCTGAGAACTTGGCGCACACTTCCCAAACAATTTCAGGTGGCGCGTGTCCCTACTCCCAGTGACCGAAACTTAACGCTGCGCCTGTCGGACGGCTCGTACGCCATCCCGGTCCAGTTGCCCGAGGGCAAAGCGAACATCGTGTACGTGAAATCGATCCGTGCGGGTGTCCAACCGATCGTGAGGTCGTTTGCGTTGAATTGAACGGAACGAGTGTGATGTAGTTTGCATGATCAGCTTAGCTGAGCACGCCTTATATTGGAGGAGTTATGAACGTGAAATCGATCGCCGTCCTGTCTGTCCTTTCGTTGTCCCTCGTCGGTATTGGCTGCAAGGCGGTTAACACAACCGAGCGGGCCAACCCGACATACGACGTCGACAACGTCAAGATGAAGAACGTCGTCCGCGACGGTTATGCCCGCGACTACGCCAAGGTGCTCGAGATCCGCCAGGCGACCGCGCCTGGGGATTTCCTGAAGATTCAGGTGGAAGTGCAGAACAACAATCTGCGCCCGGGCAACATCGACTACAAGTTCGAGTGGCTCGACGAGCAGGGCATGATCATCAACACGCCCACCTCGACGTGGAAGACGATGCAGATCCTAAAGGGCGAAACCAAGAGCCTCGACGCCGTCGCCCCGACCCCGATGGCCAAGGATTTCCGGTTGAAGCTCGAACGCAGTCGGCGGGGATGACAGAGGATGTTAATGGTTAGTTGTTAGTTGTGAGTGGTTAATGGGTGGTGCGTCTTTGCATTTTCAATTAACAAACAACCATTAACGATTAACATCCGCTTGCGTGCGTGAGGCCAAGTGTTCTAATAGCGACAAACAATCTGATTCGGAGAAACAATGAGCATTCTGTCTTCCAAGTTCGTCCCCGCAGCCCTCATCCTCGCCACGATGGGCGTCGTGGGGTGTGGTAACACGTCGGCCAAGCGCATCGAGACGGGTGGCACGGGTTCGATCCGCACGGTCGACCGCATCGACGACCAGGACTGGGCCGAGGCCGCCGAGCGGATGGTCGCGTCGATCATCGATCAGGGCATCGTCACCGGCAACACCGATGGTTCGAAGCGCCGTTTGGCGGTCAGCCGAATCATCAACAACTCCGGTGAGAACGTCGACATCGACCTGCTCGTCAAACGCATTACCGTCGCACTCAACAAGAGCGGCAAGGTCGTCACGTCGACCATTAAGGGCGCCGCCGGTATCGACGACCTGGCCAAGAGTGAGCGCGAGCTCGACCAGTTTGAGGCCGGCGAGGTGAAGCGCCAAAAACTCGACTACACGCTGTCCGGCAAATTGATCAGCAACCGCACCAAGGCCGGCAACGTCCGCCAGTCGACGTTTTATTTCCAATTATCCTTAACGGATAAGAACGGTGATGCGATCTGGGAAGACCAGGCCGAAATCACCAAACAGGGCAGCAAGAACGCGGTTGGGCTGTAACGCCGATCAGGACCACTCATACGACGCATCGCGGGCTCACTTTTGTGAGCCCGCGATGCGTCTTTCGTAGGACAGGCATTCTTGCCTGTCTCTCTGCTTGTCCCTCGTCTCCGTTTGATTTGTGGATTTGCCGGGGGGCGAGCCGGGAGGAGAGATAGGCAAGAATGCCTGTCCTACGAACCACCGATCCGGCATCCTACATCTGCTTCCCCTCAACCAGCTTGTAAAACCCGCGTCCTTCGTTCGTCAGGAATCCCTTGACGACGAGTTCTTCCCAGACCTCTTTCCCGAACCCGCTGGGCGCCTGAATCTCGACGATCTTGGCACCACCGCCGGTCAGCGGGCTGTGACCGAGTTTTGATTCGTCGTCCAGCCGGGTCAGCTTCAATCGCTTCTTGAACGCCTTGAGGGCTTTTTTTAGTTCTTCATCGGTGGATGGCATGGGCTGTCCTTGTACTGGCCGTGGAATACGCTGACGGCATTATGGACCGAAATGGGTGGACTATGCCACTTCCGCAGACGGGACTGGCATAGTCGAGCTCATTTTGAGACTATTTCCTTGACTTAGGAGGCCAATGATCTCAAAATGCGAACAACGGTTGATCCCGTGAGGATCACAAGCGGTCATCGATTGGACGGGTTTGCGGTGACGCACGTCGACGTGGCTCCTGCATTGGCCGCGTGGGCGCAGATCGTGCGTGGGTCGACGTGGCGAACAATCGTTGACGTGCGCAAGACCTACCGTCATGCCGATCCCGTCAAGGTTGGCGACAAGGTCGTCACGATCTTTAATGTAAAGGGGAACCACTACCGCCTCGTTGTCGCGATCGATTATCCGTTGCAGGTCGTCAATGTGCTGAAGTTCATGACGCACGCGGAATACAGCAAGAATCGCTGGAAGGATTCGCTATGAGAAAGACACCTTTGGCTTCGCGCAAGGGGGTTGCGGACGACTACCTTGACTTGGTAAAGGAGTTTCCGCTGCGCCCTTTGCGGGACGCGCGTGACTTCAAATCGGCTGGGGAGATTCTCGACCGGCTCATCGGTCGCGACGACCTGACCACGGGACAACGCGATTACCTAGCCGCGCTACTCCGCTTTGTCGAAGATCACGAGCTTGCTCGCACGTCCACCGCCCGCAAGCAATTGTCGTCCATCGAACTGTTGCGTCACCTGATGGAAGAGAACGACATGAACACGACCGACTTGGGTTACATCGTGGGGAGCCGGGGGGTTGCATCGGAAATCCTGAACGGCACGCGACAGTTGAGCAAGCGAACCATTGCGAGACTGGCCGAGCGATTTAACGTCGATCCGGGATTGTTTCTCACGACCTAGCAGATGATTAGGCGGCGCCCAACCCGTGCGAATGTCTCCTGAAAGCAAGAGGTCGACATGATCAGCTATGCAATAAAAATTGAAAACGATGAGCGGCAAGCAGGGTACTTTGCGCTCATCTCAGCTGGTGGAATTACAATTGTTCCCGATTGCCGGAACGCCCACCGCTGCGAGACCGAAGACCAGGCGGAAGAATGCCTTCAGATGCTTGAAGAGCGATTTGGTCTGAACCGTGAGGAGGCCAGAATTGAGATGTTCGCTGATGAAAAAGAGTTCGTTCTAAGAATCGATGGCGCTGGTGGAGATGATGCGATTAGTGTGTATGAAGAGAGTGGCTCCCGATTTCTCCTCGTCAGAAACGGAATAGACGAACTCAGT